>Ga0102947_1000143_pt1 | contig 25303 bp, 41 predicted proteins | sample SalPon2A_A_D2_MG_FD_78210 | JGI IMG/M metagenome (GOLD analysis project Ga0102947, IMG submission 78210) | Soil microbial communities from South San Francisco under conditions of wetland restoration - Salt Pond MetaG R2A_A_D2_MG | ecosystem: Environmental > Terrestrial > Soil > Wetlands | place... | reverse complement strand
TACCACGTTTCGCACTTCATTAATTAATCTAATGTGATTACAGTTTTAGGGTTTAGAGTGTCTAAAAGTGTAGTTTGTTTTTTTAAGATATTAGTGATCTCTTCACTTTCTCGTAACCGGGCATGCAAAGCGCCTACTTTTGCCTGGTAGTTGATATCTTTTAAAAAGTCTCCCCGCATGATAGCAAGTCTTTCCTCCATCGACCGGAAGTATTGACGTAAAAGGGCTAATTCAAGTTCAGGGGTAAGGGTACCTTTAAGAGGTATTGTTTTACTTTGGTCTGTGTACATAATTTTTGTTTTACTGGTTTCCATTAATATTTATTTTAATTGTTATGTAATTCAAAAAAAGAGCTGTTTATTTGAAATTTAGATAGCTGTTTAAAAAGTTTTTTAGTCTCGGCAATTACAGCTTCTTTAGGCCACCTTTCCAGTGTATCCCACGCATGGGCGGTGTCAAAACCAACTACCCAGGAATCTTTACTATTTTTAGGCAGTTCTTCCCATTTAAGATTATTAGCACTTGTAGAAAAAGTAAGGCCACCATTTACATCTAAATCAGGTATAAGGTTATGTATTTCAATATAACTTTTACCGTGTAAAGGGTGTCCTTTTGGGATAACGACATAGCCATTACCCCACCCAAAGTCCATATAGATTTTTAATCCTTTTTCTTTGAGCCAGGTATTTTCTTTTACAAATGCTTTCATTGTTTTTATTTTAATTTTTCTACTCTAAAATTACAATTATAACTTGTAAGAACCTCATTAAGAAGTTCAACAGTTAAATTTTTAGATTTTCTGAGCGCTCCTTTAAATATTTCTTTGCACTCCTGATCTGTCATTTCTTTTAAGTATTTATCCGATCTAAAGTAATCTATAAATTTATAAGAAAAGGGCTCATAGTTTCTAAATCTAAAAATTGTAGTACATCCTATTCTACCCCTAGTAATTTGATAGAGCATTATAAAGGCGTCATTTTCTTTCTGTACTAAGTATTTTTCGAATACGGAATTGTCATTAATGGTTTGGTCCAATAGTTGGGTATTGTCAAACTTAGTTTGCAATTCTTTTTTAATTTCTGCCTGGGAAAGGTGGTACCATTTGTTTTTCATAATTGGTTTAAATGTATTAATGATTTGCGCAATTTTTTATACGCTGCTTTCTTATATTCTTTTACCGTGTAAAGAGCAATTCCCAGCTCTTCTGCAATTTCTTTATTTGTGTAATCCTGCATACTTAATCTTATAACTTTTTCAGATTGTCTATTTAAAGAATTTATCGCTTTTTGTATTAAAGAAGAACTTTCAATTATTACAGCTTCTTTAATAAAAAATTCTTCAGTTTGCAGTTCTTCTAATTTTTCCTTTGGATATGCTTTAAATCTTTTTGAGTAACTACTCCTTAAGAAATCTAATGATTTATTTCTAACAGTATTATAAAGAAATCCTGTTACGTTTTTTTTAAAGGGTGGTTTATCTTTCCACACTTTTATAAAAACGTTTTGGACTATATCTTCTGCTATTTTCATGTCATTAACATATTTATTAGAGAAAATGCATAGTTCAGCATAAAAGGACACAAACAAATTGTTAAATTCCATTACAGTTAAATTATTTTTTGTTGTCATGATTTAATATTAAATTTTAAGTTTATTGGTGTGTGTACACAACCTTATGGGTATAAGATATTTACCACCCCTCAAAATACAGTCCCCTTTTATACTCGGTTTCTTTTATTTCTTTTATTTCCTCCTCAGAATAAAAACGCCCTGCGGCATTGACTACATTTAATTGCTTGTCAATCTTAGCTATCATTTGCTCACATTTACCGCTTTTATCTAATAAGCTGCACTGCACTATTAAGTCTTTTGCTTCTTTCAAAAGTTCTCTGTCAGTCATTACATTTTAATTTAAATTATTATTGATTTCCCTTTGCTAATGTTTGGAGTGTTTTTTTTTTTCATTTGATTAAGATTTAAGTCCCTTAATATAATTCTCAGCCTCCTTCAAAGAATGGAAACACCTACTTAAATCGTAGTCGAGTTTCCTATCTTTTACAACTGTAACACCATAAATTGTTTTACCCGTAAAACCTTGACCCTTTGACACTTCAACAGCACCATTTTTAATTTCGCAATAACCTATTAAATCGGGTGTCATAAAATTAAACCCCTTAACAATTGTACGAAATAAGGCGCTTGCTCTATTTTTCTTTTCTAATGATACTAACATAATATAAGATTTAGTTTTTATTTCTTGTTTACTACGCTCTTCAGGTGCAACTATTAGTAGCCGTTACACGATCCCCGAATTAAAGGGGATTTCGCAGGGTTAAATAGGGTCAACTTCATACTCATAAAGAGAGAAAGGAACACTTTCTCCGATTTCTGTTTCAAGATCTAATAATTTTTGGGGGTACATAGTGTCATCATACCATCGTCCGCCCACACTTGCGTGTGTTATAATAAGCGTTTGATTTCTAAAGAGATCATAATTATCATTATCATTTTCTTCTGATATTTTCACTTTTTGTCCTTTTTTTAAGTTTTTTGATTCCATAATTATTTATTTTATTAAAAAGAGGTCGCAGCCCAACTAAACGATATTCCTTTTGGGTCAAGCCTAAGCCCCCTCGTTAGGAACAGAAAACAGGCTATGGACACCTTCAATTTTACTATCTTTTCTGCTGTTGGTAAACCCACTAATTTCTGCATTTTTAAACCTCTTTTATTTATTATTAGTTATTTTCAAACTCTCTTCCCCCGGTTTATGTTCTATAATATTGGGGTATAAATTACGACCTTTAACCTTTACACCTCCGATTGTAAAAGTATGTTGTCCTGTCTTTGATCCGTAACTATGATTGGTTACATTTCCCTGGACCACTTCCCCCAGGTTTAAATTGTAATATTTAACATAACAGCCGGTCCGTATGGGTAAGCTGGTAGTGTAAGTATTATAATTTTCTTTGTCCTGCAATTTCCTTTTGTAAGCTTCTTTCTGAGCTTTATTCGGTTTCCATTTGTAAGCCATGATTATAAAAGTGTATTTGTGTTCATTTCTTCAAATTGAAATTCTCCGTCCCCTTCATAACCCTGTGTTTGAGAGATGTTTACAAGATTATGTTTTTGGTCCAGTGTTGTAGTTACATTCTCTTTTGCAGCTTGTAACAAACAAATGTTTACGGCTTCATATTTATTAGTTGCAATGCCAATAACATCACGACTGGCGTAACTATGCCAATTGTCAGTTTTGTATACTATGAATATTGTTTCCATTTTTTATAAGTTTTGTATTAATGTATTTATATGCACCTCTTCAGTTTTTCCAAACTCAAGATTGTCACCTCGGGACCAACCCGAAGTTTTTAAACCTTTGTGATCTACCCCGGAATATTTTACACCTTTGTATTTTTTTAAGGTTTCATCCCATCCCGGGCCATGATCCAGACATTTAACTATTACAATAGTTCTGCTATTTGGTTTTAGAGCTGTAACTTTTACTTTGATAAGGTCGGAATGAGAGAAGGACCGGCCTATGAGTTTTGATGTTTTTGACATGTGTATTTGTTTATTGGTTTCCTACCTGTTCAGTTATAAACAACGCTTGCAGCTTAAAGGACTGATTTAAAGTGGCTGCAACCACTGAGAAGTATAAGGCTGCAATGTGTTATTACAGCCTTAAGAGTGCTATTATTTACTCTTAGTTAGCCACACTGCATAAGGATTGCCAGTGTTAGGACTAAGTTTGTAAATGCAATAAGAGCCTTTTTTACTTATGTAGACATTAGAGCCTTCAAAAAGTGTGTCCACTTTGGTACCTATCCACAGTGGGTAATAGTTTTTGGTTTTAGGGGAAAGGAGTTTAAGGTAGTTAGAACCTTTGGGTGTGGCTAAGATAGGGAAAGTTTTGTTTTCGATGGTTAGTGTTTGTCCGGTAGGGATGCCGGTAGTAACATCGAAGCCCTTGCGCTTGAATTCCTGTGCATGGGTTGTCAGTGTTAATAGGAATAATGCAATTGTGATTTTGGAAAGGTGTTTAATTGTTTTCATAATGATTGGAATTTAAATGTTAATATAATGAATAGTTTATGAGTAGTGTTATTACTGTGACAGTGAGTAGCATTAATATTAAGGCAATAGCATTGCACTTAGTGCTAGAGGATGCCGTTAAAGGTTGCATAGCTTTAGTAATTAGAGGCTGTTTTTTGGTCCTGTAAAGGTTTTTGATGTCCCTTATAGATTGTTTTAAAGTTGTTTTGTCGTTAGTAGAGGGGATTAATTCGAACATATTACGAGTGGGGATATAGTTATGATCTGAGCATAGTAATAAGTAGTTGTGATATAGGTCGTTCCGTAAGGAAGCCAGCTCTAGTGCGTTGTTCGGAGTGTTTTTCATAATGTGTGTTTCTTTTGGTTATAGCAATAATAAGGAAAAAAGAGACATGAAATTAATATTTAGTGTGAAATGTTTAAACTTTTCGATGAAATGCATTTTTGTATGAGAGGGAATAATAAAGGACTAAATAGTCTTTTATTATATAATCCACATAACAGGTTGCATAACTTTTTTCTGTCCAAAAGAAAAGTCAAGGCAACTTTACATTTGCATTTCCCCCTCAATTTTAACACAGATATAATTTACCGATCAAATGATCGACAGGCTACATACAAGTAAATCAATAAGGTAGAAAAACAAGCAGGCAATTGGGACAACACATCCAACAGGCACCTTTAAAACGAACCAGTGAACAACAAAAAGCTAAAAAAATCCCATTAAAAAAATCAAAACGAAAGGGGGGTGGGTAAAAAGAATTGGATTTCCCATAGCGCATACACGGGGATATTATAGGTAGTACTTTAGAAGGTCAGTAACTCCCTAAAAAACCAAAACACCTTAACACAATTGAAATTTTCCCAAAATTCACTCTCCCACCCCATATTTCCCCACCTTACAAGCCCCAAAAAATTATTCACCCCCACCTTCTATAATATATTTTTATATATTTACACTCTAATAATTTGTTTTGGTCCCTCTTACTTTTTTTAAAAAGTAGTTGGTTTAAATCTTAAGGGGGACCTTTAAACAAAAACAAATCGTACAAAACAGACCCCGCAAAAACACTTACCCCCATGTGCTTTTTCCATATACACTGCACTGTTATTGATAACGCAATCATAATGACAGAAAAACGGGGGTAATTATGTAAAATTTAATCATGAGCAATTACGAAGAAAGTCCACTTGAAAAAGAAATTAGAAAAATATCTGAGGATAAAAACCCTTATTCTGAACAATGTAAAAACAGACACTTATGGTCTGAAGGCTACAGAAAAGGTGCTAAATTAAAATCAGAGGGCTTCAAAGGGAGTGAAATATTACTATCTCAAAAAGTTTGGGCTATTATAAAACTTTTTGAAGAAAATAAAATGCCTAAAGCTGCTAGAATGCTTAGGGATAATATTTAAAGACTAATTATAATGCAATTAACCCACTTTAAAATTTATATTATGAAAGAGTATCACAAAATTCAGACAGTGTATTTCAGGGACCCTGAAAACAACTACAAAACTTTAATCGAGGGAGCTTGGGCGAAACCTGAATTTGGACTTTTAAAGAACATAAACTGGATTTGCACCGAGAAGATTGACGGCACTAACATTAGAATTATGTGGGATGGTGAGAGTGTGAGATTCGGGGGTAAAACCAATAAGGCACAAATACCAGACATATTGATTGAAGCCTTACAAGACACATTTACAAACGAAATAATGAAAGAATGCTTTCCAGATGCAGATAATGTTTGCTTATATGGCGAAGGTTATGGAAAGAAAATACAAAAAGGTGGTAATTACTTACCAGACCGAGCAAACTTTATTTTGTTTGATGTGAAAATAGACGACTGGTGGTTGACACGAGAAGCTAATGAAAAGATTGCCAAAAAATTAAATATTAGAGTTGTGCCGATTATAGGAATTTGGGAACTTGGACAAGCTATTGATTACGTAAAAAATGGCTTTAAATCTACAATTGCACACAATAAAGATTATGTTGCCGAAGGATTAATTATGAAGCCTGAGACGGAGTTATTTAACAGACGGGGAGAACGTATAGTTGCTAAAATTAAGCACAAAGACTTCCCAAAATAGTTTTATAAAGACTAATTATAAAGCAATTAACCCTCTTTAAAAGGAATTATAAATTAGAATAAAAACAAATGAAACCAACACATTGCATTTATTTATCACAGTACCATGAAAATAAATGAAATATACAAAGGGGATTGCCTTGAATTGATGCCAAAGTTTATAGGTGACAAAAGTGTGGATATGATTTTTTGCGACCTGCCTTACGGAACTACAAAATGCAAGTGAGATAGTGTGATTGACTTGCCTAAATTGTGGAGCGAGTACGAAAGAGTGATTAAAGATAATGGTGTTATTCTCTTATTTGCACAAAGCCCATTTGACAAGGTACTTGGAGCAAGTAACCTGAAACTATTCAGGTATGAATGGGTATGGGAAAAAACAAAGGCAACGGGACATTTAAACGCAAAGAAGATGCCTATGAAAGCGCACGAAAACCTATTAGTGTTTTACAAGCACTTACCAACTTACAACCCACAAAAAACAAGTGGGCATAAGCCTGTTAATAGTTATACTAAATCTATAAAAGAGGGGACTGCTGACGGTGAAATTTATGGGAAAACAGGTGTTGTTTCTGGTGGAGGTAATACCGATAGGTGCCCGAGAAGCGTACAAGTATTTGCAAGTGATACTCAAAAAAGTAAATTACATCCAACACAAAAACCATTAGCTTTAATTGAGTATATGATACGCACTTACACCAATAAAGGTGATTTAATACTTGATAACGCTTGTGGAAGTGGGACTACAGGACTTGGAGCAAAAAACCTTGGACGAAACTTTATTATGATGGAAAAAGACCCTGAACATTATGAAACTGCTTGTAAAAGAGTACTAACGTAGTATTGACACTAACAACAAAATAAACACAATTAATCTAATAAATGAAACCAACACAAAAACCACTCACAGTAAAACCCGCTCTTTGCCTTGATTTTGATGGCACTATCAGACGTAGTAAATCCGGAGAAAAATTCATTAAAGACCTTCAGGATATTGAACTCATGCCAAACATTGAAAAATTAATTTGGCGTTATCGAAATATGGGGTATATAATCCTTGGTATCTCAAATCAGGGTGGCGTTGCACACGGCTTTAAAACAACAGCAGAGGTTAAATCAGAGATGGATGCTACATTTAAACTCTTTAAAGACAACCCATTCCACATTACAAATTTTTGCTTTCATGATGGCAAAGGAAGTGTTGAGCCTTACAATCACAGATCCCTTTTTAGAAAACCGGACATTGGAATGCTTGCTTCAATGGAAAATGATGCCTGGAAACATGCAGGGGTAGTAATAAATTGGGATAAAAGTTTATTTGTAGGGGATCGACCTGAAGATAAAGAATGTGCAAAAAGAGCTGGTATGGCCTTTAGACATATTGATGATTTTTTAAAGGGTACACATGAATTTTCAATAGATTGAAAACACTATAAAAAAAATCCTTATATTTACCCGTCTAAGAATTGTAATATTTCTTATTTCATTAGCTAGGAACTTGTTTAAAAGCTGGTATTTACCCAATATCAGCTTTTATTTTTAAATGACTATTTTCTTAATCATAAAATTTGCACTCTCTTTCGCCCTACTTGGGTGTCTCTCTCATTTTCTAGTCTACCAACTCCCTGGGATATTAGAGAAGTTCTTCGGGGGAAAAAACAATAATAAAAAATAACACTATCTTAGCTAAAATTTAAATACGTCACTATTATGGCTACTTTTATCTCAGGACTTTTAACCGGACTAATACTGGGTATTATAGCCGGTATTATAATCTATAAAAAATATCTCAAATAACTCTGCCCCTGTTTTTTAGTTGCATATTAGCTATTCAACGTCTCTAAAATCAACCCTTTTAAGGGGCAGAGTTTTTAAGAACTCTTTGCTAGGATGCCGTTACACTTAAGCCACTTATTTAGCGCAAAAAAGACTTTCTTTATTGAAGGTCTTTTTTTATTACCAGATAAATTGTAGTTTTGAAACTCCAAGAAATATTGAATTTTTGTCTTGTGCAACATCAATATTATTGGTTTCCAAAGAAAAAGACTCTGCAAAGGGTCTTTTTTTATTTTATTTTACTATATTTGTTTTGCCTGTAAGGGAGGACACAGAGGCAACCTGGAGAGGATCTTGAGAAGCACCTTACATGGTAGTGTAAGCAAAGAAGAAACACATTTATCATATTTTTTTAATTTTTTTAAGCTTCTATTTTAGGAAAGGTGGAGTTTAATCCTTTTGATTGGAATTTCCTTAAGGGTGGTAGTAAAATACCGCCTTTTTTCTTTTTTAAACCCCCGGTTTATCTTTTTTTAATTATTTTAAAGCTGTTTAAGCTAATAAAAAAAAATTTACACCCCTATACACCTATAACTTACAAAACCCTCTTAAACCTCATTAAAAAGCTCAAATTTTCCATGTTAAACAACTTCCTTGCAATCACTTCCAAGCTAAGAAAACTTAAAATAAATGTGACCGAAGATTTTTAAATTTTTTCTATTTAAAAATTGAGACCTTATTTGAGCCCTGTGGCGATTGAACAAATGGGAGGGTGGAGGGAAATGAAAAATCCTATTCCGAAATTTATTTTAATTTTTTCCCTATTATAATTACGAAGTTATAAAGTAATTATATAATATATTATGGGTCGCTGTAACCTACTGTAAATAAACAAGTTACAGAAATAAAGGGGTACTTCTATTCCGCTAAAGGGGTACTTCTATTCCGTAAAGGGGTACTTCTATTCCGGAGAGAGATTACTTACAAAAAGTAGCGCATGACGCATGTATAAAGGGATTACCTTTGAAAAACTGTAAAAACGTAAAAATGCTAAAGGGGTACTTCTATTCCGTAAAGGGGTACTTCTTTTCCGTAAAGGGGTACTTCTTTTCCGGCTAGTGGTGGCGTAGGTTTTCAGAGGTTTTACTGCTAAAGGGGTACTTCTATTCCGGATTAAGGGTTTTAAATTTTTTATGTATTTTGGTGGGGTAAAAACATAAATACACTATGGAAAACCCAAATATTAAAGTAAAGATTAAACATAGTGAAAGCAAAAAAGCTTGGAATGTAATAGGGACTAGGCCTGGCGAAAAATATAAGATTGCAAGAATACCTTACCACGAAGAAAATGGCGAAGGTTGGGAAGTGTATAACACTATAGAAAAAGCAGAGGCTTTAAAACACGCTGAATTTATAGTTTTTTGCTTTAATAACTCGGGGAAAATAGTAGAGAAATGGCCACAATAGAAATACTATCAGAAGGAGAATTAGAGTTTGATTTATGCCCGATGGGGTGTGGTAATTTTACCGATGATCTTTGTGGGGGTCCCTGTAGTGAATGTTGGAATAAAATATAAATAGATGAAAGATCCTTTAAAAAAACCTCAAACAGCTTTTGTAATCATGTTTCAGAAAAAGCCTTTAAAAAACCTGGTATTTCAAAAAGAGGAGGAGGCAAGGAATTATATAAAAATGCAAAACCCTAAAAGAAACTTTAAAGAGCCTAAAGAAAACGTTTTTGTTTGCTCCAGATATGGCTCAACTTTTGAAATAGTAGAGTTGCAGTATTTTTAATAAACACCTTATGAAATATTTTAATTTTAGAGATTTTGCAGAACTCACTTCTGCATTAGATAGGTATCAAAGACTTGCAATGGTTTTGCCTCAATTAACAAAGGAAAACCCTTATAAAGATAGACTTGCAGAACTTTGTAAAGAGGAGCCCTATTATAAAAGCAAATTAATTCAAAATTGGGCTGATATTGATTTACACGTAATACAACAAATGTGGAGTTCTACATCTTGTGGCTGGGGTGGTATAGGTGGAGCAGCTATGACTACTAGCTATAGCATTGTAATACTGAATAGAAGAAACAATTTAGCTTTTATTTATTGGGATGGTCTACTGGCCTATATAATCAAAGGGACTGATTTAAAGACAGATCAAAGAGGTTCTTTTAGGATTAATGGTTTATCTGAACTCTCCAGAGATGGGGTTATACCTTATTATATAAATAAAAAAAGGAATCACATATAATAAAAATAGTTGGTGATTTTAATTACCTCGAATTCGAGGGATTAAGAACATACCCCTAAAGGGGTACTTCTATTCCGTAAAGGGGTATTTAAAACTCCGAACTCTCATCGGCTTGCCTGAGTAATTTCGAAAAAACATCTACAAACTTTTCATTAGAAGATAAATCCCTCTCATTCATCATATCTAAAATAGCGTGAGTTCTTTCGTGGTAATAGGTGTCCAGGATCTTATCTTCACTTAATCCCTCAGTGCCTATTGTAGTACTTAATGTTATTTCAGATTTACTATAATCACATAACCCATATTCACGCCTATCATTCATTCTTTTATTGTCCCATACTATAGTATAGGTAGTGCTAAATAGTTTAAATCTTTTAGGTATTTTCATGTTTTATTTTTAACCTTATTAAACCTCCGGTATTGGTAAATCCCCTTCATCAAAAATCCAAAGCCAATAAATATTATGGGCATCAACTAACTCACTCTCTTTTGGATAATATTCAATACCCATAGCTTCAGCCCCAAAAAGTTCATTTTTAATCTGCTGTAATTCTGACCAGTGATTTGGGATTGGGGTGTTGTCATGACGTTGTACCATAACTCTAATTGCAGGCCCCACATCTGTTTTTGCATTATCATCAATCATTACAGTATACCTATTATTTCTAAATGCTCGTGTCATCCATTCTGGATGGTCTTTAAGACTTAGATCTACAGGTTCTAATTTCCCTTTTGGAAGTTTGTATAATTTTTGAGCTTGTCTTTTCCGTTCTCTTTTAAGATCCCTGGCGTTTTTCATTTTATCTGTATATAGTAAACCGTATGAATAGGCTTATACGTGTGTTAGTCAGAATTTAATTTTAAAAGGTTTGCTACTCTACATCGGTTCACAGCTCTATATAGCTTTATCTTACCTATTAAAGAAAAACTAACTTTTGTTGGCTTGTAAACGAACAGGTTTAATATAGGTATATTGGCAATCCATAATCGTATACCCCAATCATTATTATCTGCGGTGTAATCATTAAAGCTCCATTTTTCAGGTTCGTTATTTAAACTTTCAATCAGCTTCTTTAATAGTTTTTCTTTTTGTGTCATATCTTTAAAATTTACTACCTACAAACGAATATATCGTTTTATTGTTAAAAATAAATAAGCTGAATACACTCCAACCCAAAGTGGTGCTAATAACAGACCTTCCCTACCTCTATCAAAAACAAATATATTAATTGAAGTCTGTACTGTCATTAGACCAAGTAACCCTAAAACTGTAACAATAATTTTCTTTTTCATAATTCTATCTCTATTCCTCATTCATTTTATTAACTTGATCTACCAGCATCTCAAGGATATGCTGAAAAACACTCTCTGGCCTTTCCCACTCTGATTCTGCAAACTCTACCATGCCCCTAAACCAACCTGCAAACCACTCAGTTGCACCTACTATACGGGCTAATTCAAAATACTGTTGCAAGTGAAATAACTCACCGTGAGAGTTACTATTGAATATGCGATCTTCATACTCCTCTATTCCTAGTGTAACAAGTGCGTCTCTAAAATTTTCAACTTTCATATTTTAAAATGTTTAATACCCTCGACCATTTTGTTAACGTCAACGAAAAGGTTCATTTATAATTGGTGTGCATTTTGTGCATTATCTATAGCTCGCTTTAACTCATCTGCTAAAACGGTATGTTTAACCCCGTCAATCTCAATCACTACAAATTGCTTTCTGTTCCAATGTTCCCTAATCTGTAGCTTTGGCATTTTACTTTCAATCCCTCCATTTTCTACTCCATCCGTTTCATAAATCTGAATCACATTTATACTTTTAAATCTTCTACCCATAATACTAACGTGATATGCGTATATCTGCATCAGGGTTTTCTTTACAAGCGTTCAGGTATTCTTGCACAAAAGGGACAAAATCCTTATACATTCCCCACCCATTAGGGCTATTATACTTTTTAAAGTAGTCTGGTCTAGCTTTAAGGTCTTTTAATCCTTTCTCAATTATAGGTACTACATCTTTAGCTTTTTTACAACCTATTTCTTCAGGTCGCCATAGTGCTTTATAAATACCTGCTTTGTCTGCCATTTCAGTTAAGTTATGAGTTATGTTTGCAGTAAATAATTCTTCATCTACTTCGTACTTATTTCCGCAAGCATAGCATTCAGTTTCAATTTTACTTCCGTACAATGTAATATCTAGGCCCATTTTGTTCTTTTTTAATAATCCCGAACAAGAGTGTATTTACCACCAAGCTCATCCTGTTTATTATTCATTAGCGCTTCCAAAAACACAAAAGAGTCCGAGTCAAAATTCACCTCTTCTTCATCCCATTCATCACCAATCCACACTTGTCTAATAATACTTATAGATTCATGTTTTGTATCTCTACATAAAAATAGTCTTGTTTTAGAGCCATATCCTGAACCATCCCTATACTCATATACTTCTACCACCCCATCCCTACAAGCTAGATAAGAATTTATAGCGGACTCTTTTGTGTTTTCTTTATCAAGGTAGATTTTATCACCTCTATTTAATTTTTCCATAATTTTTAAATATACTTAACCCCTTTATACGCCTCATAATCATAAAGATTCGAAGAGTAATATGCAGGGTTCACTAAATAATTAATAATAACCCCCGTAGTTAAACTTTTACTTTTCCAAACCCAATTGTTATTCTCATCTAAAACAGGTTTTGTCAGAACTTCTACCTTTATACCAAGTCCATAGGCATACTCATAATGAATATCCCCCGGATTTATTTCTTCAATTATTACATTACCTTTTGTTTTAGTCATACATCTAAACATTTAATATTTAAGCCCATACTGAAACACAACACCATATATATAACCAGGGACATTACCAATCTTACGATGATCTGAACGTTTAAATTCCCCATAATAAGAATCTCCCTTATGATCCGATTTTTTTACAACATACTCATGAACCCTTTTTTTAATATCCTTTAAAGGGAAATCACTAATAATTCTCAATATCTGTTTTTCTGAAAGCTCATAAGTTTTTAAAAAGTTATAAATCTTCTTCTGATCCTCACTTAAACTCCCTAAAAACTTATCATAAATCACCTTTATAAAAATGTTCCTAATAGGTCGTCCCTGAGTTTTAAAATAGTTCTTCCCCTGTTTAACAATTGTAATTCCGGATTTCTCATGATTAGATATCTCAGCTAACCATTTATTTAAATACCCCCTCAAGTTTTTCCAGCCTTCCGTCCCCTTATACCGGGTTTCAATAAACTCTTGTTCTATAATTTCAAATACAGATATCTGTCCTGTCTCCGGAGTTTTATCTTTAAAATAGCCATAACCTAATAAAAAATAAAGTTCCCCTTTACCAAAGTCATAAGTATAATCCCCTAACATTCTATACTGCAATAGTTTTTCAAAAAGTTTCTTTACAGATTTTTCCCCAAAATCAATATAGGTTTTAGGTAGGTATGCAACATAATGGTCATGTTCCTGTAAACTTTGGGCAAACAGGGTTTTAATTAAACGATTGTCTTTAAAATGACCATGCTCTAATTTATTTAGATAAAACAAAGGGAGGACATCATCTATAATTTCAACTTCTAAAATGAAATCCTGGTTTATGCTACATCGGCTAAAGAGGTTATGATGAGAGTATAACGTATTCCTTGAAAAGTACTTAAAACTAACCTTTGAATTAAGCAGATCTTCACAAAGATCACTATAATGTTTAAACCGGATATCTTTTATATCTAAACCTTTAGTTTTAAAATAAGGTTTGAGGTCGATTGTAAATGTATTTTTTATATGACTTCGATCATTAGTTAACTGATGGATTAACATAATGAAATCCCTTTGTACGGGGGTGAAGTCATAATAGGCGTCTACAAACCTTACGGGTTGTATGACAAAGCCAGACCTATTATTACTCACGTTTTTTTAATTTTAAGTAGATTGTTTTGGGTGATTGGAGGGATTAAGATAGTAATTTTTTTGTAAAATTAATAGCATTGCTTTTATCTGTATTTTTAACTCTCACTATTTATTAACAATTTTAAAACTGTATCTTATGTATGGACGTAGAAAATTAGCTAAAAAAGCTAAGGAAGAAAAAAATAAGGCTAAAAAAATGGGGACTAAAAAAAATGGGGGTTCTCTTTCTAATACTTATAAGCTTAAGAAAAAAATGCCAAAAAGAGCCCCACGAGGACGCAGATCTATTGTATACTCAAAATCTTAAAACTTGCAAAGTAGGTTTTTAATCTATATATTTATAACTTTGTAGTTATCTCGGTGTGAAAACCGGGATTTTATTAAGAGGTAGTGAGGGAGAAAAAGGACCTGTTTTCTCCCTCTTTTTACCATACAACTTTGCAATACCCTCCCCGACACTTTATACCCAACACTACCAAAAAGGAATCTATGACTTAGGTTCCTTTTGCATGTTTATAACTTTTTTTAAAAATTTCTTATTATTTTACTTGTTTTTTTAAAGGCAGTTTTGTAGCTTCGCTACAATCCTGCTCTTAAAAACCTCTTAACTTTCTAATAATCAACACCTTACAAAAAACTTAATAGAGAAATATCTTCTTTAAAGGACTTGCATTTGCAAAAAAAATTCTCTAACTTTGTCTTGTTATTGCTTTTAATAATTAAACATTTTTAATTTAAATGTGTAACGTTTTTCCTCCTACTCCCTACGCTCGTAGGATTAAAAACAGATAATTGTTAACCTTTTTAGCTTTTAAAGCACCATACTTACCTTGTAATGTTTAGTTTTTTAAAAACTAATTAATATTACTTTTTATAATACTATAAAACTTTATAGGATTCCCAAAAAAAAAGATTAGCGAAGCGTCGGTAGTTCGTTGGGTTTTCTTTTTTGTTTCTTTTTTCTTTTTCTATTAGTAGTGCTTATTTATGTAAGAAATCACACATAAACCTTGCAAATTTCACCCTATCTCCCCCCGTAGCCCCCCTCTTTCCCTAAAATTTCCTATATTCGTAATCGGAAACCAATACAAAATAATCATGAATCAATTCAAAGTAAATATAGAGGCTACCTATGTAGCTCTATATCGTATTTCTACAGACTCAGATCGCCAACACCTATCTTTAGATTATCAAAAGGACGCCATTACAAACTTTGTAGATAACACAGGTGGTACTATTATCCGGGAGTTCTTTGAACAGGATAGTGCTTTCAAGGGTAATCGAGAGGTTTTTAAACAGGCGGTAGAACTTTGTAAGGACACTGAGTCTACGCTTTTAGTTTATAAGATTGATCGTTTATCTCGTTTAGGCTTTGCAGGGATGGCTATGCTTGAAAAGTCGGGGATTAAATACTTTGAAGTATTATCCCCTCATGACAGTGAGTATGCTAAATCTTTGAAATTCTTAACCGCTAAAGAGGATAACCGTTTAAGGAGGGAGAATATCCTGGCCGGTATAGGACAGGTAAGACGTAATATTGAAAAAAATGGATACCATATTGCAAAATCAGGAAAAAAAATTACTAAACTTGGCAAGGTTGAAAATTTTAAATCTACAGATAATGTGAAAAATTCTATCATAAGTAGAAAGAATAAAGCTTTAAATAATCCAAATAATAAAAGAGCTGCAGTAGTGGTGGAACTGTTACTACTTCAAGATGCCTCTTTAAGGGGGATGGCTCAATTTTTAAACAGTAGAGGATTTGAAACCTCTCAAGGTTCTAAATTTACGGCAACTTCTGTAAAGAACCTTATGAAACTTTTTGACCTAAAAAGGGAGAAACCTAAAGATGAAGAGTTAATTAATAATAAAAGAGCTGGGATTTTAGTAGAGCTGTTGTTAGAAAAAGAAACACCTTTAGAAGAAATAGTTGAAATTTTAAATGATAAAGGTTTTCAAACGTATCAGGGTTGTAAATTTTCTATCATATCATTACGTACACTTATGAAACTTTTTAAACTCCCTAAAGTTTAATTTATTATATTTGACTTATAATTGTTTGAAAGATAGTGTTTTATTTAAGATGATTGAATTCGATACACTTAAAACATTATTTCAATGTCAACTAAACCTATGCTATTCTGCATAGGTTTTTTAGTATAAGGGGGTGTCTAATATTTTAAAAAGGTAATTAGTAATTTTGCTTAAACCCTAAATACTTATAACAATGCCACAAAGAAACGCAGCCTTAACTTACTTACCGGATGCTACAATTACAGTAAACTCCGATACATTTCCTACAAGGTCATTAAAGGCAGGCCTTAACAAAGTTGCAATCATGCAAGCTGAGGAAACTCCAACAGCAACTTATACAGATGTTATTTGTTTATCTGATAGCCCTTTTGTAACTGTTGTTTGGGACATTGATGTAACGGCCCCGGCTAATGCTACGGGAACTGTTACAGTAGCTACTCCCCTGGCTAATGATACTGTCACAATAAATGGTCTGGTGTATACAGCCGTAGCGGGCGTTAAAGCAGATAATACCGAATTCTCAATCGATGGTACGGATACGGAGACTGCAACGGATTTAGCAGCTTCCGTGAATGCTGATACCAGAACGGGAACTCTTGGTGATGTCTCGGCTACTAGCGCAGCAGCCGTTGTTACTTTAACGCAATATGTCGTTAAAGGAGCAGCAGGAGACCCTACTACCCTAGCCTCTAGTGGAGGTACTTTAACTGTTTCCGGAGCCACTTTTTCCGGTGGTATAACTTTTGGAACTTATGATCTAACTTTTAGCGCTGAAGATTATACCACAATTTCTACTATAAATCGACCAGCTCTTAGTACCAGACGTTCTGTAACTCTGTCTGTAGTTGCAGGGGGAGAAGTTTATACGGTACGCTCTGTTTTAGCAGCGCTTAATCTGGTAGAAAAATTTGAAGATGCTGTTGCTTCTACTGGTAGTGGAGCTACAGGTGATGGTGTTTTCACAGATTTAATTGCCAGAGGCCCAACACCTTTTGAAACTTATGTTTGGGATATTACTAAATCAGGAGCTACATACACTTTAACAGCTACTGCAAATTCTTAAAAACAATAGGGTGTGAGTAAAGCTGATGAAGATACAGATCTTGATTTTTTAAAAAGGCGTATAACCGAAGGGCACTATCAGAAAATGTTAAGCCCTAAATTAAAATTACAACGTTTACCTTTGAAAAAACAAAGAAAGCTTAGAGGGAAAATGAAAACCCGTGTATCTCGTGCAGATTACACTTTTTTACAATATTATGGTTTAATTTTCAGATATGTTCTTACAACGTATAAGCTTAGTTTAAAAAACCTGACATTATTACTTTACTTGCACCCTATTGTTTTATTCACTTATACAGATTTTCGTAAGTTTCAATTACAACTCTCCTCGGACGATCCTAAAGCCTGGGAAAAGTTAAAAGAGGATGGTTTCCTCACTCTCTATGAGAAAGTAGGGCGAAAGGCCTATTACACACTTACACATAAGGCTAATAAAATGATTGGTTATATGTATGAGCAATTCTTAATGGAGCGTACTATTTCTATGAGTGATAGGTATAATGCTATTATGAAAGGTACGCATAAAAAGGATATAAGGATGCAAGAACTTTTAAAAGAATTTAATACTAAAGTAAGAGACAAGACAGGGGAAAAATAGTGCATAGTTTATTTCTATATTTTTGCTTAGACCTCAAATTTTGCACACATGGCTAGAATACAAAATCAAGTTGTGTACCCTTTAAAATCACCCATCTCTCTTTCTAATTTTTTAATTGGAACAGACCCGGATGATAGTAATAGGACTAAGACTTATAAGATAGGAGATTTAGTTACCTTCTTATCCTCTTTAGGCCTACAAAATGGTACACTTAAAGGAGAAATTGTTTGGACATCAGGCCTCACTTTTTTAACCTCTGATTTAGAATACTTCATAAATGATGAAGCTTTTACTACATCTTCAACAACGGTAACGTTGGAGGCTGCAGATGCCTCACTACCTCGAATTGACTTAATTACAGCAGATGTTAATGGTGTAATATCAACTATCTCTGGAACTCCTGCAGCTACTCCAAAAGAACCTTTAATTGAAGATCCCACTCAAAAAGTCAAACTTACTGAGGTTCGCTTAGAGGCTCTGGCTGTAGTTCCTACGGGAATTACTAAAACACTTATGTATGATGAGGATGCCGGAACCGGAGGGGGTGAATGGGATGTAACACCAACAGTAGGGTCAACAGGTGTTTTTGATTTAAATTCAACAGCAGACCCTAATACTGGTCTAGTTTCTATAGCGCTTTTAAGCAGTTCCCCTACAGGAGATTCTTTATCTTTCTCTCCGGGAACAACAGAGGATATCGCAGATTTTACCACGCTACATTTTTATATAAAAACAACAGCAGCTTTTACTAGCAGCTCTAAAATTCAAGTGTCTTTTTACAATGGTTCTACAGAGATAAGCAGTAAGGTTACTGTCTCTCCGGGAGCGTACTCTTTTGCTGGTAATAATGTAAGCAGTTATCAAAGTATTATACTACCAAAAGACGATTTTGATTTTAATGACACACAATACACTGCAATTGTTTTTGCTTTTGAAAGTCTACCCTCAGAGGTGATTTATTTTGACACTTTTAATATTTTAGGGGGTATTAGTAACCCCCCTCGTTTTGGATCTATGAAAGCGTTAGCAGATGCTCCGGATAGCTATGTTGGAAAAGCAACTTATGTCCCGGTTCTCGATGCTAATGAAGCAACTTTTGAGTTAGCACCAACTTCCGCTTTAGACAATATTTATACTGTGGATGGTACGCTAACAGGGGATAGAGTTGTGACAGTACCTATTAACACTACTCTTGAGATACAAGGCACATCTTCTGATAATTTATTGTTAATTGATAGGGCTTCAAACGTAGAACGATCAATATTTGCAGCAAGAGACCCTTTTGGAACGGGTAATAAGGGGGAGTTCTTTGTAACAACAACAGATTCAAATGCTAATATTGATATTGTAGCAGATTTTCAAGCTGGCACCGATTCAGCAAGTATTAACCTGTTTGCTCAAATGGGGAGCTCGACTATAACGGTTGAGGCTGAGACTATAGAATTAAATGGCCCGGATATCTCTATGAATATAGATAATGTAGGGGGTGTTCAGGGTGTTAATGGTGGAAATTTACAAATTATAGGTGAAAATGGTATTGAGATAGAAACAAGTTCCACTCCTGCAGAGGGGCAATTTTTAGCGGTCACTGGTGTAGATCTATTTAACCCAAATAGGGCAGATATTGATTGGACAAACCCTGTACTTAAAGCAATAGATGAAGGTAATGGAATAGGTTACAGACTATTTGATACACCAGATGCTAATGTTGGTGATATAGGATTTCATGCTATAGATATGGGGGAATATTTTTCTCCATCAACCACTGAGGGCGCATTAGCTACACACGCTTTTATTGGTAATGGTGATAGTAGTTCTATTAGGGGGACAGCTTATGGCGGGTACACTTTAGGAGGAGGAGCAAATGTAATATTAGGTAGCTCTGTTGGAGCAGGTGCTTTAGGAAACTTTAATACGATTACTCAAGCTTATGCTGGAATGGCGTTTGGTGTTTTTAACTCTATTGATGTAGATAATGTTGGAGGTGGTTTTATTTCAATGGGTCATGGTAATTCAGTTACTGGCGAGTTCCCAGTTGGATGTATAGGATTAGCATTAAATGTAAACGCCCGGGGACAAATGGCAGTTGGGGTTTCAAATACAACCTACGGAGGGAGTGTAAGTGCTGCGGACCGACCGGCTTTTACTGTTGGAATAGGGACCACTACGCAGCCTACAGGACAATGGATGCCTTTAGTGCAACAGGATGGTTTAAATGTAAAATTTAATGGTGAAGTTGTGGCAGACAGTTTAACCACAGCTTTAATAGATGCGGAATCAACAGGTAGAGTCCTGCTTACCAGAGAGTGGCATGAAGCTAATAGTTTTTATACAGCTGATGGTAATTTGAGTGGAAACAGATTAGTAGGTGTTACAGGAGCTAACACTTTTGAGATAACGGCTGCCGCTACGGGCGCAAGTTACTATTTAGACTCTAGTCTAGCGGATATAAATGCCCCCACCATAGATATAACCACAACTACTAATAATTTAGGATTACAGTTTACAGAGACTGCGGGTGTTGTCCTGGTTAATGGTGTTATGGATTTAGGCACTCTTCCTGTATTTACAACTGATATAACAGCGGGGGCAGGAGGACTAACTGTGGGGGAGGTATATCAGACCCCTACAGGAGAATTAAGGATAAAATTATAAATATAAGACATGAAAATTAAAACAAAAAAAGGAGGATCTATTAAAACACGTCCACGAAAGGCAAGTTATAGATTACCTCAAGAGAGTCATTCTAAGAAAGGACACTCTAAAAAAATGAAATAAATGGACGGATTTTTTGATCTAATATATGACTGGTTTAAGCGGTTTAGCCCTTATATACTGGTAGGAGCTTTAGGTGCAATAGTGCATAGATTACGGGTAGGTATGACCTGGAAGAAATTTGTAGGGTCTGTATTTATCTCTATTCTAGTGTCTTTAAGTGTGGGTGTGGTTTGTAAGGAGTACACTAATTTAAAAGACGATGTAATTTTTGTTTTATGTGGTATTTCAGGTGTATTCAGTAAGCATCTTTTAGACGAATTAGAAGAAATGATAACAGATATTTCTAGTGAAGTAAAACGTCGAATAGGTATAAAAAATAAAGACAAAGATGGGGTATAGTTTTGGAGTAAATAGTAGCATTCAGCTTCAGAGCTGTCATTTAGATTTACAGAAAATCTTAGAGGGGGCTATCTCTATTAGTCCTATAGATTTTGGTATAGCTCAAGGACATCGACCTGTAGAGATACAACAAGAGTATTATGCTATAGGCAGAACAAAAGAATTACACCGTAAACCTATTACTAATATAGATGGGGTTAATAAAGTAGGCAAACATAATAAAACTCCATCTGAGGCAGCAGATATTTATATCTACCATTTTGTTAAAAAAACCAGGTTAAAAATAGCTTACGATAATGTCCATTTGGCTTATGTACAGGGAATAATACACGCTGTAGCGCAAAAACTGTATAATCATGCAGAGATAACCCATTTAATACGGTGGGGAGGTAATTGGGATGGTGATGGCATAATTATGTTTGACCAGTCTTTTCAAGATCTCCCACATATTGAATTAGTAAAACCTTAAAATGATACAAAAGAAATTTACATATTTTATTGTTGGGATTTTTGCAGCTATGGTTTGCCATGCTATATATCGTAGAACTGATAGATTAAGTGGCAACCCTGCTGACAAAGTAAAAATTGATACGATATATGTAGATAAAGTTATAAGAGTACCCGGGAAAATTAAAGTTTTCAAACAAGATAACCCTAAACCTGAAATAGTTTATAAAGCCGATGAAAAGCTTCTAAGAGGATATGAAGCTATTACTAAAGAAAATGAAAAACTAAAAAAATACATAGAAGCTATTACAACTAGAGTATATGAAAAAAAATATACCAGCGGAGATAGTTTGGTAACTGTAGTAGTGAAAGATTCTATTACCGGTTTTTTAAAATCTCAAGAAGTAGTTTTTAGACTTAAAGAACAAGAAATACCTTTTAAAGAGAGAATAATTAATAAGACTTTTGAGAAATACCCAAAACTTACTATAAGTTTAGGAGCTTCTTTAAGAGTTCCTAATGTTTTTAAGGGTTTAGGGAGCTATACAGCTCAGGAATGTAGACCCTTAAAAGAGCCTACTTTAGTGGAGGGTATTATTGCAGTAAAGAGTAGAAAAGGCTATCAGTATCAAGTTGGTATTGATACACAAGGGGGCGCACGCCTCGCACTAATTAAAGATTTATTTATAAAATACTAATACTATGGCACGTATAGAAAATCAGGGTGATTATCCTGTAAAAACTAACCCCGCCTCTGCGGATTTTTTAATAGGGACAGACTCGGAAGATAGTAATAAAACAGTATCTTTTACTATTGAGAGTGTTAGCGGTTCTATTGGTGCTACACTTTATAATTCAGATGGTACAATTACTCAAGCTAGAGCAGTATCTTTTAATTCCACTTTAAATTTTTCAGGCGTAACAGCTTCTTCAGATCTTATTTTGCAAAGAAGCGGTGGGGCTAGAGTGCGTATAAATAATACGGGTATTTTAGTAGGTAGTGGTTCAGGCAGTTTCCCTGGAATGGTCTATGAGGATGATTATTCCGCTAATTACACCAATCGTAGCCTAGTAGATAAAGAGTATGTAGATACTAATGGTGCTATACCTGCCGGTAATAATAAATCTGTTCAATTTAATAATGCCGGTGTTTTTGGAGCTTCTGATAATATTTTTATTGATGGTGTTGGTACTTCTTTAAATTTAGTAGATGATATTGAACTTTATTTGGGTACAAATTTGGACGCTTTATTTAGACACAATAGCGGAACCTCTCAAAATGAATTAATTTCTAATGATGTTGGTTTTAGTTTTAAACTCATTGGAACGCCTTCGGATTTCTTTTTTGAATTAACCAATTCAAGTGTTGACACATCTTTTCAAGTCACAGATGCAGCTCAAAGTAACTCTTTATTTTATATTGATGGTACAGGAGTTGCAGCTTTTGGTACAAACAGTCCGGATACATCGGCTTTGTTAGAACTTAGTTCAACTACAAGTGGGTTTTTAAAACCCCGGCTAACAACTGTACAAAGGGATGCTATTGCTACTCCTGCTACGGGATTAGAGATTTACAATACAACTACGGGTGAACCCGAGTTTTATAATGGATCTGCCTGGGAGGCTGCCGTGGCTAATATTTATACGAGTGATGGGACTGTTGCTGGCGTTAGAACGGTAACACTTAATGATGATATTTCTTTTAATAGCACTACTGGCGATACTTTTTTAGTGTCTATGACCAGCTCGGGAGAGATCCAATTAGCCACTTCAGGAGGACAATTTGCTATGTCTGATGCTGAAAGTGTCTTTACAGATCTCTCTCCAGGTTTACAGGGCATAAAATATGCAGCGGACTATTCAGCTACTTTTGTAGCAAGATCTTTGCCGGATAAAGCCTATACAGATAGCAATTCTTTTATTCTAAATAATTTAAGTGTTTCTGACGAGAATCGTACAATTTCAGTCACGGACACTGATGATAGTGGGGATTTATTTAGTGCAAGCGCTTTTGGTACAAATTTTTCATCTTCAGTAATTGTACAATCCACACTTTTACGTTTGTATTATGAAGTTGGTGGTGTTTTTAGTAGAATTACTGTGGATGCTTCTGAAATGGTAATTGAAGATGATCTTAATTTGAAAGGATTGGTATATGATGCTGATTACTCAGACAATTTTACAGCCAGGTCTCTCCCGGATAAAGCCTATGTAGATTTAATTGCAACTTTAACTACAGGGATTAAAACAGGAGGATTATTGTCACCTAATGCTGATCCTACCTTATTTGATATAAGTGATGGTTTTGGTTATGTTGTTGATAATTTTACTGATCCGGAAAACCCGGTTATTACTAAAGTAACCTGGTCAGGTCAGACAGGGTTGACCCCTACTAATATAGCTACTGATGATCTCTCTTTTATTGCTTTTAATGCTGCAGGGACAGTTGTACAACAGACTACAAATTTTACCCCAGCACAATACAGGGATCTCATTGTCTTAGGTGCTTTAGTCCATATAGACAATGTAAATATTACAAGTACGGAAGATTTTTCTAGTGATGCCGGTAACAGTTATTTAGTGAGGGATCTCGGAGAAGCTATGGGGGAATTAAATATTTCAGGAAACAATTTTCTGCCTGCTAGTACGGATCTAACTCTTAAAATAGAAGCTGGTAATACTTTCAGACCACAAGTTAATAGGGATAGTAATGTAAAAGATCCTAATTTTTTAAGCTCTTCTGCTGTAGACCCTATAACTTTTCTATATGCTTACAATGACGGTAGTGGAGGTACAACTGTAGTAGCTTCTCAAACAGATGTGGACCCAGATCAGTACGATGATGGCAGTGGAACATTGGCTTCTGTACCAACTAATAATTTTACAAATCAGTGGTGTTATTTTTTCCCAGGGTCTAATATAATTGTGGTGCGCTATGGAGAAACAACTTATGCTACATTAGCAGATGCCTTAGCTGATGTCTTTGTAACTAGACCTTCTACTATTGGAATAGATCTAAACTCTGAATTTATTAGGACTGTTATTTCGGTTGAAGAAGGGGCTACAGATTTAACAGCAGCTTTAGACGCTGCTTTTACGGACACCGGCAAATTCGGCCTAATTTAATAAAATATTAATCTAAAATAAATCAAAATGACTAAATCATTAACAGAAACACCAACAGCAGAAAAATCAGTAAAAGTAGAACAGAAAGAGCCTGTGATTTTAAATCCCACAGAGGAACAATATATCAAGTTATTAAGATTGAAAAACGAAAAGAGGCAAGATTGCGCAAAAGAGATCGATGCTATTTTAAAGTCTTATGGAGCAAGTTTGAGTATAAATCCAGAAGCCCCTTTTAACAAACCTGAAATTATTGTTGTTATCCACTAACACTTCTTAAAAAAAAGTGCTTTGCTTTAATCTATATTTTTGCTTTAACCCAACCAAACAGAAATGAATTTAAGCAAAGCCCCTTTAAGAAAAATAATTATAGGTGAGAGTTTTTCTAAGAGCATTAAATACCAAAAAGACTCCACTTACAAACTTCCTATGGGTGACTGTACCCTTACTGATCTTATTCCTAATACACAAGATGAGACACTTGTAGATGTATATTTAGCCCATAATGGCTCTAAATTTCTCTGGAAAAGTATTAGTACAAAATTACTTTTAGAGGTAGAGTATGATTCTAATTTTCAATAACTCAAATAATTTATAACATGGCAAAAAAAACTAACGGAGGCGGTAAGAAAAAAAAGACTAACGGGGGTAAAAAGAAAACTACCACTACAGTTAAAAAGAAAACACCTACTATAAAAGTTAAAAAAGAAACAACCACCACTACAAAACGTAAACCTGGGTCTATTAAGTGGGCTGAACAAAGAAGGAGAGATAAAGAGTCTAGAAGGGCGGCAAGCGAAAAAC
>Ga0102947_1000142_pt1 | contig 25441 bp, 17 predicted proteins | sample SalPon2A_A_D2_MG_FD_78210 | JGI IMG/M metagenome (GOLD analysis project Ga0102947, IMG submission 78210) | Soil microbial communities from South San Francisco under conditions of wetland restoration - Salt Pond MetaG R2A_A_D2_MG | ecosystem: Environmental > Terrestrial > Soil > Wetlands | place... | reverse complement strand
TAGCCTCGCTCCACGCCTGGCGAAGCTCGTAGGCGCGTTGGCGCCAGCAGGCCTCGTCGCACGGGGTGTCGGCACCGGTGTCGGCACCGGTTTCGGCGTCGGCCACCGCTTCGCCGTCGGCCCCGGCCTCGGCCTCGCCGGAGGCCGCGTCCACGGAGCCGTCGCCGGCGAAGGTCACCTCGCCCCGCTTGGACAGCTCGGCCAGGTTCTCGTCGGTCAGCTCCCCCACCGAACGGTCGCCGTGGCGCTGACGCTCGGCCCGGGTGGCCCGGGACAGCTCGGCGACGCTGGTGGCGGCGGGCCTTCCCCCCGGGGAGACGACGATCAGTTTCTCCCGCACCGGCTCGGACTCGCGGCGGCGGCGCTCTTCACTGCGCCCCGCGTCTTCCCGACTCTGGGCCTCCTGCTGTGCGATCTCCCGCTCGGCCTCGGCGCGGGCGGCCTCGACCTCCTGGGACGCGGTGGACTCGGGCTCGGGCGTGGCGGTGCAGGCGGCGGTCAGGAAAAGGCCAGCGGCGGCCAGGGCGAGCGCCCGTCGCCGGTGCTTGCCGGAGGTTCCGCCCGGTTTACGCCTCGGCGCATTCAGCATGTTCGGCCCAGCTTGGCGCTCCGGCGCGGCCCCCGCGACGCGACCGGTCACGACACCGTCTCCTGGGCCACGCGCTCCGCCACAAACCGTTCGACGCACTGCTTGACCTCCGTGGCGGAGGGTTGGGTCAGGCACTCCTCGGCAAGCTCGGCGAGCTCCGCCGAGTCGAACTGTCGGATGCGCTCCTTGATGGCGGGGATCACCCGCGGGCTCATGGACAGGCGGCGCAGGCCCATGCCCACCAGGAGCGGCGCGATCATCGGGTCGCTGGCCATCTCGCCGCACAGCTCCAGGTCGATGCCGGCGTCACCGGCCACCTCCACCACCCGGTGCAGCATGCGCAGGATCGCCGGGTGGAGCGGCTGGTAGAGGTCGGCGACGTGCTCGTTGTTGCGGTCCACCGCCATGGAGTACTGGATCAGGTCGTTGGTGCCGATGGCGAAGAAGTCCACCTGGGGCGCGAAGAGGTCGGCGGTGATGGCGGTGGACGGCACCTCGATCATGATGCCGAGCTTGTAGTCGGGCTGGTGCTCGATGCCCTCCGCCTCCAACTCGCCCAGCACCTGGCTGGAGAACTCCCGGAAGCGGAGCACTTCTTCGAGGGTGGAGATCATCGGCAGCAGGATCCACAGGTCGCCGTCGACCCCGGCCCGGAACAGGGCCCGGAGCTGGGTGCGGAAGACGTCGGGCCGGGCCAGGGTGAGGCGGATGCCGCGCAGGCCAAGGACCGGGTTCTCCTCCTCGGTGTGCATCACCTCCCGGGCCATCTTGCGGCCGCCCAGGTCGTAGGTGCGGATCACCGCCGGGTGGGGGGCGGCGGCGGCCACGACCCGGCGGTAGATCTCCAGGTGGTCCTCTTCCTCCGGGATGGCGGGGCTGCGCTCGATGTAGAGGAACTCGCTGCGGTAGAGGCCGATGCCTGCGGCGCCGAAGCGCCGGGCGTCGTCCAGCTCGGCTTCCAGGTCGATGTTCGCCATCAGCGACACCGGCACGCCGTCCCGGGTGGTGGAGTCGAGGGTGCTGGTGGCCAGCAGTTCCTGCTCGCGCTGCACGATGTCCTCGCGGCGCTGCCGGTACTCGGAGAGGAGTTGCAAGGAGGGGTGGAGGAGAAGCTCCCCGGCGTCGCCATCGAGGATCACCGGATCGTTGTCGGTCAGCAGGTCGGTGACCCCTTCGAGGCCGGAGATCAGCGGCACGTTGAGGGAGCGGGCGATGATCGTGGTGTGGGAGGTGCGACCGCCCCCTTCCAGGGCGAAACCGCGCACGCCCTGACGGCCGAGCTGGACCGCTTCCGACGGGGTCAGGTCGTCGGCGACGACGATGACGTCGCCCTCGATCTCGGACAGCTCGTGGGCGGCGACCCCGGCCAGCACCCGCAGCAGGTGGCGGGAGACGTCCCGCAGGTCCTCGCTGCGCTCCCGCAGGTACTCGTTGTCGATCTCGGCGAAACGGTCCTCCAACTCGCTGACGGTGCGGTGGACCGCCCACTCGGCGTTGACTTCCTCGTCGCGGATGTGCCGCGTGACGCGGCCGGTGAAGGCCGAGTCCTGGAGCAGCAGCAGGTGGGCCTCGAAGATGCCGGCCAGCTCCTCCCCCAGGTCGGTTCCCACCTGGCGGCGCAGGCTCTGGACCTCGTCCCGGGTGCGGCGCAGCGCCTCTTCGAAGCGCTCCACTTCGGCATCCGCGCCCCCCTCGGCCAGCGGGAAGCGGTAGACCTCGACGGTGCGGGTCTGGATGCAGACCGCCCGGCCGACGGCGACGCCCGCCGCCACCCCTCGCCCGCGTATGGTCCGCATCTCCTCGTTCATCAAGACTCCTCGCCGAAGCGATCCGCGATCAGGGCCGTCACCGCGGCCAGCGCCTCCTCCTCGTCGCCGCCGTCGCAGCGCACCGTCACCGGCGTGCCCTGGGAAGCGGCCAGCAAGAGGATGCCGAGGATGCTCTTGGCGTCCACCGACTGGCCATCTTTTTCCAAGTCCACCTGGGACGAGAAAGAGCCGGCGGTCTGCACCAGCTTGGCCGCCGCCCGGGCATGCAGGCCAAGGCGGTTGACGATCTCTACCTCACGCTCGACCATAGCCCCTCTCCCTCCCCCCCGGGGTCACCGATCCTGTCAAATTCACCGCGCAGACCACCCGTGCCCTACTCGCCGGAGGCCACGGCGGCCTCCGCTCCGGCCACCGCCACCGGCGGGCTGGCCGGGGGCACGGCGGGAGGCGCCGGCTCCGGGCCGCCGACCCGGATCGACTGCCGGGCCTTGTCCTGCAACCAGGCGGCGATCTCCTCCAACTCGGCGGGGCGGCAGTTGCCGTTGCAGGCCAGCCGCACCACCATGGGCAGGTTGACGCCGCTGACCACCTCGACCTTGCCCAACTCGCGGAAGTGCATGGCCAGGTTGCACGGCGTGCCGCCGTAGGTGTCGGTGAGGACCAGCACGCCGGCACCGCTATCGACGCGGTGGATGGCGTCGAGGATCTTCTCCTGCGCCACGGCGCACTCGTCGTCCCACTCCAGGCAGACGGCGGTGAAACCCTCGGGCTTGCCGACGATCTTCTCCACCGCCGCCAGCAGCTCCCGGGCGACACCACCATGGGTGAGGATGACGGTCCCGATCATTTCAGAATTGTCGGATGTATTCAATCTTGGAAGCTCTCTCCACCCGCGGCTCCGGCGGACAGCGCACCGCCCCTGCCGGCGGGGGGACATTTGCGGGAGCCCGGGTCGGGCGCCCTGAACGGAGGTCCGGCGCACCGCGTCGGCGGGGCCGCCCTCCATGGATGGAAATCCCCTTGGTAGCGGGGAAATTCCGCTTCAGTCTACACCACCGGCGACAAACCTGGCCGGCCGGGGCGGTCAGGCCGCCGCCGGGCCCTGTCCCGCCTCGCTGCCGCGGCGACTCCAAAAGGAAGCCTGGGGCCAGCGCCGCTCCTGGGCGTAGAAGTGGCCGCGGTTGGCGGTGTAGACCTGGAAGTCCCGCTGCACGGTGTCGGCGTAGGTGGGCAGGGCTTCGGCGTCGCCGGCCAGGTGGCTGTGGACGGCGGTGCCGGCGGCGATGCCCCCGCCCAGCGCCTTGAACACCCCCTGGGCGGAGATCGGGTCGTAGGCGGAGGCGGCGTCCCCCGCCGCCAGCCACCCCTTCCCCACCACCCGGTCGAGGCGGAAGGAGTGGGCCGGCCAGGCGCGCAGGCTGCGGGGCTGATAGCCGGCTCCGGCCAGGGCGGGGGCGATGTGCTCGGTGGCGGCGAGGGCTTCGAGCCAGGGGTTTTCGCGGCTCAGGCCGCGGTCCTTGAGGATCGCCGGGTCGCTGGCCACCGCCACCGCCACCCGGCCGCCGGGCACCCGGGCGGCGTACCACCAGCCGTACTCCACCGCCTCCAGCAGGGTGACGTGCTGGAACTCCCGCCCCGGCGGCAGCAGGAAGAAGCCGTTGGCGCAGATCAAGCGGTCCAGGTAGCGCTTCCCCGCTCCCAGGGCACGGGCCAGGATCGCCCGGTGGCCGCTGGCATCGACGGCGAAGTCGGCCTCCAGGGCGGTGGTGCCGCCGCCGGGCCGGCGCAGCTTCAGGGTGATCCCCCCACCGCCGCGCCCACGCTCACCATCACCGCCGGCGTCGGCCCGTGGGCCGCCCAGATGGCCGACCTCCAGGCGGGTTCCGGTGAGGAGTCGAGCGCCGGTGTCCCGGGCGGCGTCGGCGAGGAAGCTGTCGAAACGGCCCCGGTCCAGGTGCCAGCCGTGGCCCAAAGGGTTGAACAGGAAGTCGTTGTGCCCCGGCCGCCGGTCCCCCCAGGCCGAGGTGCTGCCGTAGCAGGGGGCGTGGCTGGCGGCGAGGAAGGCGTCGAGGACGCCGAGGCGGTCGAGGTGGCGGCGGGTGTCCGGGGGAATGCTCTCCCCCACCCGCACCGCGCTGTAGTCGCCCGCCTCCACCACCACCACGTCACCCGTGCCGCGGCGCGCCAGCTCCAGGGCGGTGGCGCAGCCGGCCGGGCCGCCGCCGACGATGGCGACGCGGCACCGGGCCCGGCGGGTGCCGGGCCCGGTGGAGCGCTCTGTACCGCGGCTGGTCATGCCGGCGACAGAGACGTCATTCGCCGATGACCGGCGGCTTGTCCCGCACCGTGTTGGGCCACGGCAGGACGCGGTTGCCGCTGTCCTCCAGTTGGCTCTCCACCTCCAGGTAGACGTCGGCCGGGTAGTCGCCGGACTCGATGGCGGTGCCCTGCATGATGACGCCGATCTTGGTCCAGTTCTCCACCATGTCGAGGCGCTCCTGGAAGCGGCCCACGTCCTGCGCCTCCTCGGTCTGGGTGCCGGGGCCGCGCACCGAGTAGAGCTGTTGCCCGAGCTGGCCGTCCTTGTAGTCGGTGGCGGCGTACACCGCCACCGGCCGCTGCGCCGGCCACGACCAGTAGAGGGTCAGGTTGCCCTCCGGGTTGGGGGCCGGCGTGTGGGTGGCGCAGGAGTTGTAGTCGGTGTGCCAGGGCAGCGCCATGAACTTCGACGTGTCCCCCGGCTCCACGCCCGGGGAGACCGGCGGGCAGCCTTCGGCCTCCGAACGCAGCGGGAACCAGCCGGCGGTGAGGAACGGCTGCCCCTGGGTGGCCTTGGTGTAGTCGAGCTTCTGGTCGTTGATGCGGAACGGCCCCTCCGTCTCCCAGCCCGACTTCCACAGGCCGGGCTGGCGGACGATGAAGGTCATGTCGATGCCGGGGCTGAAGCGGCCGCCGAGGCAGTTCTGGAGCGTCACCTTGTCGAGCACTTCGCCCGGACCGAACACCGGGCTGTTTCCATGCCGGTAGGCGCCATCGAACCACTGGGTGAGGAAGAAGTACTGGGTCTTGGACACCATGAGGAAGCTCATGCCGCTGTCGCCCAGGGAGAGGGGCATCTTGGGCGAGCCCTCCTCCGACTCCGTCTCCCACTGGTTGGGGTCGCGGATGATGGACTTCACGTGCAGGTAGTCCGCCGGCGTGTCGTCGGCGGTGATGGCGTTGACCGCGTCGTGGCCCGCCTTGGCCGGCTCCGGCAGATTGGTGTTCCACTGCTGCATCCAGGCGGCCCGGAAGACCGGGTAGACGTCGCCGTCGAAGTCGGGCTCGTAGCTTTTCTGGTAGCTGCCGTTGTCGAACAGCTCCGGTTGCAGGGCCAGGTCCTCGACGAAGGTGTTGTAGATGTCGTCCCACAGGCTGACCACGTTCAGCGTCTGGGGAGCGTAGCCCGGGTCGGTGGAGATCACCCAGGCGCCCTGGGCCTCCACCGTGGAGCCGTCGTCGAACACCAGGGTGGCGTACACCGGGCCGTCGGCGGTGTCGTCGAACCAGCCGTCGTTGTTGACGTCGTCATCAAGCGGCTGGTCCTTGTCGAAGGCGACGGCGGTGCCGTTGGCCGGCACCACCAGCAGGCGGCCGTTGTCCTCCGCCTCCAGCGCCCCCAGCGACTCGATCTGCCCGGCCGGGCAGTAGAGGTTCGGGAAGTGCATCTGGGGGAACGACTGGGGGTAGTCGGCGTTCTCGCTGATGGTGTCGCCGCTGGAGACGAAGGAGGCGGTGGTCGCCGGGTCGAAGCTCACCGAGCTGCCGGCGCTGGTGCCCCGGAACGCCCGCGGCCCGGGGTCGATCTGCAGATCGGTGCGGCGCTTCTGGTTCTCCAGGTCGTTGGTGCCGGCGTAGTCCTTGTTCCGCGCCGGCGGAGTCTTGCAGTCGTCGTAGCGGTCGATGATCTGGTCGCCCTTGGTGTCCGGCTCGGGCAGCAGGTAGCAGTTGGTCTTCTTGTTGGCCAGGTGGACGGTCCACACGATGTCGGTCACCGTCTTGCCGCCGATCTCGCTGCCGATGACCACCTCGGTGCCGCCGCCGTCGGGGTAGCTCTGCTGGCCCCCCGGGTACTGGTAGATGCGGAAGCGGGCGGCCTGCTTCTTGAACCGGCCCTGGGAGTCCCGGATGTCCTGGTCGGTGATGGGGGTGGACTCGGTGCCCGCCTTGATGGGCAGGCCGCCGGTGGTCTCGCCGCCGTCCGGGTCGGGCAGGGCGGCGGCGGTCTCCGGCGCCAGGTAGTACTCGTCGCTGTCCCCGACCCGGGCGAAGCCGATGGCGGGGTGGATGCGGAAGGTGTTGTCAGCCATTTTGATGTGCTCCTTGTCGTCCTGGTAGGGGTGTTCAGTCAGCGATGGGGTCGGGGGTGCTGGCGCCGCCGTCACCGGCGTCCGCGCTCTGGGACTGCATCTGGGCGGCCTGGAAGTAGTTGTTGACCAGGATGTGGCTGACGTTCAGGTTCTTGCCCGGCAACGGCTTGACCCCGGTGCCGGTCTGCTGCGGGAAGCGCTGCATGGTGTTGTGGCAGCCGAAGCAGTTGTTCTGCTCCAGCACCTTCTGGGTGAAGGTCTCCATGGTGACGTTGGACAGCGCCGTGGAGCCGGTGATGAGGTCCTGGAGGGTTGAGTTGGGCACCAGGCCGTCGTCGGCCGCCAGCCAGATGGCGCCGCCGTAGTCGTAGGTGTCGAACACCGGGTCGGCGAGCTGGGCGTGCACCGATGCGTTGAGCTCCTGGACGTGGCTGCGGTTGCCCTCCGAGCCACCCCCCTGGGCGTACTGGATGAAGCCGTCGGTGACGGGGGTCAGGGTCTGCTCCGAGGCGTCGGTGAGCTCGAGCAGGCCGACGTTGTTCTGGTTGCTGTCGACGAACTTGGTGCCGGCCCGGTAGAAGGTGAAGGACTGGTCGGACACCGGCTGCTGGTTGATGCTGGAGTCGGAGGCGTCCAGGTAGGCGGCGAGTTGCGCGTCGCTCAGGGTGGGGGCGTTGTCCTGGTGCTCGAAGGTGGCCCAGATGAATTCCGGGTGCTGGTTGACCACGCCGGCGATGTGGAAGCCGACCAGGGCCACCTGCACCGCCTCGGTCGCGCTCGGGTCCACCACCACGTTGCCGTCCTCCTCGGCCAGCTCGGCGATGGTCATCTCCCGGGTGTACCAACCCTCGTCGCCGCCTTCGGAGCCGTCTAGGATCTTCCACGACGCCTTGAGCTCCAGGGAGCCGACGGGGAAATCCAGGGTGTCCGACGCCTGGTAGAAGGTGTCCGGGTCGAAGAGGCCGTTGTCCACCACGAAGTCGTAGAAGGTCTGGTTGACGTACATGGAGTAGTAGACCGCGCGGTTGGTGTGGGGGTCCACCATGATGCCGAGGGAGCCGGCCTGGTTGACCTCGTTGAGGAGCGTCGGGTCGTCGGACTTGGCGACCCGGGGCATGGTGGTGGCGGCGTCGCCGGCCACCTGGTCGTAGGGCGGTGGCGTGCCGCCGCCGGAGGGCAGCAGCGCCGAGGGGCGGGCGAAGTGCTCGAAGCGGAGCTGGCCGTCGGGCATGGTCTGGGTCAACCAGAGGAACATCTGGGCCGACCACTGGTGGAAGTCACAGTTCTTGGAGAAGGTGGCGTTGTCGTCGGGCCTGGGGGTCTGGCTGTGGGGGAACCAGCTCGCCGGCGCGGTGCAGCCCGCGGTCGCCGCCGCGGTATCGATCGCGGAGTCGGCCGCCGTAGCGGCGGGTTGGGCGGCGGCGGGGTCGGCGCCTGGGCTCTCCGGGGCGCTGCCGGTGCCGCTGCAGGCGGTGGCCGCGAGCAGCAGGCCGCCGAGGATCAAGCTGGCGCAAGCCCAGCCCAGCGGTTTGGGTGCCGCGGACGCGGCGGGGGTGCTGGGGATACGGATCCCGAATCGGTGCATTGCATCCTCCTCTGAATGTCGAAGCCAGGCTCCCCGGGCCGCCGTCGGCGATCCCGCGAAGTTCATGGGACGGTGTTCGTTCTCTTGGTTTCGTTCAGAGGTGGCGTGATTCGGAGATCCATTACATACGGATCTCGCCTGGGGATCTCGTGCCGGCCCTGCCCCGGACGGGAGGGCGGGGAGGCTTCAGAGGTGGGAGTCGCGGTGGGTCAGGCGGACCGGCCAGCCGGCCTCGCCCAAGCGCCGTTTGAGCGCTTCGCCGCTGGCCACCGAGCGGTGGCGGCCGCCGGTGCAGCCGATGGCGATGGTGAAGTAGCTACGGTGCTCGCGGCGGTACTTCGGCAGCAGCCAGAGGAGGAGGTCGGTGAGGCGGTCCAGGTTCTCGCGGTACTCGGGCAGCTCTTCCAGGAACTCCCGGACCTCCGGGTCGCGGCCGGTCTGCTCGCGCAGGCCGGGCTCGAAGTGGGGGTTATCGAGGAAGCGGACGTCGAACACCAGGTCCGCCCCCGGCGGCACCCCCCGCTTGAAGCCGAAGGTGACCACGTTGACCACCATGGCCGGCACCTCACCGGGCATGCCGGCGAACTGGTCGTACACCGCCTTGCGCAGGTCGTGGACCGTCCACTCGCCGGTGTCGAAGACGGTCTCGGCGCTGGTCCGCAGTTCCTGCATGCGCTCGCGCTCCAGGCGGATGCCCTCCATCACCGAGCTGTCCGGAGCCAGCGGGTGAGGCCGCCGGGTCTCGGAGAAGCGGCGCACCAGCACCTCGTCGGCGGCGTCGAGGAAGAGGACGCTGAACTCCACCTTGGTGTGGTCCAGCTTGCGCTGCAGGGCGGGGAACTCCTCGGCGAAGCCGGGCACCCGCAGGTCGGCGACCACGGCGACGCGGCCGTCGCCGCCGGGGACCATCTCCCGGGGCCGCTCCAGGAACTGCTCCAGCAGCGGCAGGGGCAGGTTGTCGACGGTGTGGAAGCCGAGGTCCTCGAAGGCGTTGGCCACCACGCTCTTGCCCGACCCGGACATGCCGGTGACCAGGACCAGGCGCGCCTTGTCGCGGTCGGTGCCGTTCGCCGTACCGCCGTTCTCCGTGCCGTCGTCCCTCTTGCCGTTGTCCATCGTGCCGTCCTCTTCAGAGCTCAATCCGCCCCCCCGCCGTCTTCCGACCCCGGTCGCCGGCCGCGTTGCTGGCGGCGCATCCGGTCGCGCTCCATCTGCTCCTGCAGCTTGCGGGTGAACTCCCGGGCCGAGTGGTGGCCCTGGAGCTTGAGGACGTGATTTCTCGCCGCGATCTCGACCAGGATGGAAACGTTGCGGCCCAGCGCCACCGGCATCTTGAGGTACGGCACCGCCACGTCCAGAATCTCGTGGATGGTCTCGTCCAGGCCGAGGCGGTCGTAGGGGTGGCCCTCCCGCCAGTGCTCCAGCTCCACCACCAGGTCCAGAGACTTGCGCTCCCGTACCGAGGCGAGGCCGAAGAGATCCTGCACGTTGATGATGCCCAGCCCGCGCAGTTCCATGTGGTGGCGCAGCGACTCCTCGCAGTAGCCCACCAGGTCGTCGCTCGGGTAGCGCTTCACCGTCACCTTGTCGTCAGCCACCAGGGAGTGGCCCCGGGTGATGAGGTCGAGGGCGCACTCGCTCTTGCCCACCCCGCTCTCGCCGATCAAGAGCACCCCCAGGCCGTAGATCTCCAGGAAGACGCCGTGGACGAAGGTCGATGGCACCAGGTGCTCCTCCAGGAACCAGGAGAGGCGCTTGATGACCACCGAGGACAGCGCGGTGGAGCGCAGGAGCGGGATCTGGCGGGCGCCGCAGGCCTTGCGCAGCCCCTCCGGCGGGTCCAGCCCCTTGGTGACCACGAAGCACGGCACCGCCAGGCTGGTGATGCGGGTGAAGCGCTCCTCCCGCTCCTCCGCCGGCAAGGTGGCGAGGTAGGCGATCTCGCTCTCGCCGACGATCTGCACCCGGCCGGCCTTGATGTAGGGGTAGTAGCCGGCGAAGGCGAGGCCCGGTTTCTGCACCCGGGGGTGGACCACCTTGTTGTCCAGCCGCTCGCCGCCTGCCAGCACCGTCAGCTCCAACTCCCCCAGTTCCTGGTCGTGGAGCAATTCGTTGACGGTGACGTGGGGCTGGTCGTCGTGGAGCCCCGGGTCGCCGGTGGCGAGGTCCAATCCCGGCGGAGGCCCGTCGGGGTCCGCCATCAGCCCTCCTCGCCGAGGAGGAATTCGTAGATCCGGTCCGGGCGGGACATGGCCAGGGTCTTCTCGACGTGGCGGTCGGCCTTGACCCAGCGGGAGATGGAGGCCAGCACCTGGAGGTGGACGGCGGGGGAATCTTCCGGCGAGACGACAAGGAAGAACAGCCGCACCGGCTTCTCGTCCACCGCGCCGTAGTCCACCGGCTTGTCTTTCAGGCCGACGGCCAGGATCGCCCGGTCCAGCCCCTTCATCTTGCAGTGGGGGATGGCGACGCCGGAGCCGATGCCGGTGGAGCCCAGGGTCTCGCGCTCCTGGAGCTTGGCGTACAGGTGCTCGGCGTCGTCCACCAGACCGGAGGCGGCGACGCGCTGAGCGAGGGCCCGCAGCACCCCTTCGACGTCCTTTCCGGGGAGGTCGGGGAAGATGAGCTGCGGGCCGGTGAGGGACCCGAGATTCATGGCAGGTGTCTCGTAGGCTTTCCTAGGACTCGGGGACGATGAGGCCGTAGTTGGAGTCCTTGCGCTTGTAGAGGACGCTGACCCGTTCGTTGTTGGCGTCGCGGAAGACCAGGAAGTCGTTTTTGGAGCTTTCCAGTTGCAGTGCCGCCTCCTCCAGGCCCATCGGCTTGATGGCGATCTGGCTGGTCTTGATGATGCGCGGCTCGTTGCCGCCGCTCAGGCTGTCCCGCTCCACCACGTCCATGGGCCAGAAGGGGGCCGGCTGGCCGTTGCGCACACCGCCCCGGCGCTTGCGGCCGGTCAGTTTCTTGCGCGACCGCCGGGCCTGCTTTTCCAGCTTGTCGACGGCGGCGTTGACGGCGTCGTGCATCTCGGCGGGGGTCTCTTCCGTCGCCTGAAGCTGCCCCAGCTTGTGGTGGACGTGGAGGTCCACCGTGTGACGGTGCTTCTCCTCGCTCAGGGTGACCCGGATCTCGGCCGGCTCCTCGAGGAACTTCTCGAGCTTGCTCAGCTTGTCCTCGGCGAACTGGCGGAGGTTGTCGTCGATTCGGTAGCCACGGGCGACGAATTCAATGTTCATGCGGCTCCTCTCTGGGGCTGGGGTGGTGCTAGAAGATCTTCTTCCGGTCGGTGGAAGAAGGGAGGTTGAGCTCGTCGCGGTACTTGGCGACGGTGCGGCGGGCGATCTGAATGCCCTCTCGGTTCAGGATGCGCATCAGCTCGCTGTCGGACAGCGGCTTTTTCGGGTTCTCGGCCTCGATCAACTTCTCGATCTTGCGCTTCACGGTGAGCGACGAGATGTTGTCCCCGTACTCGCGGTCGATTCCGCTGTGGAAGAAGAACTTCATCGGGAAGACGCCGCGGGGGGTGTGGATGTACTTGTTGGAGACCACCCGGCTGACCGTGGACTCGTGCATCTCGATGTCCTCGGCGACGTCGCGCAGCACCATCGGCTTGAGGCGGTCGATGCCGTGGTCGAGGAACTCCCGCTGCTGCTTGACGATGGAGTTGGCCACCTTGTAGATGGTCCGCTGACGCTGGTCGAGGCTCTTGATGAGCCACATGGCGGAGCGGATCTTCTCCTTGATGAACTGCTGGGCGTCGGCCTCCTTGCCCTCCTGCTTCATCTGCTGCAGCATCCGGCGGTAGGCCCGGGAGACCCGCAGCCGGGGCATGCCGTCGTCGTTGATCTGGATGACGTAGTTGCCGCTGACCCGTTTGACGTGGACGTCGGGCTCGATGTAGACGGCGCGCTGGGAGTCGAAGCCGCGGCCGGGCCGGGTGTCGTAGGTCTTGATCAGCTCGACCACCGGCTCCAGCTCCGCCAGGCCCACCCCCAACTTCTTGGCGATGGCCGGGAACTGGCGCTTGAGGAAGCCTTCCCAGTGGTCTTCGAGGATGGCCAGGGCCAGCTTCTCCCCTTCGGTGGGCCCCTCCGAGCCGCCGTTGCTGTGCGCCGCCTCCTCGTCGCGCACCGCGATGTCATGGCGCATCTGGGCGAGCAGGCTCTGGCGCAGGTCGGGCCAGGCGACCCCGGGGGGGTCGAGCTCGCGGACGAAGGCCAGCGCCTCTTCCACCTCGGCGGCGTAGAACGGCTTGCCGTCCTCGTGGTGGCGGCCCAGCGCCCGCAACTCCTCCGGGGTGGCCACCAGGAAGCCGTCCGGGTCCAGGTTACCGACCACGTACTCGGCGATCTGGCGCAGCCGGGGCGAGATGTCGGCCATGTGGATCTGCCACAGGAGGTGGTCGTAGAGGTCGGCGTCCCGGGTCAGGGTGTTCTCGATGGGCGGGCTCTCCCGGTGCTCGCTCATCGAGGCGTAACCGGAGCTTTCCCAGTAGTCGCCGAAGAAGTCCTCCAGGTCGATGTTGTCCATCGACTCCTCGTGGTCCAGCTCCTCGTCTTTCTCCTTCTCCTTTTCCTTCTCCAGACGCTCGTCCTGGGCCTCCCGCTCCTCCTGGGTCGGCTCGTCTTCGCGGATCTCCCGCTGATCTTCGAGGACCGGGTTCTCCACCAGCTCCTGGGTCAGCAGGTGATCGAGCTCCATGCGGGTCATCTGCAGCAGCTTGATCGCCTGCTGCAAAGACGGCGTCATCACCAGCTTCTGGGTGAGTTTCAGGGAGAGTTTCTGCTCGAGGGCCATACGGCTTCGATTCCTGCCTTCCTGGGTCTAGGTTCCGCTCGTCGGTGAAGTCAACGCCCGGTCGGGCACCGGCTGGAATGCCCGGTGCGGCCAGGGCGGCTGACAGTGTGGCGCATGGGACGAAGTCATCAAAGGGTGAACTCTTCGCCTAGGTAGATCTTCCTCACCTGGGGGTCGCCGGAAAGCTCGGGAGGGGTGCCGGCACGGAGGATCTCACCGTTGTTGATGATATAGGCGCGGTCGGTTATTTTCAATGTTTCCCGGACGTTGTGGTCGGTGATCAGGACGCCGATGCCCATGCTCTTCAAGCGCCGGATGATCCCCTGGATGTCGAGCACCGCGATGGGGTCGATGCCGGCGAAGGGCTCGTCCAAGAGGATATACCAGGGGTCGATGACCAGGGCCCGGGCGATCTCGACGCGGCGGCGCTCGCCGCCGGACAGGGCGTAGCCGGGGCTCTTGCGCACCCGGCCGAGGCCGAACTCCTGGATCAGTTGCTCCACCCGCCGTTCCTGCTCGGCGTGGGCGAGGTCCAGGGTCTCGAAGATCGAGCGCAGGTTGTCCTCCACCGACATCTTGCGGAAGACCGACGGCTCCTGGGGCAGGTAGGAGATGCCGCGCTGGGCCCGCAGGTACATGGGCAGCTCGGTGATCTCGTCGTCGCCCAGGATCACCCGGCCGGCGTCCGGCGGCGTCAGCCCCACCACCATGTAGAAGGTGGTCGTCTTGCCGGCGCCGTTGGGGCCGAGGAGACCCACCACTTCGCCGGGCTCGACGTTCAGCGACACGTCCTTGACCACCGCCCGGCCGCGGTAGGTCTTGCGCAGGTTGTGGGCGGCGAGGATGTGGTGGCCGGACAGCCCTTCCGGGGGGACCTCGGTGGGATGGTCCCGGCCCGGGGCGCTGTCGTCGAGGCGGGCGGTGACGTCGCTCATGCCCCTCCCCCACCGTCGCCGGCGGCGGCCTCGGGAGCTGCGGTCTCCGGGGTTGCGGTGCCGGGCGTTGCGGCCTCGGGCGGTGCGGCACCGGTGGTCGCGGCACCGGCGGCGGCGCCGCCGCCGCGCACCTCGGCGGTGCCGGTCTCCAGGTCGTAGACGACCCGGCCGCCTTGGACTTCGCCGCCGTCGCTCTTCTTCAGGGTCACGGGATCTCCGGTCATGGTCACCTTTCGCGAGGTCAGATCGTACACCGCCCGCTCCCCCCGCGCCGAGTTGCCCCCGGCCCGGTCCTCCAGCCGGGTGTCGCCGGCGCAGGTCAGCTCCTCGGCCTCTCCGTCGTCGTTGAGCTCCACCTCCAGGCGGCGGCAGGTAAGGACCTGGCGCCCCTGCTCGGCCCGCACCTGCCCCTCGTAGATCAGCACCTCGCTGGGTTGGCTGTAGGTGAGGGTGTTGGCGGTGACCTCCACCGGCGCCGTCGTCCCCGGGGTGGAGGCGCCGTCGGCCGGCGCCGGCAGCCAGACGGTGCGCACGTCCCCGCTGGCCAGGAGCTGGCTCTTCTCCGCGCTCTGGTCGGCGCGCACCGTCTCGGCCAGCAGCAGGTTCTCGCCGCGCCAGGCCCGGACGTCGCCGCGGAAGAGGGCGGAGCGCGGGTCGTCGCGCCAGAACGCCTCCTGGGACTCGATGCGCACCGGGCCCTCGCCCTCGCCGAGGGGGGTGCCGCCGAGGCCCACCTGGCCGGCCTCCTGGGCCACCGCCCGCACCCCGTCCTGGGCGTGGAGGACACCGTTCTTGCGCTCGTAGTCGATCCGGGGGGCGAGCAATTCGCCGCGCTGGCTGTCCAGCCGGGCCGGGTCGCCGAAGAACGAGCCGGTCTCCTGCAGGGTGTCGAAGGTGGCGCGGTCGCCCTGGGCCTGGATCTGCTCATCGCGGAAGCGGACGTCTTCTTCCGCCGTGAGCCCCACCATGCGGCCGTCGGCGGTGAAGGTGGCCTCCAGCCGCCGGCCGTCGAGGCGGCGGGCAACCTCGCCGCCGGCCGTGGCCAGGTCTTCGACGCGGGGCTCGTTGAAGGCCCGCACCTGGGTCAGGATGCCGTTGCTGAACTCCCCCACCAGGTAGCCCGCCACCAGGCGTTGCACGGAGCCGTCGGCGGACGGCGTCTCGGCGACCACCGGGTGCAGGGGGGCGCCCTCGATCTCGGCGTTGCGCAGCCGGCCCTGCTGGTCGCGCAGCAGGGAGAGGCTGCGGCCGCTGAAACGGAGGCGGCGGGGGGATCCCGTGTCGTCGCCCCCGTCCGCCCCGGAGCCGGCCGTGGTGGCGGTGGACATGGCTAGATCGCCGGAGACGTCGAGGCGGGCGCGGAGGAAGATGACGGTGGAGTCGTCCTCGTCCAGGAAGGCGTTGACCCGGCCCGCCTCGATGCGGTCGCCGCCGCGCACCATGACCACGTCGCCGGCGGCCTGGATCTGGTGGGCACCGCGCTCGAAAAAGAGGCGCTGGGCGGTGAGCAGGACCTCCTCCTCGGCCTCCGGCAGGCTCTCCACCTGGACGTCGCCGGTGAGGGTGTAGAGATCCCGCGGGCGGTCGATGCGCAGGCGTTCGGCGCGGCCGGTCAGGTTCTGCCAGCGGAAGCTCACCGGGCCGGTGCTGATCAGCACGTCGCCGTCCTCGACCATGCGCAGGCCGCGGGTGGCCAGCCGGGTGTTGTCGGGGCCGGAGAGGACGACCTCGCCGGCCAGCCGGGCCTGGCGCCGCTCCCGGTTGTAGGAGGCGCGCTCCGCTGCCACGTCGTAGCCGGTGCCGGATTCGTCGTACAGGGTCAGGCCGACGCCGTCGAGGTAGACCGTGCCCTGGCGGTCGGCCCGCACCGAGTCACCGCGCACCCGGAAGAGCGGCTTCTGGCCCTCGCTGTGGGTGAACTCGAAGCCCTCGCCGATGAGGGTGATCTCGCCCTCGGGGGTGGCCAGGCCGCTGTCGTCGTCCTCCAGCGGCGCCCCGGGCTTGCCGGAGCGGCCGAAGAGATACAGCCCCACCAGGGCCGCGGCCAACAGGACCATCAGCACGAGCAGGGCGCCGCGCAAGCGGGCTATCGGTTTGTGACGTCCTCCGGCCATCGGTGCATTCTACGGGTTGGGAGTCGGTAGCGGTGCAGAAATCGGGCCGGGCCGGCGAGATCGCCGTCGCCTCACACCGGCCGGGCGTCCACCAGGCGGACCACCGGGGCCTTGCGGTAGTCGTCCTCTTCGACGTAGCCCAGGACCTCGAAGCGGCCCGCCAGGCGCTCCGGGCGGTCACCCCAGCGCCAGGCCAGCAGGGCGACCCGACCGCCGTCCTCGCCGACGGCGGTGGCCCAGAGGTGCTTGGTCTCCTTGCCGAAGACGCGGGGCGCCGCCGCCAGGGTGAGGGGACCGAGGCGGACCAGCGGCTGGGGGTTGCCCTGGCCGTGGGGTTCCAGGCGGGCGAGCTGGCGGACGAACTTGCGGCTCACCCGCGAGGCGGGCAGCTCCAACTCGTACTCGTAGCGCCGCTCCAGGAGGTCCGCCGGCCACTCGCCGGCCGCCTCCACCCAGGTGTCGCGCAGGCGGGACAGGCGGTCCTCCAGCGTCTCACCATCCCCCTCCTCCACCGTCATCCCCACCGCCTGGTCGTGGCCGCCGAAGCGGGCCAGCTCACCGCGCCAGCGGTCCAGGAAGTCGTGCAGCGGGATGCCCGGCACGCTGCGGCCGGAGCCGGTGGCGCTGGGCGGGTCGTCGGGGCCGTCGCCGTCGCGCAGGGAGAGGAGCAGGGTGGGGCGATGGAACTCCCGGGCCAGGCGGCCGGCGGCGATGCCGAGGACCCCGGGGTGCCAGCCCGGCGACCAGGCCATCAGGAGCGGCGGCGGTCGGTCGTCCTCGAAGCGCTCCCGCACCAGCACCCGCGCCTCGTCCACCACCCGCCGCTCCTCCCCCTGGCGTTCCCGGTTGAGCCCGTCCAGGCGCTCCGCCAGTTCCGCGCAGCGCGCCTCGTCGCGGCTGGTCAGCAGCTCCAGGGCGCCGGCGGCGTCGTCCAGGCGGCCGGCGGCGTTCAGGCGCGGGCCGATGCGGAAGCCGACGTCGGAGGCCGACAGCGGCGGCTTGACGCCGGCGAGGCGGAAGAGCGCCCGCAGGCCGAGGGAGCGGGTCTCCCCCAGCGCCCGCAGGCCGAGGGCGGCGATGACCCGGTTCTCGTCCACCAGCGGCGCGAGATCGGCGATGGTGCCGAGGCAGGCGATGCGCAGGAGTTGGTGGGGATCGAGGTCCCGGCCGCACGCCTCGGCCACCGCCTGGGCCAGCTTCAGCGCCAGGCCGACGCCGGCGAGGCCGGCGAAGGGGTAGTCGCAGAGCTCCTGGTTAGGGTTGACCAGGAGGGTGCCCGGGGGGAGGTCGTCGCCGGGCAGGTGGTGGTCGGTGATGATGACGTCGAGGCCGGCTGCGGTGGCGGCGGCCACCGCCTCGCCGGAGGAGACGCCACAGTCCACCGTCACCACCACCCCGCAGCCCTCCTCCACCGCCCGCTCGACGTGGACCGGCTGGAAGCCGTACCCCTCGCGCATGCGGTGCGGCAGGATCGCCCGGCTGCCGATGCCGCAGGCGCCGAGCACCGCGGTCAGCAGCGCCGTGGCGCTGACCCCGTCGACGTCGTAATCGCCCACCACCGCCACTTTCTCGCCGCCGTCCCGGGCCGCCACCAGGCGCTCCACCGCCGCCTCCAGGCCGGCCAGGCGCCGCGGGTCGTGGAGTTGGTCCAGGGAGGGGTTGAGAAAGCGCCGCGCCGCCTCCACGTCATCGACGCCGCGGCGGGCCAGGAGGATCGCCATCCACTCCGGGACGCGGGCCTCGGCCAGGGCGCCGGCGGTGTCCGGAGTCTCGGCGGCGGACCAGGTGGAGGGCTGGGTCGAGGGGGTGGTGGAGGTAGTGGTAGGGGGCATCGGAGAGGGCAACCTAGCAAGGGGCCGGCGGTGAAGCAACCGCCGGATTCAGCTCCCGAGCCCCCATGGCGGCCTCCTATCCATTACAATCTCGACGATGGAAGACCTGCCACGCATCGCCCTCACCTTCGACGACATCGCCCTCGTGCCCGGCCTCTCGGAGGTCCACCCCAACCAGGTGGACCTGCGCACCCGCCTCTGCCGCGGCATCCACCTGAACGTCCCCGTGGTCTCGGCGGCCATGGACACCGTCACCGAGGCGCGGCTGGCCATCGCCATGGCCCAGCAGGGCGGCCTGGGGGTGGTGCACAAGAACCTGCCGGTGGACGCCCAGGCCGACGAGGTGGACAAGGTCAAGCGCTCCGAGTCCGGGATGATCGTCGATCCGGTGACCATCGTCCCCGACGCCAAGATCCGCCAGGCCCTCAACCTCATGGCGCGCTACAAGATCTCCGGCGTGCCGGTGACCTCCAACGACGGCCACCTGGTGGGCATCCTGACCAACCGGGACCTGCGCTTCGAGGAGGACCTGGACCGCCGGGTCGATGAGCTGATGACCAGCGAGCCGCTGATCACCGTCCCCGAGGGCACCACCCTGGAGCAGGCCAAGGCCAAGCTCCACGAGCACCGCATCGAGAAGCTGCTGGTGGTGGACGACGACGGCAACCTCAAGGGGCTGATCACGGTCAAGGACATTCAGAAGCAGCTCGACTACCCCCACGCCTGCAAGGACGAGCTGGGGCGGTTGCGGGTGGGTGGCGCCATCGGCGCTTCCGGCGACTACCTGGACCGGGCCGCGGCGCTGGTGGCGGCGAAGGCCGACGTTTTGGTGCTGGACAGCTCCCACGCCCACAGCCGGGGCGTCCTGGACGCCACCGAGAAGGTGCGGGAGCGCTTCCCCGACGTCGGCTTGATCGTCGGCAACGTGGCCACCGCCGAGGGCACCCTGGCGCTCATCGAGCGCGGCGCCGACGCGGTCAAGGTGGGCATCGGGCCCGGCTCCATCTGCACCACCCGGGTGGTCACCGGCGCCGGCGTGCCCCAGGTCACCGCCATCCGCGACTGCGCCCGGGCGGCGGCGGAGCACGACGTGCCGATCATCGCCGACGGCGGCATCAAGTTCTCCGGCGACGTCACCAAGGCGCTGGTCTCCGGGGGTCACTCGGTGATGATCGGGTCGCTGTTTGCCGGCACCGAGGAGAGCCCCGGCGAGACCATCCTCTACCAGGGGCGCCAGTTCAAGGCGTACCGGGGCATGGGATCCCTCGGCGCCATGGCCAAGGGCAGCGCCGACCGCTACTTCCAGGAGGCCCCCGACGCCGCCCAGGCCGCCATGCCCGAGGCCGGCGCCGACGCCAACGGCGCGCTGTCCAAGCTGGTGCCGGAGGGGATCGAGGGGATGGTGCCGTACAAGGGCAGCGTCCACGCCATGCTCCCCCAGCTCACCGGCGGCCTGCGCTCCGGCATGGGCCTGGCCGGCAGCGCCACCATCGAGGATCTGCGCACCCGGGCCAAGGTCGTGCGCATCACCGCCGCCGGCCTCAAAGAGAGCCACGCCCACGACGTGGTGATCACCAAGGAGGCGCCGAACTACTGGGTGGAGCGGTAGACCGCGGGCCTGCCGGTCCGCCGTCGCCGCCCGATCCCCCTCTAACGCTGCGCCGACATCTCCAGGACCACCTTCCCTTCCAGCCCGCCGTCGGCCAGCAAGCCGTAGGCGTCTGCGACCTCCTCGAAGGGCAGCACCCGGTCCACCTGGGGCCGGAGGCGGCCGTCGGCGAGCCGCGGCAGGGCGAAGTCGGCGAAGGCGGCCACCAGCTCGGCCTTCTCCACCCGGCTGCGGGCGCGCAGCACCGAGCCGATGAGGCGCAGGCGGCGGGAGAGCAGCGGGCGCAGGTCGATCTCCGCCACGCGGCCGGCCAGCAGTCCGACCAGCACGCACCTGCCCTGCCGGGCCAACGCCGCCAGGGAGCGAGGCAGATGTTGGCCCCCCACCAGCTCCAGCGCGAGATCGGCACCGCGGCCGCCGTTGGCGTCCCGGACGCGGTCGGCGAAGCCCTCCCCCAGGGTCACCACGGCGTCGGCGCCGAGATCCAACAGCGGTTCCAGGCGCTCCCGGTCGCGGCCGGCGGCGACGACCCGGGCGCCGATTTCGTGGGCGAGCTGCACCATGGTGCGCCCCATGCCGCCGGTGGCGCCAGTGATGAGCACGGTTTCGCCGGCCTGGAGCCCACCCTCGTGGACCAGGTTGGTCCAGGCGGTGAGGCCGGCTTCGGGGATGGCGCCGCCCTCGACGAAGGACAGGTTCTCCGGCAGCGGCATCAGTTGACCGGCGGGGACAGCGGCCAGCTCGGCGTGGGCGCCGCCGGCCACCAGCGCCATCACCCGGTCGCCGGGTGCGAAGCCCTCCACCCCCTCCCCCACCTCCCGGACGATCCCGGCAAGCTCCAGCCCCGGGATCTCGCTCTCCCCCGGCGGCGGTGGGTAATGGCCGCGGAGCTGCATCAGGTCGGCGTGGTTGAGCCCCGCGGCACGGACCTCCACCACGACTTCGCCGGCCTTCGGCTCTGGAGGGGACAACTCACCGATCTCAGGTCTTTCACGGCTTTGTGGCAAGACTCCCAACATCACCTGGCTCCCATGTCTACAACGACCTCAGGTCCGCGTCGACGAGGAAGCGCATTCAGTCAGGCGGAAGCGGGAAAGGGGTGGATCTTCTCCGAGTCAAGAAGATCTGCGGAGTACCGAATTGCCGCGGCGAGATCCTCTGGGGAGACTCCGTACTCCCGCACGATCTCATCTGGCGCCGTACCCTCTGCCAACTCCGCAAGGAGGCGGACCACCGGCACGCGGGTTCCTCGGACGATCGGTTTTCCGTGTTGGATCGCGGGATTGAGAACGATTCTTTCTTCCATGGCCCTTGTATTGTAGCTTGTACGGGACAAGCCCTACGACGAACCAAGGAGCCTGCTCCTAACACCGGGAAACCCATGACCAAGACCTGGAACGTATACCTCGCCGGCGAGATCCACTCCGACTGGCGGCAGGTGATCGAAGACGGCGCCCGCGACGCCGGCCTGTCCGTGACCTTCACCGCGCCGGTGACCGACCACCCGGCCAGCGACGATTGCGGCGTCGCCATCCTCGGCGACGAGGATAAGAAGTTCTGGCACGACCGCAAGGGCGCCGGCGTCAACTCCATCCGCACCCGCACCCACATCGGCGACGCCGACGTCGTGGTGGTGCGCTTCGGCGAGAAATACAAGCAGTGGAACGCCGCCTTTGACGCCGGCCAGGCCGCCGCCCTGGGCAAGCCGCTGGTGATCCTGCACCCGGAGGAGCACGACCACGCCCTGAAAGAGGTCGACGCCGCGGCGGCCGCCGTGGCCCGGGAGCCGGAGCAGGTGGTGGAGATCCTGCGCTACGTCATCGGCGGCGAGCTGCATAGATGATCTGAGGGGTGGAGGTCCCTCGCTACCGGCCGGTACAATCCCTTCATTGATGATTTGCGAAGGGAGGGTTCATCGTGTGTCCCGCCGTGGAGGTTGACGAAGGACGACGCTGGCTCGCCGAGGCGCTGGCTCGGCAGCCCGTGTTGTGGCTGGGCGCCGGCGCCAGCCGGCAGGCGGAGCCGCCGCTTCCAACTTTGGAGGAGTTGGCGGGTGCGCTGCGGCAGGAGCCGGGCGGTGATCGTCTGCCAGGGAGTGAAGACGACGCTTACCGCCTGTTCGACCTCTACCTGAGCGAGCAGGTCGGCACGAAGGGCGAGCTCGCCGACTTTTTGGAGAAAAAGCTACGGCCGGACGGGAAGACCCCGCGCCCCGGCGCTCTCCACGCCCACCTGGCGACCCTCGCCGGCGCCGGCCGCTTCCCCGCCGTCATCGACACCAACTACGACCTCCTGCTGCGCACCAAACTGGAGGAGCAGGAGGTGGCCCACACCTCCTCAGTCCTCGACCGAAACGTCCAGCGGCCCTCCTCCGGCCTCTGGTACCTGTCGATCCACGGCAGCCGGGACGATTGGCGCGAGGTGATCCTGACGGGCGAGAGCTATGAGGAGTTCGACCGCCGCTACCCGTTCCTCAAGGCCCAGCTCGACCTCCTGCTGGTCCGCCATCCCCTTCTCTTCGTCGGCTCATCGATGCGTGATCCGCGCATCCTCAGGTGGCTCGAAGGGCTGGACGCAGCGACTCGCGACTCCCTCAAGACCTGGGTGGCGGTCGTCGGCCCGGGCGAGGCCGCCGGGCTGGAGGCCGACGAGTGGCGGGACGGGGTCACCTACCGGCAGGCGCTGGGCGACCATCTGCGGGTCGTCGAGCTGCCCTCCTTCGAGGCGCTCCCCCGCTGGCTGGCTGATCTGGCGGAGCCGGCCCGGCGACGAGCGGAGGCGGGGCGCCGAGAGGTGGTGGTGGAGATCACGGCGGAGAAGGACGTTTGGGAGTTCAGGACGGAGGGAGCTTCCGCCCCCCACCCGCCGCTGGAACTCACCAGGGAGTTGGTCGAGCTACGCGAGGCGACGGCCGTGGGCTTCCCGGTAAGAACGGATGGGGGACTGTCACCGGACGACGCCCAGCGCCTGGCGGCACTCCAGAAGCTCGCCGCAGATCTCGGTGATCGGTTGACCTCCCTGCTGCCGCGCCCGGGTGTCGATGCCCTGCGGAGCCAGGTGGGGAAAGCGGCGGTGTCCGGTCCCGCGACGCTTCGCCTGCGGGTCGATGGCGCGGCCATGAACGACGCCCTCCTCCTGCCCTGGGAGCTGTTGCGCATCGACGGTCGCTTCCCCGTCGAGCAGGGCGAGCTCCACCTGCTGCGCGAGGCCCGCCGATCGGGGCTGGACACCGGGCTGCCCGATCCGCCGCCGCCGCTGTCCGTGGTCGCCCACCTCGCCGCCCCGATGGCCGAAGACCTGCCGCCGCTGAATCTGGAAGAGGCGGCCTTCCGCATGGCCCGAGCCCTCGATCCCCTGCGCACCCGCACCCGTTTCACCGAGTTGGGGACCCTCGCCGACCTGAAGGCCGCTGCCAAGGCCGTCGAGCCGACCCTCCTCCACTTCGCCGGCCACGGCGAGCCGGGGCGGCTGATCTTCGAGGACGAGCGCTGCGGTCCCCAGAGGGTTTCGGTGGAAGATCTGACGACCCTCCTCCGGGGAGCCGTCGGCCGGCTGCCGCTGGCGGTGTGGCTGTCCTGCTGCTACGGGGCCGGCCGCCTGGGTGGGGACGAGGAGACGCCGGCTGGCCGGGTGCGGAAGCCGCAGGCTGTGGCGTCTCGGGAGTGGGGTGCCCTCACCGCGGAGAATTCACTCCTCTGCGCCGACCTTCACGCCACCGGCATCCCCCAGGTCCTAGGCTATTTCGGCCCCGTCCCCGACCCCTTGGCGGTGCGTGTCGATCGTGGCCTCTTCGAGGGGTTGATGGAGACCGGCAGCAGCCTGGAGGCGGTACGTCGAGCCCGCGGCGAGACCCGGGGTGAGATCGACACCCGCCACGGCAAGATGCGCTTCCCCCTGGCCTGGGCCCTCCTCGCCCTCTACCACCGGGGGCCGGAACGGCCGTTGACCGAGCCGGTGGCGGCGGCACCCGGCACGGTGGATCGAGGGCCGGAGGTCGAGACCCTCGACTTGAAAGGGGTCGAGGCCCTGGAGCACGGCTTCATCGGCAGGCGGCGCCTGCTGGCTAAGCTACGGCGCCGGCGCGCGGAAGGCGAGCGGACCCTGGGGCTCTATGGTGTGGGCGGTTTGGGCAAGACCGCCACCATGGTCCGACTGGTATCCATTCTCACCGGTGGCGGCCCCGGCTGGCAAGACCGGGTGCTGGTGATTCCCGCGGCCCAGTATCGGCCTGGCTTGGCCTGGGAGAAGGGTACGGAAGCGGCCCCTGCCTTCACCTGGCTCCGCACTCGTATCGACAGCGCCATGAAAGACGATCCCCGCAAGCCTGCCGACTGGGCGGCTCGCATGGACCGTGCCGCGGCGGCGCCCGATCCGGCGGTGGCGTTGGCCAAGCTCGTCCTCGATGTCATGCGGGACGGGGTAATTTACCTGGACAACCTCGAGAGCTTCCTCTACAAGGCCGAGGGCGAGCGAGAGGCGAACTGGCTCGACCCGGCGGTCGGCGACTTCTGCCAGGCTCTGGCGGACCATGCTACGGGCGAGCACACGGTGCTCCTGACAAGTCGGCACCGGCCAACGCCGTGCCCCGGCCACTGGATGGACACCCCGCTCGCCAGCAGCGCCGAGATCTTCCGCATGACCGGCTGGTACCCGACCCTGCGCCGCTTACCCATGGAGCTGCGCTCGTGGTTGTCGCAGGAGCGACTGGCCGGCCATCCCCGTGCCGTGCGCTGGGTGGAGGGTTTGGTCCACACGGTAGAGGCGAGGAGGGTGGAGGCGGGGGGCCGCCGCATCGACCCGGTGGACGATCCGGAAACCATGCGGCAGGAGGTACTGATGTCGGCGCTGGCAGGCCTTCCCAGGAAGATCAAAACGGATCTGGCCTTGGAGAAGCTGATCGGCACGCTTCCTGACGACGTTCGGAACCAACTGGGCGAATGCAGCGCCATCGGCCTGCCGGTGCCGTGGGCGGTGATCGAAGCGCTGGGCGCCGGCGGGCCGGCCCTGCGCGACCTCGGTCTTCTGACCCGTTACCAGGCCGACCGGGACGCCTGGACCTGCCACGACTTCGTCCAGCGGACCCTCAAGGCCGGTGGGTCGGCCGCCCGGCCCCCGTGGACCGTCGAAGGGCGACAGCTCCTGGGCCGCTTCTGGCGTGAGCAAGCCGAGAAGACGGGCGAGCCGGCGGAGCACCTCGAAGCGTTGGAGCACTTCGTCGCTGCCGAGGTTTGGAACGAGGCCTGGGAGCAGATGAAGGTGCTTTCGAAGCAGTACCAGCGGCGCGGTTGGGTCCTGGATCGCCTAGCACTTTTCGCTGGCAAGAAAGACCTCCCCTGGCCCGCGGAGGAGAGGGGCGGGCACCTGGACGAATGGGGTGACGCTCTCTACGACAGCGGGCGTTACGGTCGAGCGGAAGAGGTGTACCTGGAGGCATTGCGGCTCAAGGAGGGGCATCACGGCACCCGCGAGCACGCCTCGGTCGCCGCCTCCCTCTCTGGCCTCGCCAACGTCTACGTGAGGCAGGGGCGCTACGGCGAGGCGGAGGCCGCCTACACGGAGTCCATCGAGATCCAGGAGCGGGTGTACGGCACCCGCGAGCACGCCGAGGTCGCCGCCTCCCTCTCTGGCCTCGCCAACGTCTACGCTTCGCAGGGGCGCTACGGCGAGGCGGAGGCCGCCTACACGGAGTCCATCGAGATCCAGGAGCGGGTGTACGGCACCCGCGAGCACGCCGAGGTCGCCGTCTCCCTGCATGGCCTCGCCAACGTCTACGTGAGGCAGGGGCGCTACGGCGAGGCGGAGGCCGCCTACACGGAGTCCATCGAGATCCAGGAGCGGGTGTACGGCACCCGCGAGCACGCC
>Ga0102947_1000141_pt1 | contig 25524 bp, 20 predicted proteins | sample SalPon2A_A_D2_MG_FD_78210 | JGI IMG/M metagenome (GOLD analysis project Ga0102947, IMG submission 78210) | Soil microbial communities from South San Francisco under conditions of wetland restoration - Salt Pond MetaG R2A_A_D2_MG | ecosystem: Environmental > Terrestrial > Soil > Wetlands | place... | reverse complement strand
GTGGTGGAGGGCCTGGTGCAGAAGCGCGACGGCACGGTGTCGGTCCGCGCCCAGCGCTTCTGGCCGCTCTCGGACTACGCCCTGGGTGCGCCGAAGTCGCCCCGGGAGCGCCCGCCGGGGGCCGGCGAGTCACCCCCGGCCAGCCTGCCGGCGGCCCCGAGCCACGACTTCCGCTAGCCCGGGGGCCTGTCCTCCGCCCTCACCCTGCGGCGATGAAGGCCATGATCCCGGCGCGGATCATCGCCACGGCGATGGCGGCGAGGAAGAGGCTGGCGACCTTGGCCACCGCCTTGGCCACGGCGTTGCCGAAGATGCGGGTGAACCAGGGGCCGGTGGCCAGGCCGATGAAGACGAGGAGCAGGTTGGCGGCCAGGGAGACGAAGGTCGGCAGGTAGCCGTTGCTCTGCTGCGAAACCAGGATGGTGGTGATGGCCGCCGGGCCGATGATCAGCGGGATGCCCAACGGGACGATGCCCACCGAGCTCGACTCCTCCACCCCGTCCGTGGGGTCGCGGCGGCGGTAGTCGCCGAAGATCAGGTCGGAGATTGACAGCACCAGCAGGATCAGCCCGCCGCCGACCCGCAGGTCGTTGACGGTGATCCCCATCACCCGGAAGATCACCTGGCCGGCGAAGAGGATCAGAAGAGCCACCGCCGCCGCGGTGACCAACGCCTGGAGCCCCAGGCGGCGGCGCTGGGGGACGCTCAGGCCATCGGTCAAGCCGAGGAAGATCGGCACGATGCCCGGCAGGTTGATGGCAACGAAGAGAGGCAAGAAGGCCTCGATGTAGATGTTCATGGCGGGATCGACCTTAACGCGGAAAGCCGGAGCAAAGGGAAAGCTGGAACGCCATCCGGACAAAAAAAAAGCGGGAGGCACGTTGGTTATGGGGAACCCCGTGCCTCCCAGCTGCGGAGGGGCTTGTCGTAAGCCATCACTCTATTTAGCAGGATGCGTGCCACCCCTTTGGGCGGGTCGCGTAAGCGCCATGAAGAAAAGGATTTTCCGGGATCCAGGGGCCCTGCGAGAGAAGCGCCGGCTTCGGCGAGCCCGGGCCGACCGTGTAAAAAAGGAAACGCTTAGCGACAGCCCGGCGGTCGCCCGGGCTCAACTCGCCAGAGCGTCGCCGCCGACCACCCGTTCCGGGGCGGCGTAGACGTTGAAGCGGTCGCCCCGTAGGAAGCCCACCAGGGTGAGATGGAAGGTGTTGGCGAGCTGCACCGCCAGGCTGGAGGGGGCAGAGACGGAGCAGATCATGGGGGCGCCGGCGGCAAGGCACTTCTGCAGCAGCTCGTAGCTCGACCGGCCCGAGACCAGGACGATCCCGTCGGTCAGGGGCAGCCGGCCGGCCAACATCGCCCAGCCCACCAACTTGTCGAGGGCGTTGTGGCGGCCGACATCCTCGCGCACCGCCAGAAGCTCGCCCTCGGCATTGAACAGCGCCGCGGCGTGGAGGCCGCCGGTGGCGTCGAAGATCCCCTGCTCGGCGCGCAGCCGCTGCGGCAGGGCGGCGAGCACCCGGCGGTCCACGGTCAGCCCCCCGGGCAGCGGACGGTAGCCGGAGGTGTGGAGCGATTCGAGGCCCGCCTTGCCGCAGACGCCGCAGGCGCTGGTGGTGAAGAAGTGGCGGTCCAGCGGCGCCAGGTCCGGCTCCAGGCCCGGCGCCAGCTCGACCCAGATCTTGTTGGCGCAGGCGGTGGCGCGGCTCTCCTCGCCGTCGCCAGCACCGTCGTCGCCGGCATCGTCCGGGCAGTCGGTCAGGCGGGTGACGTCGCCGGGGCCGGAGATCACCCGCTCGGCGTACAGGAAACCGGCGGCCAGTTCCTCGTCGTGGCCCGGGGTCCGCATGGTCAGGGCGACTGTGCGCTCGGCGGTCTCGCCGGATTCGGAGGTGGTGAGGAGGCGGATCTCCAGCGGTTCCTCCGCCGCCACCACATCGCCTTCGCTGCCGCTCTCGCCACCGCGGTAGCGCACCACCTCCGCCGGCACCTGCCCCACCGGCCGCCGCGGCACCGACAGGGCACCGCCGTCGCCGACCACGGGGAGGCGCTCGCGGGCGGGGGCGTCGGTGCGGTCGGGTTGCCGGGCCGCCTTAGGGCGGTCGTCGGCAGCGGCGTCGGGGCGGGGGGTGGAAGGGCTCATGACTGGCCCACCATCCTACTCCACGCCCAGTTCCCGGACCCCGCCGCACCATCCGGCTGCCGGCCTGGGCACAGGGGTTTACGGCCCCGCCGGCCGCCGCCAGGGGCATGTATTTTGCTCCCTCTGTCCACCATGCCCCGCTCCATCTGGAAAGGACACATCAGCTTCGGCCTGGTCAACATCCCGGTTTCGCTCTACTCCGCCTCGCGCTCCGACCGCATCGACTTCAACCTCCTCGACCAGCGGGACATGAGCCGGGTGCGTTACAAGCGGGTCAACGAGGTCACCGGCGAAGAGGTGCCGTACGAGGAGATCGTCCGCGGCTACGAGCACGAGGACGGCGAGTACGTGGTCATCACCGACGAGGACCTGGCGGCCGCCGACCCGGAGTCCACCCAGACGGTGGAGATCGAGGAGTTCGTGGACGCCGGGGCGATCCCGCTGGCCTACTACGACAAGCCGTACTACCTGGCCCCGGGCAAGCAGGGCGACAAGAGCTACGCCCTGCTGCGCGAGGCGATGCGCAACAGCGGCAAGACCGGCATCGCCCAGGTGGTGATCCGCACCCGCCAGTACCTGTGCGCCCTGACCGTCCAGGGCGATCTGCTGGTCCTCGACCTGCTGCGCTACCCCAACGAGCTGCGCGACCCGGCGGACTACGACGTGCCACGGGACGGCGACGACGTGGGCCTGAAGAAGAAGGAGTTGGAGATGGCCGAGTCGCTGATCTCCGGCCTGGAGGCCGACTGGGACCCGGACAAGTACGAGGACACCTACCGCCAGAAGGTGATGGCGATGATCGACGAGAAGGTCTCCTCCGGCGAGGTGGAGGCGGTGCGCGAGGCGGAGGCCGACGAGGACGAGGGCGAAGGCGCCGAGGTGGTGGACCTGATGGCGCTCCTGAAGAAGAGCGTCGAGAAGGGCGGCAAGAAGGGCACGAAGAAGGGCACGAAGAAGAGCTCCGGGAAGAAAAAGGCTTCCAGCAAGAAGAAGAGCGCCTGAGCCCGGCGGCGAGACGATGAGCAGCGATTCCCTCGACGAGTACCGCCGCAAGCGCGACTTCGCCAGCACGCCGGAGCCCGCCGGCGACGCGGGCCCGGCGGGTGACGGGCAGGGCTGGACGTTCCTGATCCAGAAGCACGCCGCCTCGCGCCTGCACTACGACCTGCGCCTGGAGCTGGATGGGGTGCTCAAGAGCTGGGCCGTGCCCAAGGGGCCTAGCCTGGACCCGGAGGAGAAGCGGCTGGCGGTGCAGGTCGAGGACCACCCGCTGGACTACGGCACCTTCGAGGGGGTGATCCCCGAGGGCGAGTACGGCGGCGGCACGGTGCTGCTGTGGGATCGTGGCCACTGGCTGCCGGAGAAGCTGGAACCGAAAGCCGGCAAGAGCGGCTGGAAGGGGGGCGCCGCCGGCACGCCGGAGGCGGCCCGCTCCGGCCTGGGCAAGGGCCACCTGCACTTCCACCTCGACGGCGAGAAGCTCCACGGCGGCTGGCACCTGGTGCAGATGCACGGCGAGAAGTCCGACGGCGGCAAGAACTGGCTGCTGATGAAAGAGGACGACGACCACGCCGACCCCGGGGGGGCCGCGATCACCGAGGAGCGGCCGGAGAGCGCCGCCAGCGGTCGCTCCATGGAGGAGATCGCTGCCGACCCGGACCGGGTCTGGTCCTCCGACGTCGGCGAGCGTTCGCCCACCCTGGAGGAGCGGGCGACCGCGGGCGGCGAAACCCGGGGCGCGGTGGGCAGCGGCGCGGTGGGCAGTAACGCAAAGCAGCTCTCCGTCGCCGGCCTCGGTGTGCCGGACCTCGAAGGCGCCCGCCGGGGCGATCCTCCCGAAGTCACTCCCCAGCTTCCCAAGCGGGTCGACCGCCTGCCCCGCGGCAAGTCCTGGGTCCACGAGATCAAGCACGACGGATACCGCCTGGTGGCCTATGTCGGCACGTCTGGAGATGGAGGCGACGCCCACCGGGTCCGCCTGGTCACCCGCGGTGGCGAGGACTGGACCGACCGCTTCCCGCCGCTGGCCGAGGCGCTGACCGCCCTGCCGGTGGAGAGCGCCGTCCTCGATGGCGAGGCGGTGGGGGTGGCCGCCGACGGCCGCTCCGACTTCTCTACCCTGCAGAAGGCGCTGTCCGATGGCCACGACCACGCCCTGGCCCTCTACCTCTTCGACCTCCTCTACCTCGACGGCTGGGACCTGACCGAAGTCCCGCTGGTGGAGCGTAAGGAGGCGCTGAAGGCGCTGCTGGGTAGCGTCGCCGCCGAGGGCGCCACCCTGCGCTACAGCGACCACATCCCGGGGCGCGGCGACGAGGTCTTCCGCCACGCCTGCCGCATGGGCCTGGAAGGCGTGGTCTCCAAGCGCGGCGACCGCCCTTACCGCCCCGGCCGAAGCGACGACTGGCGCAAGGCGCGGTGCAGCCTGCGCCAGGAGCTGGTCATCGGCGGCTGGGTGGAGTCGGAGGCCCGGGGCGTGCGCTCGCTGCTGCTGGGCTACTACCCGCGGGAGGACGCGCCGGACGGCGAGGCCGAGCTGACCTATGCCGGCCGCGTCGGCACAGGCTTCGACCAGGACACCCTGGTGACGCTGGAGAGGCGCTTCCGGGAGCTGGCCGCCGAGAGCAGCCCCTTCGCCGACCCCAAGGCCGCCGCCAGCGGCGCCGGCAAGCGGCGCAAAGACGTCCACTGGCTGCGCCCGGAGCTGGTCTGCGAGGTGGAGTTCGCCGAGTGGACCGCCGCCGGCCACCTGCGCCACGCCTCGTTCCAGGGCCTGCGCGAGGACAAGCCGCCCCGGGAGGTGGTGCGGGAGGAGGTCTCCCACGAGCCCATCGCACCCCCGTCCGACCCGACCCGGCCCGCCGGGACGCCCAAGGCCGCCAAGCCCACGAAGGCCACTCGGGCCGTCGCATCCGCCAAGACGAGGAGAGCCATGCGCAAGTCAAACGCAGTGGAGGTCGCCGGAGTCGCCATCAGCCACCCGGACCGGGTGATCTACCCGGAGATCGGCCTGACCAAGGGGGAGGTCGCCGCCTACTACGAGGCGGTGGCGCCGCGCATGCTGCCCCACCTGGAGGACCGTCCGCTGTCGCTCCTGCGCTGCCCCTCCGGCCGGGAGGAGTGCTTCTACCAGAAGAACATCGACGACAGCTTCCCGGCGAGCGTCGGCCGGGTGGAGGTGGGCGAGGGGGACGAGGCCGAGCCGGTGATCCACGCCATGGCCAACGACACCGCCGCCCTGGTCGCCCTGATCCAGTTCGGGGTGCTGGAGATCCACCCTTGGGGCGCCCGCCGCGACCGCCTGGATCGCCCGGATCTGCTGACCTTCGACCTCGACCCGGGCCCCGGCGTCGGCTGGGAGCGCATGGCCGAGGCGGCCCACCTGCTGCACCAGCTCCTGGACCACCTCGAGCTCGCCTGCTTCGTCAAGACCTCCGGCGGCAAGGGGCTCCACATCGTCCTCCCCATCGACCGCCGCACCCCCTGGGACGAGGCCAAGGCGTTCACCCGCTCCGCCGCCGAAACCCTGGTGCGCGCCGCCCCCGACCGCTTCGTCGCCACCGCGTCGAAGGCGAAGCGCAAGGGCAAGATCTTCATCGACTACCTCCGCAACGCCCGCGGCGCCACCTCCGTCGCCGCCTACTCCACCCGCGCCCGCGAGGGCGCCCCGGTCTCCATGCCGATCTCCTGGGACGAAGTCGACGACGCCGACCCGGCGGGCTGGACGGTGAAAAACACCCCGCGCCGCATCGCCGCCCAGAAGGAAGACCCGTGGGGCGAGATCTACGACGTCCGCCAATCGCTGACCCAGGCACGGCAGAAGAAGCTGGAGGACGCGGCGAGGAGCTGACTACTCAGCAAGCCGACATTGCAGGGGTATGCCGAAGCCTCAGTGCCCGTCCAACCGTTCCAGCCCCGCCCGCGCCCACTCTACTGATTGTCCCAACGCAGCCTGAGAGGTTCGCCCCAGCTCGAGCACCCGCTCATACGCCGCACGCGCCTTCTTCGCCTCCCCTAGCTCCTCGTACACTTCTCCCAATAAGCGGCGAATCTCCACCGGCCACCTTGCATCTTCCCGCCAAACCTCTTTCGCTGCCGCCAGAACTGTCTCGAGTTCGCCCCGCGCCGACGACACCTCTCCCTCCTCCTTCCAGGCTTCAGCAAGTCGGCAACGGGTGGCCAGGGTTTGCGGATGCTCCTCACCCAGAACCCGATACTCGACCGCCAGAACCTCCTCGTACTTCCGTCGGGCGGCCGACAGCTCGCCCTGAGCCTTCAGCGTCTCCGCCAGGTTGTGACGCGTCGTCAGCGTCGATGGATGCTCCTCACCCAACACACGACGCCTCACCTCCAGAACCTCTGCGCACTCACGCCGAGCCGCCGACAACTCTCCCTGAGCCGCAAGCACCCCCGCCAGGTTGTCACGCGTCGCCAGCGTCGATGAATGCTCTTCACCCAATACACGACGCTCCACCTCCAAAACCTCCGCGTACTCACGCCGAGCCACCGACAGCTCTCCCTGAGCCGCAAACACCCTCGCCAGGTTGCAACGCGTCGTCAGTGTCAATGGATGCTCCTCACCCGATACACGACGCTCCACCTCCAAAACCTCCGCGTACTCACGCCGAGCCACCGACAGCTCTCCCTGGGCCATCAGCACCCCCGCCAGGTTGTGACGCGTCGTCAGCGTCGATGGATGCTCCTCACCCAATACACGACGCCTCACCTCCAGAACCTCCGCGTACTCACGCCGAGCCGCCGACAGCTCTCCCTGGGCCTCCAGCACCCTCGCCAGGAGGTGACGCGTCGCTAGCGTCGAAGGATCTTCCTCACCCAATACACGACGCCTCACCTCCAGAACCTCCTCGTGCTCACGCCGAGCCGCCAACAGCTCTCCCCGAGCCTCAAGCCCCGACGCCAGGTGGGAACGCGTCGTCAGCATCATCGGATGCTCCTCACCCAAAATCCGACGCCCTATCGCCAGAACTTCCTCGAACTGCGTCCTGGCCAAGTCTCGATGTCCCAGCATTGCCGCAGCTTTTCCCCACACCGCCAGCGCCGACAAATGAGCCTCGGAGTGTCGCCCCTCCTGGTCCTCCAGGAGCCCCGCGGCCTCTTCAGCGTGCCCCAAACCTTCGACCGGCCGTCCCAGATCGAGAAGGGTCCGGCCTCTATGGAAAAGGAACCATCCCCGCCGCTCGAGCGGCACTCCATGCCCCTCTTCGTACGCGTCCAACAGCGCGAGCCGTCTGTACGGCGGCCACTGCTCTCGCGATTCGACCGCCACCCGCCAAACCACCTCAGGAGCGATCTCCCCCTCCTTCAACTCTCGGATCACCTCCGCCTGGAGATCGTCGGCCTCCTCCACCCCCACCCACCATCCCAGCGTCCGTCGCCACCGTTCGCGCTCCTCCTCGCGCAGGTGATCCGCCAAGTGCAGGTAGATACGGGCAACGTCCCGTGTCCGCGCCGGCAGCTCCTTGTCGAGAAACCGCGACACCGCCCGAACTCGGGCCTCCCGCTGCGACGCGTCCGTTCGGTCGAGGATCACTCGACGAACCAGCGGATCTCTGAACCGATAGACGTAGGTCCGATCCGGGACCGTGCGCAGCCCGTACTCCAGATCCTCGAACACCCCCAGCTCGTCGACCAACCCCTCCTCGATCAGGTCTTCGATCTCATAGGCCTCCTGGTCGCCCAGATTCATTTGCTCCATCAGTAGGCGCGCCGGCACCAGGTCGCCGCAGAGCGCCGCGTCGAGCAGGAACTCCCGCACCACTCGCGCACGCTCTTCGTCGAGACCGTAGAGGTACCGGCTCACCGGCTCCCACAGGCCCTCGGCCAGCGCCTTGCTCGCCACCTCCTCGTCCAGCCACCATGTGCCCCCGTCGTCTTGGCGAAGCCCACCACGCCCTCGAAGCCGGACCACACCCCGGGCCACCACTCCCGGCAGCACGGTCGCTCCCGCACCACGGGAGTAATCCACCAGTGCCGTCGCCAAACTGTCGGGCAGCTCGTGCGGTCGGTACCGAAGATCCAGCACCTCCCGAATCTCGTCCACCGTCAGCGGCCCGACGTCGACTGTTTCCTCGCCGTACTCGAGGCTCGGAAGCGCCCTCTCTACGGCCTCCACCCGGTCGCAGGAGACCACCAGCACTGCACCGGCTCGCCTCTCCACCGCCTCCGCCAACCACCGCCACGGACTCGTCTCTGATCGCACTGTCGGAAGCTGCTCGGCGTCGACTACATGCACCAATGTCAGGCCGTCGAGGGAATCCAGAACCGCAGCGAAGATCTCCTGAGCCATGAACCGCGGTCCGGACACCGTGGGAATCGACCGGTCGAGGGCCTCCACCAGGGTCCGTATCGGCTCCTTCACCTGGAGGGCGAGCCCCAAGGCCACTGCCATAGGTGCGCTCAGGAGCTTCGCCCCTCGCTTCGCTAGCTCGGCGAGCGCCCCACCGATGTTTCGGCGTGCCTCCTCCCCCTCCTCCCGACGCTTGACGGCTTGGTGCTCGAGGTAGGCGGCGAGATTGCCACCCTCGTCATAGCCTTCGAGGTCGATGGTCAGCACATTCACCGGATCGCCGGGCTCGGCGAACCGGAACGTGGCCGCTTCCACAAGGTACTTCCGCCCACTACCAGGCTCGCCGGCGAGGAGCAGCACCGACGGCTCCCCCTCACCTCGAAGCAGCCGCGCTACCACTTCGAACCGCTCCTCCGGATGAAAGTTGTACCGCGTGAACCAGGCCGGCTCGGAGATCTCAGCAGGCCTAAACAAGGCAGCTCTACCCATCGCTCGCCTCCCGTAAAGACTTATTCTCGGAAATTCTGTGCGAGTTTACCCGACAGCTTCATGATGGGGAGCATGGCTTTCCTTCGAGGTCTTTCCACAGTCACATGATGCTCTTACATGATATCGTTCAACAATGACTGACTCTCCTGACATCACCGTCGTCACCGAGCGGGGGCAGGTCTCGATCCCCGCCCACCTTCGCCATGAGCTCACTCTGTCCAAGGGGAAGAAGCTTCTCTGGGAACGGGTGAGTGAGCGCGAGTTGCGGGTGACCCTCCTGGAGGAGGGTGCGCCGGTCGGGGCTCAGGCGATGCGCGGCTTCGCACGCCGTTTCCGGCCGGAGCCCCGGCGCACGTCCGACTGGATGGAGGAGCTGCGCCAAGGGGAAACGGAGTGACCTGGGTGATCGACACCGCGGTTCTCATCGACGTCCTGGAGGACGATCCGGCCTTCGGCGCCGCCTCCGCCCTGGCCCTCGACGCCCGCGCCGAGGACGGCCTCACCATCTGTCCAGTGACCTACGTGGAGCTGGCACCAGCCTTCGAAGGGCAGCGGGCGCTCCAGGAGGAGTTCCTGGCGGGCGTGGGGATTCGTTTTACCGAAAACTGGACGTCGGAGGACACGCTGGCGGCGTTCGACGCCTGGAACGCCCACGTCAGGAGACGGCGCCGCGGGGAGGGCTCCCGGCGGCCCATTGCCGATCTCCTCATCGGCGCCTTCTCCCTGCGCTTCCAGGGTCTCGTCACCCGCAACCCGGCGGACTTCCGGACGGCGTTCCCCGGGCTCACGCTGCACGACCCCTCGACCAGCCCCCCGGCCTGAGCAACGCTCGGTGCGGGTCGTCCCCCAACGCCGTAGCCTTCGGAGATCCAGGCGTAGCGGCCCGGCTCGAGCGTAAGGTGCCGATAGCTGTCCAACCCGGGGGGACCTGCTCGGCGCCGCCGAGCCAGTCGGCCGGGGATGGTTCAGAACGTGTCCGGGAACTGCTTGGCCAGCTCGGTGCGGAACTTCTCGGCGATCTTCCGGAAGCCGCTGACCGTGGGGTGGAGTTCGTCGTGCCAGTCGTTCTCGGTCAGGGTCCCGACAGTTCGAACGTGACTCACGCCGGGCCTGTCGGCGATATCGCGGTGCAAGCGGTCGAAACGACTCAGCAGCTCGTGGATGATCCTCCGCTGGTCGGTGGCGTTGGTGATGCCCTTGCGTTCGAGGTTGGGCTTCATCCAGGGTCCGACCTTGATGCCCCAGGCTCTGGTGTGCTTGCCCGACGGGATGGCCCGGTCGTAGCTGTGGCTGTAGATCTTGCAGTCGGGCTGGTTTTCGTCCGGAAGGTGGATGAGATCGAGATAGGCGCTCCTCAACTGCTGGAGTCGTGCGTTGGTGGTCTCTTGATTGATGCAGTCGCGCCAGGTCATCCCCTCGGTGCGCTCATTGAGGAGAGGCAGGAGGTCCATGCCCACGATGTCGTTGCCGCCGCCGCTGAAGAGAAGGGCGTTGACCGGGAAGCGTCGGAGGTAGCGCGCCAGACGGATCTTCTGCTTGCCGCCGATGATCCGCAGCGCCTTGTCACCGCTCGCCTCCAGCCGCAACAGCGAGATCCTGTGGTTCGCGAAGGCGTCGAGGTGGTCGATCGTGTTGTCGTGCTCCGGATACGAGAACCAGGAGTCGCCCTCGCTGATGATCACGGGCCACTGAGGGTGCGCCTTGATCGACGGAACGAAGAACTTGCCCTCTCCTTGACAATCTAGGAGAGTGTGCCTATGGTTTAACCTAGACAATCTAGGAGAAGCCATGAAGGACACATCGTGAAGGCGTCGCTGTGAAGCCCGCCGACCTGTTGCAAGGCACCCTCGACATGTTGATCCTGAAGGCCGTCTCCCTGCGGCCGCTCCACGGATACGGCGTCCTGCTGCGCATCCAACAGCTCTCCCGGAACGCCCTGGAGGTGCAGCAGGGCTCGCTCTACCCGGCGCTCCACCGCCTGGCCAAGGCGAAGCTGATCTCGGCCGAGTGGGGGGTCAGCGACAACGGGCGGCGGGCGAAGTTCTACTCGCTGACCCCGGCCGGGGAACACCGCCTGGAGAGCGAGCGAGACCGCTGGCGGCGCACCGCCTCGGCGGTGGACCGGGTGATGGCGGCCACCGTCGGCGACCTGCCCCCGGAACCCCGCGGCGAGGAGGCGTGAGATGGCCCGCCGCAGCGACTACGAGGCCGAGCTCGATGCCGAGATCCGCCACCACATGGAACTCCACGCCGAGGACCTGGAGGCCGAAGGGGTGTCCCCCGCCGAGGCCCGTCGCCAGGCGCGCCAGCGCTTCGGCACGGTCGATGCGGTGAAGGAAGCCTGCCGCGAGGCCACCGAGCCGGCGTTCTACGCCGTCCTCCGGGACCTGCGCCACGGCTTCGCCCGCCTGCGCCGCCGACCCGGCTTCACCGCCGTGGCGCTCGTCACCCTGGCGGTGTGCATCGGCGCCAACTCGGCCATTTTCAGCCTGGTGGACGCGGTGCTGCTGCGCCCCCTCCCCTACCCCGAGGCGGACCGCCTGGCGCGGGTCCACACGGTGGCGGGCCCGCGGGGGGACACTTACTGGGGCGCCATCGACGGCCGCTCCTGGGAAGTGGTGCGCGACGGGGTGGCGGCCCTTGAGTCGGCACCCTTCTCCGACTGGACCACCGGCGTCAACCTGGTCACCGGAGACATCGGCGAGCCGACGGCGGAGCAAAGCGATGCCACCGACGCCGCCCAGGTCACCACCCCCCGCGTCACCCACGTCCAGCAGCAGCGGGTCGGGGCCGGCTTCTTCTCCGTCCTCGGCGTCGAGCCCACCCTGGGCCGCTCTTTCCTCGCGGCCGAGGATCGCCCCGGTGGCCCGGCGGTGGTGGTCCTCTCCCACGCGCTGTGGCGGGACGACTTCGCGGCGGACCAAGACGTCCTCGGCCGGCGGGTCACCTTGCGGGGCGAGCCGTACACCGTGGTGGGGGTCATGCCCGAGGGCTTCCGCTCCACCACCGACGCCGAGCTGTGGACCCCCTTGCGGCCGTCCACCCAGGGTGAGGGGGGAGGAGCCAACTACGGCATCATCGCCCGCCTCGCCCCGGACGCCTCCTGGCGTCAAGCGCGATCCCAGTTGGCGGCGGTGAGCGCCGGCCGCTTCCCGGCGCCGGAGGCCGCCGACGGAGAGACGGCCGGCCCGGGCCGGCGCCTGGCGGCCCGGCCGCTCCAGGAAACCATGGCCGCCGACATGCGCCAGCCGCTCCTCATCCTGTGGATGACGGTGGGCGGCGTCCTCCTCATCGGCTGCGTCAACCTCGCCGGGCTGCTGCTGGCCCAGGGCGCCGGCCGGCGCGGCGAGATCGCCACCCGCATGGCCATCGGCGGCGGCCCCGGCCCCATCGTGCGCCAGCTCCTGGCCGAGGGCCTGGCCCTGGGCCTGGTGGGGGGCGCCGCCGGCCTGGCTCTGTCGGTCCTCGCGGTGCGCGCCCTCGAAGACCATGTGCTGGCCACCCTGGGGCTGACCCACGAGCTGCGCCTGGACGCCCGGGTGGTCGCGGTGACGATCCTCATCTCGGTAGTCGCCAGCCTGCTGTTCAGCGCCTACCCGGCGTGGCGGGCCAGCCGCCTCGGACGTTCCAGCGGTGGCGAGGCCGGCCGTCTGCGCGCCGCCCTGGCCGCCGTGGGGCGCACCGCCGGCGGCAGCGGCCAGGCGGTGCGCCGGGCGCTGCTGGTGGCCCAGGTGGCGGTGGCCGTCGTGCTGCTGGTGGGAGCCTCCCTCCTCGCCGGCTCCTTTGGCCACCTGCGCGGCGTCGATCCCGGCTTCCAACCCGAGGGCCTGCTGGCCGCCACCGTCTCCCTCGACGACGCCAACTACGACACCAGCGCCAAGGTTGATCGTTTGCTGCGGACGAGCCTCGCCCAACTGGAGACCTCCGGCGCCGTCGAGGCTGCCGCGGTGGGGCTCAGCGTGCCGTACGAGCGCCCTTTGAACACCTCCTTCCGACTGGCGGCGGCGGGGCCGGACAGCGAGCTCCGCACGACCAACCTGACCTACGTCACGGCAGGTTACTTCGACGTCCTGGGGACGCCGGTGGTGGCCGGCCGCGGGCTGCGGGAGGCGGACGGCCAGCCCGCCGCCACCCCCGCGGCCCTGGTCAACCGGGCGTTCGCCGACACCTTCTTCGAAGGCGCCTCTCCTCTCGACCGCACGCTGACCGTAAACGGACGGGACTGGCGGGTGGTGGGCATCGTCGGCAACCTGATCCAGCGCCCCGGCTTCGGCGACTACGAGCCGGTGGCGGCGGTGCCGGCGATGTACGTGCCGGTGGCCCACCTCAGCGACGAGATGGTCGCCCTGGTCCACGGCTGGTTCAGCCCGAGCTGGGTGGTGCGCACCTCCGGGGCCTCCACCCGGGAGGCGGCGGCGCAGGCGATCCGGGAGGCGTTGCGCGGCACCGCCCCGGGGCTGCCGGTGGCGTCGCTGCGCACCTTCGGCGAGATCCGCCGCGGCGCTCTGCGGTTCCAGTGGCTCCTGGCGGTGCTGATGACCGGGCTCGCCGCCATCGCCCTGCTGCTCACCGCCGTCGGCCTGGCCGGGCTGGTGGGGGGCACGGTGCAGGAGCGCCAGCGCGCCCTCGGCATCTCCCTGGCCCTCGGCGCCACCCGCTCCCGGGCCGTGCGCTCCGTGGTGCTGCCGATCCTCGGCCTCACCGCCGTCGGCCTCGCCCTCGGCGCCGCCCTCGGCCCGCTGGCCGGGCGCCTCCTCCGCGGCCTCCTGTGGGGCGTCTCCCCGGACAGCCTGGTCACCCTGGCGGCGGTCACCGCCGGCATGCTGGCGGTGGCCCTGGCCGCCGCCCTGGTACCGGCGCTGCGCATCGCCCACATCGACCCGGCCCGCAGCTTGCGAGCCGAGTAGACCTGAAGCCCCCCACCCCTCCTCCTACAGCCGCTCCGCCCGGCGGGCGTCGATGACGCTCTTGGCCAGGGTGGCGGTGAGGATGACGGCGCCGCCGGCCAGGGCCCAGCGGCCCGGCTCCTCGCCGTGGACGAGCCAGGCCCAGACCGGGTTGAGGACCGGCTCGATGAGGAGCAGGAGCGAGGCTTCCAGAGCGCCGACCCGGCGCAGGGCGCGGGTCAGGAAGACGTAGGCGAGGCCGATCTGGAAGATACCCAGGAAGGCGACGATGGCCCAGTCGCGGGGGCTGATGGCCCCGGCCGAGACGACGCCCGGAGCCGCCCAGGGCAGGCAAACGGCGAAGGCGAAGAGGTTGCCCACCACGACCGCGGAAGCGCCAGCGCCACCCGCATCGACGTCGTCGCGCCGGCCCAGGGCGCGCAGGCCCAGGAGGGTGAGGCCCCAGGTGACGCCGGACAGCGCCGCCAGGAGGTTGCCGGTCAGCGGGTCCGGGGCCAGGACGTCGGGCTGGCGCTGGCCGACGAAGAAGAGCGACAGGCCCAGCGCCAGGGCCACCATGTAGACGAGGTCCCGGCGCCGCGCCCGCTCCCCCAGCCACCACGGCGCCAGCGCCAGGACGTAGAGCGGCGCCGTCGACTGGAGGAAGATGGTGTTGGCCGCCGTGGTCAGCTTGTTGCCGAGAACGAAGAGCACCAGGGTGGCGCCGTAGGCCGCCCCCACGCCCAGCATCCCCCAGCCGTGGCGCCACGGCCGCCGTGCCCCCGACAGCAACAGCAGCAGCGCCACGGCGGCGATGCCGGAGCGCAGGCTGGCCACCTGCCAGGCGGTGAGGGAAGTCGCCTTGACGGCCGCCCCGCCGGTGGAAAAAAGCAACGCCGCGGCCAGCACCTCGAAGCGGGCGCGGGTCGGCGTCAACGGGCGGATCGGTCTGCTGGACAGGGCTGCATCCTCCTGGAACAGGGCTTGCAGATCCAGGGTAGGGAACACCCTGGGCCTCCGGGACCGAGGCCGCGAGCCAACCACCGGCACCCGGATCTGAACACACATCACGAAGGCGGTCGCCCAGCGCGAAGACTCACCCGGTAACCACACCCGGGCGACCGCCCACTCCAACCTTACTAAGGAAGCTGCCCCCATGCTCAAACCTACCCACAACAAGCCGGCATTCGACAGCGCCCACGATCCCAAAGGGGATCAGGGCCTGCGGTTGCTGGCTTCATTTCTCGCCCTGGTCTTCCTCTTCCTGGCCGGCGTCTCGGCCGCTGGCCAGCCCGCCCCCCAAGGCGCGGACGCCGAGGCGGGCACGACCCAGGAAGCTCCCACCCCTGCCTCCGAGCTGGCCGAGGCGGTCAAGAGCCACACCGATGCCCTGGGCGACGGCGCCGTGCCCCAGGCGCTGCGCCACTTCTACACCGACCGGGCCTGGGAGCCGGTGTGGATGAAGCGCTCCCGGATGCGTGGCCGCGACACCCAGGCCCTGCTGGACGTGCTGGACAACGCCGCACGCCAGGGGCTGACCCCCGCCGACTACGGCACGGACGAGCTGCGCCGGCGCCTCGACGAGTTACCCCGCCGCCTGCGCAAGGTCGCACCGGAGACGCTGGCGACCCTGGAGGTCGATCTCACCCGCGCCTTCGCGGCCTACGCCAACGACCTTCTCCACGGCCGCCTGTCCCCTGCCCAGGTGGACGATTCCTGGCACCTGGAGCCGCGCCCGAAGGCGCTCGCCGACGTCCTCGCCACCGCCCTCGACAACCCGCGGCAGCTCGACCGCACCGCCGAGCGGCTGGAGCCCGACCATCTCCGCTACCGCCGGCTGAAGAAGGTCTACGACCGCTACAGCCGCCTCGCCGCCGAAGGCGGCTGGCCCGTGGTGCCCGAAGGCGAAGTGATCAAGGTCGGCGAGTCGATGCAGCCGGAGCGCTACCGGGCGCTGGTCGAGCGCCTGGAGGTGGAACGCTACCTGGCGCCGGACATCGCCGACCGCAAGCTGAGCCACCTGGAACGCTGGCGCAGCGCTCAGGGGCCCGGGGACGCGACTGCCCAAGAAGCCGCGAGCCAGGAAGCCCCGAGCCAGGAAGCCGCGAACCGCAGCGCCGGCAGCGGTGAGGGCGGCGAGGGCGATGACGCCGCCGCCAGACAACCCCCCGAGCTGATCTTCGATGAGGAACTGGAGGCTGCCCTGATTCGATTCCAGGACAGCCACGGCATCCGCGAGGACGGCGCCCTCGGCCCCAACACCCTGCGCGAGCTGAACGTCTCCGCCGAGGACCGCGCCGGCATGATCGCCCTCAACCTGGAGCGCTGGCGCTGGCTGCCCGACGATCTCGGCGAGCGCTACGTCGAGGTCAACCTTCCCGGCTTCGAGCTGATCGCCATGGATGGCGACCGGATCACCCAGACGATGAAGGTGGTGGTGGGCAAGGACGGCTGGTCGACGCCGATCCTTGAAGAAACCATGGAGCACGTCGTGGTCAACCCGTACTGGAACGTCCCCGACTCGATCCTCAAAGAGGACATCCTGCCGAAGCTGAAGGAAAACCCCTCCTACCTGGTGGAGCAGAACATGGAGGTGGTCCGGAAGGGGAGCAACGAGACGGTGGCGGTCGGCGCCGCCGAGCTGGCCAGCGGCGACTACCGCGTGCGCCAGAAGCCGGGCTCTGACAACGCCCTGGGTCGGATCAAGTTCATTTTCCCGAATCGCTTCAACGTCTACCTCCACGACACCCCCGCCGACTACGCCTTCGACCGCACCTATCGGGACCTGTCCCACGGCTGCGTGCGGGTGGAGCGGCCCATCGACCTTGCCGACTTCGTGTTCGCCGACGACGGGGAGTGGAACGGTTCGGAGATCGAGCGCCTGATCTCCTCGAGGGAACAGCAGACCATACCGCTGCAGCGGGAGATCCCGGTGTACTTCCTCTACTGGACCGCCTTCGTCGGTGACGACGGCGAGGTCCAGTTCCGGCCCGACCTCTACGGCTACGACGAGAAGCACACCGCGGCGCTGGAGGGGCGGAAACGGGCGTCGTGAGGCACCTTCATCACAGATCCCAGATATCCCAGAGATCCCAGGAGACGTCCACCGTGAGGCGCGAGGCGGGGGCCGCCCGCGCCTCGGCCCTCGTCTTCCTCACCCTCGTCCTGCTCGCCGTCGGCGCGGCCTGGTGGTTCCTGGTGCCCGCCGAGTCGGACCCGTTGCCGGAGCTGCGCAGCGCCCTGACCGAGGCGCTGACCACCCCTCCCTTCGCCAGCGACGAGGCGGAGGAGGAGCCGAGGGCTAGGGAGGCGACCGTGGACGCCAACCTGGAGTCCCCCGACGGCGTGGATGAGGGCCTGGCATCGAGCCTCCCCGGGACGGCCCACGGGGCCGGCGCCACCGGTTCACCGTCGGCCGGGTCACCGTCGGCCGAAGCCCGCTCCACCGGGGCGGCTGCTCCCGGGGAGGATCCGCTGACCGCGGCCTCCGGCGGCAATGGCGAGCCCGACCCGTTCGACCACGTCTTCACCCCGATGGACGCCGCCAGCCGCAGCCGTGACGAGGGCGCCGCCTTCGACCCGGGCCTGGCCCCCGACAGCATGGTGTTGGAGATCGACGGCTTCCGCATCCCCTACGAGATCTTCGCCATCTACGTCACCCCGGGGCACTCGGCCGAGGTGACCCTGGCCGGGCCGGAGCCCGAGGACAGCTCGGCGGCCGACGCCGAGCTCTACGCCGAGGCCGGGCGGGTGACCTCCACCGGCCCCCAGAGCTGGACCTGGGAGGCACCGGCCGATCCCGGCGTCTACCGCCTCGACGTCGCCCGCCAGCGCTCCGGCGAGGCGATCCGCCTCAACGCCTTCGTCCTCACCCCTTACAGCGACATGGGCAGCGACGGCGACCTGGGCGGCTACCGCATCGGCGCCTACCCGGAGGACCCGTTGCGCGGCCTCGCCCAGTACCTGCCGCCGCCGGGCTTCATCCAGGTGACCCCGGAAAACCGCGAGCTCCTGCTCTCGCCCCACTTCACCCTCGGCCAGTTCCTCTGCAAGCAGGCCGGCGACTGGCCGAAGTACGTCACCCTGCGCGAGGAGATGCTGGGCAAGCTGGAGACGATCCTGGCGGCGGTCAACGACGGCGGCGTGCGGGCCGACACCTTCCACGTCATGAGCGGCTACCGGACGCCCTTCTACAACCACGCCATCGGCAACGTGCGCTACAGCCGCCACCAGTGGGGCGACGCCAGCGACATCTTCGTCGACGTCGATCCCCGGGACGGGGTGATGGACGACATCAACGGCGACGGCAAGGTCAGCCTGGCCGACGCCAAGTACCTGGCCAAGCTGGTGGAGGGCCTGGCCGGGACCCGGGGCTGGAAGCCGTACGTCGGCGGCCTGGGGATCTACGGCACCACCGCCACCCACGGGCCGTTCATCCACGTCGACACCCGCGGCTTCCGGGCGCGCTGGTCCGGCTAGTAGCCTGCATTTCTCACCAACTTCGTCGCGAGAGGCTGAAGGTGCTCGTGGATGCAAGGCGCAGGGCGAGTCGGCCCCGCAGGCGTACTGTAAGTACGTCGAGGACGCCGACCGGCCTGCAACGCAGCAGACACGGGCAGATTCGGACTCGCAGCAGAAGGCTGGTGAGAAATGCAGGCTAGGTGGCCCGCTGGCGGGCTTAGCCCTCCTCCTCGTCGCCACCGGCGAAGCCGAAGCAGCCCAGACCGCCGCCACCGGAGCGCTTGCCGCTGCCGCCACCCGACGGCTCCGCGGCGCCGCCCGCCGCCGGCGAATCGTGCCACTCCACCTGCTCCACCCGGCGCTCCATGCCCAGATCCGGATAGGCGCCAGCGGGGTGGTCGGCCGCCGCCACCTCCTCGTCCAGCGGCGGGCGGGGCACCTGCACCGCCTCCTCTTCCTCCACCGGCTCCGTCGGCTCCCCTTCGTCCTCCGGCATGGGGGGCGCCGGGGGCACCCCCTCGTCCGGGTCGCGCAAGAGACGACGCCAGAGGCCGCCGCGGGAGGTTTCTTCCTCGGCCTCGCCGGACGCCTCGCCGGACGTTGAGGTTCCCGCCCGCTCCCCCGGCTCACCGGGAGCCTCGCCGGGCTCCCGCCCCCGGGGCTCCGCCGTCACCACCCGCCCCTCGCGCTGCGGGCTGCCCAGTTCCCGGGCCCGCAGGCGGGCGGCGCGCAGGCTGGCCAGCGGGTCCACCGGCCGGCCATCGGGGCGGCGCAGCTCGAAGTGGAGGTGGGGGGCGGTGGACTCGGCGTTGCCCGAATCACCGACCCAGCCGAGGATCTGCCCGGCGGTGATCCGCGCCCCCTTGGTCACCCCCGGCGCGATGCCCACCGCCCGGCCGTCATCCGTGCCCGGGGTGTCGTTGTTCAAGTGGATGTAGCGCGAGCGCCAGCCGTCGTCGTGGAGCAGGGCGACGTCGCAGCAGTTCTTGCCCCGCTGGTTGTGGATCCAGCGCACCGTGCCGTCCGCCACCGCCACCACCGGCACCATGCGCTCGGCCATGATGTCGATGCCGGCGTGGCTGCGGCCACGGCCGCGGGGGTCGCCGAAGGAGTCGGTGAGGGTGTGGTCCCCGAGGAGGGGGAAGACCATCGGGTAGATCAGCGGCTCGTCGCCAGCCGGCGCGCGCTGGGCGGCGGGGGCGGGGGCCACCCGGACCACCGAGAGGCACGCGACCCCCAGGCAGACCGCGACCAGGCCCCAGTGGGGCAAACCGGCCCAGCGCGGCCTGGGCGCGGCTCTTCCGGGGTGTTGCCGGTTCGAAGGTGACATGGGTGGTCAGTGGTGCAAGATGTTGGCCGGGGGAACCGAGGCCGCCCCGGTGGCGGCCTCGCCGGCCCGAAGTTCTTGCTTTACCTCCACCCGGAGGTGAGTTAGCCTCAAACCCGGCCATGCCAGACTCGCGAAAGATTTTCGTCCTCGACACCTCGGTCCTCCTCTACGACTCCGACGCCCTCCACAACTTCCAGGAGCACGACGTCGCGCTCCCCATCACGGTCCTGGAAGAGCTGGATCAGTTCAAGAAGGGCGGCAACGTCATCAACCTCCAGGCGCGGCAGTTCATCCGCCACCTGGACCGGTTGAGCGACCACAACCTCCTCAACAACTGGATCCCGCTGAACGGCGCCGCCAGCGGCCGCTTCCGGGTGATCCGCAACGAGGAGGAGGCCCAGGACGCCCTGGAGATCTTCGGCTCGAAGAAGAACGACCATCGCATCCTCAACGCCGCCCTGGGCCTGGCGCGGCGGGAGAAGGAGCGGCGGGTCATCCTGGTGTCCAAAGACATCAGCCTGCGCATCAAGGCCCGGGCCCTGGATCTCCAGGCCGAGGACTACGAGACGGTCCAGATCAAGGACGTCGATCACCTCTACTCCGGCAAGAGCGAGGTCGAGGTCCCCGGCGCGGTGATCGACGAGTTGTACCAGGAGGGGTCGGTAGGGATGGAAGCGGTGTGGGGCGACGACCCGCCGCCGCCGGTCAACCACTTCTTCATCCTCAAGAACTCCGACCAGGGGGGCCAGAGCGCCCTGGCCCACCACCACCCCCGCACCGAGCGGGTGGACCTGGTCCACAAGAGGCGCGCCTACGGCATCCAGCCGAGAAACGCCGAGCAGACCTTCGCGCTGCACGCGGTGATGAACCCCATGGTGCCGCTGGTCACCATCTCCGGCCCGGCGGGCACCGGCAAGACCCTGATCGCCCTGGCCGGCTGCCTGGAGCAGCGCCGCCAGTTCCGCCAGGTCTACGTCGCCCGCCCCGTGGTGCCGCTTTCAAACCGCGACCTGGGCTACCTCCCCGGCGACATCAAGAGCAAGATCAACCCGTACATGCAGCCGTTATGGGACAACCTGGGGATCATCAAGAACCAGTACTCCGGGCGCGACAAGGAGTACAAGCAGATCGACGAAATGGTGGAGCAGGAAAAGCTCCAGGTCGTCCCCCTGGCCTACATCCGCGGCCGCAGCTTTTCGAACATCTGCTTCATCGTGGATGAGGCCCAGAACCTCACCCCCCACGAGATCAAGACCATCATCACCAGGGCCGGCGAGAACACCAAGATCATCTTGACCGGCGACATCTTCCAGATCGACACGCCGTACCTGGATGCCCAGTCGAATGGGTTGAGTTACCTGATCGACCGGTTGAAGGGGAACCCGCTGTACGCCCACATCAACCTGGACAAGGGTGAGCGGAGCGAGTTGGCGAACCTGGGTAGCAAGTTGCTGTAGCCTTTGATCGACCAATCCCTCGAGTGCCCCCTGGCCATTCTGGTTTGTGATCATTAAGGAGAGGATGCAGTAGCGGGGACCAGGCTGGACTGAAGTCTATACTCCCTTCAATCGGAAGCTACGGACAACAAGCTTATTGCTATTGGATAGCTTCCAAGCCGCATCGATTCCTCGACAACCACCAGTTTGTCGCATTCTGACAGATGCGAAAACCACGCTCTTGGATTCACCTCTTCCGAAGCACTCGAAAACTGATTTTTAGTGCAAATGTCATGAACAGCACTCAGTTCACTGATCGTTTGTTTTCCTTCTAGCCAGATCTCCGGGCACCTGCCCGAGCGACGCCACCATTTCACTTGGCGCGTGGCTATGTCACTGAAGACGACAAAGCATGAATCAAGAGTGGTTTCCACTACACGAACTGCACTAGCAGTCAACGTGGTCTGGAGTTCATGCGAAATCGTTTGAATCAGGTCGAAGCTGGGTGCAGCTGTATAGGTGTCTCTCAAGAACTTTCCTGGCATTAACAAATTAGCTGCGAAGGCATTGGCCTCAAGCTCATCAAAGCTTCCTTGATATGCTATAACTTCCGAATCGAGACAAAGACTCAATTGAGACGCATGACGGTGCTCAGACCAATGACCAAGCTCGTGCGCAATTGCAAATCTCCGCCTGCCGGGCTCTCGTATCCTGTCGCTCACGCGGATAAGGCCTTTGTCACCTCGTCGAACTAGCCGCGCCTCAGCTCCTGAGAGGCTGCCGTCCATGACGAGGATTCCAAGAGCCATGGCAAGATCCTCCAGAACAAGGTCGCGCGGATCAAGAACACCAAAGCGTCGCAACAAGAGAGCAGCAGAGGTTTCGGCCCCCGTGAAGTCTCTTCCTGATCTAACCATCGTCCTTAAAATCAAGTTGATCTAACAGGTCGAAATCATCAAGAAGAGTTCGCAAATCTTCTTCGGTTGCTTTCTCGAACTTCCTTGCATAGGCAGCAGACACCTGCGAGCCCGCCAACTGCTCAATTTGCGCCAGTAGCGATCCCACCCTAGCTCTAAGAAGTGACTTCTTTTGGCCAGCATCATTCTCCAATCGGCGCCTTTTTTCGTTCGCACGCTCTAGCTCCAACTTACCGCGAGCTAGGCTTAGAGCATCTTTGGCATTCTTATAGACCTTGTCAGCATCTAGCTGATGCTTCTCCAAGAACTTAGAGACCTTCTCTCTCGGCATCCTCTTAAAATCGAGCTCATCACCGAGCAAGAAATCATTTAAAGATTGGAGAATCTTCACCGCAGTCTCTGACTGCTTCTTAGTCATTGTGAACCTCTTCTGCAACTTGTGCATCTAGGAAGTCAGCGAGTCGACGGCGCAGACGCTTTCTTGCATTATAGACTTTTGTGATTTCGACTGCGAGGCTTTCTGCGATTTCTTTAGGTTTACGGGCACCATCTACGATCTCCCCAACAACCTCAACCAAGAGATCGTCTTCGAGAGAGTCAATAAAGGCACCAACAAGCTCATCAGCGGCAGCCTCAAGCTCTGCTTTTAGCACAATGTCCTCCGGAGTAGACAGAGAGGTGTCGGCGACTCCGTCGAAGAAGGACTGATTTCCGTCTTCAGACTCCGGTTCCCGTCGCATCTGACTTTCCCTGCGGAAATGCTGATTAACCCACCCATTCCCGAGGTTGCTCACCTCACTATCGATTGCAGAAGTTAGGTGCTCAAAGAGATCTCGTTGACCATTCCAAACTCGGCGATGCTTTCCAGGTCCCTGAACTGCACCAGCGACGGTCTTCTCAATAGCTCGTTGGACAATGTCTTCAGGCTCATGCCCTTCGGCAATCGAAGAGCATCCCTTCTCCAACAAGCCGTACCACGGTCGCCGAGAGCATCGGTGCCCGCAATATGCAACCAGCCGATCTATGAGTTCCGAAGTGAGTTCGTCATCGAGCCGGCTTAACAATGCCTGGCTGTCATCTACATCTGACACGCTGCCCCCTCACAAGTACCTCCTTGCCAATAATGCGTCCCCTCGCAAGTACGTCTTAGCCAATAACGCTGAGCTAGGTCAGATTTTATCCGCTTGGCCACCCACGGCAAAATTCGCCGACGCCTCAGCGTACGTAGGCAGGGGCTGGATAAAGCAGTCCCAAACGCAATTAACTGAAAGGCGGGACCATGAACTCAACAAGAAACTCGGGACTGCGATGGACTGAAGGAAACGTCAGAGAGTTGAAGCGTCTAGCAAAGCAGAACACACCGACTAGGGTCATCGGGCTCAAGCTCGGTCGGACATCGAACGCAGTCTACTCCAAAGCCAGCCAAGTCGGGATTTCGCTGAAACCGACGAATCAATCTCCATACGGATGAGGGGGCACAGCTATGATTATTCAAAAGACCAGAATTCGGAATCTCGAACGCTACCTCAAAGGCGTTCCAGGGGACGAGCAATTCACCTTTGCTTCCCGCGTGACCCCTGAAATCGAACAGAAACTCAGTCGGATGGGGTTCAGCGAGGAGTGGACAGATGGAGAGTCCCTTCTGCCACCAGCGTCCGCAGGTCCCAGTTGCCGAAAGAACGCAGAAGGCTGGTTGATTGTGCATCGAGATCAACCCAAAGAAACAGCCTACAGAGAGTTCCTCTGGAGTTGGACTGAGTACCACGGACCGTATGAGTACGAAGAGTCGCGCATTGTTGAGCAGCCATACCAGAGGTATCCGCGCACTCAGGTAACTCCTCCAGCAATCGAGATCGCCACTTCTACTACTGATAGCGGACGGGTTGTGGTCTTGTCCCGGTCTTTCAGCCGAGTAGAAGAACAGGATGCCATCCTGGGGGTCAATGTCCTCTTGGAGTTGTTTGGTGAAGCGGAGGTCCTGCACGCCGACCTATCCAGCGTCATTCCTCAGGAGGTGCAGCGACTGAATTGGGAAGTGCTGCCGTCTGGAGAGCACCCGTGGAGCCATCTGCAACCTGCAGTTAAAGACGTGCTCGATCAACAGGGTGAGCGGAAGCGACCGGTCTTCGAGAACCGTTGGTCCACTATCGCCTCCTATAAGCCTGACTTCACGGCGGTTGGTCGTGCCGGGTTCTCTGGCTATCTGATCTTTGGGTTCCCTGATCGGGACCTCTACATCCTGGAGAGTGCCTACTACGGGAATGCCACCTATGTATTGGACCGGAACTGGGAAACGCTATCGACCCTGACCAAAGCTGAATTGCTCCACAATTCGCTTCACAGAGAGAGGATTGTCCACCGGGATGGCTGGGCCAGATGCATCGATGAAATTCTTACGGAGTGACTTAGCTGGCGTTGCTTAGCCCTTGGAATTGGACCGCTCAGGTAGATGGGGGCTTCTGCTGGTGAGGGTCTCTTATCGATGTCCAAGCTCACCCTCCCCCAGCACCGTCTTCGCCCTCGGCCCCTCCACCCTCCGCTTCCACTCCAGGCCGAACTCCTCCCGCACCGTGGTGAGGATGCAACCCACCGCTTCCTCCGGGTCGTCGGTGACCAGGATTCGGGCGAAGTCTTCGGCAGCGATAGTGCCTTCGGGGACCATGGTGTGCTCCATGAAGTCCAGGAGGTCGGCCCAGTAGTCGCGGCCCATCAGGACCAGGGGGAACTGCTTGATCTTTCCGGTCTGGATGAGGGTGGCGGTCTCGTAGATCTCGTCCAGGGTGCCGAAGCCGCCGGGCATGGTGATGAAGGCGTAGGAGTACTTCAGCAGCATCACCTTGCGGACGAAGAAGTAGTCGAACTCCAGGAACTCGTCCAGGTAGGCATTGTGGCTCTGCTCGTGGGGCAGGAGGATGTTCATGCCAACGGAACGGCCATCGACGTCCTTGGCCCCCCGGTTGGCGGCCTCCATGATCCCCGGGCCACCGCCGGTGCAGACGGTGAACCCGGCCCGGGCCAGGCCGGCGCCCACCTCCCGGGCCAACTTGTACCAGCGATGATCCTCCTGGAAGCGGGCGGAGCCGAAGACGGTGACGCAGGGGCCGGCGAAGTGGAGGTGGCGGAAGCCCTGGAGGAACTCCCAGGCGATGTGGCCGATCCGCTTCAGCTCCTCCAGCCGCGCCCGCGGCCCCTGGAGGAACTGCTCCTCCCGGAAGCTCCCGGCCACCTTCCCCCACTTCTCCCGCCCGTGCCACTCCGGCGGCTCACAGCGCTCCAGTGCCGCTTCGGCCCGCTCCGCCTCCCCTTCACCCCCGGCGCTCCCCCTCTCCCCCACCCCCCGTGCGGCAGCATCCTCAGCCTCGCTCCCGTGCGACTCCCCACCCTTGGCATCGATCTCGCTTTTCTCGTGCATAGTCCATGAAGCTTACCGCCCCCGGCCTGCCCCGCCACCGACCTGCATTACCACCGGCCTGCTCCCTCACCGCTGGCTGGATGTGGCGCTGATCGGTGAGGGGAGAGGCGGAAGCCCCCGGGGCGGGGGGCTCGGGAAGGGCG
>Ga0102947_1000140_pt1 | contig 25553 bp, 14 predicted proteins | sample SalPon2A_A_D2_MG_FD_78210 | JGI IMG/M metagenome (GOLD analysis project Ga0102947, IMG submission 78210) | Soil microbial communities from South San Francisco under conditions of wetland restoration - Salt Pond MetaG R2A_A_D2_MG | ecosystem: Environmental > Terrestrial > Soil > Wetlands | place... | reverse complement strand
TGGAAGCGGAAGCGGTCGCCCACCAGTCGGTCCGCCTTGGCGGTGACGTAGCCCTCTTCCAGCTTGACGTCGGCGCCCAGGGCGCGCATGCCCCGCAGGTGCTCGTCGATGGGCCGGGAGCCGATGGCGCAGCCGCCGGGCAGCGACACCCGGGCCTGGCCGCGGCGGGCCAGCAGCGGCCCGAGCACCAGGATGGAGGCGCGCATCGTCTTCACCAGGTCGTAGGGAGCCTGGACGCCGTTGTCCTCGGCGCCGGCCAGGACGACCTGGTTGCCGCGGGTGTCGCAGCCCGACCCCAGCTCGCCCAGCAGTTTGCACATGGTGCGGATGTCGCGGACCTGGGGGACCCGGGTCAGGGTCACCGGGTCCGAGGTCAAAAGGGTCGCCGCCAGGGCGGGGAGCGCGGCGTTCTTGGCGCCGCTGGCCTCGATGGTGCCCTCCAGCCGCACGGGCCCCTTGATCTGAAATTTCTCCAACTTTGCCTCCCGGTGTGATGCCTTCGTAGATGCCGGCGTCGTAGGTGTCGTTCGCCGTCTCCCGGGGCGGGCGTGGTCGCTTCCGGACGGTTACCGGGGGCGGCGTAGGCGGACGACTCGGGGGATGCCGGCGTAATCGCGTGTCACACCTTCCGATTGCAACCCCGATGCCGCCGCCAGCTCGGTGATCGCCGCTGCCTGGTCATGCCCGACCTCCAGGAACAGCCGGGCGCCGGGGGCGAGGCCGGCGCCGCAGGCTTCCAGCAGGCGGCGGATCACCGCCCGGCCACCGGCGTCGGCGAACAACGCCAGGGCGGGCTCGTGGTTCACCACCTCGGGGGATAGCTCCGGGGCGGCGGCGGGATCGACGTAGGGGGGGTTGCTGACCACCAGGTCGAAGCGGTGGAGGCGGAGGGGGGCGGTGAGGTCGGCGGCCAGGAAGCGCGCCTCGGCGCCGAGCCGGCGGGCGTTGCCGGCGGCGACGGCGAGGGCGGCGGGGGAGAGGTCGCAGGCGGTCACCCGGGCCGCCGGGGCTTCCAGAGCCAGGGTCACCGCCAGGCAGCCCGAGCCGGTACCGACGTCGAGAACCCTGGGCCGGGCCGCTTCGACGCCGACGAGGGCCGCCAGCGCCTCCTCCACCAGGTGCTCGGTCTCCGGCCGCGGGATCAGCACCCGGCGGTCGACCCGGAACGGCCGGCCGTAGAACTCCCGCTCGCCCAGCAGGTAGGCCACCGGCTCGCCGGTCAGCCGCCGTTCCAGCAGCGTCTGGAAGCGGCGCCGGGCGTCGGCGGCGAGAGTCTCATCGCCCCGGGCCATCACCCGGGCCTCGTTCCAGCCGAGGACGTGCCCCAGGAGCAGGGCGGCTTCCCGCAGGGACGGCGCGAAGGGGGCCGCCGCCAGCCGCCGGCGGGCCCGGGCGAGGGTCTGGTCGATGGTCAGCACGGGGGGCGGCACGGGGGTCGGCACGGCCCGATCCTAGCTCGCTCGGCGCGCCCGTTGCTTCAGAGAGTTCTTTATTCTGCTACTATGTGCAGAAAGGTAAGCATATGTTCTTGCAATTTCCACAAGAAAGCACATTGAGATGAGCCTGGAGGAAGACATGATGACCGACGAACAACCGGTGGGCCCCCGGGGGGGCACCACGACGGTGACCAAGAGCGGGATGGTGAAGAAGAACCTGTGGATCCCTCAGGACGAGGCGGAGGCGTTGCGGGAGAAGGCCTTTGTCGAGCGTCGCTCGGAGGCGGACATCATCCGCGAGGGCCTGCGCTCGGTGCTCGACGAAGAGCCGATGGCGGCCACCGGCTGAGAAGGGGGCCGAAAGGGCTAGCCCTGGGCCGGGCCCGGTCGAGGGGCGGCCGCTTCAGTGCCCTTCAGTGGCCTTCGGTGGCGTCGGCCAGGCGCTGCGCTTGGAGCTGCTGGGTGAGGGGGTCGATGAGGGGGTCCAGGTCGCCCTGGAGAACGTCCGGGAGCTGGTGGACGGTGAGGCCGATGCGGTGGTCGGTGACCCGGTTCTGGGGGAAGTTGTAGGTGCGGATCTTCTCCGACCGGTCGCCGCTGCCGACCATGGAGCGCCGCTCGGCGGACAGCGCCGACTCGGCCTTGGCCCGCTCGAGCTCCAGCAGGCGCGACTTCAGGACCCGTAGCGCCTTCGCCTTGTTCTTGATCTGGCTGCGCTCGTCCTGGCAGCTCACCACCAGGTTGCTGGGCAGGTGGGTGATGCGCACCGCCGAGTAGGTGGTGTTGACCCCCTGGCCGCCGGGCCCGGAGGAGCAGAAACGGTCGATGCGCAGATCCTTCTCCTCGATCTCGACCTCCACCTCCTCGGCCTCCGGCAGCACCGCCACGGTGACCGCCGAGGTGTGGATGCGGCCCGAAGCCTCGGTGTCCGGCACCCTTTGCACGCGGTGGACGCCGGCCTCGTACTTCAGCCGGCTGTAGGCGCCCCGCCCCTCGACGATGGCGGAGACCTCCTTGACCCCTCCCACCGTCGATTCCGAGAGGTCGATGATCTCCACGCCCCAGCCACGGTTCTCGGCGTAGCGGCTGTACATGCGGAACAGCTCGGCGGCAAACAGCGTCGCCTCGTCGCCGCCGGTGCCGGCGCGGATCTCCAGCACCACGTTGCGCTTGTCGTTGGGGTCCTTGGGCACCAGCTCGGCCTTGAGCTGGGTCTTGAGCCCCTCGGCCTCGGCGTCGAGTTCGTCGAGTTCCTGGCGGGCGAGGTCGTAGAGCTCATCGCCTTTCTCCAGCCCTTCGAGCATCTCCCTCGTCTCGCCGCGCTGCTCCTCCACCTTCTTGAAGCGCTGGTACAGCTCGACGACGTGGTTCAGCTCGGCCAGGGCGATGGAGGTCTCGGTGTAGACCTTGTGGTCGCCCAGGACGTCCGGGTCCGCCAGCTTGTGGGTCAGCTCGGCGTGGGTGGCTTCTAGCTGGGAGAGCTTTTCGAGCATGGGGAGAGGGGTGCTGCGGGGGGCGGGTGAGGCTTGCTGCCACCCGGCGGCGGCGTCATCCCGTCGGGGAGATCGCCTGGCCGCCGGGTGCCCGGGTCAGTTCGCTTCCTGCTTGGAGTAGCGGCGCTTGAAGCGCTCCACGCGACCGGCGGTGTCGATCAACTTCTGACGACCGGTGAAGAACGGATGGCACTCGTTGCAGATCTCCAAGCGCAGCTCGTCCTTCGTGGTGATGGTGTCGAAGGTGTTGCCACAGGCACAAACCGCGGTCACCTTGTTCATTTCGGGGTGGATGTCGTTCTTCACGCTGTCTTCCTTCCGCGTTCGGCCGGCAGGGTTGCCGTTCGGTTCATCGGCCAGGCCGGATAGGGCTCCTGGGGCGGGTCCATGCCCGCCTCGGGAGCTCGGTGGGGTGATCGGAACAGGGTGGGCGCCGACGGTTGTACGCCTGCGTCCTCGGGGTGGGCCGCCCTGTCGCGGCCGGAACCCGAAATTATACCTGATCACTGCCGGCCTCCGCTACGTGCGGAGGTTCGGGGGTGCGTCTGCACCGATCACCGGCATCCCGTTGCAACGTTCTGAGGGATGGAAAATTCCCCCCAGCCGTCTCCTGCGGCCGGGGCCGCGGGGCGTGTACACTGCTTTCGTGAATGCCCACGAGATCCTCGCCGACGCCCTGGTCCTGGACGGACACACCGACGTCCCGACCCGCCTGCTGCGCCGCCCCGCCGACCTGACCGAGCGCCAGGACGACGGCCACGTCGATCTGCCCCGCCTGCGGCAGGGGGGTGTCTCCTCCCTCTTCTGGGCGCTGTTCGTCCCCGCCGGCCTGTCCCCGGCGGCGGGCTGGCAGCACGTCCTGGACCTCAACGCGGCGGTGGAGGAGCAACTGGTCCCCGGGGAGATCGAGAAGGCGGTGTCGGCGGACGAGGTGCGCCGGGCGGTGGCCGGCGGCGCGGTGGCGGTCCTCCTGGGGGTCGAGAACGGCCGGCCGCTGGCCGCCCCCCACGCCCTACCCCTCTGTGCCGAGATGGGGGTGCGCTACGTCACCCTGACCCACAACGCCACCCACGAGTGGTGCGACTCGGCCACCGACGAGGAGCGCCACGGCGGGCTGTCTGATGAGGGGGTGAAGATCGTCCGGGAGATGAAGCGGCGGGGCATCCTGGTGGACGTCTCCCACGTCAGCGAGGACGCGGTCCTCCACGCCATGGACGCGGTGCGCTGCCCGGTGATCGCCAGCCACAGCTCGGCCCGGGCGCTGTGCGACCACCCGCGCAACCTGCCCGACAGCCTGGCCCTGGAGATCGCCCGCAAGGGCGGCGTCATCGGCGCCAACGCCGCGCCTTTCTTCCTCACCGACGAGGCGGCGGCCAACGCCATCTCCCGGGGCGCCGAGTACAGCCGCATCGCCGCCGACCTGGCCGGCGACGACCTGGAGGGCCACGCCGCGGCCTACGACGAGATCGTCCGCCGCCACCCCGGCCCGCCGGTGCCGCTGTCGCGCTACGTCGATCACATCGTCCACCTGGTGGAGGTGGCGGGCGAGGAGCACGTCGGCATCGGCACCGACTTCGACGGCATCCGCGAGGTGCCGGTGGGCTTCGAGGACGTGTCGAAGATGCCGGCGCTGGTCGAGGAGATGACCTCCCGGGGGATGTCCGCGAGGGTCGTCCGCATGGTGCTTGGGGAGAACTTCCTACGGGTGCTGGAGGAAGCGGAGCGGATCGCCTCCTGAAGCGGTCAGCATCGGTGGGAGACGGTCAGTAGCCGCCGCCGCCGCCGACGCTGGGGGCGAACATCACGGCGTTTAAAAACAGCGGCATGGTGCCGCGCCAGAAGAGCCGGAAGCCGGGCTCCTGGGCGAAGGAGATGACCTGGCCCCGGCCCACTTCCTCCACCGCCACCAGCAGGGAGCCGGCGAGGCGGTCGCGGGACTCGGGCCACGCCAGCCCGGCGATCACCGGGTCCTCCTCCGCCACGGTGAGGACGTCGACCTGGGGCTCGCCGGTGGCCAGCAGCGGCCGGGTGCCGGCCACCAGGGTCGGTGGTGAGGAGCCCATGCCCACGGTCAGCGGGTGGCCGGAGCGCATCTTGGTGGCCACCACCGCGCCGGGGACGTAGAGGGGCCGTTCCACCGCCGTCGGGTAGCTGCGATTGCCCGCGGCGCCCATGCCGCCGTGCATCCCGTCGTCCATGCCTGCTCCCGGCATCCCGCTCTCGGCCGCCAGCTCGCTCTCCGGCCGCCACTCGGCGATGCCGGTCAGCTCCCGCTGGCGCAGCCAGCCCACCGCCCCGCCGACGGCGACCAGGACGCCGCCGTCCCGCACCCAGCCCTCCACCGCGTCGCCGGCGTCGCCGTCCAGGGTGTCGCCGTAGTCGTAGCCGTCGGGCAGCACCAGGACGTCGAATTCGCCCAGCCCGCCATGGCGCGGCGAGCCCAGCGTCCCCGGATCGACCAGGGTCACCGGGATCTCCGCCCGCCGGTCCAGCAGGTGCCAGAGGGCGCCGGCGGAGGTCGGGGCCACCCCTTCGCCGAGGAGCAGCGCCACCCGGGCCGGGACCACGGCCCGCATCTGGTCCGAGCCCAGGGACAGGCCGGTGTCGCTGTAGGAGGTGCCGACGCGGTGGACGTCGAAGCCCTCGGCGGCGGCGATCTCGGCGAGGAGGGCTTCGCTGCCCTCGGCGGCGGTGCGCCGGGGCACGAACAGGGTGCCGGCGGCGAAGGAGCGACCGCCCAGGCTCAACTCGCCCAGGGCCAGGCGGTACGGGACGCCGGCGCGCTGCAGGCGAGCCGCGGCGCGGTGGGTGGCGAGGCCCGAGGGGGGCAGCAGCCAGCCGACCCCGCCCTCGCCACGCACCGTCTCACCACGCACCCGGCCTTCGCCCCCGGCCGGCCGGGGGTCGCCCTCGGCCGCCGGGTCGGCCGGCGGCGCCAGCGCCTCGCCCAGGTCCGGCGGAGTCACCCCGGTCACCCAGGTGTCGACGTTGAAGGCCAGCGGCAGCGACCAGGCGGTTACGTCGTAGAAGGCGGCGTCCAGGTCCTCCTCTACGCGCTGGCGCTGCTCATCGACGAAGCTGTCGGGCATGGGGGTCTCCACCTCCATCAACGCCCGTACCAGGTTGCCCAGCGGTTGTGCCGAGGGGACCACCCAGGTGCCGCCGGCGAAGTGGCGCTGGCGGCGCCCCTGGCCCGGGCCCTGGGGGTTGCCGGCGCGCCCCGGCACCAGCGGGCGCACGTCCAGGTCCCGCCCGCTGGGCAGGCGGTGGACGGCGATGCCGTGGCGCGCCAGCAGCGCCGCCAGGGCGGCGGCGGTGGGGTGCTCGGCGCTCCACAGGTAGGCCGGGGCGTCGGGGCGCGCCGCGTTGGCCGCCCGCCCATCGACGAAGTCGGCCAGCAGCTCGTCGGCCCGGGTGGCGGCGGTCTCCACCGTCGCCAGGGAGGCGGTGAGGTGGCGCGCCAGGCGGTCCGCCAGGGTGAGGACAGAGCCGTCGCCCAGCTCCACCGCCAGGCCGGCCCGGCCACTGCCACCGACCTCGTAGGTCATGCCGACGGCGCCCAGGAAGCTGGTGTAGGAGTCGGCGTAGCCGGGGTAGAAGAGGTCGAAGCTCTCCCGCTTGTAGTAGAGCCAGCCCTGGCGGTCGAAGGCGGCGGCGTTGCCGCGGCCGAAAACCTCCAGCCACTCCACCACCGTGGGGTCGATCTCCGGGTTCACCGGCTCCGCCGGCGGCGGGAAGAAGTAGGTCGAGGAGGCGCCCATCTCGTGGAGATCGACGTAGACCTGGGGCTGCCAGCGCTGGAGCTCCGCCAGGCGGTGCCGGGTCTCCCGTTGGCTAGCCCAGGTCCAGTCCCGGTTGAGGTCGATGAGGTAGTGGTTGTAGCGCCCGCCGGGCCACGCCTCGTCGTGCTCCCGGGCCAGGGGGGAGGCGTCGGGCTGGCGCCCGCGGCGGGTCTGGTAGCCGGCGACGTAGCGCTCCCGGCCGTCCGGGTTGGACAGCGGGTCGATGAGGACCACCACCCGCTCCAGCATCGCCTGCCACTCGCCGCCCGCCGCCGCCAGCACGTAGGCGGTGGCCAGGGCGGCCTCGGTGGAGGCCGACTCGTTGCCGTGAACGCCGTAGGCCAGCCAGACGACCAGCGGCGCCTCCCGGGCCAGCCGGCGGCGCTCGTCGGCGGAAAGGCTAGACGGGTCGGCGAGGCCCCGGCGCTGGGCCAGGACGTCGCCGAGGCGGGCCAGGTTGGCCGGGCTGGAGATCGCCAGCAGGGTCAGGGGGCGATCCTCGTAGGTCGTCCCGTAGTCCCACATGGCCACCCGCTCGGAGGCCGCCGCCAACTGGCCCAGGTAGTCCCGCACCCGGGCGTAGCGGGTGAAGCGCTCGCCCAACGGATAGCCGAGAAAGGCCGCCGGCGAGGGGGTCTCCGGGTCGAGGGGGGGGAGGGTGAGGAGGTCGCCGGCGGACAGTGGGGCTACCAGTGGGGCTACGAGCGGGGCGACCGGTGAGGCGGCCTGGGGCGGGGGCGCCGCGGGCTCGGCCACCGCCCCCACGGCGGCGGCCTCGGTGGCCGTCGCCAGGAGGAGCAGGAAGAGGGCCGGCAGGAGGAGGCGGAGGGCAGGGCGCGGCTGGCGTGACTGGGGTGTCATAGAAACGGGGATCCGGGTTGTTGAGCGGGGTGAAGCCGCATTCTGGCAGATCGTCGGATGCCAGCCAGGGGCCGGCCAGCCAGGGGCCGGCCGTGCCTCGGCCTCTGGCCACCCCGCACCCCGACGGAAAGGGTTACGTGACGCTCTCCACCGAGATGGACAACCGCTTCATCATCTCGTGCAACGTCGTCGGCTTGACCTGGAGCATTTCGGCGGCGCGCTTCTGCACCCCGCCGGTGGCCTGCAGCGCCTTGATGATGAGCTGCCGCTCGTAGTCGGTCACCGCCTCTTTCAGCGAGACCCCGTTGGTCGGCAGGCTCGAGGGGGGCGGCGCCATGGGGGAGGGCTGGCGCACCGACATGGGCAGCAGCGACTCGTCCAGGGCGTCGCCGGTCGATAGCACCACCCCCCGCTCGATGACGTTCTCCAGCTCCCGGACGTTGCCCGGCCAGTGGTAGTCCAGCAGCAGCGCCATGGCGCCGGAGGAGATCACCTCCAGCGGCTTTTCGTTCTCCTCGCCGTAGCGCTGCAGGAAGTGGTTGGCCAGCAGCGGCACGTCCTCGGTCCGCTTGCGCAGCGGCGGCAGCGGGATGGTGATGACGTTGAGGCGGTAGTAGAGGTCCTCCCGGAAGGCGCCGTCGGTCACGGCCTCTTCGAGGTCGGCGTTGGTCGCCGCGACGATGCGCACGTCGGCCTTGATCGTCTCCACCCCGCCGAGGCGCATGAACTCGCGCTCCTGGATGACGCGCAGCAGCTTGGCCTGGGTGTCCAGCGGGATGTTGCCGATCTCGTCGAAGAAGATGGAGCCGCCGGAGGCCATCTCGAAGAGGCCCTTCTTGGTCGAGATGGCGCCGGTGAACGCCCCCTTGACGTGGCCGAAGAGGTTCGACTCCAGCAGATCCGCCGGCATCGACCCGGAGTTGACGGTGACGAACGGGCCTTCGGCGCGGAGGGAGTGGTGGTGGATCGCTTTGGCCACCAGCTCCTTGCCGGTGCCGCTCTCGCCGCGGATCAGGATGTTCGACTTCGCCGGGGCGGCCAGGGTGATGAGGTCGAACACCTGCTGCATCGGCTGGGACTTGCCGATGATGTTGTCGAAGCCGAAGCGCTGCTTGAGCTGTTCCCGCAGCGACCGGTTCTCCGTCGCCAGGCGGCGCTGCTCCAGACCCTTGTTGATGGTCAGCAGCACCTCTTCGTTCTTGAACGGCTTGGGGATGTAGTGGAAGGCGCCGTCGCGCATGGCGGTGATCGCCCCCTCGATGGAGGAGTAGGCGGTGATCACCACCACCACCTGGTCCGGGTCGGTGCGCTGGATCTCGGCCAGCACCTCCTGGCCGGACATGCCCGGCAGCATCAGGTCGAGGACCACCAGGTCGATCTCCTCCTCGCCCAGGAGGCGCAGCCCCTCCTCACCGGTGGTGGCGCTGAACGTGGTGTGGCCCTCGCGCTGGATGAGCTGGGTGAGGACGTCCTGTAGGACCTCCTCGTCATCGATGATCAGGATGTTCATGCCACGCCCAGACTATCGCTCACCGGCCGGGCCCGCCTCCCCCACGCTGTCATCGGCCGAATCCACCGCCGCCGGAGGGCCATCCAGCGGCAGGATGAGGGTGAAGGTCGAGCCCTCCCCCTCGGTGCTCTCCACCTTGAGCTCGCCGCCGTGGTGGCGCACGATGTCGGAGCTGATGGCCAGGCCCAGGCCGGTGCCGCCGCGGCCCAGCTTGCTGGTCACGAACGGCTCGAAGATGCGCTCCAGGTTCTTCGGCGGGATGCCGCAGCCGGTGTCCCGGACGCTCAGGCGGGCGGCGTCGCCGACCTGCTCGAGGACCAGGGTGAGGGTGCCGCCGCCCTCCATGGCGTCGCCGGCGTTGAGCAGCAGGTTGGTGACCACCTGTTGCAGCTCACCGCCGACTCCGTGGACGCGGATCGGCTCGTCCCCCGGGGGCCGCTGCCACTCGACACGTACCCCCTGCTTGGTCAGTCGCTCCTTCAGCAGGTCGAGGCATTCCTCCACCCCGTCGGCCAGGTCCACAGCGCCCTTCTCCTCGTCCCGGTTGCGGGCGAAGTCGAGGAGGTTGTTGACGATCTTGGCGGCGCGGAAGGTCTGGCGCTCGACCTTCTTCAGCACCTCGTGGCGCGGGTCGTCGGGGCTGGTGTCGGCGAGGAGCATCTGGGCGTAGCTGGAGATCCCGGTCAGCGGCGTGTTGACCTCGTGGGCGACGCCGGCGGCCATCACGCCGAGGGCGGCCAGCCGGTCCCGCTCCTTCATGGAGGACTCCATCAGCACCCGCTCGGTGACGTCGTGGACCACCAGGATGCGGCCGCCACCGCGCCCCGGCTCCCGGCGGCGGTCGAAGCGGGCGGTGGAAAGCTGGAGGAAGCGCTCGCCCAGCTCCGGGTCGTTGATGGAAGTCTCCACCGGCCCGGAGTCGGGGTCGGGCAGCTCCGCCGGCAGCAGGTCCGCCAGGTCCATGCCGGTCAGCTCGGCGCGCTGCCGGCCGACCATCTGGCAGAAGCCGGCGTTGGCGGTGAGGATCCGGTCCTGCCCGTCGAGCACCGCGATGCCCGCCGGCGAGGATTCGATGATCTCCTCGTTGTAGCGCTGCAGTTGGGAGACTTCGTCCAGTCGGTGATGCAGCTCGTCGAGGAGCTGGGCGTTCTCGATGGCCAGCGAGGCCTGGTCGAGGAGCTGGCGCAGCAGTGCCACGTCGTCGCTGGTCAGGCGTTCCTGGTCCTGTTTCCAGCCGGTCACCACCATGCCCACCGGGTTGTCGTGGACGGTCAGGGGGAGGGCGTAGCGGTAGCCGGCGGCGTAGAGCTGCTGCACCGGCAGCGGCATGGAGCCGGTGGGCATGGCGTTGGAGAGCGACACGCCGCCGAGGCGCCGGGCGTCCTCCTGCCAGAACTCCGCCCCCAGGGCGTCCACAGGCATCGGCCGCCGCGGGGTGCGCTCGCCGCGCACCGCGTGCAGGCCACCGTCGCGGAGCAGGAAGAGGTTGGTGCGCTCCAGGTCCACCGCGTCCTCCACCGCCATCAACAGGCGGCGGCACAGGCTGTCGAGATCCCGTTCCTGCAAGAGGTCCCGGCCGAAACTGACCAGCGCCCGGCGCTTGTCGAAGCTGCCGCGGTACTGCAACCGCTCCAGGCCCAGGGAGATCCCCCGCTTGGCCGGCACCAGGACGCCGGCGATGCCGAGGCCGGCCAGGAACACCAGGACGTTGCGCACCAGCGGCCCGCCGTCGGGCAGGCCCCGGGTGATGGCCAGGTTGGCCAGGGAGAAGCCGATGACGCCGAGGAGCAGGGTCAGGGTGTAGGACACGGTGTCCCGCACCATCACCTCGATGTCCCACAGCTTGTAGCGCAGGATGGCGTAGGCGAAGGTCAGGGGCACCAGGGCCAGCGGCAGCACCGCCGCCGTCTGGGCCAGCTCCGGCAGGCCGACGCCGGCCAGGTAGGGCAGGGCGTAGAAGGCGACGAACGGCAGGTAGCCGCCCATCATGCCGATGGCGACCCAGCGCAACTGCCGCTGTTCCTCCCACCCCTGGGGGGTGTCGGCGGCGCGCAGGCGCAGCCCCAGCACCGCCACCGCGGCCAGGGCGAAGAGCACCAGGTGGGCCAGCTCGACGCGGTCGAGCAGCGCCAGGGTGCCGGGGCCGGCGGCGAGGATGCCGCTGCCCGCCATCAGGTCCGCCTGGGCAAGCAGCAGGAAGCTCGCCGGCAGGTAGAGGAACGGCAGGGCGCGGCGGCCGAGGCGGCTTCCGGGCAGGATGACGGGGAAGACCAGGAAGAGGTGCAGGGTCAGGGGCGGCAGGAACAGGCGCGCCAGCATGTCGCCGGCGTAGAGCATCCGGCCGGCGGCGTCGTAGACCCCGTCCGGGCTGATCAGGTAGAACGCCGCGGAGGCGGCGCACCAGAGGAAGAAGAGCCGCGTCGGGGCGCGGGGCCGCAACGCCAGGTTGGGGCGCCGGCCGCCGGTGTCCTTGAGCAGCGTGTAGAAGCCGATCAGCAGGTAGACGATGCCGATGAGAGCCAGGACCAGGAAGGGGAAATCGACGTCCAGGGGCGGGCGCCGGTAGGTCACCGACTGGACGGTGGGCTGGCCACCGTCGTCGGCCCGCAGCACCAGCAGCTCGCTGGTCTCGGCGCCGCGCAGGGTGGCCCCCAGGGTAGCGCCGCCGGCCACCTCGCGGCCCTGGGCCTGGAGGATCAGGTCGCCGGGCAGGAGGCCGACGCCGGGCTGGGTGCCCGCTTCGGTGCCAGCTCCTGTGCCAGTTCCGGTGACTTCGGTGACCAGCCAGCCACCGCCGCTCGCCTGGGCGACGAAGCCGAGGGGCTGGAAGCTCGCCACCTGGCGGCTGATGCTCAGCGCCCCCAGGCCGGCCACCAGGACGGTGAGGGCCAAGGCCAGGGCCAAAGCGACCAGGCGTCGGCCACGAGCGGCGCCTCCGCTCGTCGAGCGGTCGGTGGGCGGTGTGATGTCGTTATGGCCGATAGGCAAAATAGTCCCCTGACTCCTATCTCACTAAAACGCAGGTTCCGTGCCACCCTTCAGCGGGTGAAAAACCCTGAAATCTCCTGTTTTTGAGGGCATTTTCCGCCCATCCATCCGAACCGTTGAAGTTGATTCAAGGGATTGAATCCAAATCGTTGACGCAGCGATCCGGTGCCGGGCGAGCTTTCGCCCGTCGGGAGAGGGTGTGGCTGGGGTGGGTGGAGGGGGTGCTACCTAGAAACGCGGTGCTACCTAGAACCGCAGTGCGATGCCGCCCATCAGGCGCTTGCGCACTTCGTCCTTGTCCTGCTGGCTGGCGTCGGTGACGAACGGCCAGGAGCCGCGGGATACCTGCATGTTGAGCTGCACCGCCATCTCCGTCGCCATGTTGAGCAGGAAGTTCAGATCCTGGGTCAGCATCAGCTCCAGGCGCTCGACGTCCATCTCGGGGGACGGCCGGTTGCTCGCCTCGGTCCTCTCCAGCACCTGCTCCAGGCGGTGGAAGGCGACGAACAGGCCGGTGGAGGTGCCGCTGAAGCGGGTGTCCAGGGAGGTCACCATGTAGGAGACCTGGTTCTCGTAGGGCTCCGAGTCGGTGGCCAGGAAGACGCCGCCACCGCCGTCGGCGACGTTGGACTGGAAGCGGGTGGTCACCGTTGGCGAGAGCTGGCGGGTGACGTCGAAGTGGACCTCCGGGATCTCGTCACCGGGGACCAGGTAGAGGCTCTCGAAGCGGTCCATCAGCTCATCGCTGAAGTAGACCCGCTGGGTCTCGTCGAAGCTGCGGTGGCTGGCACCGACGGAGAGCGAATCCTGGTCGCTGGCCTGGTGGGTGAAGACCACCTGGTAGCAGTGGGCGTCGTTCTGCTCGCAGGAGTCGTCCAGGGCGTCGGGGGAGCGCACCGTCGGCATGAAGTCGGCGTAGGGGGTCTCCCCCTCCTCGTGCACCTTGTAGGACGCCGCCATGGCGGCCTGCCAGTCGGAGGAGAGCTGGAAGACCAGGCCGCCTCGGGGCGACAGGGAGACGGTGCCGTCGCGCAGGGTGGTGTAGAGGCCGTACTCAACCAGCACCGACGGCTTGACCTGCATGCCGGCGCGGCTGAACAGATCGACCTGCTGCTGCTCCGGCGCCAGGGCCGCGTTGGCCGGATCGACGAAGCCGAAGCCGGAGCTGAGCTGGCGGAAGCGCACGCCGGTCTGCAGGCTGGCCCGGTCTGTGAGCTCGGCGGTGTAGGTGCCCTCCAGGCGCCAGCTTTCCGACTCCTCCGGGATCGCCCGGGGATCGACCCAGCCGTGGCGGTGGAAGTTGGTCTCGCTGGAGTACTGGGCGATGAAGTCGGAACGGCCGCGCTCCCCGACGTCGTGGGAGACGGCGAGGCGGTAGGCCTCGAAGCCGACCTGGCCGCGGCTCTCCGGCGAGGTCACCAACTGGTCGTTGCGCGAGTCGATGCGCACCACCATGTTGTCGTCCCGGGCCGACAGCGACAGGTTGTGGGCCGAGCCGCTGGGGCCGCCGCCCACCCCGAGGGCCGGCGCCAACTCGGTGTAGTCGCCGGACAGGTCGAGGCGGAGGCGTCCGATCTGGCCTGCGATGCCGACCTCGCCGTGGGTGACCTGCCCCTGGCCGCCGGCGGAGTCGTCGGTGCCGGTCATGGCGGTCATGTGGGCCGCCATCTGGGCTGGCGCCACGTCCCGGGCGAGGAACGTCCCGGAGTGCTGGGCGGCGCTGCCGGCGCGCCGGGTCAGGTCCTGGATCTCGGCGAGTTGGATGTCGCGCAGGACGTCGGTGGGGACCTGGGAGCGCAGGCTCCAGAAGTCTTCGCTCCGCGCCTCGGCCCCCTGGCGCGCCTCGGCCAGCTCCAACTCCAGGAACTGGTAGGCCTCGGCCGTGGTGCGGGTCAGTTGCACCACCGCCGGCACGAAGCCGGCCTTGTGGGCGATGACCTTGTAGAGGCCGGCGGGCAGGGTGTCGAAGAGGAAGTGCCCGCGCTCGTCGGTGACCGCCTTGACCAGGGAGAGGTCGCTGACCCGGTAGAGGTAGACCTGGGCCGAGGACAGCGGCGTGGCGGTGTCTGAAACCTTGCCCGCGACACCCTGGACCCGGGTCGGCACGCGGGCCGCGTGGGTCGCCGTGGCGGTGCCCGTCGTGGCCGCCGCACGGGTCGCGCCGGGGGCCGGTTCGGGCTGGCTTGCGGCACGGCTTTGCCCCGCGGGCGCAAGGAGCACCGCGGCAACGAGGGCGAGGGTGGCGCTGGTGGCAGTTCGGGCTAGCATGAGAGTAGTAGTAGTCCCCGATTATAGGGACGTATGTCCAGTGCTGTCAATCACTCCCGCCCCGCTGGCGGGTGGGCCGTCGATTCCCGGGATCATCCGTAGATACGTCGGTTGGAGGTCGATGGTTCAATCGGCCGGCTCCCGGCTGGCCCGGATTTCTCACCAGCCTTCTGCTACGAGGTCGAATATGCCTGCGTCTGCTGCGTTGCAAGCCGGTCGGCGTCCCCGCCGCTCCCAAGGAGCGGCCGATAGTGAAACTACGCCTGCGGGGCCGACTCGCCTTGCGCCTTACAGCCACAGGCATCTTCGACCTCTCGCGACGAAGTTGGTGAGAAATCCGGGCTAGCTCCCCGGCGCCGGGGTGCGGGCCGCGGCGACGGCGATCACCCGGGCCGCCCCGGCGTCACGCAGGGCGCGGGCGGCGGCGGCCAGGGTGGCGCCGGTGGTCGCCACGTCGTCGATCAGGAAGACGCTCTTGCCGGCCACCCGGCGCCGTCCGCGGCGGCCGGTGGTGAAGGCGCCGGCGACGTTCTCCAGGCGCCGCTCCCGGGGCAGTCGGGCCTGGGTGCGGGTGGCGCGCCGGCGGCGCAGTGGCGTCGCGTAGGCCAGCCCGAGGTGCCGCGCCAGCGGCCGGGCCACCTCCGCCGCCTGGTCGTAGCCGCGGCGCAGGCGGCGCCAGGGGTGGAGGGGGACGGGCACCACCAGGCTCGGCGCGCCCGGGGCCGGTGTCGCCGAGCCGGGTGTCGCCGCGCCGCCGGCCAGCAGCGGCCAACCCTCCCGCAACGCCGCCGCCAGGGGGCGGGCCAGCGCTTCGCCGAGGTGGGGGCAGCGGCCGAACTTGAAGGCGTGGATCACCTCCACCAGGGGCGGCACGAAGAGCCAGGGGGAGAGGAGGTTGGCGAACGCCGGTGGGCGCCGCCGGCAGCCGGCGCAGGGCTGGGCCCGCCGACGCCCCCCGGGCAGCGGCTCACCGCAGCGCGGGCAGCCCGGTACGTGGCGGCGCAGGCGGCCACGGCAGGCGGTGCACAGGCCGAGCTCCGCCGGCGAGCCCGGCCGGCTGACCAGCTTGCCGCCGCAGGCCACGCAGGGATCGGGCAGCAGGAGGTGGAGGAGGCCGCCTGTGACGTTCCCGGCGCGGCGTCCGTAGGAGGGCTTGAGGGCTGGCGGCCGGGGCGCTCGGGCGTCGTCGGGAGTGCGGGGTGCGATGTGTCCTGCCGTGGGAGCTGCCATGTCCTGGTAAGACGGAAACGGACCCCCGCCATCTCCCCGCAGCCGGTTTGTGGTGGCTTGCGCCCCGGCTATACTGCCCGCCGTCCCCAGTGGTCGGTTCACAGTGGCCCGTCCCCCGTGGCCCGACCCGTTACCCAGCGACGCCGTTACCAGCGACACCGTTCCCAGCGCCACCGTTCCCAGCGACACCGTTCCCAGCGCCACCATTACCAAAGCGACCCTGTTATCAAAGCGACCCTGTCACCCGCGACACCGCCAGCGACCGACCGCTCGCGCCCCGAAGGAGAGACCTTGACCCCCCACATCCGACGCGTCCCGGCCTGCCTCGCCCTGCTCCTCGCCCTCCTGCTGACCTCCGCCGCCGCCCCCCAGGCCGCGGCCGACGAGCTCTACCTCTACTCCGTGTCCGCCCTCGGGGGTATCGGCGGCTCCATCGACGCCGATCCCGGCGGCAACCTGACCAACACCGGATTCCAGCTCGGCATCTCCTACCTCACCGAGCCCAGCACCCGGGTGGGCGTGCGGGTCGGTGAGATCGGCCTGGGCGACGGCGAGGCGTTCAACGACCTCTTCGACGCCGACCTGACCTACGCCACCGTCGCCGGCGAGTACCTGTTCTCGGAGCCGTACTACGACTCCTGGGTCTACGTCGGCCTGGGCGCCTACGAGGTCGATGGCGTGCCTCTCTTCGGCGACGACGCCAGCGAGTCCGCCCTGGGCGGCGTCATCGGCGTCACCGGCGAGTTCTACCTCACCCAGCGCCTCGACTTCCTGGTCGAGTTCTCCGGCCACTACGTCGATTTCGACCAGAGCCAGCTCTTCACCATGGGCCACGCCGGCTTGGCGTTCCACTTCTAGAGTCCCCTGTTTCACGAGCACCCCCGCAAGATGGGCGTGGTAGCTTCTACGTCGATTCTTGAAAGCTCGTAGTCTGTCTGTTGGTCGCTGCTCGCCGACACCGGGCGGTAAATACCACCGGGGGATTCTGTGTCCGAAGACCACCCACCTCTCCGCGTCTTTTTCAGCTACTCACACCAGGACGACCAGTACCGGATCCGCCTGGAAAAGGCGCTCAGACTCCTCGAACGGCAAGGCCGGATCGAGGCCTGGAGCGACCGCAAGCTGCTGCCTGGGGACCGATGGGAAGAAGGCATCGAGCGGGAGCTGGAGCGGGCAGACCTGATTCTCTTCCTGGTCAGCGACGACTTCATGGCCTCGGAGTTCATCCAGGGGAAGGAGATGAAGCGGGCGCTGGAGCGGGAGGCGGCGGGGGAAGCGCGGGTGGTGCCGGTCATCGTCCGTCCCTGCCACTGGCATCCCGCACTCTTCGGCAAGCTCCAAGCTCTTCCCACGGACGGACAGGCGGTGACCGATCCGGCCTGGGGTAGCGAGGACGCCGCCTGGGCAGACGTGTCCAAGGGGCTCTGGAAGCTCGTCGATGCGCTGGCGGCGGAGCGGGCCGAGGCCGAAGAGGAAGCCGGATCGACATCGACGGGGGCTTCCACCCCGGTTTCCGGTCAAGCCGATCCGACCCGCTATCTCGAAGCGCTGGAGGCGCGCAACGCCTACGTCGAGATCCGCGGCATGGGCGCCCAGGTCGCCGAGCAGCTCCCCCTCGACCGGGTCTACACCCGGCTGCGCATCACCGGCGGCGCCGACCGGGGCGAGGAGAAGGGCTTGGAGGAAGCGCGGCTGGACCAGCCTCGCCATCTGGAGCTTCCCGAGGTGCTGCGCCGCTCCCGTCACGCCGTCTTCGTCGGCGATCCGGGTGCGGGCAAGACCACCTTCTTGCGCTTCGCCGCCCTGGTGCTGGCCCGCGCCCGGTTGCGGGGCGAGCCCGCCCTGGCTCGCCGCGAGCTGGGGATCGAAGGGGACAGCGAAGACAACCTACCCTTTCCGATCTTCGTCCGGTTGAGTCGCTTCGCCGAGTTCCTGCGCGACCACCCGGACGAGACGTACCCGGTCGATGCCCCGGAGCACCTGCTCCGCTATCTAGACTTCGACCTCCGGGGCCGCCACCTGCTCCCCGCGGGCGATCTGCGCCGCCGCGTCGGTGCCGGGGGCTGCTTTCTCCTTCTCGACGGCCTGGACGAGGTCACGGGACCGCTTCGCCCCCGGGTCGCGGACATCGTCAACGAGCTCGTCGCCCTGGTCCCGGAGTACGAGCCCAACCGGCACCTCATCACCTGCCGCACCCGCGCCTACGAGGGCCTGACCCGGCTCGGGGGCCTCCGCGCCTACCCGCTGGCGCCCTTCGAGGCCGATCAGGTGGCCGCTTTCGTCCACGGCTGGAGCCGGGCGCTCTTCCAGGTCCGTGGGTCGTTCTCGGGCGAGGCCGCAAGCGAGGAAGCCGCCCGGCAGGAGGCGGAGGAGTACGAGTCGCAGCTCCTCGCCGCCATCGACTCCCACGAGAACGTCGGCCCTCTCACCGAGAGCCCCCTCATGCTCACCATGCTGGCGGTAGTCCACTGGAACCAGACGGAGTTGCCCGAGCGCCGCAACGAGCTTTACGAGAAGGCGGTGGAGTACCTCCTGGAGACACGCAAGAAGCTGGCCCCGTTCCCTGTGCCTCTGCGGCGCGAGGCGCTGCAGGCGCTGGCGCTGGCGATGTTCACCGACGGGTACGGAGTGCAACGCTCCCTCGGTCTCCCCGAGGCTGGCCGCGCTGTAGCTGCGGTGCTACAGGTCGACGAGGAGGCTGCCCGCTATTTCCTCGACCAGGAGTCGCTGCGAAGCGGTCTGCTGGTGAGCCGTAGCGAAGGCGAGGTCGAGTTCTGGCACCTTTCCTTCCAGGAGTACCTGGCGGCCCTCGAGCTGGCCACCAACCCCGACTACTGGGAGGTGCTGAGCGACGACGGCCGGCTGCACGACGACCGCTGGAACGAAGTGGTCCTGCTGTTCGCCGGCTGCCTACGCCACCTCTCCGGCGGCCGGGCCACCACCCGCTTCATCCAGAAGGTCCTTGCCACCGGAACCGACCGGGTGAGCCGCGCCCGTGCTGTCGGTCTCATCGGCCGGGTCCTGGTCGATGTCCTGCCCTACGGCAGCGATCCCTCCCTCGGTACCGGATACGGGGAGGCCCTTGACGAAACCCTGGCGATCTTCGAGCCTCCGGCGGAAGGAGAGGACGTGGTCGAAGAGCGTGTGCGGGTGGAGGTGGGGGAGGCCCTGGGTCAGGCCGGCGATCCGCGGTTGGCGAGCGCCGAGGACAATCTGGTCGAGGTGCCGGGCGGCACCTTCTGGATGGGCGCCCAGAGTCAGGACCCCGAGGCCCGCGGCTACGACGAGGAGGCATACCCTGACGAGGCTCCGGTCCACCGGGTGACTCTCGACCCGTTCCGCCTCGGTCACTACCCCGTCACCGTGCAGGAGTTTCGGCGCTTCGTCGAGGCCGGCGACGAAGGCTACGGCGATCCAACGATGTGGGATCCGAAGGGTTGGGCTTGGAGGGAGCGGCAGGCGATCGCCGCGCCCCGCTCCTTGAGTCACCAGCTCCGGCATCCGAACCGCCCGGTCGTCGAGGTGTCCTGGTACGAGGCCGACGCCTACTGCCGCTGGGCCGGTGGGCGCCTGCCGACGGAAGCGGAATGGGAATACGCCGCCCGCGGCGAGGAGGGCCACCGGTACCCCTGGGGCGACGAGCAGCCCGATGACCGCCGGGCGAATTACTTGATGAACGTCGGAAGACCCACGCCGGTGGGAATCTATCCTCTGGGTGCTTCACCTCTCGCTGTCCGGGATCTGTCGGGCAACGTCTTGGAATGGTGTGCAGGTCGCTTCGGTGACTACCCTGAACTTTCTGGACCACCGAACGAGGCCAGCGAAGACGATGCGTCGCGGGTTTTGCGGGGCGGGTCGTTCCACTACGCACCGCGGTTCCTGCGTGCCGCCGCCCGTTACCACAACCCTCCAGAGCGCCGGAACGGCCTCGTCGGTTTTCGGTTGCGTTGTTCGTCGTCGGGAGGACTGGGTTTTTGACCCTTGGGCCCGCGCTATGCGCGGGCATCGGGGGGCGGGCCTGCTGTGCGGGCCGGTTCCTGGAGGTCGTTGTAGAGTTGCTGCATGGCTGAAAATGACGGAAAGAGGCCGTTGAAGGCCACGGAGCTGGCACGGGTGTTTCCCGACCACCCGCTGCGCGAGGAGCGGCTGGAGTTCGAGTTCGAGGGCTTCGCACGGACGCTGGCGGAGCTGGCCTGGAACCCGGACAACAAGACGCCGTTCACGGTGGTGGTCCGCGGCGGTTGGGGGCGGGGCAAGACGACACTGCTCCAGCGCACGCAGTGGATGCTGGAGAATCCCGGCAAGCTGGACGAGGCGCCACCGGACGGGGTGCGCCGGGTGCGAACGCTCTGGTTCAACGCCTGGAAGTACCCGGACGACGACACGGTGCTGGCCGGTCTCCTGGGGGCCGCCATCGACCGTTTGGCGGAGAGCGACAAGAAGCTGGACCAGCTCAAGAAGCTGGTGGCTTCTTACAAGAGCGATTTTCTAAAGGCCCTCTTCGCCGCGGCCACGCCGGCGCCGCTGCGCAAGCTGGTGGAGCTCGACGACCGCTACCAGCCGATCCACGAGAAGCGCGCCTTCCACGACACCTTCCGGAAGCTGTTCAACGAGGTGTCCCGCCTCCAGTTCGACTTCACGCCGGCTTTCCGCGACACCGGCGGCCTCGCCGAGGAGCACCTCTGGTCGCCGGACAAGCAGAAACGGGAGGTCTTGGCGGTCTTTCTCGATGATCTCGACCGCTGCCGCCACCAGCGGGTTGTGGAGGTGCTGGAGGCGATCAACCTGTTCCTCGACCTGCCCGGCGTCTGCTTCTTCCTGGGGATCGACCGGGAACGGTTGATCGAGCTGCTACCGGAATCGGTCCGCCACCAGGGAGGCGAGTATCTGGAGAAGGTGGTCCAGGTGGCCTTCGACCTGCCGGAGGTGAGCCCCACCGGAGTCGAGGACTACGTGGCCGGGCTGCTGCAGGGCACCGACCTCGCCGGCGTGCTCGGCGGCGACGAGGACGACCCCCGGGCCGACGTGAGGGTCCTGTCCCGGGCGCTGGACACCCTCCACCCGCGCCACGTCAAGCGCTTCCTGAACGACCTGTCCATGACGCTGGCGGTGCTGCGCAACACCGGCAAGCTGGGCGACGGCGAGGAGCGCCTGCCGGAGCCGGCGGTGGTGGCCTGGCACCTGCTGGCCGAGGTGCTGCCGGAGCGGGTGGGGGAGCTGCGGCGGCGGCCCCAGAACCTGCGCAGGTTCCTGGTCGACATGGAGCGGGCGGAGGCGGCGGACTCGGCCGGGGGGGAGGCGGCCGCGGCCGGGGCCGGCGACGCGGAAGAGCTGCCGGACGAGTGGGGCCGCCTCCGCGCCGGCGGTCTGCCGGACCGCCACCTGAAGGCTCTCCACGGCCTCTCCGACCGGCAGCACCACCTGCTGATCTACATGGCGACGCCGCCGGCACCGGCGGAGGCAACCGGCCGGCGGAAACGGGGGAGGCTCAACTTGCTGGACCTCGACTCACCGGCCTGGGTGGAGATTCCGGATGGCACCTTCTGGAGGGGGGCGCAGAGCGAGGCGGAGGACAAGCCGGGTTACGACCCCGAGGCCATTGCGCGAGAATCCCCGGTGCACCGGGTCACCGTCAGCTCCTTCCGCCTGTCGCGGTTCCCCGTCACCAACGCCCAGTACGCGGCGTTCGTCGGCGACACCGGGAAAGAAGCGCCGGGTCACTGGCGGGAGGGGGAAATCCCGGACGGCAAGGAGGACCACCCTGTCGCCCAGGTCTCCTGGCAGGACGCCGTGGCCTTCTGCAGATGGTTGTCGGAGCGTCTGCCGGAGGATGGAGCGTCCGAGGTCCGGCTCCCCACCGAGGCCGAGTGGGAATTTGCCGCCTGCGGAGAGGAGGGACGGCGGTTTCCGTGGGGGGACGCCGATCCCGACCCCGATCTGGCCAACTATGGAAGTAACGTCGGAGACACTACGCCCGTCGGCTCCTACCCGGAAGGCGCGACTCCTGAGGGAGTCGAAGACCTGGCGGGCAACGTATGGGAGTGGTGCCAGGACCGGTCTGGGCGGTACCGGGACGAAGATCAGACCGATCCTGTGGGGCCGGAGGCCGGGTCGTCGCGGGTTTTGCGGGGCGGGTCGTCCATCGACGTACCGCGGCTCTTGCGTGCGGCCTTCCGCCTCGGCAGGCTTCCGGTGCTCCGGCTCGAGAGCGTCGGTTTTCGTTTGTGTTGTTCGTCGTCGGGAGGACTGGGTTCTTGACCCTTGAGCCCGCGCCGTGCGCGGGCCGCTCCTTCCCCAGCCACCGCCTGGCCGAGGTCGAGGACACCCCGGAACAAGCTCAACCTCCGGCGCCGGCCGCCGTCTCCTCGATGTCGCCGCCGTGGTCGCGCTGCTGCGGGTTGACCTGCCCCAGCGATTCGCGCAGGAGCTGCCGGATGTCCGCCTCGTCCCAGTTCTGGGCCCCCTCCCACCGTTTCACCACCTGGCCATCGACCACCAGGTAGGTCTCCGGCAGCTTGCGCGTGCCGTAGCGGTGGGCGACGTCCCAGTTGTGGTCGTAGAGGACGAAGGCGGCGTCGGCGCCGAGGAAGGTCTCCACCTTGTCGATGTCGTCCTGCACCGCCACCATCAGCACCTGGAAGTCGCGCTGGTTGGCGAAGTCGTCCATCAGGCGGTCGAGGGCGGGTATCTCGGTGAGGCACGGTGGGCACCAGGTGGCCCAGAAGTGGACCAGGGTCACCGGCGCCATGCGCGGCCCCAGGGTCTGGGGTTGGCCGCCGGCGTCGGTGAGGAAGCCGCCGGGAGCCTCGAAGCTGCCATCGCCCCGCGGCCAGAAGAGGGCGAAGAGCGCCACCATGACCAGGACGGTGACCACGATCTTCGCCTGGATGCCGATTTTCTTGGGCTCGTCGTAGGCCCGCGATTCGGCCGCCTCGCCGGCCGGTGAGGCGGCTTCCAGCGCTTCGCGGTCCGTGTCAGCGTCCGTTTCGGGGGCCGCGCCGGGGCGGGGGGCGTCGCGTTCGGTCTCGTCGGTCATCCAGGGCTCCTCGGGTGTCCTCGGTCGTGGCCCCCCAGGGTAACCCAAATCGTCCCCCGGTGCAGGTTCTGCCCGGCTGCGCCCCGAGGCCCTGGGCGGCAATTGACCCGGCGGTACGCCTCGTGGGTCGTTTTTTAGCCCTTAACGAGGCGCTTGTGGGTCAGTTTCTAGTCCGTTCGCGCCGTTTCATCAGCTCCTTGGGGTAACATGTCGGACCCGTAGCGCCTCGTCCCGCATGTCCCAGGAGCCCCTTTGAAGCTGACCCACCCCAAACCGCCCGCCGCCACCCCGGTGGAGGCGCCCGACCTGTCCCGTCTCGACCACCACCTGGGAGACGTGATGGTGGAGGAGGAGTTGGCGCGGACGGCGCTGGCGGCGGTCTACCGCATCCGCACCGGGGCCCACGGCGCCGACGGCATCGCCCTCAAGGTCGCCCTCTATCCCTGCGACGACGAGGAGCTGGCGCGCTTCCATCACGAGGTGCGGTTGCTGTCGGAGGCCAGCCACCCCAACGTCGTGCGGGTGTTCGAGTGCGGTTCCCTGGCCGGCGGCTTCCCGTTCCTCACCATGGAGCTTCTGTCCCAGACGCCGGTGCAGGAGCTGTTGGGGACGGCGGGGTCGGGGGACGGGGCGGATTGGGAGCGGGTGTACGACGTGGCGATCCAGGCCGCCGCGGGGCTCGCCCACATCCACCGCCAGGGGGTGATCCACCATGACGTCAAGCCCTCCAACCTGGGGCTCACCCGCCCCGGGGCCGAGGGCGAGCCGGAGGATCGGCGCCGGCGCCTCAAGCTCCTCGACTTCGGCCTCGCCCAGGTGGTGCGCCGGGGGCTGGACTCGCGCATCCGCGGCACCCTGGCCTACACCGCGCCGGAGGTGATCCTGCAGGACGCCTACGATCAGCGGGCGGACCTTTACTCCCTGGGCCTCACCCTCTTCGAGCTCGCCACCGGCACCCTGCCCTCGGTGGTGGGGGAGGACGGGGGCGGCGCGGGGGCCGGTGACGGTGAGTGGCAGAGTGGTGAGCAGGGGGAGCTGGAGCGGGGGGACGAGGAGCGGCGCCGGGCGCTGGAGTTCCATCTGCGCGCCGAGCGGCCCGACCCGCGCAGCCTGGCCCCCACCATGCCCGCGCCGCTGGCGGCGATCATCCAGCGGCTCATGGAGCGCGACCCGGCGCGGCGCTTCTCCTCCGCCACCAAGCTGCTGGTGGAGTTGGGCAAGGCGTCGAAGCGGCGCATCGACCCGGCGGAGCTGGCCTTCGGCGGCACCCTGCTGTCCAGCCGGCTGGTGGGCCGGGACGACGTCATGAAGCGGCTGCGCCGCGGCCTGGCGGAGGCGACCCGGGGCGCGAAGGGCGGCTCCGAGGAGGCGGGGCAGAGGCCCGAGCGGGTGGTCCTCCTGGAGGGGGCCGAGGGGATGGGCAAGAGCCGGGTGCTGCGGGAGTTCCGCATCCTCGCCGCCCTGGGCGGCGCCCGGGTCGGGCTGGGCCGGGCCAACCGGGGCTCGCCGCTGGCCGGCGTCCTCGAAGCCATGTCCCGCCTCGCCGTCGAGGTGGAGCTGCCGCCGCCGTCGGCCACCGACGAGAGCGGCCACCGGGAACGCTACCGGGTCTACCGGGAGATCGCCGCCGCCCTGCGCCGGCAGACGGCGCCGGGGCGGCCGCCCCTGGTGCTGCTGCTCGACGACATGCACCTGGCCGGCGAGGAGGGCCGGGAGCTTCTCTCCTTCCTCTCCGCCGAGGTCTCCGACCTGCCGGTGTTCATCCTCGCCGCCCGGCTTCCCTCCGCCGGCGCTGCGGCGCGGGAGGACCTGACCACCGTGTCCCTGCCGCCCCTCTCCCCGCCGCAGAGCGAGGAACTGGTGGACGCGAGCCTGGGGACCAGCGGCCTGACCCGGGTCTACCAGCACGTCCACGAGCACGGCGGCGGCTCCCCCGGTCGCATCCAGGAGCTGCTGCGCCACCTGGTGGACGAGGGCGTGGTGCGCTACCGCGGCGGCGACTGGAAGGTGGCGCTGTCGGCGCTGGACCGCTGGCCGGAGGAGCCGGGCAGCGCCATTGAGGTCGAGTCCCAGCGACTGGAGCGCCTGGGGCCCGAGGCGCGCCGCCTGCTGGAGGCGGCGGTGGTCATCGGCGAGCCGTTCGGCTTGAGCGAGGTGGCGGCGATCCTCGGTCAGGACCGGGTCTCGACCTACGGCCGCCTCTCCGGGTTGGTGGAGGACGGTCACCTGGAGCGCCTTCGGGAGTCCGACGGCCAGGTCTACAAGCTGCCCCGGCCGAAGCTCGCCCAGCGCATCTACGAGGCGCTGCCGGCGGACGAGCGGCGGGAGCTGCACCGGCGCCGGGCGGAGGACCTGATCGTCGTCAGCCGCAGCCAGGAGCGGGACGGCGACGGCGACGGCAACGGCTCGGTGGCCCCCCGCAGCCGGGCGGCGAGCATCGCCCACCACGCCTGGCAGGCCGGCGAGCGGGGCGAGGCCCTGCCCTACCTCCTGCAGGCCGGCCGCGCCGCCATGGAGGTCCACGCCTACGGCGAGGCGGAGCCCCAGTACCGGCGCGCCACCGAGGCCGCCCGGGAGATCGATGCCCACGACGTCGCCGCCGCCGCCGCCGCCGCCCAGGCCGAGGCGCTGCGCGGCCTGGGCAAGTACGTCACCGCCGGCCACGTCTACGACCGCCTCCTGGACCCGCCCCACGCCGGCCTGGAGGCGGACCCGGTGTTCGCCGCCGGCCTGCGCCTGTGCGCCGCGGCTGATGTCGCCGAGTTCACGCTGCACGTCTGCGATGCTGGGCGCCGGACCGCGTGCGCTCTGGTCGAGCGCCGCGCGCATCGCCGCCACGTGTTGCGGCGAAGTACCGCAACAACCGCCGACGATTCGCGCCCCGGCATCGCGCGCCATGATCGCGTAGCGCGCCATGATCTCCGGCGTACCGTTGTAGTGAATCTCGCC
>Ga0102947_1000139_pt1 | contig 25678 bp, 21 predicted proteins | sample SalPon2A_A_D2_MG_FD_78210 | JGI IMG/M metagenome (GOLD analysis project Ga0102947, IMG submission 78210) | Soil microbial communities from South San Francisco under conditions of wetland restoration - Salt Pond MetaG R2A_A_D2_MG | ecosystem: Environmental > Terrestrial > Soil > Wetlands | place... | reverse complement strand
CGTACTCCCGGGCGAAGGGCACGCCCTGGGCCACCGCCTGGTCGATGATCTCCACGGACACCTCGGCCAGGCGGTGGACGTTGGCCTCCCGGGAGCGGAAGTCACCGCCCTTGATGGTGTCGTAGAAGAGACGCCACACCGAGTCGCCGTCGTTGCGGTAGTTCTTGGCAGCGTTGATGCCGCCCTGGGCGGCGATGGAGTGGGCGCGGCGGGGGCTGTCCTGGTAGCAGAAGCACTTGACGTTATAGCCCGCCTCCCCCAGGGTCGCCGCCAGCGAGCCGCCGGCCAGGCCGGAGCCCACCACGATGACGTCGAACTTGCGGCGGTTGCTCGGGTTGACCAGCTTCAGCCGGTTTCTGTAGTGGATCCACTTCTCTGCCAGTTCCCCCGGGGGCACCCGGCTGTGCTCTTCCAGGCCGCTCTCCACCCGGGACTTGAGATCGGCGTGGAGGCTTCCGTTCGTCGATCGGTCTTGGCTCATGGGGTCTTTCGTCTCTCTGTCCATCCCAGGATCTCCGGTCTATCCGACCCAGCCGGCCAGCACCGACACGGGGACGAGGAGGAAGCCCAGGCTGATGACCACCGCGAACACCACAGCGAAGGCGCGGCGCCAAGGATTGAAGCGCGGGTGGTTCCAGCCCAGCGATTGGAAAAGGCTCCACAGGCCGTGGAAGAGGTGCATGCCTAAAAACACCATGGCGACCACGTAGATCGCCGCCACCCACCCGATCTCGAAGGCCGAGGTCAGGTTCTGGTAGGCGAAGACCCGCACGCCCTCGGCGGTCTCCACCGGCGCCTGGAAGTCGTGGTGGGCCTGGCCCGTGGTGAAGTGGAGGATGTGGTAGACGATGAAGCCCAGCAGCGCCACGCCGGTCCAGCGCATGGTCCGCGACGCCCAGCCGGCTTCCTGCACCTCGCGGTGGGCGTAGCCCTTGGGCCGCGCTTGGCGGTTCATCCGGGTCAGGCTGACCGCGGCGTGGACGTGGAGGACCAGGGCCAGGAGCAGGACGGCCCGGGCGATCCACAGCACCCCCTCGTGGGGCACCGCCGGGTACGCCAGGTCGCGCAGCCACTCGGCGTACTGGTTGAAGGCGGCCTGGCCGGCGAACACCTTCAGGTTGCCCAACATGTGGGCCAATACGAAGCCCCAGAAGGCGATGCCGGTCAACGCCATCACCGCCTTCTTGCCGAGGGCTGACTTGTAGAAGCTACCGAACCAGGTCATTCCTTACCTCCCACGCGGCATGATAGCCGCTTCGGGCGAGATTGTGAAATCTTTCACAAGCGGTGGATCATCCTTGGCCCCGGCCCTTACCGCGGCTCTTACCGCCGCCGCTGCGCCGGCGCCGGCTGCGCCGATTGCGGCGCCGGTTTCGGCCCCGGCTGCGGCGCTCTTCCTGCTTCTCCTGCTTCTCCCCCGCCACCTTCTCGCCGGCCTTGCGCCAGCGCTCCAGCTCGCCCTTGCCCTCGCCGGTGGCGCGGACCACCATCTCAAACAGCGCCAGGGTGTCGTCGAACCAGGGGCGGCGGGCGAGGCCGAGCCGGGCCTTGGCGTCCAGGCCGGGCTCGGCCAGGCGGTGGAAGCCGTTCAAGGAGGCGCCGACCCGGGAGGCGCGGTCGCGGGAGACCTGGAGGCGGGTGAGGAACGGGTCGATGACCTCCCCCACCATGGAGCCGATGGCGTCCCGGCTCATGGGCCGCTGGTCCAGCGCCTCGACGTCGTAGCGCCGCAGCATCACCCGGGGCAGGAGCAGGGCCGCCAGGGCGACGGCGTCGCTCACCTCCTGGCCTTCGCCCACCATCTCGTCCAGCGCCGCGGGCAGGCGCTCGAAGTCCCCCAGGCCGCGCTCCTCCACCGCCACCATGTCGAACGCCTCGGGCAGCAGCACCTCCAGCAGGCCCAGGTCCATCATCCAGCCGATGGCGTCGTGGGAGCTGCCGCAGCGCATGACGTCGACGATCTCCTCGGTCATGCGCACCGCCGACGCCTTCTCCAGCTCTTTGCGGTTGTCGTGGATGGCGGCGGCGGTGTCCTCCTCGATGTCGAAGCCCAGGCGGGCGGCGAACTCGCAGGCCCGCAGCATGCGCACCGGGTCCTCCTGAAAGCGCACGTCCGGGTCGCCGATGGCGCGGATCAACCGGTCGTCCAGGTCCTCGACCCCGTCGACGTAATCCACCACCTCGAAGTCACCGATGTCGTAGAACAGGCCGTTGACCGTGAAGTCGCGGCGGAAAGCGTCCTGACGGGGCGTGCCCCAGGTGTTGTCCGAGGTGATCAGCAACTCGCCGTCGGGGGAGTCCTGGTGCTGGGGGTCGGGGTCGCGGCGGAAGGTGGAGACCTCCACCACCTCGCCCTTGAAGTAGACGTGGACCAGGCGGAAGCGGCGGCCGATGATGCGGGAGTTGCGGAACAGCCGCCGCACGTCGTTGGGGCGGGCGTCGGTCCCGACGTCGAAGTCTTTCGGGGCTCGCTCCATCATCAGGTCGCGCACCGCACCTCCCACCAGATATCCCTTGTACCCCTGGTTGTGCAGGCGGTAGAGAACCTTCAGGGTGTTCTCGGAGATGTTCTTGCGGGAGACCGGGTGCTCGGGCCTGGACAGGATCCGGGGTTCGGGCTCGGCACTCATCGTGGCCGATTATAGGGGGACGGGGGCGCCTGTGGGGGAAATGGCGCGGAAAGGGAGGGAAAAGAGGAGGGAAAAAAGGTGCCGGGGCGCAGCGGGGGGCGTTCGCCACACCCCGGCGTGAGGAGAAGAAGCGAGCGTCAGGTAAGCGGAAGCTCGCCTTTTCGCTCGTGATGAAAGCTAGCTGTCAATGCCGCCCATGCCCCCGGCCACGGTTCCATCCGCGGTGGCGGCGGTCGTGGCGGTCGCGGCGGTCGTAGCGGTCGTAGCGGTCGCGGCGGTGGTGACGGTCACGGTCGGAGTAGCGGCTGCCGCGGTAGCCGCGCTCCCAATCGTAGGGGTCGTAGCTGGTCCACCGGTGGTCGTAGCGCGGCGCGTGGTGGGAGAACAGCCGGTGGGGGTGGATGCGCTCGACGTGCAGCAGGTGGAGCATCACCGGGCAGCGCTCGTGGTGGTAGTAGGAGCGGTCCCGGCGGTAGCACTGGTCGCTGCACTGGTAGTCGTCGTAGTGGATGTTGTCGCGGGTGCGGTAGTAGTAGGTGCCCTGGCCGTAGCGCGCCGGCTGGTAGCCGATGGAGAGGTGGAAGCCGCCCAGCCGGATACCGGCGGCGAAGGTCAGCTCGGGAGCGCTGCGGTAGGCGTCGTGATCCGCGGCGGCGTCGGGGACGGCGGCGGGCAGGGTGACCAGCAGGGCGACCGTGGCGAGCAACGCGACGACGCGCCGCAGCTTGGGTGCCAGTCGGGAGACGTGGGTCTGGAGGTGTGATTTCTGGAAGAACGGCATCGTGGTGGATTCTCCGGCTGCCCCCGGGTTCGTCGGTTTCCTCGATGGTTTTTGGTGGTGCATCTGCCCATCTATAGACCACGTTCCGTGCCAGTCGGCCGGCGCGCCGCCGATCCCCTTTCGTGGCCGACGATTCCCCCCTTCGAGCCCATCGCCCCCGGCGGCCCGCCGAGCGGCCCGCCGTCCTTTCCGGGAGACGCCGGTTCTCCGTGGGGAGACGGTGACCCGGCGCCGCCCGATAAGATGCCGCCGCATGCCGTAACCTCACAGTGCACGTCATGGTGAACGTCTTGGCGCACGTCCCCAACGAGCCCAGCCACGTACCCAACCCAGTGCCCGACTCATCACCGAACCCACCACCGAGCCCATACCTACGAGGAGACCCCGATGCAGCGTGAGCGAGTGAAGTTCCCAGGAGCCGACGGCCAGGAATTGGTCGGGCGGCTGGAGATGCCCGCCGGCACCCCCGACGCCTACGCCCTCTTCGCCCACTGCTTCACCTGCTCGAAGGACCTGAAGGCCGCCGGCTGGATCAGCCGCACCCTGGTGGAGCGGGGCATCGCCGTCCTCCGCTTCGACTTCACCGGCCTGGGCGAGAGCGGCGGCGACTTCGCTGACACCAACTTCTCCTCCAACCTCCAGGACCTGGTGGCGGCGGGGGACTGGATGCGCCAGGAGCACGAGGCGCCCCGCATCCTGGTGGGTCACAGCCTGGGCGGGGCGGCGGTGCTGGCCGGGGCGCGGTTCTTCGAGGAGGCGGTGGCGGTGGCCACCATCGGCGCCCCCAGCGACACCCAGCACCTCGGCGACATGCTGCTCTCCAAGGCGCCGGAGATCGAGGACAAGGGGCAGGCCGACGTGCGCCTGGCGGGGCGGGAGTTCACGATCAAAAAGCAGCTCCTGGAGGATCTGGAGGAGCAGACCATGCAGGAGTGCGTCGCGGGACTGGACAAGGCGCTCCTCATCCTCCACTCCCCCATCGACAACCAGGTCGGCATCGACCACGCCCGGCGCATCTACCTGGCGGCCAAGCACCCGAAGAGCTTCGTCTCCCTGGACGACGCCGACCACCTGCTGACCAACCAGCGTGACGCGCGCTACGCCGGCGAGGTGCTGGCGGCCTGGGCCGGGCGCTACGTCGGCGGCGAGGAGCCGGAGTTGGATGACCGCATCGGCGAGGGCGACCGGGGGCAGGTGACGGTGGCGGGGGGCGGCGTCGGCGAGGGGTTCCTGCAAGAGGTCTTCGCCCGGCGCCACAAGTTCCTGGCCGACGAGCCGGAGCGGGTCGGCGGCACGGACCGCGGCCCCACCCCCTACGACCTGCTGCTGGCGGCCCTGGGCACCTGCACCTCCATGACCCTACGCATGTACGCAGAGCGCAAGGAGTGGCCGCTGGAGGCGGTGCGAGTGGATCTCTCCCACAGCCGGGTCCACGCCGAGGACTGCGCCGACTGCCCCGACAAGAAGGGCAAGATCTCCCGCCTGGAGCGCGTCATCCGCATGGTCGGCGACCTCGACGAGGAGCAGACCGAACGCCTGCTGGAGATCGCCGACCGCTGCCCCGTTCACCGCACCCTGGAGAGCCACATCGAGATCCCGACGCGGCTGGGGTAAGGGCTCCGAGCTAGCCCGCTGACCCTGGCGCCATCGGGTCCTCCCAGTCCAGCCGGTCCGAGCATTGCTCCGGGCTCATCGCCATCCCTTCGCGGATCGACTCCATCATGCCCGAGATCGACAGCAGGTACAGGGTTTCCTTCTCCGCCGGGGTCATGACGTCAGGTCCACCACCCGGGCCTCGTTGACCTCGTCCAGGGCGCGCAGGCCCTCCAGGACCTCCGGGGCAGGGACGGTGTCGAGGCGGAGGACGGCGAGGGCACTCTCCTCGCCGTCGCGGCGGGCGAGGTGGATGTCGGCGATGTTGACGCCGGCCTCGCCCAGCAGGCTCCCCAGCTTGCCCACGACGCCGGGGACGTCGGCGTTGCGCAACACCAGGAGGACGCCCTCCGGGCGGAACTCCAGGCGGAAGCCGGCGAAGCGCACCACCCGGGGGTCGCGCTCGCCGATCAGGGTGCCGGCGAGCTCCACCGGGCCGCCTTCGGTCTCCAGGGTGACGCTCACCAGGTGGGGGTAGTCGCTGGCGCGGCTGTGGGCCGCGGTGACCAGCTCGACGCCCCGGGCTTCGGCCACCCGCTCGGCGTTGACGTAGTTGATGCCATCCCCCACCACCGGCGCCAGCACCCCCTTGACCACCGCCACGGTGAGCGGCCGGCGCAGCCCCTCGTCGATGCCCCAGAGATCGACCTGAATGCGGGACAGGGCGCCCTCGGCCAGCTCACCGGCCAGGCAGCCGATCTGCTCGGCCAGGGCCAGGTACGGCTCGCCCCGGGTGCCGGTGGAGGCGAAGGGCAGGTTGACGGCGGTCACCGCCAGGGAGCCCTCCAGCGCCGCCAGCACCATCTTCGCCGTCTCGGTGGCGATGCGCTCCTGGGCCTCCCGGGTCTGGGCACCGATGTGGGGGGTGGTCACCGCCTTGGGGTGGTGGGACAGGGCGTAGTCGGTGGGCGGCTCCTGGCTGAAAACATCCAGCGCCGCGCCGGCCAGCTTGCCACCTTCACCATCGACGCCGCCCAGCGCCTCCAGCAGCGCCGCCTCGTCCACCGTCCCGCCCCGGCCGCAGTTGATGAACAGCGCGCCGTCCTTCATCAGCGCCAGCTTTTCGGCGTCAATCAGGTTGCGGGTGGAGTCGGTCAGCGGCGTGTGCAGGGTCACCACGTCGGCCCGGGAGAGGACGTCGTCCAGCGGCAGCAGATCGACGTCCAGGCGCCGCGCCACCGAGGGGTCGAGGAACGGGTCGAAGGCCACCACCTTCATCTCGAAGGCCTGGGCCCGGGCGGCCACCCGCTGGCCGATGCGCCCGAAGCCGACGACGCCCAGGGTCTTGCCCTGGAGCTCCATGCCGACGAACTTCTTGCGCTGCCACTTCTCCTGGCGCATGGAGGCGTCGGCGAAGGGCACCTTGCGGGCCAGGGAGAGGAGCAGCGCGAAGGTGTGCTCGGTGGCGGAGACGACGTTGGCGGTGGGGGCGTTGACCACCAGGATGCCGCGCTCCGTGGCCGCCGCGACGTCCACGTTGTCGACCCCGATGCCGGCGCGGCCCACCACTTTCAGGTCGGTGCCGGCGTCCAGCAGCTCGGCGGTGACCTGGGTGCCGGAGCGCACCACCAGGGCGTCGTAGCCGGGCAGCAGCTCGGCCAGGCGCTCCTTCTCCTCGGGCTCGACGAAGCGCACCTCGGCGCCGGAGTCGCGCAGCAGGTCGAGGCCGATGTCTTGGATGGGGTCAGAGATCAGGATGCGGTACATGCTTCCTCCAGGATGTCGTCGAGGACGGGGAAAAGGGTTTCGAGATCGCCAGGGCGGACCTCGCCCATGTGGCCGATGCGGAAGGTGGTGGGTTTCCAGTCGCCGTAGCCGCCGGCGAGGGTGAAGCCGGCCTCTCCCGCGGCGGCCACCACCTTCGGGGCCGCCGGGTGGCGGACGCAGGTGAGGGTGCGGGAGCGGGCCGCCGGGTCCGCCGCCAGGCCGACCCCGGCCAGGTCCCGGGACTCGACCCAGGCGGCCGTCGTGCGGGCGCACTCGGCGTGACGCCGCCACCGCGCCTCCATCCCCTCCGCCTCGATGCGGCGGAGCTGGTGCTCCAGGGCGTAGGCGACGTGGACCGCCGGGGTGGTGATGGTGCCGCCGCCGGCGTGCTTGTCGCGGTAGCGCAGGACGTCGGTGTAGAAGCCGCGGTGGGGGCGGGCCTCAGCCCGCGCCTCGGCGCGCTCCGAGTAGGTGAAGACCGCCAACCCGGGCGGCGCCGCCAGCGCCTTCTGGGTGCCGGCCAGCACCAGGTCCAGGCCCCAGCCGTCGGTCTCCAGCGGCGCCCCGCCGAGGGCCGACACCGAGTCCACCAGCAGCAGGGCGTCGCTCTCCTCCCGCACCACCCGGGCGATCTCCCGCAGCGGGCTCTCCACCCCGGTGGAGGTCTCGTTGTGGACCACGGTCACCGCCTCGTAGCGCTTGCGCCGCAGCGCCCGGCGCACCAGGTCCGGGTCCACCGCCCGCCCCCAGGGCGCCTCCACCCGGTCGGCCCGGCGGCCCAGCGAGCGGGCTATGGCCTGGAAGCGCTCCGAGAAGGCGCCGTTGGTGAGGCAGAGGACGTCCGTCTCCACCAGCGACGAGATCGCCATCTCCATCACCAGGGTCGAGCTGCCGGTGACGAGGAAGCAATCCCGCTGCGTGCGGAAGACCGGCTTGAGGCGCCCGGTGATGGAGGCGTAGACCTCCTTGAAGTGGGGCGAGCGGTGGGCCTCCACCGGCGCCGTCATGGTCTCCCGGGCGGCCCGGGGGACGTAGGTGGGGCCGGCGAGGAAGAAGCGGATCGGCTCGACGGGGGCGAGCTCGTCAGGACTGGAGGAGGCGCTCATCGTGGGGGCGGGGTGGTCTCGGGAGGAGGGTGGAGCGGGAGGAACGGCGCCCCAGAATCATCGCATGCCGCACCGCGGCAGTCAACGACGGCATCGCCTCCCCGACCTACCCGTACAGGAACCCATCGCGGGTCTCGACCTCCTGGCGGAAAACCCGCCCGTCCTGCTCCCAACTGGCCATCCACTCCTCCAGGCCGTCCCGGTCCCCCTCCTCGACCGCCCGCCGCAGCCGGTCGGTCCCCGCCAGGAGATCCACCGCCGGCACGTCCTCGACGAACTCGTACGGAGCCTCGCGCCAGCGGAACCGGTCCCCCATCCCCTCGCACAGCGCGAACAGCACCTCCACCCCCAGCCGCACCGGCGCCATCCGCCACCGCTCCGGGCCCCGGGCGGTGACCACGATCTCCACGCCGCCGCACACCTCCCCGGCGTGCTTCTGGAACCCCGGGCGGAAGTAGGTCGGGACGAAGGCCACGCCGCCCAGCCGCCGCCCGTTCAAGCGCTCCGCCAGCGCCGTCGGCTCCACCCCCGGCGCCCCGACGAGCTGGAACGGCCGGGTCGTGCCCCGTCCCTCGGAGACCTCGGTGGCCTCGATCAGGCACAGTCCCGGGTAGATCGCCGCGATGTCCAGGGTCGGCATGTTGGGTGACGGCGCGACGAAAGGACGGAGCGCCTCGTCCCAGCCGTCGCCCCGCCGCCAGCCCGCCACCGGCCACACCTCCAGGCCGGCCTCGTCCCAGCCGCGCCGGGAGGCCTCCAGGCGCAGCAGCTCGGCCAGGGTCAGGCCGTGGCGCTGGGGGGTGCGGAAGGCGCCGACGAAGGACTCGTAGCCGGGCTCCAGGAGGTTTCCCTCCATGGTGCCGCCCAGCGGGTTGGGGCGGTCCAGCACCCACACCTCGCAGCCCGCCGCCAGCGCCTCCTCGGCGGCCCACACCGCCGTCGCGGCGTAGGTGTAGTAGCGGGCGCCGACGTCCTGGAGGTCGATCAGCAGCAGGTCCAGGCCCTCGAAGGCGTCCCGCGAGGGGCGCAGGCTGGCCACGTCGTCGCCGTAGAGGGAGCGCACCGGGGCGCCGGTCCACGGGTCCTCCCGGTCCGCCGCCGCCACCATGTCCTGCTCGACGCCGTAGTAGCCGTGCTCCGGGCCGAAGAGCACCGCCGGGGTGACGCCGGCGGCGGCCAGGGCGAGGTGGGCCGGCACCTGGCCGGCGGTGCGCGACGGGCCGTGGCCGAGGAGGCCGTAGCGGCGGCCCCGCAGCCGACCCACGCCGTCCTCGAGCAGCCGGTCGAGGCCGGAGGTCCAAGGGGCCGCGGTGCCGCTCAACCCTCCTCCCCTCGCCGCCATTCGCCGCTCTTGCCGCCGCTCTTGGCCTCCAGCCGCAGGTCGGTGACCACCGCCCCCCTGTCCACCGCCTTCACCATGTCGTAGAGGGCCAGCGCCGCCGTCGAGCAGGCGGTCAGCGCTTCCATCTCGGCGCCGGTGCGGCCGGTGGTGACCACCCGGGCGCGGATCTCCACTCCGGCGTCGTCTCCCCCGGTCAGCGGTCGGATCTCCACCTCCACCTGGTCCAGCGCCAGGGGGTGGGCCAGGGGGATCAGCTCGGCGGTGCGCTTGGCGCCCTGGATGCCGGCCAGGCGGGCGACCACGAAGGCGTCCCCCTTGGGCAGGTCGTCGAGGCGGGCGACGGTGGCGGCGGCGAGGAGGACGCGGCACGAGGCCTCGGCGACGCGGCGGGTCACCGCCTTGCCGGAGACGTCCACCATGTGGACCTCGCCGGCCTCGTCGACGTGGCTCAGGGAGGTGGGGTGGGAAGGGGTGGGGCGTTGCGGATCATCGAAAGTCATCTCCGGCCATTCTACGGGCAGGACGGCTGCCAGCGCGGCGCCGTGCTAGCGTCCCGGCGATGACCACCGTCGCCATCATCGTCCCCACCCTGAACGAGGAGCCCGCCCTGGAGCGCCACCTGCCGGCCGCCCTGGCCCAGGCCGACGAGGTGGTGGTCAGTGACGGGGGCAGCGCCGACGCCACCCGGGAGGTGGCGGTGGGGCTGGGGGCGCGGGTGGTGGAGGGGGCGGCGGGGCGGGGCGGGCAGCTCAACCGCGGCGCCGCGGCGACCCGCTGCGACGTCCTCCTCTTCCTCCACGCCGACACCGAGCTGCCCCCGGGCTCGGTGGAGAGGGTGCGCCGGGCGGTGGCCGGCGGGGCGGTGGGCGGCGGCTTCCACGCCCGCTTCGACGACCCGGGGTTCTGGATGCGCCTCGGCTCCCGCCTGGTCCGCCTGCGCACCCGGCTGACCCGGGTGCCGCTGGGCGACCAGGCCCAGTACGCCACCCGCGCCGCCTTCGACGAGCTGGGGGGCTACCGCGACTGGCCGATCCTCGAAGACCTGGACTTCGCCCGCCGGCTGAAGGGCCACGGCCCGGTGGCCGTCCTCTCGCCGCCGGTGGTCACCGCCGCCCGGCGTTACCTCGAAGGCGGCATCGCCCGCACCGTGGTGCGCAACTGGCTGATTTGGCTGCTCTACCTGGCCGGCGTCTCCCCCCACCGCCTGGCCCGCCTCTACCGCCACGTCCGATAGCACCACCTCCGCTAACCCTAGATACACGAAAGCCCCGCAACTGCTGCCTTCCCTGGACGGTTGCGCCGGGAGGCGGGTAGCTGCGGGGCTCGTGAACCCGGAATGTGTCCGAGGGGAGGGCCTTAGTTCAGGCTCTCCTTCAGGTTCTTCGCGGCCTTGAACTTGGCGTTCTTGGAAGCCGGGATTTGGATCGATTCGCCAGTCGCCGGGTTGCGGCCCGTACGGGCAGCCCGTTCGGCAACAGAAAAACTGCCGAAACCGGAAACCTGCACGCGGTCCCCGTCCTGCAGGTAGGACTGGATCGCTTCGAAAACCGCGTCCACAGCGTCGCTCGCCTGCTTCTTGGTCAGTTCGTCCACAGAATTAGCAACGTGATCGGCGAGATCAGCCTTGCCAGCCATAATTCTCCTCCTTGGAGAGTCGTTTCAGTCGATGACTCCGTCGCAGAAAGCCTCAGCTTGCGGTACCGGGGTCGGATACCGAACGACCATAAGCCGCGGCGCAGCCCGTGTCAACCGGTTGGAAGCGGGAAATCTCCTTTCGGTCAAGGCATTTTCGCGCTGTCGGACAAGCGCATATAGGGATGGCTAAATGGGCTGCCCGCCGCGCCGCCGGAGGACGCTGACGGTAAAGCCGTCGTGGTTGCCGCCGGGGAGGAGGCGCCACAACCCGGGCCCGGCGATGGCCCGACCCAGCGGCGGAGGCAGGCGGGACGTCAGGTCCAGCAGCTCGAATTCCTCCTGTTCATGGAGGAATCGGGCGACCACCTCCTCGTTCTCCTCGGCCTCCAGGGAGCAGGTGATGGCGACCAGCAGGCCGCCCGGCCGCACCGCGCCGGCGACGCCGCGCAGCATCTCCCCCCCCTGCCGGGACAGGCGCTCGACCTCGTCTTCACTGAGGCGCCACTTGAGTTCCGGGTTCTTGCGCAGGGTGCCGGTGCCGGAGCAGGGCAGGTCCACCACCACCCGGTCGAAGACCTGGTCGAAGGGCGGCTGGGCGGCGTCGGAGAGGAGCAGCGGGAGGCGGCGCCCTAGACGGTCCAGATTCTCGCGGACGGTGTGGAGGCGGGCCAGGGAGACGTCGGCCAGCACCGGGCGCACCGTGGGCTCCCAGGCGACCAGGGCGAAGGACTTGCCGCCGGGGGCGGCGGCGGCGTCCAGGATCCGCTCCCCCGGCTGCGGCGGCGGGATGAGGGCGGCGGCCTGGCTGGCCTCGTCCTGGACGTAGAAGTCGCCGTCGGCGAACGCCTCCGCCGCGAAGGGGTCGCCGCCGCGCACCACCAGGCCGAGGAGCGACAGGCGGGAGGGATCGACCTCGACGTTGGAGTCGATGAGGCGCTCGGCCAGGAGCTCTCGGCCGCCGCGGTCACGGAAGGCGAGGAGTTGCAGTGGCTTCTGCAAGTTGTTGACCGCCAGCAGTTCCCGGGTGCGCGCCTCGCCGAAGCGGTCGAGCCAGCGGCGCACCAGGAAATCGGGGTGGGACATCTCAATGGCCAGCCGCCGGGCCGGGTCCTTGGCCTCCACCGGCCACTCGTCCAGGCTGGGCGAGCGGGCGATGCGCCGCAGGACGGCGTTGACGAAGGAGGCGCCCCCCTTGTGGGTCAGGGAGCGCGCCTGGTCCACCGCCTCGCTGACCGCCGCGTGGTGGGGCACCCGGTCGAGGAAGAGGATCTGGTAGGCACCGATGCGCAATGGGCCCAGCAGCACCGGCTCGATGCGGTCGAAGCGGCGGTTGCTGGCCTGGTCGATGACCTCGTCCAGCCGCCGCAGCCAGCGCAGGGTGCCGTAGACCAGTTCGTTCAGGAACCCCCGGTCCCGCTCGTCGAAGCGGCCGAGGGCGCCGGAGAGGAAGGAATCGACGGGGGCCAGCGACGAGAGGGTGCGCTCCACCACCCAGGCGGCGGCGACCCGCACGTCCTCCTGGGGGCTGCGGCGCGGGGAGAAGTGGCGCCGGCGCTGGCTCATGGACTGACCGGGCGGGGCTCGCGGCGGCCCCGGGTCAAGCGAAGATGTCGCCGACCTGCACCCGCTCGCCGTTGGCGAAGTCGGAAGCCCGCAGCTTCTTCTTGCCCGGCCGCTGCAGCTCGTCGATGCCGAAGATGGTGTTGTTGCCGCAGAGGACGGCGATGCGGCCCTGGCGCAGTCCGAGGACGGTGCCGGTGACTCCGATGGGAGCGTTCTCCCAGGTCATGGGCACGCCCCAAACCAGCTTCACCGGCCGGCCCCGGAAGTGGCACTGCATGCCGGGCCACGGGGTGTAGGCGCGCAGCCGGTTGTAGATCTCCTGCGACTCCAGGGCCCAGTTGACCTTGCCGTCGGACTTCTCGATGAGGCTGGAGTACGAGGCCGACTCCTCGCGCTGCTTGCGCTCCTTGTACTCCCCCGACTCCAGCATGTCGAGCATCTCCACCATCAGCTTGGCGCCGAGGTCGGCGAGGCGCTCGTTCAGCTCGCCGGCGCTCTCCCAGGACTTCACCCGCACGTCCTCCTGGTGCATGATGTTGCCGGTGTCGAGCTCCTCCTCCATGCGCATGATGGTGACGCCGGTCTTTTTCTCGCCGTTGATCAGCGCCGACTGAATCGGGGCGGCGCCGCGGTACTTGGGCAGCAGCGAGGCGTGGACGTTGATGCAGCCATGCTTCGGCAGCTCCAGCAGGTCGGTGGAGAAGATCTGACCGAAGGCGACGACGATGGCGACGTCGGGGTCCATCTCGCGCAGTTTGTCGAGGAACTCCTCGTCCTTGACCGACTCGGGCTGGAGGAGGTCGATGCCGTGCTCCTCGGCCCATTGGGCGACCGGGGGTTGCTGCTCCTCCTGGCCTCGACCGGCGGGGCGGGCCGGTTGGGAGACGATGAGTTGGGGCGTGCGGCCGGCCTCTTCGAGGGCGTCCAGGGTGGGGATGGCGAATTCGGGAGTGCCGAAGAAGACGATCTTCTCGATGGGTGGGGTCTTCTTCGTCTTCTTGGCCTTGGCGGACTTCTTCTTCGCCTTGGCGGGCTTCTTGTTGTCGCTGTCGCTAGGGTCTTTCTTCTTCGCGGGCATGAGGCGATGGTAACAGGAGTGGGGTGGATGGGTGGAGGCGGGGAGGGGCAGGGGGGAGGGGGTGGTGGAAAACGGGGCGGTTTGGGGGCTCTCGGCCTGGGGCCGCTCCGCTTCTCAATAGGACAGGCGGGGGCTCCGCTGCACTTCCGCGGCCCCGACACGCTCGAACCAACACGAATCCAACTGGCCATAGGCCGCTCCACAGCACCCCAGGCCGAGAGCCCCCAAACCACCCCTCACGGAACAACACGCCCACTACGAACGGTGGGGGTATGCAAACTCGTCGCGCCTTGGCGGGCTCACGCCCGCCGCGACTCTCCGCGACCGACCGCACAACAAGCGGCCGGCCACTCGCCCATCACCCACCCAACCCAACCAACAACGCCGGAACACACCCCCTGGCTGGAGCTGAAACAAGGGGCCACCCTTTCCTGAACGCCAGACGGCTAACCAGCCTGGGGGAAGGTGTCCTCGGTGCCCTATGACCGGTTCATGAAGCACCAGCCACCTCAGCCGCACCCAACACCACGTCGATCCGATCGCCACGGTCGCTGCGGGGGCCAGGGACGCTGCGGGGGCCACGGGGGCCACGGGGGGCGGGGGCATCCTGGTCGGCCTGGTCGGCCTGGTCGGTCCGGTAGCCGACTTTTTCGAAGCATTTGTGAGGTGATGGCAATGGCGCCTCTTTGGTGGTGCCTTGTGCCGGGCGGTTTTCCGCCACTCCAGCCCCCTTTGTCGGTGGTGGGGGTGTCGGTGAGGGGTGGGTTGGGGGCTTCCGGGTTGGGGTGCTGTGTAGGCGCGGCGGGCCAGCCCCTGTGTCTGCGTGATTGTTTCGGAGCGCCGGAAGTGCAGCGGAGCCCCCCCTTTTCAACCTAGAAGCGGAGCGGCCCCAACCCGGAAGCCCCCAACCCACCCCGTTTTCACCTCTCCCCTCCCAGCCTGCCAGCCCCAGCCTTCAACCCCAACCTTCAACCCCATCCTGCCAACCCCACCCCACCACCGACTCTCTCTCCCTACCCCTCGACCGCCGCCTTGACACCTTCCATCTCGGAGAAATAATCCGCCGGCACCAACAGATCCCTCGGCTTCGACCCCTGGGGCGGGCCGAGGATGCCGTCGCGCTCCATCATGTCGATCAACCGCGACGCCCGGGAGAAGCCGACCCGCAGCCGGCGCTGCAGGAAACTCGCCGAGCCCTGCCCCTCGGCCACCACCGTGCGCACCGCCTCGTCGTACAGCTCGTCGTCGGCGTCATCGACGTCGCCGGAGACGGTGGACTTCTCCAGCGGCTCCAACAGTTTCGGGTCGTAGTCCGGCTTGCCCTGGTTCTTCTTCAGCCAGCGCACCAACCCCGCCGTCTCCTGCTCCGAGGTGAAGGCGCCGTGGAGGCGCTGGATGCGGGAGGTGCCCGGGGGCATGAACAACATGTCACCCTTGCCCAACAACTTCTCCGCCCCCACCTGGTCAAGAATGGTGCGGGAGTCGTGGCGCGTCGCCGTGGCGAACGAGATGCGGCACGGGAAGTTGGCCTTGATGGTGCCGGTCAACACGTCCACCGACGGCCGCTGGGTGGCGACGATCAGGTGGATGCCCACCGCCCGGGCCATCTGGGCCAGGCGGGCGATGGCCGTCTCCACCTCGGAGGAGGCCACCATCATCAGGTCCGCCAACTCGTCGATGACGATCACGTAGTACGGCAACGGCTTCAGGTCGTCCGCCGTGACCTCCGCCTCGTCGTCATTCAACGCCAGGCGCTTCTTCACCTCGGGGTCGCGGATCGCCCGGTTGTAGTAGGCGATGGAGCGCACGTGGATCTCCGCCAGCAGGCGGTAGCGGTCCTCCATCTCCTTGACCATGCGCTGCAGCGCGTTGGCCGCCTTCTGCATGTCCACCACCACCTCCGCCGCCAGGTGGGGGATGTCGGCGTAGACCCCCAGCTCGATGCGCTTCGGGTCGATGAAGATGAACTTCACCTCGTCCATCTTCGCCCGGTAGAGGATGGAGGTGATCATGCTCTGCAAGCCGACACTCTTACCCGCGCCGGTGGCGCCAGCGACCAGCAGGTGGGGCATGGTGGCCAGGTCGGCGTAGACCGGCTCGCCGCGGATGTCCCGGCCCAACGCCAGGGTCAGCAGCGACGGCGCCTTCTCGAAACGCTTGTCCGCCATCAGGTCGCCGAGGCGGATCAGGCTGCGCTCGTCGTTGGGCACCTCGATACCCAAAGTGGAGCGGCCCGCCAACCGGTCGATGCGCACCGAGTCGGCCTTCAGCGCCAACGCCAGGTCGTCCTGCAGGTTGACGATCTGGGAGACCTTGACCCCCGGCGCCGGCTGGAACTCGAAGACGGTGATCACCGGCCCGGGGTTGATCCCCTCGATGGAGCCCTCGACCCCGAACTCGGCGCAGCGGCTGCGGATGGTCTCCCCCAGGCGCACCAGCTCGTCCTCGTCGTACTGCGTCTCGTGGCCGCCCATCTGCAGCAGGTTGACCGGCGGCAGGCCGCCGTTGGAGGGCAGGTGGTCGTTGAACAGCGGCTTCTGGGGCTCGCTCTTGGCGGCGGCCTTCTTGGCGCTGCCGGCGGACCGGGGGCCGCTGGAGGCGCGCTTGCGCGGCGCCGAGCTGGGCAAGGGGGCCGCCGCGGCAACCGCCGCCGGCATCGGCTCCTCCTCCGGCGCCAGGCCGCGGTCCTCGATCACCGTGCTGGCGGAAACCCGGCGCAGGCCGTAGTCCTTCTCGCCGCTGCGCTCCACCACCCGTAGCGGGACGTCCACCGTCGGCGGCGGCGCGGCGCCGTGGTCCTCGGCGCGCTCCTCCTGGCGGCGCCGCAGGTGCTTTTCCACCACCCGCCGGCGGGAGTCTTCCTTCTCCTTGCGCTCCCGGCGCCGCGCCCGGGCCAGCGCGATGCGCTCCCCCAGCTCCCGGGCCCGGGCGTTCCACCGCGCCAGCAGTTCCCCCAGGGTCGACTGCACCACCAGGGTCGAGCCGATGATCACCAGGCAGAGCAGCACCAGCATGGTGCCGGGGACGTTGAGCTGGGAGGTCAGGGTGCCCACCGCCAATTCGCCGAAGGCGCCGCCGGCCTCGATCTCGCCGTCGCGCCAACCCACCCGGCCCAGGGCGAGCTGCAACAGCCCCGGCGTCGCCGCCAGCAGCAGCAACACACCCAGGCCGCGGCCGAACACCCGCTCGACGCCGTCGCCCCGCAGCCGCCGCCACGCCTGGACCAGCAGGAACAACGGCAAGAGGAAGGCGGTGAGGCCGAAGAGGCCATAGGCCATGGCCGACAACTCGGCGCCCACCTGGCCGATCCAGTTGTGGATCCCCGCCACCGGTTGGGGCGTCTGGTGCAGCAGGCTCGGGTCCGCCGGGTGGAAGCTGCCGAGGGCGAGGACCAACAGGATGCCGGCGGTCCCCATCAGCACCGCCAGAAGCTCGTTCCCCTTCTGCGGCGAAAGTTTCGCCCGGGTCGGCTTGCGTTTCTTGCTTTCGGTGGCGGCGGTCATCGCGTGCGGGGGAACCGCCCGACCGGCTCCGCTCGGTGCCCGGCGCGGGCAGCGGAACCCGGCACGGCCTCAAGCGCAACTTCAGGTGGGCGGACCCAAGTAATCATGAACTCTATCATTTTTCCTTGTTCCAGGACTCGATCGAACCTCCTTCAAGCGTCATGCCCGCCCCATGGGCCCCGGTGTCATCCCCGTACCCGCCACCGCCTGGCTCCGGGGCACACGCCTTGCACTGACTGATACCCGACCCGCACCCCAGCCCGCGGCAATTGGCACCCCGCCAGCCAACCTTGAAAGGCCCCACCATGGCCCATGAATCCACCACCCTCGACAGCGCCTCCGGCCAGCACCGCGACCTCATCGTCGTCGGCGCCTCCAGCGGCGGCCTCGCCGCCCTGGAGGAGTTGGTAACCCACCTGCCCGGCGACCTGCCGGCGGCGGTGGCGGTGGTGTGGCACACCGGCCACGGCGAGAGCGGCTTCCTGGCCCGCTTCCTCGGACGCGCCGGGAAGCTGCCGGCCCGCATCGCCGAGCAGGGCGACCCGGTGCGAACCGGCGAAATCGCCATTGCCCCGCGAGATTGCCACCTGCTGGTGGAGCCCGCAGGCTACCGCCTGAGCCACGGCCCGCGGGAGAACCGCTGCCGGCCGGCGGTGGACGTTCTCTTCCGCTCCGCCGCGGTCTCCTATCGCAGCCGCGCCATGGGCGTGGTCTTGACCGGCCAGCTCTACGACGGCGCCGCCGGCCTGAGCGCGATCCAGACGTGCGGCGGCCTGGCCTTCGCCCAGGATCCGGCTGAAGCCGCCTACCCGGAGATGCCGGAGAGCGCCATCGCCTCGACACCGGTGGACCGGGTGGCCTCGGTGCCGAAGCTGGCCGAGCTGCTGACCCGCTACGCCGGCACGCCGGCCCCGGAGGCGCCCCCGGTGCCCCAGCGACTGGTGCAGGAGAACCTGCTGGCCACCGGCCACACCAGCATCCAGCGGGAGGAGTCGCTGGGCGAGCTGACCCCCTACGGCTGCCCTGAGTGCGGCGGCCCGCTGTGGGAGATGGACAGCCCGCCGCAACGCTTCCGCTGCCACGTCGGCCACGCTTTCAGCACACCGGCTCTCCTGGCCGAGCAACGGGCCGCCACGGAGCAGGCGCTGTGGGCCGCCACCCGCGTCATGGAAGAGCGCGAGCGCATGCTGCAAGGGCTGCAGAAGAGGCTGGGCAATGGAGAAGGAAGCAGCCTCGACGCTAGGGCGGCGGAGGTGAGCCGGCACAAGGAGCTGATCCTCAACCTGATCTCCGAGCTGGGTCCCGGTGCGGGCGAAATGCCCCCCGCCCCCGTCGTCGCCCGGGAGGGCGGCCCGGCGCTGGAGAGCGAGGACCGGGAGCGGGCCCGCCGTCCGCCGCCACAGGGCGCCCCTTCCTGACCCCCCGCGCCCCGGCCTCGCCCGGGCTCACCCCGCGGCGGCGAGGAGGCGGCGGTGGAGAAGCAACAGTTCCTCCAAGCCCAGCGCCTCGGCCCGCACCCGCGGGTCCCATCCCTCCTCCTCGGCCAGTGCCCCCACCACCCGCGAGGCCAGCGGCTTCGGGAAGGCCGAGGCCAGGGAGTTGCGCAGCGTCTTGCGGCGCAGGCGAAAGGCGGCGGAGACGGTGTTCAGGAAGGCGGGCATCTCGGCCGGCGGCAGCGGTGGCGGCCGCAGCACGAGGCCGACGAAGGCGCCGTCCACCTTCGGCGGCGGCCTGAAGGAGCCCCGCTTGACCACCCCCAGCCAGCGCGCCTCGGCGTAGGCGGCGACCAGGACCGAGAGATAGCCGTAGTCCGAGTCACCGGCCCCCGCCACCAGCCGCTCCCCCACCTCTTTCTGCACCAGGAAGGCGGCCCGGGGCACTGAGGCGTGATGGGGCAGCAGGTTTTCGATGATGGGCGTGGCGACGTTGTAGGGCAGATTCCCGGCGGCCAGGATCGGCTCCCCGGCCTCCGCCGCCAGGGCCGGCCAGTCGATCTCCAGGGCGTCCCCCACCACCACCTCGAAACGCCCGTCGCCCACCTCCCGCCGCGCCGCCTCGGCCCACTCCGGGTCGATCTCCCAGCCCACCACCTCGGCGGCGCCGGCGGCCAGCAGTTCCCGGGTCAGAACGCCGGCGCCGGGGCCGATCTCCACCACCCGCCGGCCGGCCGTCCCCAGGAAATCCACCAGGGGGCGGCAGACGCGGCCGTCGGTGAGGTGGTTCTGGCCCCACTTCTTCTTCAGGTGGGGCTGGTGGGGAGCCGGCATGGCGGCACGCTATCAGCCCGGTTCAACCTGCTGGTCGATAGGCCCCGCCGCCCTCCGGCGAGAATGCCATTTCGGCACTCCCGGCCCTCATCCAACTCCACCCGGCGCACCTCCACGGCCTGAAAACCCCTGTCAACAAGGCAAGTTCCCGTGGCACTGGCCTTGCAGCCTAGACATGGGCGGAGCGGGCTTCGACGGTGGACGACCAACCCCCGCCTCGGTTCTCAGGGCCCGCTCCGCGTTACCATCCAAGTGGTCACCAACCCAGGCAGTCACGATACGCCGCACCTTCAGCCGTCACCCCGGCCCGCCACGGGCGGAGCCACCCCTGGGAGCCCAAACCAGGGAACCGACTTCCGAGAGACGTCATGGACCATCTAACCTCCACAGCGCACGCCCCCACTCCCCCCACCGACACCCCCGCCAGCGACCCTGCCCGCCCCGACACCCGGGACGTCAGCCAGGACGTCCTGGCGATCAAGACGGTGGAGGCGGAGCTGCGCAAGGTCATCGTCGGGCAGGACTACCTGCTGGACCGTTTGCTGGTGGGGCTCCTGGCCCGGGGCCACGTCCTCATTGAGGGCGTCCCGGGCCTCGCCAAGACGCTGGCGGTGAAGACCCTGGCAGCGACCCTGGACCTCGACTTCCAGCGCGTCCAGTTCACCCCGGACCTGTTGCCCGCCGACCTGGTGGGCACGCTGATCTACAACCAGCGGAGCCAGGAGTTCCACCCCCACCAGGGGCCGATCTTCGCCAACCTGCTGCTGGCCGACGAGATCAACCGCGCCCCGGCCAAGGTGCAGTCGGCGCTGCTCGAAGCGATGGAGGAGCAGCAGGTCACCCTCGGTGACCGCACCCGGCCGCTGCCCGAGCCGTTCATGGTGCTGGCCACCCAGAACCCCATCGAGCAGGAGGGGACCTACCCGCTGGCCGAGGCCCAGGTGGACCGCTTCATGCTCAAGCTGTCGCTGGACTACCCGAACCGGGCCGAGGAGGAGGAGATCCTGGACCGCATGCTGGTGGAGCGCGACTTCGACGTCTCCCCGGTCCTCGACCGGCAACGCCTGGCGGCGCTGCGCCGGGCCGCCGACCAGGTCTACCTGGACGGCAAGATGCGCCGTTACCTCATCGACCTGGTGGTGGCCACCCGCGACCCCCGGGCCGCCGGCCTCGGCGAGCTGGCCGACCTGATCTCCTTCGGCGCCTCGCCCCGGGCCACCCTCTTTTTGGCCCGCGCCGCCAAGGCGCTGGCGCTGGTCCGGGGCCGCGGCTACGTGGTGCCGGAGGACGTCAAGGAGATGGCCCCCGACGTCCTGCGCCACCGCATCGTCCCCACCTACGAGGCCGAGGCGGAGGAGATCACCACCGACCATCTCATCGGCCGCCTCCTAGAGCGCGTCGAAGTCCCGTAACCCGCCACCGTTGAATCCCGCTGCCATGCTGAGCCGTATCCTCCGCCGTTCCCCGCAGCCCCCGGCCGACCCGGTCATCGACCGGCCGGAGCTGCCCCGGGACCTGCTGCGCAAGGTGCGGCGCATCGAGATCGCCACCAATCGCCTGGTCGATCAGGGGGTCGCCGGCGACTACCACTCGGTGTTCAAGGGCCGCGGCATGGAGTTCGCCGAGGTGCGCCCCTACCAGGCCGGCGACGACGTGCGCAGCATCGACTGGAACGTCACCGCCCGGATGGGCGAGCCGTACGTCAAGATGTTCGTCGAGGAGCGCGACCTGACGGTGTTCGTGGCGGTGGACGTCTCCGGCAGCCTCGGCTTCGGCTCCCGGGCGATCCTCAAGCGGGAGCTCGCCGCCGAGCTGACCGCTCTGCTGGCCTTCGCCGCGGTGCGCAACCAGGACCGGGTGGGGGCGGCGCTGCTCTCCGACCGCATGGACCTCTTCCTGCCGCCGAGCCGCCGCCGGGCCCACGTCCTGCGCCTGGTGCGGGAGGTGCTGATGCGCCAGGGCCGCGGCCCCACGGACCTCGACAACGCCCTCGGCGGGCTGCTCTCGACGCTGAAGCGGCGCTCCGTCCTGTTCCTGATCTCGGACTTCATCGACACCCCCTACGCGGGCGCCATCAAGGCCGCCGCGGCGCGCCACGACCTGATCGTGGTGGAGATCGTCGATCCCAAGGACGACCACCTGCCGGCGGTGGGCCCGGTGGTGCTGCGGGACGCCGAGACCGGCCGCACCGCCCTGGTCGACGGGCGCCGCCAGGGCGCCGACCACGCCGCCCGGCGCAAGGCGCAGCGCCAGGAGCTGGCGCGGCTGACCCGCGGCCTCGGCGTCGATCACCTGGTGCTCTCCACCGACCGCCCCTACATGGCCCCCCTGGTCGCCTTCTTCGAGCGCCGACGGCGGAGGCTGGCGCGATGAGGGCCGGCGGGACACTGCTCCTCCTGGCCCTGACCGCCGCCCTCCTGCTGCCCGCGGCGGCGGCACCGGCGGCGAGCCGGGACGCCGGCGAGGTCCGCGTCGACTGGGCCGCCGGCGACGTCACCGTCGGCGACCGGGTGCCGGTCGACGTCACCGTGGTGGTGCCGGCGGAGCTGGTGGGCGAAGAGGGCGCCGACGGCGCCGACCCGACGCCCCGCTTCCCCGCCTGGCGCGACACCTGGGGCGAGGCCGAGATCGGCGAGGTCGGCGAAGTCCGGGAGATCGACCCGGCGACGCTGGAGGCCACCGCGGTCGCCTCCGCCGCCACCGGCACGGGCTCCGGCGATGGCGTCAGCTCCGGCGACGCCATGCCCTCCGGCTCCCGCCGCGCCTGGCGCCAGTCCCTGGTGCTGACCGCCTTCCGCCCGGGGTCGGTCCCCCTGCCGCCGCGGGAGATCCTGGTCCCCACCGCCGAGGGCCGCAGCCTGCGGCTGACCACGCCGGGGGACCTGGCGCTGGAGGTTCACTCCGTCCTCCCCGACGCCGGCGAGGAAGCTGGCGGTGAGGCCGCTGGTGAAGCTGGCGACCAAGCCCCCATCCCCGAGCCCATGGACGCCAAGTCGATGGTCGCCCTGCCGGTCGGCTCCGCCTTCTGGTGGACCGCCGGCGCCTTCTCCCTGGCGCTGCTCGCCGCCGGCTTCCTCTACTACCGCCGGCGCCTCGCCGACGCCCCCGGCGACGTCGGCGCCCGGCCCGACCTGCCACCGGCCGCCGAGCTGCACCACGCCCTGGCCGCGGCCCGGGAGGAGATGAGCCCCGGCGAGGGCCTAGCCGGGGTCAGCCGGGCGTTGCGCCGCTACCTGGGGCGCCGCCTCGCCTTCCCGGCCATGGAGAGCACCACCACCGAGGTCCGCCGCCACCTGCGCCGTACCGACACCCCGACCGGCGTGGCGGCCCGCTGCGGCGAGATCCTCGCCGCCTGCGACCTGGTGAAGTTCGCCCGCCGCCCGGCGGCCCACGACGACGTCCGCCGCTGGGCCGACGCCGCCGCCGGGGTCGCCGACAGCTTGGAAGACCACCTGCGCCCCGCCGACGCCGACGCCGCCGATGACGACACCACCGCGACCCGGCGGGAGGAGGCGGCGTGACCGACCTCCTGCCCATCGACGCCGCCACCTGGGCGGCGCCCCACTTCGTCTCCCCCTGGTGGCTCCTGGCGCTGGCCGTCCTGCCGGCCCTCGCCTGGTACCACCACCGCCGCGCCGGCCGCGGCGCCCTGACCTACAGCCGGCTGCCGGCACCGGTGCGCGAGGGCTCCGGCGCCACCACCGCCCTGCGCCTCCACCTGCCGTTCTACTGCCGGCTGGCGGCCCTGGCGCTCCTCGTCGTCGCCGCCGCCCGGCCCCAGGTCGGCTACGCCTGGGAGGAGAGCGTCACCGAGGGCATCGACATCCAGGTGGTGCTCGACACCTCCGCCTCCATGGTGGTGGAGGACCTGCCCCCGGCGAGCCGCCTGAGCGTGGCCAAGGACGTGCTCTCCCGCTTCATCGCCGGCCGCCAGGGGGACCGCATCGGCCTCACCGTCTTCTCCGGCACCGCCGTCACCCGCTCCCCCCTGACCACCGACCGGGGCATGCTCATCCAACTGTTGGAGTCGCTAGAGGTGTCGCGGCGGCGCAACGGCACCGCCATCGGCGTCGGCCTGGCCAGCGCCGCGGCCCGGCTGAAGGACAGCGAGGCGGAGAGCCGGGTCATCGTCCTGGTCACCGACGGCGTCAACAACACCGGCTCCATCGACCCGTCCTCGGCGGCGGCGATCTGCGACGGCCTGGGGATCCGCGTCTACACCGTCGGCATCGGCAGCGAGGGCGAGGGCATCGGCCTGGTCCGCATCCTCAACCAGAGGACCGGCCGCTACGAGGTCAAGCGCCAACGCATCACCGCCCGCTTCGACGAGGATCTGCTGCGGCGCATCGCCGGCCGCACCGGCGGCGCCTTCTTCCACGCCACCGACGCCGGCTCCCTGGAGCGCATCTTCGCCCAGATCGACGAGCTGGAGACCACCGAGATGGAGGTCAAGCGCTACGTGCGCTACGAGGAGAGCTTCCAGCCGTTGGCCTGGAGCGCCCTGGTCCTCCTCCTGCTACCCCTGGGAGCGGCCGCCCTGCGGCTGACCGCCGAGCCGTGAGCTTCGCCCACCCTGAGCTCCTCTGGCTCCTGTTGCTGGCGCCCGCCGCCGCCGCCCTGGCCGCCTGGCTGTGGCGCCGTCGCCTGGCGGCGGACGCGGCGTGGGCGTCCCGCGGCCTGTGGGACCGCCTGCTCAGCGGCTACAGCCGGGACCGCTTGGGGGTCTCCGTCGCCCTTTTGGCGGTGGCCCTCCTCGCCACTTCCTTCGCCCTGGCCCAGCCGCGCTGGGGCAGCCAGACCCGGGAGGTGGAGCGCCGCGGCGTCGACGTCGTCGTGGTCCTCGACTCCTCCTACTCCATGTCCGCCCGGGACGTCACCCCGTCCCGCATGTCGGTGGCCAAGACCCTGGTGCGCCGCCTGGCCCACGAGATGCCGGCCCACCGCATCGGCCTGGTGCAGGCCGAGGGCGAGGGCGTGGTGATGGCCCCCCTGACCCTGGACGGCGCCATGATCGACCTCCTCCTGGACGCCATCGAGCCGGGCAGCCTGCCCACCCCCGGCACCGAGCTGGGGCCGGCCCTGACCACCGCCCTGGAGCTGTTTGCCGAGACCGAGCGGGAGCACCGGGTAATGGTCCTGCTCTCCGACGGCGAGGACCACGGCAGCCGCCTGGAGGCCGCCCTCGACCGGCTGCGCGACGCCGGCGTCACCGTCCACGCGGTGGGCGTGGGGACCCTGGAGGGCGCCCCCCTGCCGCTGCCCGGCGCCGGCGGCCCGGACGACCTGCGCAAGCCGTACAAGCTGGACGAGGAGGGCGAGGTGGTGATCAGCCGCCTCGGCGAGCCGGTGCTGGAGACCATCGCCCGGGAGACCGGCGGCGTCTACCTGCGGGCCACCAGCGCCGCCGCCGACCCGACGCCGGTGGAACGGCGCATCGACGCCATGGCCACCCGCACCCTGGCGGGGGAGACGGTGAGCACCCAGGAGGAGCGCTTCCAGTGGCCGCTGGCGCTGGCCTGCCTGCTGCTCGCGGCCCACCTGGCGGCCGGCCCGTTCCGGCCCACCGCCGGCGAGGGGGGGCGCCCGTGATCCGCCTGCTGCCGCTGGCCCTCGTCCTCGCCCTGCCCTGGCCGCTGGGCCCCATGGTCGACGCCATGACCCCCGCCTGGGTGGACGAGGTGCTCTACAACCCCCGGGAGCGCACCGCCACCGCCATCGAGGCGGCGGCCGAGGGCGACGCCGACGCCGCCCTGGCGGCGGCCCGCACCGCCTACGACGTCGCGCCCCGGAGCGTCCCCGAGAGCGCCGGCGGCGAGGCGGCAGCCGAGCCGGCACCCGAGCCGCGGGTCGATTCCCGGGTCGCCTACAACACCGGCACCGCCCACCTCGCGGCGGGGGACGCGGACCGCGCCGTGGAGCTGCTGAGCCAGGCCGCCGAGACCGCCGACGCCGAGACGCCGGATCTCGCCGCCACCACCCACTACAACCTGGGCAACGCCCAACTCGCCGCCGGCGACACCGCCGCCGCCATCGCCGCCTACAAGGACTCGTTGCGCCGCGACCCGGCCGACGCCGCCGCCAAGCACAACCTGGAGGTCGCCCTGCGCCGCCTGGAGAAGGAGCGCAAGCTGCCCCTCAAAGAGCCCCGGGAGACCCCCGGCGGCGACAACCCCGGCGAGGAGGAAGCGGGGGACCAGGGCGGTGGCCAGGGCGAGGGCGAGGCCCCCGACTCCCCCGCCGACGACCGGCAAGCGGGCGAAGACGGGGGGGACGGCGCCGGCGACACCCCGGCCCCGCCGCCGGCCGGCGCCGGCGAGCCCCCCACCCCCCCGCCCCCCCCCCCCCCGCGCGGCCTCCGGGGACCGCCCCCCCTGACCCCCCAACCAGGCCGGGGGCCGCCCCGAGCGGGGGGG
>Ga0102947_1000138_pt1 | contig 25816 bp, 23 predicted proteins | sample SalPon2A_A_D2_MG_FD_78210 | JGI IMG/M metagenome (GOLD analysis project Ga0102947, IMG submission 78210) | Soil microbial communities from South San Francisco under conditions of wetland restoration - Salt Pond MetaG R2A_A_D2_MG | ecosystem: Environmental > Terrestrial > Soil > Wetlands | place... | reverse complement strand
CCATCGAGCACGCCGCAGTGGCCGTGGTCGGTGTACTCGCAGAAGCAGACGTCGACGATGGTCACCAGGTCCGGCACCGCCTCTTTCAGGGCGCGCACGGCGCGCTGCACGATGCCGTCGTCGGACCAGGCGATGGCCCCCACCGGGTCCTTCTCCTCCGGGATGCCGAAGAGCAGCACCGCCGGCACCCCGGCCTCGAAGGCCTCGCCGGCGGCGTCCACCAGGCGGTCCACGGAGTGTTGGAAGACGCCGGGCATGGATCCCACCGGCTTGGCCACCCCCTCACCGGGGCGGGCGAACAGCGGCAGGATGAAGTCGTCGGCGGAGACGCGGGTCTCGCGCACCATGCGGCGTAACACCGGGGTGCGGCGGAAGCGGCGGAGGCGGGTGGCGGGGAAGGGGGCTCGTGCGCTCATGACGCCTTCGTTTCTAACATCAAAAGGGGCTTGGGAACAGGCTTCGGCGCAGAAGACCGGCGATGACGGCTCAGAGCGCCGTACTACATGTCATACTTGTCGGGCACGCAGGGAAAGGAGCCCATGATGCTGTCGGTTCGACTGAACGACGAGATGGAAAAACGGCTGGAGAGGTTGGCCCGGGAAACCGGGCGCTCCAAGAGCTACTACGTAAGGGAGGCGATCCAGCGCCACCTGGGGGAGATGGAGGATCGCTACGTCGCCGTCCAACGCTTGGAGAATCCCGCGGAACGGGTGACCCTGGAGGAGCTGGAGCGCGAGTTTGGGCTGGACGGTTGAATTCGACCGGCGGGCCGCCAAGGAGCTGCGCGCCCTCGACCCAGGTGCCCGGCGGCGGGTCTTGGGCTTCCTGCGCGAGCGGATCGCGGGCTCCGAGGACCCGCGTAGCTTGGGAAAGCCTCTCAAGGGCCAGGCGGTCCCACTCTGGCGTTATCGCGTCGGCCCCTACCGGTTGATCTGTTCGGGGGAAGACCAGAGCCTCGTAGTCCTCGTGGTGCGGGTGGGTCATCGCCGGCAGGTGTGCCGGTGAGCGCGGGCGAGGATGAGATGATCAGGCCATGGTAGACGTCCGCGACGGCCTCGAGATCCCCGACGACGAGATCACTTTCAACACCGCCCGGGGCGGTGGTCCCGGGGGGCAGAACGTCAACAAGGTGGAGACGAAGGTGACGCTGGAGTGGATGCCGGCGGCGTCCCGGGTGCTGTCCAAGGAGGAAAAGCAGCTCATCTTTGACGAGCTGGGGAGCCGCATCACCAAGGCCGGGGTGCTCCAGGTCACCTCCCAGCGCCACCGCACCCAGCAGGCCAACCGCCGCGCCGCCCAGGCCCGCTTCGCCGACCTGGTGTGCGACGCCCTGACCCCGGAGGAGGAGCGCAAGGCCACCAAGATCCCCCGGCGCACCAAGCGGCGGCGGCTGAAGAACAAGCGCCACCGGAGCCGGGTCAAGGCCAAGCGCGGCGAGGTCACCGACTGGGATTGATCCCCCTCCCGGCGGCCGACGGAGTAGCGGTGGTCAGCGCTCGGCCGGGGGCGGGCGCTCCGCGGTCGCCGTCTCGTCCTTGACCACCCGCCCCTGGCGCATGACCCAGGGGACGCTTTCCAGGAGAGAGGGATCGGCCAGGACGTCGCCCTCGATGGCCACCAGGTCGGCCCGCTTGCCGGGCTCGACCGTCCCCACGGATTCCTCCAGCCCGAGGAGGCGGGCGGCGACGACGGTGGCCGAGCGCAGGGCGTCGGCGGGCGGGATGCCCGCCACCACCATGAGGGCGAACTGTTCGCCGTTGCGACCGTGGGGAAAGACGCTGGAGTCGGTGCCGTAGGCGATGGCAACGCCGGCCCGGAACGCCCGGGCCACGCGCTCGGCGTAGCCCTCGTACTCCTCGGCGTTGGATGAGCTCAACTCCTTGTCGCCGTAGTCTGTGTTCACCTCGACGAGGTCGTAGTGTGCCGCCAGGAGGTCGGGCACCAGGTAGGTGTCGGCTTGGCCCATGGCCTCGATCGCGGCGTCGTCCATCAGAAAGCCGTGCTCGATGGAGCGGACGCCTGCCGCCACGGCGTTGCGGATTCCCTCGGAGCCGTGGGCGTGGGCGGCCACGGCCAGGCCCAGGTTGCCGGCTTCATCGACCGCGGCCCGCATCTCCTCGACGGTGTAGGCGGAGGCGCCGGGGATGGTGCCGTGGCTGCCGAAGCCGCCGGTGGCAGCGATCTTGAGCAGATCGACGCTGTGCTTGAGGTGGGTGCGCGCCTGCTTGCGCACCTCATCGACGCCGTCCGCCACGGCTCCCGGGCGGCTGGCGAGGACGTGTTGCGGCGCCATCCAGTTGCCCGGGGCGCCGTGGCCCCCGGTCATGCTGATCATGGGGCCGCTGGCAAGGATGGTGGGGCCCTCCACCCAGCCTTCGGCCACCGCGTCGCGCAGGGCGACGCCGCAGAAGAAGGGGTCGGAGACATTGCGCACCGTGGTGAAACCGGCCCGCAACGTTGTCTTGGCGTTGGCGGCGCCGGCGATGCCGAAGGCGGGAGCCGGCAGGGTCCACCAGTCCCACCCTTCGTTCAGGTAGCTGTTGTCGCAGAGGTGTGTGTGGGCGTCGATGAGGCCGGGGAGCAGGGTGTGGCGCGACAGGTCGATGGCGCCGTCGGGTATCGGCGTCCCGGTGGCGACGGGGGTCACCGCCCGGATGACGCCCTCCTCGACGTGGATCAGCGACTCGCCCAGGTAGCTACCGGCCTCGACGTCGAGCACCCGGCCGGCGTGGATCACCACGCCGCCGCGCGGGGATGGGACGCCTTCACTGCCAGCGACCGAGGCTCCAGGGCCGGGGGTGACGAGGAGCAGCAGGCTCAGCACCGAGCCCAAGATCGGTTTCAACGCCCAGGGCAGGGGGTGGCCGCGGCGGGGACGACGCCCCACCCAGCCCACAGCGAGTTTTCTCATGGTCTGAGAACGATACCTCAAGGCGGCGGGGCGGCCTGTGAGGCGGTTGCTGGCGGCAGGGGCTCTAGGCGCTCGCCTGGTGATGGCGAAAGCAGTCCACCAGGTGGTCGTCCACCAGCCCCATGGACTGCATCAGGGCGTAGCAGGTGGTGGGGCCGACGAAGGCGAAGCCGTGGGCCTTCAAGGCCTTGCTCATCGCTTTGGACTGGTCCGTGACCGCCGGCACTTCCTCCATCGACTCCCAGGCGTTGACCTTGGTCTCGCCGTTGACGAAGCCCCACAGGAACTCCGTCAGATCGCCGCGGCCGGGGAAGTGCTCCAGCCAGGCCCGGGCGTTGGTGACCACCGACTCGACCTTCTTGCGGTTGCGGATGATCCCTTCGTCTTCGAGGGCCGCTTCGATCTCTTCCTCCCCCCACCCGGCGAGGACCGTGGGGTCGAAGCCCGCAAAGACCCGGCGGTAGCCCTCCCGGCGGCGCAGGATGGTGATCCAGGAGAGGCCGGCCTGGGCGCCTTCCAGCGTCAACTTCTCGAACAGCCGCCGGTCGTCGCGCACCGGCACGCCCCATTCCTCGTCGTGGTAGGCGAGGTAGAGGGGATCGTCGCCGCACCAGGGGCAGCGCACCAGGTCGGGGTTGATCGTCGGGCGCGGATCGCCGGGATCGCTCATGCCTGGTTGGGCGTTGGGCCGCGGTCCGGCGTGACGTCGCCGGCGGAGGCGTCACCGTCTCCCTCTCCCTCTCCCTCTCCGTCCCACGGCGGCAGGAACTCCGCCAGCGGCCGGCCGCTCAGTTTCTCCCACAGCTCGGCCAGGTCGTCCGGCGGCGCGGCCTCGTAGCGCGCCAGCTTCCCCTCCTGGCCGCCGGCGGGGTGGGGCAGGGTCAGGCGCCAGGCGTGCAGCGCGGGCCGGGGGAAGTCCCGCAGCGGTGCCTGCTGGGCACCGTGGAGCCCCTTCCAGCGGTTCTCGCCGTACATCGGATCGCCCACCAGCGGGTGGTTGGCGTGCTTCAGGTGGACGCGGATCTGGTGGGTGCGGCCGGTGAGGATCTCCACCTCCAACAGCGCCGCGCCGCCGATGCCCGCCAGGCGGCGCCAGCGGGTCTGGGCCTCGCGCCCCCGGTCGCGCACCGTCATCTGCTGGCGGTTGTGGGGGTGGCGGCCGATGGGGGCGTCGATTTCGCCCCGCTCCTCGGGGTCGCCGTAGACGACGGCCAGGTAGCGCTTGTCCACCCGGCGCTCGGAGAAGGCTTCGGCCAGGTGGCGGAAGGCGGCCTGGGTGCGGGCCACCACCATGACGCCGCTGGTGTCGAGGTCCAGGCGGTGGACGATGCCGGGCCGCCCCTCGCCGCCGACGCCGGCCAGCTCCGGGTGGTGGTGGAGCAGGCGGTGGGCCAGGGTGCCGGTGGGGCGGCCGGCACCGGGGTGGACGGCGAGTCCGGGGGGCTTGTCCACCACCAGCAGGTGGTCATCGACGTGGACGAGGGTGAGGGGCCCCTCCTCCGGCTGCACCCGGGGGTCGCTGGTGACCTCCGGCACGTCCACCCGCACCACGTCGCCCTCATTCAGCGAGCGGGAGGACTTGACGTGCAGGTCGCGGCCGTCCATCAGCACCCGCACCCGGTCCTCGCCGATCCAGCCCTGGGCCTGGTTGCGGGAGACGTCCAGGTGGGCGGCGATGAAGCGGTCCAGCCGGTCACCGGCGTCCTCCTCTCCCACCGTGAAGGAAAGGGCGCCGGTGCCGGGGTCGGAGGGGGTGTCGGGGGTGGGGATGGTCAGCTCGTTTCGGGGGCGGTGCCGGGGGCGGCGGGATCAGCCGCTGCGCCGGCCTCGCCGGGCCGGTGGCGGAAGGTGTCCAGGACCATGAGCACGATGCCGACGGTGATGGCGCTGTCGGCGACGTTGAAGGCGGGCCAGTGGTAGGTGCCGACGAAGACGTCCACGAAGTCGGTCACCGAGCCGGCCAGCACCCGGTCCAGCAGGTTTCCCACCGCGCCGCCGGCGACCAGGGCGAGGGCGGTGAGGAGCAGGCGGTCTTGGGCCGGCGTCCAGGCGAAGTAGACGGAGACCGCCGCCAGGGCCACCAGGCCGAGGACCGTGAGGACCCAACTCGTGGAGCCGCTGTCGGAGGCGAACATGCCGAAGGCGACGCCGGTGTTCTTGACGTGGACCAGGTTGAGGAAGCCGGCGATGACGGGCTCGGAGGCACCGCGGGGAAGCCGTGCTTCCACCAGGTGCTTGGTCCACTGGTCGGCGACCAGGATGCCGAGGGAGACGAAGAGATAAGGGAGCTTGCGGCGCATGGGGAGTGATTGTACACGCGGCGACGGTGGGGCCGGCGGCCCTGCTTCCCAGCGGCCACCCCTCAACGGAAGCAGCGGGCGCCGCGCAGCATCGCCGCCGCCGAGGTCTCCGTCTGGAAGGCGCGGATGGCGGCGGCGCCGTGGGCCCCGGCGGCGGCCAGGGGGGGCAGGCGCTCCGGGGTGACGCCGCCGAGGGCGATCACCGGCAACCCGGCCCGCACCGCCCCCTCCAGCCCCACGAGGCCCGGCGGCGGGCCGTAGGCGGCCTTGCTCGGGGTCGGGTACACCGGGCCGAAGGTGACGTAGTCGGCGCCTTCCTCCCGGGCCGCCACGACCTCCTCCGGGGCGTGGGTGGAGCGGCCGGCCAGGAGGCGGCGCCCGGCCCGCCCGGTCCGCTCTGCCTGCGCGGCACGCCCGGTGCACCGCCGCACCGCCGCCACCGGCAGGCCGGCGGCGGGCAGGTGGACGCCGTCGGCACCGGCGGCCAGGGCGAGGTCGGGGCGGCCGTTGACCAGCACCGGCACCTCGGCGGGCAGCAGTTCCCTGGCGCGGCGCACCAGCTCGAGGAGGCGGCGGTCGTCCAGGTCCTTCTCGCGGATCTGCACCGCCAAGGCGCCGCCGGGCTGCCGCCGGGCGGCGGCGGCGAGCATGCGGAGCCAGTCGTCGAACGGGAGGCCCGGCGGCAGGGAGCGCCGATCACTGATGGCGAGGAGGCGGGGGACCGGCGGCGCCAACCCGGCCGGGGGGCTCATCGCTCCTCGGGGTGGGCGGCGGCGGGCTCTTCCACCCTGACGGGCGCCTCCGGCGATGGCTCTCCCGCACTGGGCTCGCCCTCCGTGCTGCCCGCTTCCCCCGCTTCCGCCGCCTCGAGCCGGTGGCGCAGGAAGCGGGCGATCAGGCTGTCGAGATCATGGGTGCCCCACACCAGGTGGAACAGGCCGAAGCCGCAGATCGCGCCGCGCAGGGTGGGGTGGGCGAGGATCTGCTGCAGCGACGGGTCGGAGAAGCTGGCGGTGAGCCGCGCCCACACCGGCATCCAAGGGGCGTAGAGCAGCAGGGTGCCGACCATGAAGCACCAGGCGATGAACAGCAGCGACGCCAGCGTTGAGATGGCGTCGGCGTGCCGGGGCGCACGGTCGGGGGAGGTGGGTTCGGTGGCGGCAGGCATGGGCGGGACCGGATTGTACCGGTCCCGCCCCGCCGGTGGGTCGGCGGCGTCGCTCAGCGGTTGTCGTCTTTGCGCTGGCCGCGGCTGCGGCTCGCCTTGCCGGAGCTCCTGGAGGAGTTGCCGGAGGAGCGCTGCGCCGCCGGCTTGCGGGAGCGGTTCGACGACCGCGAGGAGGCCGACGGGCGTTGCGAGCCGCGGGAGGTCCGGGACGACGCCGCGGACGATCCCCGGGACCGCGAGCCGGAGGCACCGGCGGAGGGACGCTTCGGGGTGCTGCGGGGCGACGAAGCGCCGGGAGCCCGCCTCTGGGGGGCGCGCCGGGAGGTGGCGCCGCTGTCACGACGGCTCGACCCCCGTACCCCCTGCAAGACCCGCTGCGCCGGCGGCCGGCGGTCGGTGCCGGCCCGGTCCTGGCGGGTTGCGGGCCGCTGCGACGGCGTGGCACGGGGAGAGGTGGCACGGGGAGACGTGGCGCGAGGACCGCGGGGAGACGTCGCACGGGGAGTGGCCCGGGGAGAGGTTGCGCGCGGAGCGGTGCTGCGCGGCGACCTCGCCGGCGGGCTCGTCACCCGGGGAGAGGAGCCGCGGGTCGCAGAACCCCTGGGAGAAGTCCCCCGGGGAGCTGAACCGCGGGTCGCAGAGCCCCTGGGAGAAGTTGCCAGGGGAGGGGTCGCCCGGGGAGACGTCGTCCGTGGAGGAGTCGCACGGGGCGCTCTCGCCCCGGGAGACGCGGGCGTCGGGGCGGTGCGCCGGGGTGCCCCGGCCCGCTCGCCGCCGCTCGTGCGGAAGCGGGGGGAGTTACCCACCGCCTGGCCGACGCCGCGGCTGCCTTCGCCGCGGCTGCCAGCGTCACTCTCAGGCCGTGCCCTCAGCGTCGGCCCGGCGGCAGGCCGCTCGGGGGCGCGCCGACGTGGCTCGGCGGAAGGCCGGGTTCCGCGCACCCGGTCGGGCGCGTCGGTCTCCGGCTTGCCGCGGACGGTGGCGCCGGGGGCGCCGGACCGCGTCCCGGTGCGGGGCAGGGCCCGGGGCACGTTGGGCTCCCGGGGCGGCGTGCGGCGGATGATGCCGGCGTCCGCTCCAGAGCCCGGGCCGTCGGCGCGGGTGCCGGTGACCGGCGCCGCACCGCCGTCGCGGCCGTGGACGCGGGGCGAGCCCGCCACGCCGCCCCGGGGCCGGGGGCTGCGGTCGCCGCCATCGACCTGGATGGCGCGGGAGGGACGGTCGCCGGGGGCGGCGCGCCGGCCCCGGACCCGCTCCCCGGGCCCACCGTCATCCACCGCCAGCACCCGGCGCCGCACCTCGCGGGGCAGGTCGTCGCCGTCGGTGCGGGCGATGAACGGGGTGACGTCGGGGAGGTCGGTCAGGTGATCGCGACCCTGGTCGCCGCCATGGGCCCGTCCGCGGGCCCCGCCCTCGTCGCCGTCCAGGGCGACCCGCAGGCCGGGCCGGCTGCGCAGGGCGCGGATCGCGCCGTCCGGGTCGTGCCAGCGGTCCCGGGTCAGGCGCCGGGTGTCGGTGGTTACGATGCCCCGGGGCAGGACACCGCGGTGGTGCCGCCGCCAGTAGCTTCCGGAGTGGGCGTAGCGTCCCTGGTAGCGGTGACCGAAGTAGCGCGTCGAGCAGAACACCCAGCGGTCGAAGGGGTCCCAGGCGCCGCCGGCCCAGCCGTACACGCCGTAGCGGGTGCGGTGACCGTAGTGGCGGCTGTAGTAGCCCGAAGGCACCCACGCCACGTGGCTCGGGCCCCAGTACCAGTGCACCCGGGCCGGCGAGAAGGTGCGGCCGGGGAACCACACCCAGCCGAAGCTGCCGACGTAGTCCCAGGTGCCGTAGTGGTAGGGCACCCAGCCCCAGGGCTCGGAGGACACCCAGGTCAGGCCGATGCTCGTGTGGCGCCAGCGGCCGTGGGTGTAGGGATACCAGTCGTCGCTGACCCGCGGGCGCCAGGCCCGGGAGCTGCCCACGCTCACCCAGGAGCCGTGGTCGCCCAGCGGGGCGGCGGCGCGGCGCAGCCGGTCATCGACGTAGCCGCTGTCATCGACCTGGCGGTCCAGCCTGTCGCCCCAGCGCTCCAGCAGGTCGTAGCCGCCGGCCTGGCGCTGGATCACCCGGGGCGAGCGCTCGCCCTCCACCAGCACCTCGAAGCCGGCCCGCACCTCCTCGGTGCCGTTGGGGGTGGCGACGTCACCGCGGCCCCGGCGGGCGACGATCTGCGCCCAGTCGCCGCGGTCGCTGGTCAGGCGGAAGCGGCCCGGGGTGGCGACGTAGAAGCTGGCGTTGGCGAGGTCGAAGCGGGGCAGTTCGGTGCCCAGGGCGTCCTCGAAGACGACGAGCTGGACGTTGCCCTCCAGCAGGCGCAGGGCGGTGCTCCCGTCCCGCGCCTCGGGGGAGCCGGCGAGGGCGTCGAAACTCACCTCGCTGTCGCCGTCGATGCGCAGCAGGTTGCCGTCGGAGAGCAGGACCTCGGCCATGGAGCCGGGGGCCACCCAGATGCGGTCGCCGACCAGGATCGGCTGGTTGACCTGTAGCGGGTCGCGCTCGCCGTCGGCCTGGATCAGGGTGGCGTCGCCGCGAAGGTTGCGCACGTAGCTGTAGCCGCTGTCGTAGTCGGCGGCCTCGCCGTCGTCGTAGGTGCCGTAGCCGTAGGAGTCGCCGGCGTAAGTCTCCCCGCCGCCGTAGTAGGGGTCGTCGCCGGCGGCATCGTGGTTGGCGGCGGCCGGGGCGGCGGGCAGCAGGGCGGTGGCGACGAGCAACAGCGTCGCCAGGCCGGCGAGCCAGGGCCGGGGGGCGTAACCCTTGCGGGAATGGCGGTCGGTGTCGGGGTGGCGTGCGATGGACATGGACTTCATCCTCCAGAGCTGGTGTGAGCTTCGGTCCCCCGGCCGGCCCGTCCTGGCGGGCTCGCCCGTGGGTCTCTACCCTCGAGTAGAGCAAGCCCCGGACCAGGCCGCAAATCCCCTGTCGTCACGGGACTTTGCCATTTCGCTATAATGAGAGCGGTCTTTCCGGTGTCCCCTGGGGGCGTCACCACCGTCCTGACCTCCAGCCGCCCCGGGGGCGGCAATCCGAGCCACCGAAGTATCTCAGTCATGGCAAGAAAATCTATGGTTCTGAAGACGATATGGTTCTGAAGAAGATCTTCGGCGGGGGCAAGCCCAAGGCCCGGGTCGAGTCGGCGGAGGACGACGGTGAGCTCACCATCGAGGATCTCATCGTCCTCGAGCGCTACGACGAGGCCGAGTCGCGCCTCAAGGCCCGCCTCAAGGACCAGCCGGACGACCTCCACCTGCATCTCAAGCTGGCCGACGTCCACACCGCCCTGGGCCGCCGGGAGGCGGCGGCGGACGGGTACGTCCACGTCGCCGACGAGTACGGCCGGGACGGCTTCTACGACAAAGGGGTGGCGCTGCTCAACCGGGCGTTGAAGATGACCCCCGGGGAAGAGCGCCTGCGCCTCAAGATGTTCGCCCTGCAATCGGCCAAGAAACTGGAGTTCAAGCGCGAGGCGGCCAGCGAGGGCCTACGGGCCAGCCGCCACGGCGAAAAGGGCGCCGGCAACCGGGTCCTCACCCTGCAGCGGCAGTGGCACTACCTGGCCCCCAGCGCCCTCATGCAGCGCCTGTCCGCGGACGAGATCCGGCGCTTCTTCTCCGCGGTCGAGATGATCGAGGTGGAGACCGGCACGACCCTGGTGGAGCGCGGATCCAAGGAGCCGTTCATGGTGCTGATACTTTCCGGTATCCTGGCCGCCATGCTGCCCCGGCAGGACGAGTCAGCCACCCTGCTGCGGGAGTTCACCGTCGGCGACCTGCTGGGCGAGGCGGCCACCCTGGAGCGGGGCACCTGGCCGGCGGACCTGCGGGTGGTGGAGGACGCCCGGCTGCTGAAGCTCGACCGCGCCGGGGTTCAGCACGCCATGGCGGGAAGCTCCGACCCCCGATCGTTCCTCGACAACCTGCGCCTCGACCGCAACGACCGGGAACTGGCCGGAATGGTGGCCCGGTTGAAGAAGAAGCCCCTCTGAAACTCTGAAACGAAGGCCCTTGACGTGAGCGTTCTACCGATCCGAATCTTTCCCGACGACGTGCTGCGTGAGGAGTGCGCCGAAATCGACAGCTTTGACGAAGAGCTGCGCACCCTGGTGGACGACATGGTGGAGACGATGCACGCCGCCCCCGGCGTCGGCCTGGCGGCTCCCCAGGTGGGCGTGTCCCGCCGGGTGATGGTGGTCGATCTCTCGGTGGGGGAGGACCCGGAGCAGGTCCACGTCTTCGTCAACCCCGAGATCGTCGATGCCGAGGGCAAGGTCAGCGACGTCGAGGGCTGCCTCTCCATCCCCGGCCTGAACGAGAAGGTGGAGCGCCCGGAGCGCATCAAGGTGAAGGCCAGAAACGCCAGCGGCGAGGCGTTCGAGATGGACGCCGACGAATGGCTGGCCCGGGCGATCTGCCACGAAACCGACCACCTGGACGGCGTCCTCTTCGTCGATCGCTTGAAGGGGCTGCGCCGCGAGAAGGCGCGGCGCCAGCTCAAGCGCATGATCCGCGCCAAGGAGACGGAGGAACGGGAGGCGGAGCAAAGGGAGTCTGACCAACAGGGGGCCGCGGCGGCCGGGGAGGCGTCGTGAGGCGCGCCGCCCTGACCCTGGCCCTCGCCCTGCTGCTGGCCGCCACCGGCGCCGCCTGTGGTGGCGGAGGCGGCGGCTCCAGCCCCACCGAGCCGGGGCCCACCACGCCGCCACCCACGAACGGCTTGAGCTTCACCGCCGCCGGCAGCCCCAGCGGCGCCAGCCTGTTCCTCAGCCGCAGCAACGAGGGCAACGAGATCCTCGAGCTGGCGCTGGAGGCGCGCAGCCTGGGGGGCGTCTACGGCGTCTACTTCGACCTCACCTACCCGGCGGGCGTCCTCAGCTTCGACAGCGCCACCGAGGGCTCGTTGCTCAGCGCCGGCGGCACCCCCACCACCTTCCAGGTGTCCGACCAGGGCGGGCGGCTGGTGGTGGCGGTCAGCCGCCTCGGCCAGGTGGGCGGCGCCGGCGGCAGCGGCACCGTCGTCACCCTGCGCTTCCGCGCCACCGCCGACGGCAACGGGCAGCTCACCTTCAGCAACAACGCCGCCGAGACCCAGGACAACCGCACCCTCGACGCCCAGTGGATCGGCGGCAGCGTCGCCGCCAACCTTTGAGCCCGATTCCGCGCTTGCGCCCGCGCCCGAGCCGGCTCCCGGCCACCCCGCACCGATCCTTCCCATTCCCAACTCCCCGGACCTACCCGTGACCCGATCCCCGATCCCCGTTCGCTTCTACAACACCCTCGGCCGCCACCTCGAACCGTTCCAGCCCGGCGAGGCGGGCAAGGTGGGCCTCTACACCTGCGGCCCCACCGTCTACAACCACGTCCACATCGGCAACCTGCGCACCTTCCTCTTCGAGGACGTGCTGCGCCGCGCCCTGGGCTTCCTCGGGTACGAGGTCCACCAGGTGATGAACCTGACCGACGTCGATGACAAGACGATCCGCGGCGCCAACGAGGCCGGCGTCGAGCTGGACGAGTTCACGGCGCCCTACATCGATTCGTTCTTCGCCGACCTCGACACCCTCCACATGGAGCGCGCCGAGGGCTACCCCCGGGCCACCGAGCACATCGACGACATGATCGCCCTGGTGGAGCGGCTGGTGGAGAGCGGCCACGCCTACGAGAAGGAGGGCTCGGTGTTCTTCCGCATCGCCAGCGACGACGACTACGGCAAGCTGGCCAACGTCGACGTCGAGCAGCAGCGCCAGGGCGAGCGGGTGGCCAGCGACGAGTACGGCAAGGAGGACGTGCGCGACTTCGTGCTCTGGAAGGCGGGCAAAGAGGGGGAGCCGCAGTGGGACTCGCCCTGGGGCCGGGGCCGGCCGGGCTGGCACATCGAGTGCTCGGCCATGAGCATGCGCTACCTGGGGGAGACCTTCGACGTCCACTGCGGCGGGGTCGACAACGTCTTCCCCCACCACGACAACGAGATCGCCCAGAGCGAGTCCGCCAGCGGCCAGACCTTCGTGCGCTACTGGCTGCACAGCGAGCACCTGATCGTCGATGGCGAGAAGATGTCCAAGTCGCTGGGCAACCAGTACACCTTGAAGGACCTGCTGGAGCGCGGCGTCGATCCTCGGGCGCTGCGCTACCTCTTCCTCTCGGTCCACTACCGCCAGAAGCTGAACTTCACCTTCGACAGCCTGGACGCCGCGGGGGCGGCCCTGAAGCGGGTCGATCAGATGCGCTTCCGCCTCGACCACGCGGTGGAGGAGGGGGACGCCGACCCGAAGCTGGAGCACGCCCTGGAGACCGGCCGCAAGGGCTTCACCGCCGCCCTGGCCGACGACCTCAACACCGCCGGCGCCCTGGCGGCGCTGTTCGGCCTGGTCAAGGAGGTCAACGTGGCGGTGGAGGAGGACCGGCTGGGGGAGGGCGACAAGGCGCGGATCTACGACCTCCTCGCCGACTTCGACCGCGTCCTCGGCGTCCTCGACCCGAAGGAGTGGGGCGACACCGGTGCCGGTGGCGGCGACGGGCCGTCGGATGAGGAGATCGACGAGCTGGTGCGCCGCCGCGAGCAGGCCCGGGCCGACAAGGAGTGGGCCGAGGCGGACCGCCTGCGCGACGAGCTGACCGAGGCCGGCATCGCCCTGGAGGACACCCCCCACGGCACGCGGTGGAAAAGGGAAGGCTGACCCGGGACGACGTCATGAGCCCCAACCCGGTATGAGCTCTAACCCCCTGGACCGCTTTCGGCGGCGGGCCGACCCGGCCGGCAGAGGCCGGGTGGGGGAGGAGGCTGCTGCGGCTTGGTTGGAGCGGCAGGGCTACCGGATACTCCACCGCAACGTGCGCACCGGCGCCGGCGAGATCGACGTCATCGCCTCCGATGGCGACACCCTCTGCTTCGTCGAAGTGAAGGCCCGCTCCGGCTCCAGCCACGGCACCGCCGCTGCCGCCGTCGGCCCGGCCAAGCAACGCCGCCTGGCCCGCGCCGCCAGCCTCTGGCTCGCCCGCCACCCCTGGGACGGCCCCTGCCGCTTCGACGTCCTGGCCCTGGATGGCGAGGGCGGTGGCTGGCGCTACACCCTCTACCGCGACGCCTTTCAGGCCGGCTGAGGGGGCTGCCGCTCCCCGCCACCGGATAGACTCCGGGCGTCCATGCAACGCGCCCGGTCGTTCGTCCTCCTGTCGCTCCTCCTCGGTGGTGGGCTCTCGGTGGTCCTGCCGGCGGCGGTGGCGGGGATCGGTGGACCTGGAGAGGCCGGACCCCCGGTCTCCGCCGCCCCGCCCCCTGTCACGCCCTCCGCCGCACCCGTGCCTGCCGGCTACGTGCCCGACGCCGAGTGCGCGAAGTGCCACGGAGAGATGGCGGAGAGCTTTCGGGAGGTGGGGATGGCCCGCTCCTTCGGCAGGGCCGGGGAGCCCGGCGTGGACGGGGCGCGGAGGGTGGAGGATCTCCCCTCGGAGCCGTTCTTTCACGCGCCGTCGCAGCGCTGGTACCAGATGGTGGAGCGGGACGGGCGGCCGGTGTTCCGGCGCTGGCAGGTGGACGGGGCGGGGCGGCCCGTCAACCTGTTCGAGCATTCGGTGGACTGGGTGTTGGGGTCGGGCCACCGCGCCCGCAGCTATCTCTACGCCAACCCGGCCGGGGAGCTCCACCTGCTGCCGGTGGAGTGGTACGCACGGACGGAGCATCAGGAGGGCGGCTGGGCCATGGCCCCAGGCTTCGACCGGGCGGACCACCTGGGGGTGCTGCGGCCGGTGCAGCGGGAGTGCATGTTCTGCCACAACGCCTATCCCGGGTGGGATGCCGGCGAAGACCTCCACGGCCTTCCGGACCGCTTCCCGGCGGAGTTGCCCAGCGGCATCGGCTGCCAACGCTGCCACGGCCCCGGGGCGCGCCATGTCGAGGTGGCGTCGGGCGGCCTGGGCACGATGGAGGCGATCCGCAGTTCCATCGTCAACCCGAGCCGCCTCGCCCCGGAACTGCGCGACGACGTCTGCTGGCAGTGTCACATGCAGCCCAGCGTGGCGATGCCGGGCCTGCGCCGCATGGGGCAGGGGGACACGGCGTTCCGCCCCGGCCGACCGCTGCCGGAGTTCCAGGTCCACTTCGACCTGCTGGAGACGCGGCGCGCCCGGGGCGACCGGTTCGAGATCAACCACCACCCGTACCGGCTGACCCAGAGCCGCTGCTGGACGCAGAGCGACCGCCGCCTCTCCTGCCTGACCTGCCACGATCCGCACCGCAAGGTGCCGCGGGAGGAGCGGGCCGCCCACTACCGCGCCGCCTGCCTGAGTTGCCACGGCGAACAGGCCTGCGGCCGGGAGCACGGCGCCGCGCGGCCGACGGGGGACCCCGCGGGCCGCGAGGCCGACCGCCTCCTCCGCGCCGCCGCCCAAAACGACTGCGTCGCCTGCCACATGCCGCCACGGCGCACCCAGGACGTGGTCCACGCGGTGATGACGGACCACCGGATCCAGCGCCGACCACCGCCGGCAGCGGAGCGCCTGGCACCGCTGGAGGAGATGGACCCGGTGTTGGAGGACGTGTTCCCCCTCCATCCGGAGCGGGCGCCGGAGGGCGACCTGTTGCAGCTCTACCGTGGCCTGGTGGTGGTGCGGATGACAGGGGGCGCGTCTCCGGCCGCCCTGGAGCACCTGGAGAGGATGGTCGCCCGGGTCCGGCCGGAGGTACCGGACGCTTACCTGGACCTGGCCAACGGCTGGATCCAGCGCCGCGACCTCGCGCGGGCGGAGCGCGCCCTCGGCTCGGCCTTGGAGAGGGCACCGGAACACCCCCGGGCCCTGGCGCTGATGGGGGTCGTGCGGCTGGCCCGGGGGGAGACGCAAGAGGGTGCATCGTGGTTGCAGCGTGCCGCCGAAGCGGGTGCCGGGCCGCAGGTCCACTACAACCTGTCCCGCGCCCACCTAGCCCTCGGCCGGCCGGAGGCGGCGCGGCGGGAGCTGGAGCGGGCGGTGGCCCTGCGGCCCACCTTCACCTCCGCCTGGCACGCCCTGGGCCAGCTTCGCGAGCGGCTGGACGGCGCGGAGGGGGAGGGCGGCGCGGAGGCGGCCTATCGGAAGGCCCTCGCCATCAGCCCGGAGCACGCTCCGTCCTACGTCGCCCTGGGCCGCCTGCTGCTCGCCCGCGGCGACCGCGCCGGGGCGCTGCGCTGGCTCTCCCATGGCGCTCGGGTGGCTCGGCCGCCGGAGCCGGTGGCCGAGGCGCTGGAGCAAGCGCGGGCGGCGGCGCCGTAGGTCCCGAGCCCGGGCTGGTGACCATCCGGGGTAGCATCGGCCCATGCCGAAAGCCGAGTGGAACGACGCCGTCATCGCCGAATCCGAGGTCACGCGGACCGTCGAGGGGAACCACTACTTCCCGCCCGACGCCGTCCATCGCGACCACCTGAAGCCCAGCGACACCACCACCGTCTGTCCCTGGAAGGGGACTGCCCACTACTTTCACGTCGAAGTGGACGGGGACGTCAACCGGGACGCCGCCTGGTACTACCCGGACCCCAAGCCCGCCGCGGCCGAGATCAAGGACCACGTCGCCTTCTGGAAGGGCGTTCAGGTCCGCGATTGAGGGCGCGGCTCACCCCTCGGGCAGGCGCCGCAGCCCTTCCAGCCGCCGTTCGAGGGCCGTGAAGGCCGCCTCCGGGCCGGACTCCCCGTCCCACCCCCTCCAGGTGGCAGCCAGCGGCGTGTCATCGCTGTGCATGAGGCTGTCGACTTCGCCTTCCGCCACCGTCCCCTCCGGCTTCCAGTCCGGCCCCCGGGCCTCCCGGGTGCTCTCCAGCAGTCGGGCGCTCTCCTCCTCGTCGCCGCGGCGGTGGGCGAGGTAGGCGCGGAGGAAGAAGCCGCCCACCGCGCGGTGGTTGGTGCGGGTGGCGAGGGCCAGCCGCTCGTCGGCTTCGGTGAAGTCGCCCAGCATCAAGGCCAGCTCCCCCAGCAGGAGCAGGCTGCCGGTCTCCTCCCGGTTGACCGCCAGTGATCGCTCGGCCGCGGCCCGGGCCGCTTCGAGGTGGGCGCGGGAGGTGGCGGTGCGGGCGCGGAGCACCGCCCACTGGCGCTGGCCACGGTGGCTTTCCGGGTTGCGGCGGACCAGGCTCTCCAACTCCGCCAGGGCCGCCTCCGGCCGGCCGGTGGCGACCAATGAGTTGGCCAGGTAGTAGCGCGAGTCCTCGTGGTCGGGGTTGAGCGCCAGGGCGCGGCGGAACAGGCCGATGGCCTCGGCGTGGTCGCCATGCCGCTTCACCGCGTCCATGCCGGCGCGCTGCAAGCGCCAGAACTCGGTGGTCTGATCCCGGGTGAGGGGGGTCGGGGCCGCCTCCGCCCCGTCTGTCGCCGATGTGCCCCCGCCGTCCAACCGACGCGGCTCCGCCCGGCCCTCCACCAGCTCCCAACGGCGGTTGGCGGGAAGCGGGCCGAAGACCTGGCGCTCACCGCCGAGCCAGTGGACCTCCACCTGGTCGGCTCGGGGCGCGTCCCCCAGGCCGACGTGGACCACCCGCGAGCTCTGGGAGAGGTAGGACACCCCGGTGACGCTGCGCCGCAGCTCGACTCCGCCGGCGCTGACCACCACGGTGGAGCCCTCGCCGTAACTGGCGGCGAGGCCGCCGCCGGGGTTCGTCGCCACCTCCGCTATCTCCGCCATCTCCCCACCGCTGGGGGCGGCGGTGCGCAGCCGCAGTTCCAGCCAGTTGCCCTGATCCATGTCGTTGCGCAGCAGCTCGACCCCCTCGCCGAGGTGAACCACCAGCATGTCCAGGTCGCCGTCCTGGTCGTAATCGGCCAGCGCCATGCCGCGGCCGACGTGGGGCCGGGAGAGCGCCTCGTTGCGCGGCGCCAGGTCGTCGAAGTGCTCGCCCCGGCGGTTCCAGAAGAGGAAGGGGCGCTGGGCCTGGAGCCGGGTCGGATCGTCCTTGTCCTGGATGGTGCTGCCGTTGACCACCACCAGGTCGAGCCAGCCGTCCGAATCCAGGTCGGCCAGCTCCGTCCCCCAGCCGACCATCGGCAGGGCCACCGCCCCCAGGCCGAGGCGGGCGGAGAGGTCGGTGAACAGCAGGCGGCCGGTCCCGTCCCCGTTGGCGGCGAGGTCGGCCAGCCGGGAGTCGTAGAGGGCGTTTTCCTGCGCCACCCAGTGGGTGATGAACAGGTCGTCGTCGCCGTCCCGGTCCCAGTCGCCGGGGGCCATGCCCATGGCGCCCCGGTAGTCGGCGACCTGGGCCGCCAGGCTGATGTCCTCGAAGGTGTCGCCGCGGTTCATCAGCAGGGCGTTGTCCGAGATGTCGTTGGCGACGTAGAGGTCGAGGCGGCCGTCCTGGTCGAAGTCGTGCCACAGCGCCCCCAGGCTGCGGCCCCCGGGGTTGGAAACGCCCCACGGCAGGGCCACGTCGCGGAAGCCGCCGGCGCCGTCGTTCTCGAACAGCAGGTTGGCGGCCGGCTCGTAGGAGGCGGGGTTGAGGGTGAACGGCTGGGCCTGGCCGTACTGCCGCGTCGTGCGCCGCTCGCCGCTACCGGCCTCGACGTACTGCACGTAGCCGCAGACGTAGAGGTCGAGGTCGCCGTCGTTGTCGAAGTCGCCCCAGGCGGCGCCGGCGTTGTAGCGGTCGTCGGCGGCGGGCAGGTCCGGCCCCGGCACCAGCCGCCCCCGCTGATTGTGAAACAGCTCCAGCGCGCCGTAGCCGGTGACCACCAGGTCGAGCCAGCCGTCGGCGTCGAAATCGCCCCAGGCCGCTGCCATGCCGGAGATCCGCAGTTCGGGGAAAGTCTCGTCGCGGCGGAAGGTGCCGTCGCCCCGGTTCTCGTAGAGGAGCGTCGGGGCCCACCGGGTGCGGTCCCCCTCCAGGCTGCCGCCGGCGGCGACCAGGAGGAGGTCCTCGTCGCCGTCGTTGTCGTAATCACCCCAGGCGGCGCCGGAGCCCATGTCTTCCGGGAGCTGGGAGGAGCGGGTGCCCTGGAAGGTGCGGAAGGCGCCCAGGCCGGCGGCCGCGGTGACGTCGGTGAAGCGGGGCTCGGGTGCGTCGGTGGAGACTTCCCGGGCGAGGCGGTCGGTGACCTCGTCCAGGCTCTCACCGGGGCGCCGCTGCTCGGGACGGCTGGCGCGGTAGAGGACCACCGCCAGCACCGCCACGGCGATGGCGGCCAGGGTCAGCAGGACGGCCATGCGGCGCAGCCGCCGCCGCCGCCGGCCCAGCTTGCGGCGCCGGGGCGGGGGCTGGTTCCCTGGAGTGTCGGGGGACGGCATCCGCTCAGCCGCCGCTGGCCACCGGCTCGGCGGTGGTCGCGGGAGCTTCCGACGGTGACCGCGGCTCGGCTCCGTTCACGTTCACCGTGGCCGTCACCCGGTTCATCTCCACCACCGGCGCGGTCAGGCCCGAGTCCTCGCCGAGGAGGAAGTTGATCAGGAACTGATCGACCTTGCGGTAGAGGAGGATCGCCTCCACCTCGTAGCTTCCCGCCACCTGCTGGGCCGGCAGCTCCATCTCGCGCTCGGAGTGCTCCGGATCGACATCGCCCAACTCCGGCCCGCTCTCCAGCGCCGGCCGCGGCGCGACGGTGGAGGGGCAGTCCACCAGGTACTCCACGACGTCCGAGTAGCCGGGGAACAGCGCCCGGCGGTAGCGCACGCCGACCATCTCCCACAGGTTGTGGCGGTCGATGATGTTGCCGTACTGGTCCACCGGCTCGGCCTTGAACAGGAAGCTCCCCGGCTCGATGAAGTTCGCCTCGTCCCGGGTGCCGGAGGAGAAGATCTCCCGCCCCGACGGGTCGGTGACGTGGATCTCCACCCAGCTCTGGATGATGTCCAGCGGCCCGGTGGGGAAGTCGTGGCCCACCTTGTTGGCGGTGAGGAGGACGCGGATCGGGATCTGCTCCCCCGGCGCCACCGAGTCGGGCACGTCCAGCGCCAGCTCCACCACCGGGCCGTCGGTCCACTTGTCGGCGATCTCCGGGATCTCGAAGTCGCCGCGCAGCCACTCCTCGGTCTGGGCCACCTGGGTCTCCCAGCCTTCGAGCTCCAGCAGCGCCGGCACCAGGGAGTTGGCGCCGATGAAGCGGTGGCTGCGGTGCATGCCGTCCTCGGGGCTGCGGTTGTAGTCCACGTCGTCACCGGCGGCGGGGTCCTGGGAGGCGACCAGCGGCATGTGGCACTCCCGGCACTCGATGGTCTGGGCCGGGTCCCCCTCCACGAACCAATGGCTGGCTTTCCAGTTGTCGTACTGGTTCTGCAACTGCACCCAGCCGACCCGGTTGACCTCCTGGTCGATGAACTGCTTGTGGCAGGCGGCGCAGTACTCCGGCGCCTTGAACATCCGCTTGGAGAGCTGGTTGTGCTGGTCCGGGTAGGTACGGATCAGGAAGTCGCTGGCCTTCTTGGTGGCACCCTCGGTGTGCCACTGCCAGAGGTAGGCCGGCGGCTGGGCCATGACGTAGGCGGCATTGCCCTGGAGGTCGGTCTCCCGGATGCTGTGGCAGGAGAGGCAGGAAATCCCCTCGTCGATCCCGTGCAGGCCGGTCAAGTCTTCGGCGAAGACGTTCTTGGCGCCGGAGAACAGCGAGATGGGGTCGTGGCAGCCGCCGCAGTATCGGGTCGACTCCGGGCCGTTCTGCTCTGCCATGACGCTCTGCACCTTCTGGAACAGCGGGTCCATGGCGGCGTAGCGGTGGGCGCTGGGTTGCCACTCCTCGAGGATCTGGCTGTGGCAGCCGGCGGTGCCGCAGGTCTCCGACCCGGCCAGCGACTCCGGATCCATCCCGCCGCCGCTGACGGTGGTGGCCAAGCTGGGGGCGAAGGGTCGGTCCTCACCGTAGAGGTAGTGGTAGTCGGAGGGGAGGTCGTTGACGTATTCGGGTCCGCTGTAGAGGGCGGCCAGGCCGAACATGGCGGCGGCCGCCACCACCGCCGCCGCCGCCGTCGCGGCCACGGCCCGGCGCACCCAGGGGGAGGCCTTTTTGCGGTTGCCGCGCACGTAGGCCAGCAGAATGTGGCCCGCCGCCGCCGCCAGCACCACGTAGGTGGAGTAGAGGTGGACCTGGCGCCAGAGGGGCGACATGCGCAGGCCGAACAGCCCTTGCCAGGTCACCACCAGCCCGGAGGCGGCGCAGACCAGCAGGGCGACGCCACCGACGTAGCCCAGCAGCACCGAGTCCGACAGGTTGTAGCGCTTGTAGTCCAACCAGTGGATGAGGACGTACGCGGTCAGCGGCACCAGCAGCACCAGGCCGACGCCGGTGTGGAGCAGCACCCCCCACTGCACGCTGGCGGCGAAAGGCGCGAAGGTGATGGTCAGCCCGGTGACGGTCTCGAAGAGAAGAGCGGCGAGGGCTATGGGGGTCCACAGCGAGGCCCACCCGGTGCGCACGGTCCTGACTTTGCTCATTCCATCCTCCTTGATCGGGACGCCCGGGGAGCCACTGTCCGGCCTCCGGGGCGAGGGCCGATCCGATGATCGTGAATTCCCCCGAGTGTCCCCCCCGCCGGGTTTCGCCGCGACCCTTCTACGCACGGTGTCTCGCCCGCCCGATCGGGCGGGTCGGGTGGGACGGTAGGGCCAAATTTCGACGAATTGAGGATTTCTTGTCCGCGTTCGGGCGGCGGCGGCAGGGGAGAGGGTGGCGGCCATTTCCCGGCGCTCGGGCGCGTTCCGCCCCGCTGGGACGGCCGGGGGCTCTTCGGAGTCCCGTTCCCGCTCCACCCGGATGGTTCCGAGCACCGGGGTCTTGATCTGCCCCTCGACCCGGGCCGGCGACCATCCGGGTTATTTATTTCTTGGCCCCGGTGCCCCTCCTGCGGCTTGTCTCAGAGTTGTGCCGCCAGGCGTTCCAGGGCGGCCTCCATCTCGCTTTCGATCCGCCGTGCTTCGTCCGGCCCCATTCCCCAGCCGCAGCCGCGCAGGCAGACGGCGCGGCCGTTGGGCCCCATGTCGAAGGCCTTGATCTCCAGGGCGCCGTCGATCTCGTCCCAGGACACCGCCAGCTCGCGGCCGGAGTCGGCCAGCAGCCGGCCGGTGAGGCTGCCGCCGCCGGCGTCGCTAGGGAGTTCCAGGCGCGGCTCGGGGGTGCCGCGGGCGTCGTCGGCGAACCAGCGGGCGACGTGCTCCGGCTCCGCCCAGGCCCGCCAGACCTGCATCGGGGTGGCGGTGGTGTGCAGGGTGCGGTGGTCGTCGGCAGCGTCGAAGTCGGTGGCGGCGGGATGGTTGGCGTCGGTCGTGTCACCCATCGGAATCTCCCGGTTCGGAGTCGGTGTCCCCGGACTCGGGGGCCGGGATCGGATGGCAGCCCCGGGCGCCGCGACGTGCCCCGATCCGGTCCGAGCCGGGGCGCGGGCGGGCTTCGCCTCAGCGCCGCGCGTTTCGCAGCACTTCGATCTCGTCGGCTACGTAGCGCCCGTTGACATTCGCGCCGTTGGCGGCGATCTCGTCGCCGCGCTCCAGGTCCTCGGGCCGGTAGGTGTCGCCCTGGTAGAGGACCACGGTGTCGGCGTCGTAGTAGATGGCGCTGTCGGAGTGGCGCTCGCGCAGGTTGTTGACCTGGTAGACGTCCAGGTCGATGCGCCGGTCCCGGGTATCGACCTCGGTCACCGTGCCTTCGATGTCGGAGCTCACGCTCGGCCCGGTGCTGCCCAGGATGTCCCCCAGGTCGATGCCGCCCAGCGAGCCGCAGGCGGTGGTGAGGACCAATCCGCCGACCAGTAGGGCGGCGGCCAGGGCGTGGACGAGGTAGGCGGGTTGGCGTCGGGAACTCGGATGACGGCTCATGGTGGGGGCTCCTCGGAATCGATGGAAGGAGATGTTTCAGCGTCATCCGTGTCAGGAGCAAGAGACGAGCCAGGCACCACCCGATAAACCCCGAACGTCCATGTAACGAGTCAGTTCCCTCCCCGAACTGCGAAGGTCCGGACCCCACGGACCCTGCCATCGACCGGCTCCTCCGCGGGGATCTCGGGTCGGCGTGGGTGGAGAACTCGCCCAACGGCCCGCGGTGGTGCGGTGCGGGCCGCCGGGCGCCAAATCACCGCTTGCCAGGCTTGCCAGGCTTGGCGGCGGGGCCGCGCTCCAGGCGCACCATGCCGATGCGGATCTCGTCGGCCGGGCTACCGAACACCACCTTGAGCCCCAGAGTCAAGGTGCCTTCGGGCTGCACCGAGGCCTCCACGGTGTAGCAGGTGGGGCCGGCGTCGGTCCGGTTGGTGGCGTCGTCCAGCCGCACCATGGCCTGGTCGGGGGTGGTCATGTCGGTGATGCGGGTCTGGCTGATGTAGGTCGAGCCGGGCTTGGCGGTCTTCACCGAGTAACAGACCTCCACCGCCTCCACCGTGCGCTGGGGGCCTGAAAGGCCGAGGTTCACCCACTGGAAGTCATCCTCGGCCACCGCCTCCGAAGCTTTGACGACAACAGCGGTGGAAGGGCAGCAGTACGGCTCCACCGAGATCTTCGAGGTCGCCGGCCCGCTGGGCCCGACCCCCACAGCCGTCAACGGGCTGTAAGTCCAACTCGCGGGACCCCACGGCCCCCCGGCCTTGTCCTGGGCCATGGCGGGCACCGAGATGAGGACGAGAAGGGCGAAGCAGAGGGAAATCCGAATCCTTGTACTCAGCATAGCGGTCACTCCTGATGTCGTGCCGGTGCCATCGCGGTAGGCGAAGCGGTCCGCTCCGCACCTACCAGGGCCTCGGCAGGTTTGTTCTCTGCGCCGTGCAACAGGCGAGGGGAACCTCGTCTCGGCACAGCTTCAATCAACTACAGGAGGAGGCGTTGCAGGTGGAGAAATCGTTACGCCGGCCCGGCATGGGGGATCGGCAGGCAAGCCGGCACGCTCTAGGGTACGGCTGCCAAATCAGGGGATTGCCCATGGTGCCGGAGGCGGGACTCGAACCCGCAAGCCTTTCGGCGGAGGATTTTAAGTCCTCTGCGTCTACCGATTCCGCCACTCCGGCGTGAGTGGGTTGGGTCTGTTCAGTCTACCGTCAACCAACGCGGGGTGGGCAAGTGAGCACCGGGGTAGACTCTCCGCAACTACAAAGGAGATCTGCCATGCGCACGAAGACCGTCCTCCTCCTGGCGCTCCTTTTGCTGTCGAGCGCTGTACCCGCCACCGCGGCGGAAACGCCCGCGCCCTCCACGACCGCCAACGCCCCCGCCCCCACCGGCGACCCCGCCCCCACGGTCGATGACTTCGCCTGGATGGTCGGCCACTGGCGCGGCGAGGCGATGGGCGGCGCGGCGGAGGAGGTGTGGCTGCCCCCCGCCGGTGGCACCATGTCCGGCTTCTTCCGCCACGTTCGCGACGGCGAGGTCGTCTTCTACGAGATTTTCACCATCGCCGAGCCCGACCTGCACCTGCGCCTGAAGCACTTCCACGCCGATCTGAGCGGCTGGGAGGAGAAGGACGACCATGTCACCTTCCCCTTCGTCCGCGTCACCCCCACCGAGGCGGTTTTCGAAGGCCTCACCTTCCGGCTCCTCGAAGACGGCCGCCTCCAGGCCGTCGTTCGTACGACCAACGCGGACGGCGAGGTGGGCGAGCTGAGGTTCCTGTACGAGCGGATGCCTGCTCCTTGAAAAACGTGAAAAACGGAGACAGGTTATTTTTCCCGCCTACGTCTGGGGCTCCATTCCCCAAAGGCCCTTGGCGAAGCCGTGGTCGAACCTGACGCAACGCCGCCGGTCGCAGCCAAGCCCGCGTCGAACCCAGCCCACTTGGATGGGGTCGGATAGACTCCCCCTTCCAATGGACGCCGCCACCCTCACCTCGCTCCACGTCGCGCTCTCCGCTTCGCCTGAGAACGCCGAACTCCGCATGGTGCTGGTGGCGGCGCACGCCGAGCGGCAGGAGTACGACGAGGCGGCCGAGTTGGTCTCGCAGCTCGGCGACGAAGCGCGCGACGGGCTTGACCCGAAGCAGCGCCGGCTCGCCGCCCACGCGCTGCTCGAAGCGACCGACGCCGAGGCGGCGCACGCGCTGCTCGGCGACGGCGACGAACCGGAGATCCGGCTGCTCCGCGCCCGCGTCCTCCTCGCCCTCGACCGCCAGGCCGACGGCCTCACCGAGTACAAGGCCGCCGTCGCCGCCAACGCGGCGCTCGAAGACCCGGACCTCCACGACCGCCTCGCCGTCAACGTGCGCACCTTCCGGCGGCCTTCGGACGCCGGTGACTCCGACGGCCCGACCCCGCTCCGCGTCTACACGAACGACGACGCCACCGAGGCCGAGACCACCCGCCTGCTCCACCCGGAGGCCGAGCGGGTAGATTTCTCGGACGTCGGCGGGCTCGACGAGGTGAAGCGGCAGGTACGGAAGCGCATCATCCTGCCGTTTGAGAAGCCTTCGCTCTTCCAGCGCTTCAAGAAGCGGGTCGGCGGCGGCATCCTGCTCTACGGGCCGCCCGGTTGCGGCAAGACGCTGCTCGCCCGCGCCACCGCCGGCGAGGTGAACGCGTCCTTCTACAACGTCGCCATCTCCGACGTGCTCGACATGTGGATGGGCGAGTCCGAGCAGAAGCTCCACGCCCTCTTCGAGAAGGCGCGCGCGGCGGCGCCGTCGGTTCTCTTCTTCGACGAGATCGAGGCGCTCGGCGGCAAGCGGGAGTACAGTCGCTCGGGGGCGGCGTCGAAGCTGGTCAGCCAGTTCCTGGCCGAGATGGACGGCTTCGCGCAGGACAACTCGGGCGTCCTGGTGCTCGGCGCCACCAACGTGCCGTGGGCGGTCGACCCCGCCTTCCGCCGCCCCGGGCGCTTCGACCGGGTCCTCTTTGTGCCACCGCCCGATCGCCCGGCGCGCCAGGCGATCCTCGGCATCCTGCTGCGCGACCGCCCGGTGGCTGAAGGCATCGACCTCGCGACCCTCGCCCAGCACAGCTCGGGTTTTTCCGGCGCCGATCTCCTGAACCTGGTCGAGACGGCGGCCGACGAGGCGATCGAGGCGTCGATCGAGGAGGAGCGCGAGGTGGCGATCGACGACCGCCACCTGCGCCGCGCCCTCGCCGAGGTGCGCTCGACGACCACCGAGTGGCTGACCACGGCCAGGAACTACGCCCGCTACGCCAACGAGGCCGGCCAGTATGACGAGGTGCTCGCCTTTCTCGACCGGCACGGTAGGAAGAAGCGGTGAGCGCCGCCGGTGCCGCAAGCGGCGGCTACCGCATCCTCGACGAGCCGCGCCCCGGGGCGCTGGCCCAGCTGGCGGTCAACCCGCTCTGGCCCCTCCTCGCCATCATGTTCGGCGGCGCCTGGATCTCCTGGCCCTGGTTCGTGGTCAACGCCTTCGCCATCGGCAGCCCGACGCGTTGGCGCGAGGTGGCGCTGGCGGTCGGCGGCTTCGTTGGCACGGCGGTACTCTTTGTCACCCTGGTGAAGGCGGCGGCGGGCGGCTTGATCAGCGGCGTGGCAATCAAGTACGCGGTCACCTT
>Ga0102947_1000137_pt1 | contig 26033 bp, 34 predicted proteins | sample SalPon2A_A_D2_MG_FD_78210 | JGI IMG/M metagenome (GOLD analysis project Ga0102947, IMG submission 78210) | Soil microbial communities from South San Francisco under conditions of wetland restoration - Salt Pond MetaG R2A_A_D2_MG | ecosystem: Environmental > Terrestrial > Soil > Wetlands | place... | reverse complement strand
TAGTAGCTTTTAACGAAGCGAGAATGCGAATAGCCATCTCACCATGCTGACCACGCTTCACACGCTGCTTGCCAGATTTACGCTGGGGCTTAGCCTCTGTTCCCTTGGCCTGTGCTTTCGCACCTTGACGCCGCTTAGGCTCATCACCAATTGTGCTGCCAAGAGCCTCTAAAGCTGCACCATGTGCTTGAACCAAATCGTTCAGCTCAGGGCGTAATCGCAAAATAGCCTTAACCATGTTCGGAGTAACATTCATTTGAAAAATCCCTTGTTATTGTTTTAGGTTTGATGGACTTGTGTCCGTTACATGTATAAAAATAACCCAGTTAATTTTCAATGTCAAGTACCTTTTTACATTTGCTAAAAGTTAATGGGTAATTTCAGTGTAGGTGTATGTAGCGAAAGTAACATGTTCAAATTGCGGTATATAACATATAGTGAAGAGATTTTTCCGTGAGATTGTAATTGTACTGGCCCTAATTCTTTTGGCCATTGCTCCAGCTTCGCCAAAACATATAGAAGCAATCAAAACATATTCACTTATAATAGATTCTGATTTCAGTGTAGAAGAGGAGCAAGCTATCTATAGTGCAGCCGATATGTGGACCGAAGCAACGAATGGCATGATTCATTTTGATTTCTTTGAAACAGATGTAGAGTTTAACTCCATTGGAGGCCCAAATGTTATTTGGAGAGCGTCATTAGATGATCAAGAATTTTTAATATTTGAGTTTATATTAATGTTTAACAAAGCATCTCTATTAGGATACGCTCCAAAAGAATCATTTATAATTCTTGTTCCTGAGAGGGCGGATTCAATTGAACATTTTCAACGAGTAACTGCTCATGAACTAGGACATCACATAGGCCTGTTGCACACGCCATCAATAATGAATGCTACATCTGCTACGTCATGTATTACCAAACATGATTTAATTCAGTTTTGTAAGCAGAATGAATGTGATCCGAATGATCTGAAAGAAGTGTGCATAAAAGAAAAGCCCCGGTAAAAACCAGGGCTTTTCGATTCTCTGTCAAGTACCGTTAAGTACCTGTCTCATCATACTGGACATCAGCAGTTTCATACCGCTTATGCCTCAGCTCAGTAATCTGTAACTCTTCACGCCCTTCTTTAATAAAAAGAGTGAACCACAGACCACGATGTGCGCTAAGCGGCATGGGTAGCGGGCTAGATAGTTCACCAGCAAAACACTGTTCGTTATTCCCATCTGTAATAGGAATCATTTTTACATAAATCCTCTTATGTGAAATGCGCGAAATATTTGGTTTGCTTTCTTCGTCAGGCATCCCAATATATAGCTGCTCATCTCCGTCAGAGATATAGGCCCTAAACGAAATGCCTGCTGACAAATCCAGTGTACCAGGAAACTGACACTTGCCTACGAAGAAATCTTCGCCATGCACATCTTGTTTTCTAATTAGCTCTATGGGAATTGTCGCGTCTCGATCAACTTGAACATTATTATGCTTATTAAACATTGCTCTCTCCTTGGTTATAGGCTAAATACTTCTGGCTTTTTATCTTTTGAATTAATAAATTCCCAAGACGTATCTTGTTTTTCGGCATCTGTTAATCCAAACAAAATGTTACCAGATTCTAAGGGTTTACGTACCCATGATGGTAGCATATTTGTTTCGGACGCACAACGCAAAGCCATCTTCATAGCATCTTTTGTTGGGCCGATAAAATTGAAAGAAACAAAATAATGGCGGGTAATTGCTAACCGTCCTTCTGCAATTTTTCGAGCCATAGCTTTATCGAAAGAATCCTTTGGTGAACAAAAAGAAAAGGCAGCTGTATGTAAAGTTGTCGTATCCTTTGGGGGACGATCCATTGCTACACAAATATAGCCAGTGCCGTTTTTGGTTTTAACTTGAAAGTATCCGATTTTATTAGACATATATAGGTCTCCTATCTACACTCTGAATGTAACACACTTGGCGGAGCATGTCAACGCTGGTCTAAGCGATGAGCAGTTCCTTTTAAAGCATCAGCAGTGCTAAAACGAACAAGCATCCAAAATATAGTGCTGCAAAAATTACCGCAAGCCAATCTTTTTTATCCTGGAAATGAATCGCTAAACCAACTAAAATAAATGTCATCAGCATAACTATAAAGATAGCTGCTACTTTTGTCATTTAATTAACGTTATAAATGAGAGAAATACTTCTTCTGGTGAAATATCTTTAACTTTAAAATGCTTGTCATTTATTATAATAGAACCATTACTTTTAACTTGCTTGGCTTTTAAAACATTGACTAGGAAGTATATTAAATTGTGCTCATTTTTGAGGAGCAACTGTTTCTGACCACCAACTATAATATCACAGTATTTCTTTCTATGCAAATCTTTTTCAGCAAAAACACCGGCCCTGCAAATTCCACCGTTACGTCCAGGCCGAGTTTGAAAACCAGTGAGAAGATTGTTTTTTATTGCCTTGGTAACAGCTGTTTCAAATTTGTATGGCTCCATTGTAAGATTTAGCTTTGCACAAACCTTATCGAACAACTCAGTACGTTTGATACATACCTCGCCTTTACAATGTTTTTCTAGCACAGACTGGATATAATCTAATTGTTTTTGAGTTAGCTCAATCATAATGCCCCAGATATATCTTCTGGAAATGTCAAATGTACAGACTCAAAACAACCAAGACAAGATCTTCGTTAGTCTTCAATGATTGATTCATGTTGTGCCATTCTGTTGGCTCTAAAGATGTCATTACCGTTAGTTAATATACTAGATATGAATTTTTTATCTTCAACAAATCTTGGCAGCTCTGTATCTAAAGTCCACTGTAACCTGGTTGTCTGCTCATCATGTGTATCGATTAACACAGGAATTTTATAAACACCCACCCCATGTTTGAAAGCATTGGGATAGTCTTCTTCAAAGATTACATTACATTCATTTAATAAAATTTCTATTCTCTTTTGAGAATTTTTGTTGTGCAGTATACGCATAGCACCTTTAGTTCCATGTCGTTTTCTAAGCTCAGCTCTTGATGCTGAACTAATTGCGTTCTTTATCCCATCACCTTGGCGATATATAAGATAATTTACTGCTTCATGAATTGATGGTACAGCAAACACACGAGCATCAAACAGAGCGTCGCCATGTAATTCTGGCGGCCTAGATAGCTCATAAATATGTTTATAAAACTCCAATGTTACCATTGATGCTGATATTGAGATTAGTTTTTGAATTCTATTACCAAACCATGGTTCTGTGTTCAAAGATTGATCGTTGCGCAAGACGAATGAAATTTCATCGCTTTGTTGGTAGGCGAAAATGCAGCCATCCATTTGACGCGCAACAGCTAGCATAGTGTTGGCCATCAAATTCAACAAAGCGCTATCATATGGGCGCTTTAATTTTCTAGTTAACTTATGAAAGTTCTTACCATCAACACGAATGATAACAGGTAGTCTTCTAAGTATTTCTAGATCATATGCTTTTTCATATGCTTTTTGTCTATCGGGCAGAGTTTTTATTGTCATTGTTAGCCATATGCATTAACATTGACATTGAATCGCTCTTTGCAGCGCTCAACAAACCAGGCACGCATAGCTAGCTTTGGAGCATGAGGCTGTGTATGATATAAAAGTGAGGTAGCTACAGCGCCATTAAGCTTATCAACATCAATGTTATAAAAAATGTTATCTAGCAACTCTATAGAAGAATTGCTTACTACAAAGTAAATCCTATCACCTATCGCTTGTGATGAAGATATATTCCTAGCATCATATATTTCACAGAGAGCGCCTTTCACAGATTGAAACATTAACGTTCCTCCCAGTCAAAACGAAAATCTTTATCTTCTCTGACAACTGTTCTCGACATATTTTGGAAATGATCATCAACGAATGTCATTGCCAATTCCTAATTGTTCTGCAAATTGGTCAAAGTATGTATCAGGTTCATGAACACTTGCTTTAAAAATAGGTGACCATTGAATAATGATATCATAATAATTATTGTTCACTATATTTGTTAACATCTGATTTCCTGTTAAAGCTGTATTGCTTTTAATAAGATCTAAATTTGATATAATATCATGTACTTTTTTAATAACAGATGGCTTGATATCGTAGACGTTTTGCAATGCTATAATAGGGGCTATCCAATATCTATAGTGAATGTCAAATTTGTCAGCAAAAACAATTCCAAGATTGATTTTGTTGTAATGTATATTTAGGCTTAATATAGATAAATATATAGTATGCATTAATTTGCCATAGCAAGAAAATCTACTTCGCTAATACATTTAACGCCATTCTTTTGAGCGGCTTTTATTTTCGCCGTACCAGCGCTAGGGTCCGATACTACCAGGTAATCCAGCCCCTTACCAACGCTTTTCTTCACGTCACCACCAGCAGCAATTACCATGGCTTGGAGCTTGGGCCTTGGCTGTGACATCGCTCCTGTAAAGCAGAAGCTTTTATTCATCAGCTTGCCTTTAATACGAGCCTTGATTGTTACGCCAGCATTAATAATATCTTGAATTCTATTCTTATTAGATTTCATTCCATCATAAAATGCCTGAGCTTTTATAGCGCCAAAGCCATCAATAGCTTCGAAGTCTGCGATGCTCATTTTATTTATGGAATCAAGAGTATCATTGCCAGCTTTGATAACCAACTTAACTGTGCTTGTTGCAACGTTCTCGATCCCTAGACCACCAATCAGGTTTTCTAGCGGGACATCTTTGTGTTTATTTAAAACATCAACAAGATTCTTTGCAGACTTTTCACCCATACGATCTAATGACTTAAGATCATCAGTTGTTAGCTTATACAAATCAGCAACATCTTTTACAAGACTATTGTCTAATACTTTCTGGAGCATCTTATCACCCCATTCCAAAATATTATTCTCGCTAACCCAAATCTTCAACCTGCCTAATGCTTGAGCTGGACAAGTTGTTTTATTAGTACAGAGCAGATACTCTCCATTCATCTCTGTTTTGCCATCACACTCAGGGCATTTTGCTGGTGGCTTAATAGTTTTACCAGTGCCTTTTGATACCTCTTCAACACGGGGGATAACATCATTAGCACGAACAACAATAACCTTAGCACCAATATCAACGCCAAGCTCTTTGATATAAGAATAGTTATATAAGCTAGCTCTGCTAATCTTAGCACCAACCAATGTAACAGGATCGAATTCGGCAACAGGTGTAATACGCCCGGTAGAACCAACCTGCCACACAATGTTGTTTAATATTGTCTCTCGCGCCTCTGCCTCAAACTTAAATGCAATAGCTCCTTTGGGACGATGGTTCTTGTCACCCAGGGCTAGCTGATCTGACATGCTATTCACACGACATACCAGCCCATCAATGTCATAGTCTAGTTTTTCTCGTGCAGAGTTATGATATCGTTTGTATTCTATAATGGCTGATTTGATATCTTTATGTAGAGAATGCTCTGGTACAATAACACCAAGCTTGTCTAGATAAGCAAATTGTTCTTGCTCAGTCTTAAAGTCTACACCAAATGCCTGATAGATCATGACTGTAAGGTGTTCAGAACCATCACCATCAAACCGCTTGGCAACACCAGATGCGGCATTACGAGGATTGGAATATTCCGGAAAGTAGACCTTATGATCTGTTTTCTTTAATACAATCTCTCCACGTAAGCTACCAGTAAACTTCTTGTTGAGAGTCTTTGGAATACCCTGCATCTTTTTGACATTGGGAGTAATCTCTTCGCCAACAGATCCATCGCCTCTGGTAATGGCTTGAACCAATGTACCATCTTTCCAAATAGTATTAATACTGATTCCATCTAGCTTTTCTGTAAGGAAAATCTCTGTTGCAGAACATTCCTTTGCCCACGCTCCAAGTTCATCCGGAGTATTGACTTTATTTAGGCTACCCATAGGAATATCATGAGCAGCTTTACGCCATTCACTAACCCCAACCATGGCTCCGATACTGTTGAGTACAAGAGTTACCTGGGCAACAAGTTTTTTATTCTTACAATTATTAACTAGATCTTGTAGTTCATCTTTCCAGGCATCATATACTTTATCTGATACTGTTGGACTATCATTATAGTAATCATGATTTGCTTTTGAAACGTCTTGAGCTAATTGTTTTATTCTTGTTTCACTCATCTGCCGCTCTATAACCATGTGATAAATGTCAGAAACAGTATAAGCAAAAGGCTTACAAGTGTCAAGCCAAAACAGATCACAACTGTTGCATGCGAATATTTGCCGTCTTCGTATAATTTGTCAAAGCTTGATGCGGCCAGCCATATTAATGCTAGGAAGATAACAAAGATAAATATGTTCATTTAATTAAACCAGGGAATAATTTTTTAAGCTGTGTTTTTGTAATGTTATTGGTGACTCTGTAGGTGACTCTGTAATAGCAAATATAACTACCATATGAGTGTCTGTTTGACATACGCTTCTTTTTAGACTCGATATTAATCCCAATTTTACGCAGAGTATTTATTGGTGTTGCATAGTGTATAGATGCAAATCTGCGAGTTGAAACCCAGCAATTTGATTCCATGATAAGTGTTAACCCAATCTGTTGAACAACTGTTAGTCTTAGCTTACTCTTATTCTTCTTTATTTCTTGCAGTTGTTCAAAACATGGAATTTTTGTCAATAATTTATTTTCTTGGTCTGGAAATAATTTTCCCAGCTTTTTTCTTAAATTAAAATATTTTCCTTTATGACTTTTACTTAAAGTTTTTATTGCCTTGTCTTTAACAATATTTTTATTGTCTGCTACAAATCTTTCTAATACATCTGGTTTAAGCTTATTTAAAAGATTTAGAAGATGAGTATCATTTTTATATGTAAAAAAGATGGCAGGGTATGCTTTCTTTACTCTGGATTTAGTTGTGGAGCTTTGATATGATAACCACTCATCAACTTCTTGTTTGGATACCTCATAGTAACGCATCTTGTTCCACATACTATCTTCGGTATCAAATAAAGTAGATAACAAAGCTTTTGTAATATGAGGATCTCTAGCAAACTCCCTTATATCCAATTGCGTATCGCTTGAGTCAAATACTTCTAGACTAAAATTCGTTTTGTTAATGCAGAACTTTTTGTTCTTTTGCTTGTCAAATAACAAATAAAATATAGCACCGTCTTTTGAATAAACTTCCCAATAGTTATGTATTGGCATAGTAATACACCAAGAGGTTCCTTTTCCATATATTATCATGGCTTCTTTTGAATCCACTCTAATAACACTGGTATATTCATTATCATGAATAGTTTTTACTGATTGTTTTTTAATTGCTATATTGCTTTGTCGTTTTGAAGTGTTAAGTTTTTTGACTTCATTTTCTAGTTCTTTAAGATCATTATAGCAGTAAAGGTCTGTATGCTTAAAAGCTTTTGGCCGAGAGGTGAATGCATCAATGGTCGCTGCAATATCAGATGGGTGATGATTCTGAGAAAGCTGTTGAGCAATCCACATCAGATACTTGTTGTTATGCGATGGTTTTGATAATTGTATTGCTTGGTCAGCGATGTTTGGAAATTCTTTTTTCACTAAGTTTATACGATTCATTTTTCCTCAAATCATCTTGATAGAATAAAGCTTGTTGTGTTGTGTCAAATATACAAGACCAGCACTCTTGAAGAGCTTCATGTTACTGGTAATTACTGGATCGTCAATCTCTTTGATGTTGTGCGAGTCTTTTTTGCTGGAAAACAGCTCTACGTTTTCATCTTCTGTAATGCTAATGCAGATTCCGCTATCCAGCACAACGAAATTCAAACCGGCTGGTGTAATGTTTTCTACCTGACGAACATCATATGAATCCCATGATGGCGAGAATCGGAACACAAACCTATCATATACACCACTCTGGGCTACAACCACCATTAACACATTAGAATCGAACTTGGCATCAAGCACTTTATATTTAGCCAATTCTTTTATAGCAACTTGGCGATGTACTCCGTGCTCTGGGAACATCGAAAAGAAATAGTCTCCAAGAATATTCTGAACCAATACCCCATCATACAAGCGGGATGCGTTCTCAAGTACATTAGCTACAACCTTACCAGAAGGGAATATATTATTCTTTATCTCAGTAAAGTCAACCTCTAGCAAAGACTCTTCATTCTTAACATATAGAGATCCGTTATATGTCATCAAATCAGACCCGCCGATTTGATTGGGGATTTCTTTTTGAAGCTCTGTGTTAAATAACTTCAATCTTTCATCTGTTATCTTGGCGAGAATGGGAATATCACTCTGGGTAAATACAATTTTCGCACCAGATGTTTTGAATCCCTTATAACCAAGGTAAAAACTTTTATTTGTTAGCACCGCTCTTTTACCACCACGGAAGATCAGCGACAATATATTGCCGTCAAATTCACGCTCTTCACGAATATCAAAGTTGTTGCTACCAGTGATTTTCTTTATAACAGCCTCGATAACATGCACTGCGTTGGAAAAGCTTTCTGGTGGTGGTAGCCGTTTGCCATCATCAAATACTGCTCTAAACCAATCTTTATATACCTGTGGTATTACATCAATTGAATAGCAAACCTTTGGAATAGAAACATCTTTGTTGAAAATAGAAACGTTGCCTAGCATTCTGGCATCCATTGTTTTAATTGATGGATGCTTTCCCTTATAAGGGTGAATTCCAATAAACAATTGGAATGTTATTATTGCATATGAAAACCAGTCAGTGTCCTTTGAAAACCTCTTGGAATGACGGTCTCTAATAGATTCCATTATCGCTGTTGCCGGATAATGTTTTGTCTGGTAACTATCAGTATCTATTGCATAAATTTCTGTCATGTCTTTATTGACCAGAAAATTCATCTCATTCAGGTCAACAATTAAAATATCTTTGCTGTGAACATGCTTGACAAGCTTATGTAAATCTTTTACTAGGTTTTGGACACCATCGTGATCTAACCCCTCACGTTCCCTAAAAGCTTTTGTAAACAGCTGACATAAAGCATATGTATTTTTTACAAACCTCATTGAGTATCCAACAGGAGTTTTGTTGTTATACACAATGTCTTTTGGCCTAATTATATTATCATCTGTTATTACTGATAGCTCATGTATCTTACCTTGCGGCATCATCTTGGCAGGGTCTGTATATATTTTGTATGCTACATTATCTTTAGCATAAACAGATCCTTCACCACCAGAGCTAATAAAGTTAGCCTTGGTGATTGTTACATCTCTATTGTTTACCTTGTATTTCATTTAAGACTAATAGCGGCCATTGAAACATCATCTGTGTTTTGCCATCCGTTCTTAGCACACTTCTTCAAGAAACCATTAATTCTGCGCTGAACAAAAACTCCATTATGGTTTTTGAAGTCTAACAAGTCTTTAACTATCAAATCAACCGGTACATCTTTGGTTGTCTTTGTTGTGTCAGTATCGTTTGGCGCGATGAAAGACAATATTCCATCACTCATAACAGCAACTGCAATCATTTCCCCAAGATCTTTGGACATCATAAACCCTGGCTCTTGTGGAACCTCTGGTGTATGTTGTTTGTGCTGATACTCAACGCCATCTGGATAGATTAATATACTTTGTATCCAGCGCTCTATGCTGTTAGTAGAGTTGGTCTGTGTAATGTATGAATCCAATCTTGATTTATTTGATATGTAGTTGAGATAAAAAGGCGCACCTGAGGTATATGATATAACATGAAGCTCAATAAAGGTAGGGTATACAAAAGCAAATGCCCCGTCACCATAGCAAGCAACAGATGCCATATTGTTTTTGATTGTGGCAACTACTAGTGTAGCGTCTAATGCATCTTGGTTTAGGGTTGAGGTTTTACGCATTGCATGAGCTTCTGCTATCACCTCCCCTTCAAAGCGGTCAGGAATATCAGGGAACGAGCTGAGAGAGTGTACAGCAGCTTTTGAAATGTACCTGCTGCCCCAATCAGAGTTGGCCGAACTTGAGCAACCATCTGATACAATGGCATAAGGCCCGTTATCAGTTGCGCCGGCCAAAGAATAATCTTGGCAAATCTTATGACTTGAACCAATCCAAAAGTACGAATCAGTTGTCATCAATTAACCCATCAATTGGGAAACCTAATTTAGCCATATTAATCATTAATCTTTTAGCGTTTTTTAATCCGCCTTCACTGGGTTTAATAGCCTTCTTAGGGTTAGGCAAAACACGTGCTAGATAAAAAGACTCTGTAGCCGTAAGTTGTATTGGTTTCTTGTCGAAGTAATGTTTCGCGGCAGATTTGATACCATAAATATTAGGCCCAAATTCTACTATGTTTAAATAGTATTCTATAATTGTTTCTTTTGTAAAACAAGACTCTAATGCTGTTGTTAATAATATTTCATGCGTCTTTCTTAAGATTGTCTTATCTCTTTCAAGCCATAAGTTTTTGGCGAGCTGCATTGTGATTGTTGACCCGCCTTTCGCAAATTTCCCATCTTTTAGGTTTGCTAACAAGGAATTTCGTAGTGCTGGCACATGAACCCCTTGATGAGATTGAAAGCCAGGATCTTCTAGTTTATTAACAGCAACTATAAGCTCAGGTGTTATATCATCTATGAAAACCCAATCATCAGATGTTGGTCCCGTGTGACGTAAAAACTTTTCACCATCTGCATTATACGCTGTGTAATCAAAACCCTTAGTGTTTAATAATGATTTGATTGGTTCATGAGAACATTTAAACTTACATTTATTTTCTAATATCAATCTAGGAGGATTAATAGCTATAGAAAAATATAAAGTACCACCATACCCTTGAAAAGAATGCTTCAATGCTTGTGGTTTAGGATCGGGTAGCGCTGAGACCCAGCCTTGGCATGATGCATAACCACCAGCATTTAGCTTATTAACATCTAATGTAATTGCAACATCAAGCCCAGCGTTAATGTTGAAAAGCGTAAGATCGTCAGATGAGATTAGAATATCTGAAAATGTCGAAGGTTTGTCCGCTAGCCATTGGTGATATATGGTTGCCTTTTTAGCCTTGATAAAGTACTTATCTTTCTTTTCAATGACAAGATCGACGGTTTCTACAAAGGTAGAAGATATTTTCTTAGCAGAAACTTTCTTTTCAGAAGGAAAGATACGAACATCTTCTGCAACTATTCTATCTCGTTCAGGCAGTAATGGTAGGTCTGGCAAGTCAATATCAGTATATATTCTTTTTATAGAAAAGTCTTTTAATGATAATGGCCCATGTCCTTTCTCTAAGTTTAGAATCTTTCCTTTATATAAGACAAGTGCATTTTCATACCAATAGTGAGACTCTATGTTATTCTTCTTCAGGCCAGCATCATTTAACTGAATTGAGTTACCTTTATAATTTACAGATACTGTAAGCGCATCAGCATAAAGGTTGATGTTGTTTGTTTTAGGTGTTTTGTTTGATGATTGTTTAGGGTTATAGTCAATAAGAATCTTTCCCCCTTCAATTGTTACATCATATGGTTTTGTAAATGACGACACCCTGACTACATCAAGGCTGCCGCTCACACCCTCTTTTGAAAAAGATACTTTTTCAAAACGAATGCCATAGCGATAAAGGCTGGCTTTTTCAATGTTCACAAACGGATATTGTTTGTGAACAATTTGTACTGCTACAAATGGAATAGCGAAGAATGCTAATACCACTAAAAATGCTAACACTGCTGTTAGCTTTAGTAGCTTGCTTTTCATTGCATGACTTGCTGCAAAGTCTTCTCTTTTTTCGGTTTATACCCGCGCTCTTTGTCATACTGGACAAGTGTACTTTGCGCTTTTATTGTTCGCCTATCTTGATGTCCATAAAGAATGCGGAAACGGTTTAAACGCTGAATTAATAATAATGAACGATGCATTAATTCTTCTCCATTTACCATAAGCTTCCTGGACATTCTTGCACAGGAACACCATAATGATCTTCTAAATTCCATTGATCATGACGGAGAATCATACAAGGATCTCTTGGGCGAGATGGGCATAAGACACTCAGATTGCCAGTATCCAAGCCGTCCATTATGTCATAGCATCCAGTACATACCATACCTTCTGCATGAAAAGAACATTTATATTTTATAAGATCTATATCATTGATATTTATTTTAGCCCCAGGGTACGGCTGCAAATAAAGCAATCCCCTTGTTGTTGGAGATTCTGGGTGTGGTGCGTTTCGATAAAATATTTCTCGCCGTTTAATCTCTAACTCTAGCTTTTCTTCAAGCTCAAGAGCTTTAATTATGGTAAATGTTTCTTCGACATCAAGTTTTACGTCTGCTTGTCCTGCGTCAAGTGGTGGATTAACCTCTCTAGTATTACACGAAAGAATGGCTAAAGATAAGATTAGTGTCTTCATGCTTCCATCATCTCTTGCCAACGAGCTTCAATCATTCTGGCATATGGGATGCTGCTAAGCCCATAGCAGCCTAATGTCATTTATTACAAAGGTGTTCTTTACTTCGGATCGACTTGATCTGAATACTTGTTGATTGATTTTACGAACTTAAATAAGAAGTTTTTAATAACTTCAATTTCATTTACCTCTTTTTGATCTTTAAGAACATTGATTTTTTCAATGATGAGTTTTGTCATTGTTAGAGTCGTGTTATGGGTCCATGGCCATTCTGCCCGCGTTGTGCATTCCAACGATGTATGCAGAATTTCATTCTCAATATCCACACTATTTTGAATTTCTGCAAAACAAGAACTCATTGTGTTAAATTTCTTACCTAAATCTTCAATGTTGTTTGTAATGATTTTATTTGTCTTTTGAAGTTCTTCGAAATTTTTTTTTAGAATTATGTATTCATCAAGTAATTCATTGAACTTCATATTCTTAGGATGTTTTTTTTCAGCCTGTGCGGGCTTTCTGTATATATCAAACATCTTATCTTACTTTCTGTTTTCTGGAAGAATCATGACTAGGACTTCTATCATCTCTTGCCAACGCGCCTTACAGTCTCCAAGGCATCATTCATTACGCTTCCCTGCCCGCCGTGCCCTCTCTGCCCGGTAATGTTCTGGTGATTTGCGCCAACTGTCTTGCGCTATTCGTTGCTCACCATTCAACCAAGTTTCGTTCGTTGGAAACTCATCGCCATCGCACAACGAATATTCAAAAACCTCTGGTGGCACAGCACAGCGATCAAAAATCGCTTCAAGACAAAATTCACACAATGAAAACCGATAGGCTCTCAAGTCATCTAATGCGCCACACTTTCCGCAGCCAACCGTTGAATGGTACCCACCGCTTACCTTGGCATTAATAAGCCCGTAATTTTCACCTCCTGCACCATCTCCTCCCAATATGCAGGTCTCGCCGCACATGTTGCAGATTATATCATTTTTACTTTCTACATTTTTGTCAGTCAAAGTCTGGGCTCATTCTTAAAATTTCTTTAGAAGGAAAGAGATTGGCTTGGCCCACCAGTACCCAGCGCTTGACTCTGCGCACTAATGCTCTTAGAAACAAACTCTGCAAGCTTGGCTAGTTTACCAGGAGTTGCCTCGCCAATATCAACATACTGAGTTAATCCAGCTTCTTTTTTGAAAGAATCTAGATAAGCTTGAAGCCCAGTGTCCCCACCAGGATTGACTCCGATTAAAATCGAAACCAAAGATTCCAAACATTCATCTTTCATTGCTTGTTGTAATGCCTCACGAACCTTATGTTCATTGAACTTACTACGGTTATCCATACCGTCTGTAATAATAAACACAATAGCATTGACCGAAAAGTCATTGTCAGCCAGGTTTTTACCATATGAGCTGGACGCTGAGATGGCATTTTCTGCTGAATCAAATAATGCGGTCATTCCACCACCACCAAGACACCCATCATAATCATTTTGATTAATTGTCTGTAGTCGTTTAAAACCATGAATCTCATCAAAATTATCGGAAAACCGACAAAGCCTTAGCAACAAGTTATCAGCTCGTGGAGACTTCTGGCAAGCATCTACGATCTTTTTGATTGTTGCTTCTCGCTCAGTCTTATATCCCATGGTACTAGAACTATCGTCATCAACAATAGTGACCAGGGTATATTCGCTAGCATCTAAATCTTCTAATCGAGTGGCGGAAAACCCATAGTTGCTGGCTTTGATATTGAAATTTTCAAGGTCTTTGGAAAGATTTGTCATGATGATTCCTTTGTAAAAATTGGACAGTCTAGTATATTACTCATTTATTCTTTTTCTTTCTAGTAGAGCCAAGGCCTAATGGTGATTTGGAAAAGTTAGCTCCTTTATTAAAGAGCCAGGCGTCAACCTTTTCCTTTTCAACCATTTCTGTTTCGGCTGCCTCTCTGACAAATTGTTTTAATGTCAAAGACTTGTTTGCCTTCTTTGCTTTTCGGAAAGAAGTCTTAATGCTTTTGGAAAATGATTTTTTTGGCTGACTTTGTTTTACCATTATTACGAAAGCCATTCTTTTGTTGTTGAAGTTCGCATTCCACGCTTTACAAGTGTGCTGACTGCATTGTCCTGCATTTGTCGGCCAAGGTCACCAGGCAATGGCACAGGGCTTGCGGCATCAGTGAGAAATACCATCTTCTTGATGTATGAATCGTCACCAAAGCTGTTTGCAATGTCCAGCAAAGTTGAGGCAACACAATGGGATCCTGCCTCGCCGCCAATAGCTGTTTCATCAGCCTCCATGATGGTTTTAATCAGCTCAGTATTTAATTGAGTAGCAGGGTCTTTTGGATCAGGTACCTCAGCTTGTACCGCGCTATAGTGCTCAGTGAACGGGTTGCTGCCCTTTGTGACATACGACACGATGTTTGGCGATTGTTCCCAGTCAGTCAAAGCATCCATTAGCTTTGGCACCACCATATTACCTTCGGTACCAATGCGACAATGCACAGGCCAAATACACAGCTGATAACGATTACCAGTCTTAAGACTCTTGACATAATCCAAAGACCGCTTGAAAAGGTTGGGAAGTTTCGGCTGCCATGTGCCATTTTCAATATCTTCAGGTGTAATAAATGTAAAAGGATCAGGACTCTTCCCGCTGCTGTTCACCCAATAGATAGGGTGAGCAACATCAAAAAAGTGATGCGAATCCAATGTAACATGGATATCATCAATCTTTCCTTTTAAACGGCTAACCATGCTGGCCAGACGATCCATATCATCTTCTGAACCAGGAACATATAACGAGCCGTTTGAATTGCAAAAATCAAACTGGGGGTCGATAATTAAAACCTGAGTTTTCTTTACTGCCATGGTGTTTTCTTTCTGTTTCTAAAAACTAATTTGCTTTTTGGTAAGGTTAATTTTGCAAATGATGTGTGGTTGCGGACTATGACTCCGGCTTTTCTTGGTGCGCCGCAATGACTCGGATTGTCAGCACAGGAACGAACAAGATACTCTAAGTCTAATATGTTTTTTACCGTGCCGGAGAATATCACGGGTGCAGTGTGAATGTCAACACCTGATAAGCTCAATGATTTCAAGTGTTTAGTAGTTTGTTCCCAATTTAACCATTTGCCTTTGCGCTTTATGCCCAACAACAAAAAGTAATCAGGCAGGTTATCATACCAAAAAAATCTCTTAATTAGACACCAAAACCCATGATATTCACAATCATGTTCTAACCGGTGTTTAATTGATTTATGAAAAGAAATTAATTTTGGTGAGTAATTATCCCTTGTCATAAATGACATGGGACAGTCCATCAGCTCCATTATAGTAATATGGGTATTGGTAAATCGTTCTCCCTTATCAAATATTAAGCGCGGTATTTTCATTCATTAAAATTTAGCCACTTCAAAATTAGAAATGCAAAACAATTCGTTCGCCAAGTCTATGGCATCTTTGTAGGAAAAGTCAATGATGTTTTCATAGTGATTAAAATCTGATAGCAGCGTACCCCATACACCACGATATGGAAGAACCTCTCCCTTTTTCTTTTGAATCAATAAGCCTTTTTTGCAAAGGTTAAATCGTTCTTTTGAAATTACATCTTTCATATCTTGATCGAAAAACTTTTTAAATTCTGTCTCAAGCTTTACCTCGTTTTTCAATGAGGTTTGGGCAGCGGCAAGTGGAATAATATCAGCGCCAATAATCTCATGAGCTAGCCATACACTATATACCAGCCCTTGCTTTTCGCGTAGCTCTTGGTATAGTGGGGACTCCAGCCCTTCTGCAACACAAGATGCTAGTAATGAGGCTTTACTCCCTAGCGAAATGTCTAACGGAGTTGTGTAGATTAGACAAATTGCTGTCTGATCTTCTTTTGGAACCTTTTCACAATGCAAATCATAGCTACCAAATTGTGCTGTCTTGTCAAGAGGAGTGGTATCAAATTCTCCATTATATTTCACACTATGCAAACCAACTTCAATGATTTTAGATGGTCTGCTAAACTTTTCTTTTGCGGTTTGTAACGACTGCTCATATGTAAAGTTTTCAATATCTTCACGATAGCCTATTGGGCCGCACTGGTTATAATAAGAGCGGAAGAAATTGCTTATTGCGCCATCCATCTGGTTATTAAATGAGTCATGATATTCTTGGAGAATAATCTTCTTCTCTATCTCAAACTGTTTTTCTGACCATAGATTGTCTTGTTTGGTTAATCTGTCTAGAATTGTTTGAGACAACTCTGCAACACAATCATCTAGCCCGGCGCAAAAGAATGTCACCTGATTAGTTGCTGTATAAGCATTCTCATCCATTCCAAGTTCAGTAAATTTAAAATATAGATCTTCATATGTTTTACACATAAGGTGTTCCATGAAATGGCTTGTGCCTCGTGTACCCTCTTTTTCCCAATAACTACCCGCATTAAATGAGATGGCAAACATACTCATCCCAATTGAGCTTGGAACTTTATAATGCATTAAATTGCTTTCAGTTTTTAATTTTGTTAGGGTCAGATTTGGATAAGAAATCAAATACTTTGCTTTTCTTTAAAGAAGACATTGATTCTGCGATATCTTTATATTGATCCGACAATTTATTTGTGTGAAAATCAGCACCAAGCTTATCTATCAGCAAGGTGATAATCTCTGGCGGAGTAATGCCCAGCTTGTCTGCATAAGCACTACTGGCATCAAATAGTTCATTCAGAGCTTTTGATACCAAAAACTGTGAGAGTACAGCTTCTCTAGATCCCTTCAAGCCAAGGGTAGATGCTTCTCTTTCTTTTATAAGAAAGATTGCGATAAATGCTAGTGAGGCGAAAAGAAAAGCATCTCTCTCTTCAGTATGCTTTTCAAAATCAATTTTCTTCATTACCAAATTCCTTTAACCCAGCGAGATAATTTCCAGCTCTGCCCTGTGACATGATCATTAATCGCATCATCTCTTTCGCGATATGTCCTGATCTTATCACCTCTTTGGCCTGAGCCTACTTGATTTTTTCTCACATTGCGACGATGTTCATATTGTTTTCTGCTCTCTACTTCATGTAGTCTTTCAGCCAATACTCGAAGCGCCAATGCTTTGCTTTGATGTTGTGAGCGCGAATCAATTTTAACCGATATTTTACTCTGCTTGTGTGTTGCAACCACACAGCTATCGGTCATGTTTCTGTGCTGACCACCAGGCCCTGAACCACGCTTTGTTGTGATTTCCACATCATTTGGGTCCAGAGTATAACTGATCTTTTCCTCTGGGTCAAGAACAGCCACAGTCACCGTCGAAGTATGCACCCTACCTCTTTTCTCAGTGGGAGAAACTCTTTGCCAACGATGTCCCCCCGCTTCATTTTTAAATACTGTCTTTGCTTCTCGTACTTCAAACAATACCGACAAGAAACCTGGATTGTCTTCTATCAAAGAAGCGTCAAAGCCTCCTCCGTTCTGCGACCTTAATATATATCTTAAGCATATCTTTTGCTAAGAGCTTGGCATCTTCACCACCTTCAGCGGCGCGAATTTCAATTATTACAGAATTCACTTTATTTCCTCTATTAATTTAGTTGTTTATCTTTAGATATATCAGAATTTTCAAAAGCAATAGAGGCAAGCCTTATGAAAGATTCTTTTTTGCAATTTGACTTCTCTGCTATAAAAGCAGCAACTTTTAATAAAGCAAAAACTACAGAATCAATACCTGGCCTACCGTGATTAATTGTTATATCAACTAATAAATCTGATATCTTTTCTGATATATCAACTACCTCAGATTTGAATTTATCATGATCATCTGGCATATCTTCATGCCAGAATATTATTGTGTAGCCGGAAAGAAGCTGAACCTTCTGCTTTTTGAGTGATTATGGATCATTCATTTTGCATCTGAACGTTTCCAATGCCATTCATCATCTGTTGATTTATTATTAATCGATACTTTTTCTAAAGCTGAACCATCAATATCAGTAAGCCATGAATGAGCATTGTAGTAGACACTCTTAGCTTCCTGAATCTCGCTGGTAATTGCGATATTTTTTAGATGAATATCAATTGATTTATTCAAATCATCTGGAGTGACTTTGACATATTTGCGTAATTCATTTTTAAATGATTGACGACGCTTAGCATCAAACTCTTTAACATCGAATTTTTCTTCTTGATTTAAAGAATCAATCAGCTTGGCTGCCTCTGTTGGGTTGCTGGCAGTAAAGTTTGAGATTTTGAATCGCCAAACATAATCCACAATTTTACGTATTACATCCCCTGTCGCTCCTTCAAGTTTGTTGGCCAAATCATCCCAAGCATGTTCTGGGAATTCATAATCCACAGGAAGATAGCTTGAAAAGTGTTTCAGCAAACCCTTCCTATCATTGTTATCCAACTCACCAACAATTAATACTTTACTGAAACGACGAATCATCGGGAGCGGAATGCGTTCCGGGCAGTTAGTTGCGCCAATTACACTGATGCCAGGATATTCTACAACACCATCCATCAGAATTTGGAATTCTAATGTTAGATTGAAATCACCATGGGCTGTTTCTGATTGTTTCTTTAAGACGGAATCAATCTCGTCAATTAAAATATGAACATGGCGCTTTGATTCTTTTTGAATCTTAATAGCCCCCTCAAATAATCGCTTTGGATTTTTTTCTGCCTCACCCTTCCAACAGGTCATAAAGTCTGACCCTTGAGCAAACACAGCAATTGAACCACGGTCAGTAGCAACAGCTCTCATAACCTCGGTTTTGCCGCAGCCAGCCGGGCCAATTAAAAGCATGTTGGCTTTGTCTGCTGTTTTACTGGGGCTGGTAGCTACAAAGATATCGTGCCATTTAGCTGACATCTCAATAGTTCTAACGAAATCCCTTACCTCAGTAAATCCGCTGCCAATAATATCATCTAAATTAATATTAGGCTTTGTTCCTGGTACAATAGACAATGCCCCTGGAGCTTCGCCACTAAACACATTACCAGCGCCAATACGGCAGACATAGAATGAGTTTTCTTCTTGATAATAACGGCGCAACTCTGCTTTACGCTGAAGAACATATTGAACTATAGCGCTAGGATTAAAATCCTGTGATAACAAATACTTTACAATAACACTAATTGTTTCGTTTTTAAACTTAAGGGAGGCTTTTTCCTCTGTAGATAAAAGGCCTTTCTTTTCAGTTTCTTTCACTGACTGAGGATTGACGTCACCCATCAGCCTTAATGTATATTCAAATTCTTCTTGAATACGATGGTCTGTAGTAACAAAATCATACCGCCGAGGCTCGAACAAATCATTAATCTGTTTAATTGATTTCTCGTGTAGAGTTTTGATAGCCTGGACAGTCTCCCATAGTTGAGAAAGTTGACTTGTAATAAATGTAATAAACTTATCAGGCTCATTGATAAATTCTTGAGCGCCAACCTTTTTGAAACCCAGGATAATAGACTCTGCTTTATTCAGGCTATAAGCTGAAATCTCATTAGGATCGGTACCTGATTCAATTTCCCCATGAGCATCAATGTTTTCAAAAATTGAAAGAGCAATATCTGTTGCTATGGGGTCCCGGTGAATCTTGATTCCATCAGCATGGCGGCGCATTAACCGTAGATAATATGATTCTATGTTCTGGAATATCGCCTTCGCTCGATCCAGCAAAACCTCTGGACCATTTTTAATACCTGTTAGAGCGCTAATATAGCGTGAGATTGTTACCTCGTTAATATCTAGTTCAGCTTTAAATCGCTGAAGGTTGTCAAGATCAAAGTCTGCAATGTTAAACTTGGTACCAGACAATACTAACGGCTCTGGTGTCAGATCTATTATGATACTATCTAGAACCGAATAGGCTGAGTGTAAATAACTAATGCTGTTATGAACAACGCCAAGAAATGTTTGTCCGCTTAATGTATGTTGAAAGCGGTTCAGGTCTTGTTTCAAGTCTTCGATTGGAGCTAAAGGATTTCGTTTGGTAGCAGAACGAATTTCTTGATGAATCGTTTGCAGCGCATTAGTCAGCGCCAATCTCTTTTCATCCAAAGCTTGTTTTTGCTTTGCAACACTGTCATTTAATTCTTGCTGTTTGTCAGATTTTAACTTCTGACTCTCTTCAATTAAATCGGCTATTTTGTAAAAGCGAGCAGGATTAATCCTATAATTTGACATCTTCCTCGAAACTTTCTTTTTAGAACTTGGACATCACTTTTTTGCGCTGACCGTAGAACCATGTACCATATGCTTCTAACCAACGCAATGTGTCTTTTTCACTTAGAGCATTAAAGTTTGATGGTGGAATCGGTGCACAATTTAAAGCATTGATAAATGGAATTAGTGATTCATCTATTGATGTTGTTAATGGAGGTAAGTCTTGAACAGTATCTCGGGGCAGAGACTTGTCATGAAACTTGATTCTTGCATCAATAATCTTGTTAAGTGAAGATAAAATCTCTCTTTGTATCTGAACTACAGGAAATTCATTTGACTCATGGGTGTTCTGTACCTTAAGATATTCTTTAAAGAATGATAGAAACTTATCAATCATCATCGTCCTCTAATAATGCCTTCTTCCTTTCTTTATTATACCAGCGGTTGTATACCTTCATCCATTCCATATAATTTCTTAATGGAAGAGTTTGGTTTTTAATGGGTACTGGAGCCCTTGTTAAAGCCACAACACTCGCATTAATGTAACCAATATTGGTTGTGATAACGTCTGTTGTCTGATCTGATGCCTTCTTGAAGTCACGATGAACGCGCTCTTCAATTACACCATCAACTCTCCAGTCAATATAATTATTTAATGCGGAAATAAATCGCTTTTTTACTTCCTGCAACTCCACTTCCGTTTGGCATCCCGCATCAAAATCTTTCTTAACTGTTAGATATTCTTCCAACGTAGTTAGTAAGATATTTGTACTCATCCTAACATAATGTCTTACTATACGTATGGCGACTAACTTTTGATATGCTTTTTAACACTTCCCTTTGTTTGCCGGGTTAACATCTCAACAGAGACGCTATCGGTATATTGTGCGTCTATACTTTGCTCAATCATTTTCTTTGCATATGCTGTTGCTGTAAAGATATGAACTTTTTTATGAAGTAAAATGCCGCTTATCCCAGGAACTTTATTAACGTTTTCGTAAATTGCGTCTTTAACAGACCGTAACTTATCAAGTCGTTTTTGCGCTCGCCTTAAAGATGACTTATTTATTTTCAATGGCGTATTCTTATTAATTTCGATTTTCAATCCATAGTCAACTGCTTCATTCATGCTCGACATAATTACTCCACTGTTAGTGACCAACTAGCAACCAGGCAAAAACAATTGCAACAAAAGTGAGGAAATAAATAACCACCCCGATCTTGGTGTCTGAGTCTAACATGTTTAGCAAGTTAATATATACTCAGGCTTTTAACTGTTTTCGAGCAGTGTAAAAAATGGGCCCGCTTTTAATTTTTGCGAAGATTGCGTCAGGAAAAAACAGGCAGGAAAAAACTGCGCAATCTGTCAAATATAGCACAGCATGCTGAGCTTGTCAAGGTTTTGCTTCAAGCTTGAGAACCTTTTTTATAACAGCTTGTGCCTTTCTACAGACACGACCATCCACTCGGTCGTGATTTTTCATAAACGAAGTAAAATCCTTGCTCCAGGTCTTTACACCACAACATGGACAGGCAAGTCTGTTGTCCGCTTGATTCATGTTTTTAGTTTTCATTATAATTGGTTATTGGTTTGGGTTGATAATATAAATCATATAATTTGGATTTTTTTGCTGGTGCTTTTCCCCTATCCGTACTGTAGCGAATGTTCCACCCTTCCTGATACCAGACCACACAGCCAATAAATTGTCAGAATGATTAACTATCCAACGATCTCTTTCGTGCATCTTAAATGAAGCATATGGTCCTGGAGATACTACCACACTATCTTCTGCAAGAGCAAGTAGTTCGTGATATCGTTTTTTACTTTCTTCTGGCCATTGTGAGTCTTGATTGTCACACGGTATTGCCGCCGTAAAAGGGATTGATAATGTTATTGCTTGCTCCACTGCCCATTGGTCAACGCCTTGTGCCATCCCTGAGATTATTTTATCAGGGTTTAATTCTTCAAATTTACAATACAAAGCTTTACATACTTTGTCATATGTGGGGTTGGGAATTTGCCAACCTCCAATTAAGTTAGGTCTATGCCCAGTGATTCCTAATATCATTTACAGGTGAATTCCAAAATGTATCGCAGTTGTTGTTGCTTTACATCATAAATCATAAACTCATCATTCAACACACCGCTTTTGCCGCTCTTAGCCCAAACAGAATGATCTGGTGCAATATTCTTTGCAGAATACTGATGTGAGCCCTGAGCAATTTTCTGATTGCCAAGAATACAATCAGCAATAAATAAATATCCTTTATCTTCTCCGCCCTTTGCCCAATATGATGATTTGATTGATGTATAGTTTATAGACTTCGTGGAGTGTTGTGCATAATAAGCGCCGTTACCATACATAGCGCCTGTAATAACAACACCAGAAGGACGAATTAAAATTCCCCTTTTAAAGATACCTGAAACATTTTGTGTTCGGGTACCATGAAACAAAGGAATGATATTTGCTTTTTTATGTAGAGACGTGTTTCCATCCGGACGCTTTTGTACTATATTATACAGTTTTTCTGGAACTACCTGCCCACCACAAGCTTCAGCGATTTTCTTGGCCGTCTTGGTGAAAACAGCATCCTCGCCATGGCGGTTGACCTCCCAGGCATTCAGTAGAATAACATCACCCAAGTGCCTGTGATTACTAGCACGTGTGTGTCGTATAAAATGATTTAGCCATTTGAAAGAGCTGTCAGAATGATCTATATATTCAAGATCTGTATTGATAGATGCATACTGAGTATCAACCGATGAATCATTAAGATTGATTCCCATCGCTTTTGCATCAAGAAGAGTGTCCAGGTCGTATTCTTTCACGTCAATCTTGCTCTTAGAGTCTAGCAGAAGATTAACCAGCTTCCCTCTAGAGCCAGATCCAAGGTTGTGAGGAATCAATGCATAAAACTGGTTTGTAATATCAAGTAGTTTTTTTTCTTTTGCTGGAGTGATTTGAATGCCATCGCCAATAATTGAGCGGGCATCATCTAGGCATTTACGCCCAGATTCAATTTGGTCATTAGACAATTGGCCCAATGGACATTTAAGTGTTGCTTTTACGAAGTTGTTTGTGGAACCAATCAATGAAGAAATTAGACGGGATGTTTCCGAATGCAACTTTGAGCTTGTTGCAACTTTGTCCATGTTCTTCAGTTTGACTGGCTTTGTAATCTTTTTAGCATCTTCAGAGCCTATTACACGCTGAGCAACATCAATATCTTTGTATCCTTTTTTGCGTTTGCCCTTTAAAATCTTTTCATAATCTTTTTTGGCATCATTGATAGAGTTATAGTAACGCCATTCTTTTCTCTGAACAGTCCCCGTTGCTCCCCACATCGTAAAGATCTGGGCTTTCGGTCCTTGCTTAGCTATATGCAGCTCTGCGTGGTACATTTTATTTGATGTACCTTTTGTATTTGCATTTTCACCAGAAAGGTCAAAGAAGTTTAGCTCATTAACTTTCTCTACAGAATATGAGCCTTCAACTAATAATGGAGTTTTTTGTGTCTTAGCCGGCATCATTTCCTCCAGCAAAAAAGTAGTGTCTTTCAAATATCAGGTTTATTGTTTTCCAATTTTGGATTGGTGAAAGCATGTTTTGTTCCTTCGCATGCTTTTCTACATTTTTCTATATTTGCCCCTTTAACATACATAGCAAACATATATGCATACATAGGATCTTTACATGCCGCTTCCTCACACTTTTTTATATTTGTACCTTTAATATAGAGAGCGAAATAATATGCCCAATTAGGACTTTTACATGCTGCATCTTCACATCTTTCTATATTTGCTCCTTTAACATCCCTAGCAAATTGATATGCCCAGGCAAGATCTTTGCATGCTGCTTCTTGACACTTCTCTATATTTGCTCCTTCAACATCAAAAGCAAATGAATATGCCCATTCAGGATCTTTACATGCTGCTTCCTGACACTTCTCTATATTTGCCCCTTTAATATAATAAGCAAAATAATATGCCCATTCAGGTTTGGTACACGCCTCATCTTCATCTGCTAAGGTTGCCAATCCATTTTTGATTTTATATAATAAAGTTGATGGCAAATTTTCAGCATCTTCAATAATTTCAGAAAGCATATCCCGTTCTTTCGCATGCTTTTCTACATTTTTCTATATTTGCCCCTTTAACACCCCTAGCAAATTCATATGCCCATCTAGTATCTTTAGATGCTCCTTCTTCACATCTTTCTATATTTGCCCCTTTAACATCCCTAGCAAACCAATATGCCCATTGAGGATCTTTACATGCTACATCTTCACAGCTTTCTATATTCGCCCCTTTAACATTCAGAGCAAATCTATATGCCAAATTAGGCTCTTTACATGCCGCTTCACAACACTTCTCTATATTTGCTCCTTTAACATCCCTAGCAAAACAATATGCTCTCCAAGGATCTTTACATGCTGCTTCCTCACATTTTTCTATATTTGCCCCTTTAACCCAACGAGCAAACAAATATGCCCAATAAGAATCTTTACACGCCTCATCTTCATCTGCTAAGGTTGCCAATCCATTTTTGATTTTATATAATAAAGTTGATGGCAAACTTTCAGCATCTTTAATAATTTTAGAAAGCATATTTAGTTCCTTCGCATGCTTTTCTGCATTTATCTATATTTGCCCCTTCAATATCTTTAGCAAAAGAATATGCCCAATAAGGCTCTTTACACGCTTCTTCTTGACACTTTTCTATATTTGCCCCTTTAACATCCCTAGCAAACATATATGCCGATTGAGGATCTTTACAGGCTCCTTCTTCACACTTTTCTACATTTGCCCCTGGAATATAAAGAGCAAACTTATATGCACACCAAGGCTCTTTATATGCTGCTTCTTCACATTTTTCAGTATTTGCCCCTTTAATTTTAAGAGCAAACATATATACATACCGAATATCTTTGCATGCTGCTTTTTGACACTTTTCTATATTTGCGCCTTTAACACTCCTAGCAAATTCAAATGCCCATTCAGGATCTTTGCATGCTGCTTCCTGACATTTTTCTATATTTGCTCCTTTAACATGCTTAGCAAAATAACATGCATATGTAGGAGTAGTACATGCCTTGTCTTCATCTGCCAATGTTGCCAATCCATTTTTAATTTTATATAAAAAAGTTGATGGTAAACTTTCAGCATCTTTAATAATTTCATAAAGCATATTTTGTCCCTGCACATGCTTTTCTACATTTTTCTATATTTGCTCCTTTAACATACATAGCAAATTCATATGCCCAATAAGGATCTTTACATGCTGCTTCCTGACACTTTTCTATATTTGCCCCTTTAACATAATAAGCAAACACATATGCCAATTGAGGATCTTTACACGCTCCTTCTTCACATTTTTCTATATTCGCCCCTTCAACATCCTTAGCAAATCTATATGCCAAATTAGGCTCTTTACATGCTGCTTCACAACATTTCTCTATATTTGCTCCTTTAACATTCCTAGCAAAACAATATGCCATCCAAGGATCTTTACATGCTGCTTCCTC
>Ga0102947_1000136_pt1 | contig 26242 bp, 20 predicted proteins | sample SalPon2A_A_D2_MG_FD_78210 | JGI IMG/M metagenome (GOLD analysis project Ga0102947, IMG submission 78210) | Soil microbial communities from South San Francisco under conditions of wetland restoration - Salt Pond MetaG R2A_A_D2_MG | ecosystem: Environmental > Terrestrial > Soil > Wetlands | place... | reverse complement strand
TTGAGGTAGATCCTCGAGGCGTTCAGCCCGTTATCAAGATTGTTTAGAATTTCCGGGGGAAAGGCATCATTGTTCAGGGTATTTACGGCATTCCCGGAAATGGCACCACTACCGGTCCTTGTAATTAGGTTTAATACATATTGCTTTTCAACCTTCACTACCTCGCCGTCATCTGCGGCGTCGTATTCATAATCAATGGTAATTCTCGCGTTGGTAAGATCGAGCAACAGCATTATTTCCTCAGTTTGGGAAGAAACGGACAAATGAAGTCCCCTGAAGAATTCTTTAAAATTATCTGTACTTAACAATTCGGCCTGTCCTTCCTTGTCGAGGATGTTGGTCTGAAAAAAATCAGCATCCAGGGGAACCCTGATCCCCGGTTCTATCCGTTCCGGTGTTTCCAGGGATTCGTCGTCCTCGGTATCCGGATCATCTTCCACAAAGATTAAGGTTTGTTCATTGCTAATGGTGACCTCACCGTCAAACAACAATTCTGAGACAAACGTTGGCGAAAACTGCTGGGAAGAATAAAACTCCTGCGCCTCCTGAAAATTGAAGTTGGGATCCAAATCCCTTAAAAAGTAGGTGGATCGCTCCACCTTTAAATTAAATGGCATGTCTCTGTTGCCATAGATACTGTCAAGATCCCGTTTTACTGGAAACCTGTTTGAGGCTGTTGCGGTATCCTCACCGTCATTAATGCCATCACCGTCGGTGTCCACATTTAAAGGATCGGATCCGGCAACCCGTTCCTGATTATCAGTAAGGCCGTCACCATCGGTATCGCTGCTGGGATCAGCGGGGTCGGCGTCAAATTCATTGGCAACCCCGTCCAGGTCCCTGTCGGCATTCGTATTCCGCAAATATGGGATGTAAAGATGGACTTCCTTTACCGTCTCATTTTCTTGTATGGTCGAGGCACTTTCGTCACTATCGGCAGCATCCTCTGTCTGTTGCGAAAATAATCCGAAACTGGGATTACCGGCGCTAACACCCGCGACCGATTGCAAATTCACCTGGGTGGTAATCCGCGCCTCTGTTCTCCCGTAAATGGGATCGTTAAAAGTGCCCAATTGATACACTGGTAATTTATTGGTCTGTACGGCCTCAATCTTCTTATTAAAGGCAAAAACATCATAAACAGCCTTATCCGTTACAAATGGTTCCCCGCCAATAACGGAATCTCCAATCGTTATAAGGTCCTCTTCACAGGAAACGACTGCCAACACCAGTAAAATTCCCGCTATCGCAGAATATCTTCGTCCTTTTACTAACTTCATGCAGATTACTTTAAAACTTCGGCTTTATAAAAATTGGCATAGGCTTCCTCAAATTCTTGAATGGAAACATAAGGCAACACAGGTTTTTGAAGGTTGGCAATATAGTCCTGTAACTCTGTTGGAATTTCTTCCGCGGCTAAAATAACGGCATCGGAAAAATCTACAGCAACTTTTAACAAATTATTATAGGTGGGTGTATTCAGGTGTTTAATACGCTCTTCAGGAATCCCGTCAAAAGCTATTTTCTCCTTTAAGGAATTGTCCAATGACCCCTCAAAACTCGTCCCGTAGACGGAGGTTACAATTTTACTGTCCGCAAACAGGGGTTCATCGGCATAATAACCCCTTAAATAAAGGGGTAACAGGGAGGCCATCCAGCCATGTACATGAATAATATCAGGAGACCAATTTAATTTTTTTACAGTTTCAACAACCCCTTTCGCAAAAAAAAGCGCCCTTTCATCGTTATCGGGAAAAAGGTTTCCATCTTCATCGGTGAAGGTGGCTTTCCTCTTAAAATATTCCTCGTTATCAATAAAATATACCTGGATTCTCTCCCTTGGGATTGATGCCACTTTTATGATCAATGGCATATCCATATCATTGATGACCAAATTCATCCCCGACAAACGAATTACTTCATGAAGCTGGTGCCTTCGCTCATTGATATTTCCATATCTCGGCATAAAAATCCGTATCTGGCCCCCATTGCTGTTGACCATTCTTGGTGCTTCGTAAGACATTAATGAAACTTCATTCTCGGGGAGGTAGGGGACTAATTCAGAAGATACAAACAATATCTTTTTACCATTCATAAATGCTCTTTTTTATTTATCGGGCAAACGTAGCTGCAAAATTACAAAAATTATGCAGAATAGCTGTAATTATAGTAAGTTTGCTCGGTTTTAAAATTGATCATGCAGACATTCCGAACCAAAAAGAATCTAAACGTTCACCTTGGATTATTACGCTCCAAAAACTATACCATAGGACTGGTGCCGACCATGGGCGCATTACATTTGGGACACCTTGCTCTGGTCAGGCGTGCCGTTGCCCAAAACAGTTATGTTGTTGTAAGTATTTTTGTCAATCCCACTCAATTTAACAACCGGGAAGATCTTAAGGAATATCCCAAGGCCATGGATCGCGACCGCCTATTATTGCAAAGTATCTCCGATGAGATCATCCTTTTTTCGCCTTCGGTATCGGAGATCTATGCCGGGAAGGTGCACTCAAAAAAGTACAATTTTGAAGGATTGGACGAAGTGATGGAAGGAGAATTCAGGGAAGGACATTTTGATGGTGTGGGAACCATCGTGGAGAAACTTTTGACCATTGTCTCACCCCATAGGGCTTATTTCGGGGAAAAGGATTTTCAACAACTTCAGATTATCAGGAAACTCGTTGAATCACTGGGGCTCCCCGTGGAGATAATCAGCTGCCCAATTGTCAGGGAGGGCTCAGGATTAGCAATGAGTTCAAGGAATGAACGCCTGTCAGAACGACTGCGGAAGGAAGCCGCCTTTATCTACAAAACCCTCAAAGAGGCTAAAGTGCAATTTGGCACGAAAAGTGCTAAATATGTAATGGGTTGGGTGCGGCAAAAATTTAGTAAACATCCCGATCTCTCACTGGAATATATTAGAATTATGAACGCGGCCTCACTGAGACCTGTGCTGAGAAAGGAAAAAGGTCAAAAATACAGGGCATTTATTGCAGTTTATGCCGAAGGCGTGCGGCTCATAGATAATATAGCCCTTAATTAATTAACTTTGTCCCATGCAAATTGAAGTTGTAAAATCAAAAATTCACAGAATAAAGGTCACCGGAGCAGACCTTAATTATATCGGGAGTATAACCATCGACGAAGATCTGATGGATGCTGCCAACATCATTCAGGGCGAAAAGGTACAGGTAGTGAATAACAATAACGGTGAACGGTTGGAAACATACGTTATTCCGGGGCCCAGGGGCAGTGGCGAACTTACCTTAAATGGGGCAGCCGCCAGGAAAGTGGAGGTTGGTGATGTCCTCATTCTTATCGCTTACGCCTGGATGGATATTGAAGATGCAAAGACCTTCAATCCTTCATTGGTATTTCCCAACGAAGCGACCAATCTTTTGAACTGATTTTGAACAAAAACTTAAAAAAAGCCTTAAAAATAATACTCCCGATTACCCTGGGAGTTTTTTTGCTTTGGTACCTTTTTAATTCCACCACCCCGGGGCAGCGCGATGAAATACTCCGTTACATCAGGGAAGCAGATCCATTTTGGGTTGGAATTTCTATCTTTATTGGAATTTTAAGCCATGTTTCCAGAGCGATTCGTTGGAATTACCTCCTGGAGCCTTTGGGGTATAAACCAAGGATCAGCAATAACGTTTTTATCATCCTTACCGCCTATCTAGCGAATCTGGGGGTTCCGAGATCCGGGGAAATACTACGGGCCACAGCCCTGGCTACCTACGAGAAGGTGCCCTTTGAAAAAGGTATTGGAACGATTGTAACCGAGCGTATCGTTGACCTTGTAATGCTGATGCTCATCATCATCATTGCCCTGCTGCTGCAAACCGAACTTATTCTTGGATTTATTAAAGAGATGGGTTTTGGTATTGCCAGCGGAGCGCTATTGATCCTGACGGGCATCGCGGGGCTACTGGTCAGTATAAAGCTTATCAAAAGATCCACCGCGCCTTTTGCCCAAAAAATCAGGGCTTTTTTAAAAAGCCTGTTGGAGGGCATATTGAGTATCTTCAAAATGGAACAGAAATGGCCGTTTATCCTGCATACGTTGTTTATCTGGGGGGCATATATCGGGATGTTCTGGGTTATTAAGTTTACCGTATTAGAGACCGTTGATCTATCCTTTGGGCCCCTGCTTGTTGCGTTTGTGGGTGGTGCATTCGCCATGGCCACAACGAATGGGGGATTTCTCGCTTTTCCCATCGCTGTAAGTAAATCGTTGGAAATTTTCGGAATAAGTGCCGTGTCGGGCACGGCATTTGGCTGGATCATGTGGATTGCACAAACCCTTATGGTCGTCGTTTTTGGTGCAATATCTTTTCTGGTCTTACCGTTATGGAACAGGAACCGATAGCCAAAAACCAAGTTTATGAAACCTTATCTTATCTTCTTCTTCGTGTGTTTCTATTGTCTGGGACTTACTGCCCAGGTAAAACAGGAAATTTTTGAGTCTTTTAAACTTCAGGAAAGAAGGGATGTAAAATATTATTTCCCGGAGGATTATTCCGAAGAAAAAAAATACCCGCTGATCGTTGTTTTAGACGGGGACTACCTTTTTGATCAGGTAGTAGCTATCTCCAGGTTTTACAGTGAATTTCAGGGAATGCCGCAGGCTATTGTGGTAGGTATTCTTCAAAACAAAAATGACCTGCGCTGGGAGGACTGTGCCTTTGAAGAACACAGCGGTTTACCCACGGAAAAGGGAAAAATGTTTTTCGAATTCCTCGGGATGGAGATCATCCCCTATTTGGACCTAAATTACAGTACGGCACCCTTCAAGATGATCATAGGATATGATATTACGGCTAACTTCGCCAACTATTATTTGTTTAAGGACCGATCGCTCTTTAATGCATTTGTAAGCATTTCGCCCCTGCTGGCTCCCGAAATGGAGAGCAGGGTGCCTGCCCAGCTGAATAAGATGGATCAAAAAATATTTTACCATCTGATTGCCGGAGGTAACAGCGATGAAAATAAAAATACGATCCTGCAACTGGACAGGGGGTTGAAAGTACTGGATAAGGAAACACTTCACTACTTTTTTGATGAATACACGGAGGCCAATGAGATATCAGTGGCCACCTATGGTATAGGAAAGGCATGGGACCGGACTTTCGACATGTTTAAACCTATAAGTCCCAAGGAATACCGTCAAAACGTACTAACTTCTGAAGAACCTGTCTTCAAATATTTAGAAGATAAATACGCCATGATCGAGGATCTGTTCGGCTTTCGGAAATCGGTGGAGCTCAACGATGTTATGGCTATCTATGCGGGGTGTAAAAAGAAAGACGATTTTGAGTCCCTTAAGCCCCTTTCTGACCTTTGCAAGAAAGAATTCCCAAACACCATGCTGGGCTTTTATTTTGAGGGCGAGTATTACGAAGAACTGGGGGAAGCCAAAAAGGCCCTGCGGACCTTTGAAAAAGCATTCGGTATGGATGAGATCGATTTTCTGACGAAGGAAATGGCCCTGGAAAAGATAGATGCCCTAAAAGCTGATTTTGGGTTCTAAATTGGTCCTGTTCCCAGATAAATATTAAATACAACGCCCGGATATCACACAAGAATGATCGTCCTTGCGGAAATGAAATGGACTCCTATTCATTTAAATCCGTCATCCGGCAGGAACCTCCCTTGATAGATGGTATTATTATTATTGACCCCACGAACCTTAATTTATCTTTTGAGCCAACCGGGAATTAACATCCCGCCATAACCCACAAACATCGCGGTAAAGTTTTATCTTTATCGCAAACCTTGATCCGCGATATGGCCAAAACCAAAACCGCCTTTTTTTGTCAGAACTGTGGCAACCAATACGCCAAATGGGCGGGACAATGCAGTGCCTGTAAGGCGTGGAACACCATCGTAGAAGAAGTAATACAAAAAGATGAAAAAGTAGCCTGGAAGACCTCAACCAACGGGACAACACAAATCCCCAAACCCTTGCGAATACATGAAATAAACACCGAAAATGAGCTGCGGTTAAACACCCGGGACACCGAATTCAACCGGGTGCTTGGAGGAGGGTTGGTTCCCGGATCCCTGGTGCTTTTGGGGGGGGAACCCGGGATTGGCAAAAGTACGTTGTTGCTTCAAATTGCCCTAAAACTTTCACTTAGGACCTTGTATATTTCGGGTGAGGAAAGTCAGAAACAGATTAAGATGCGGGCAGATCGCATTCATCCGGAAAACGAAACCTGCTTTATCCTGACAGAAACCAGAACCCAGAATATTTTCCGTCAGATTGAAACCGTTGAACCGGATATTGTGATCATCGACTCGGTACAAACACTTCACTCGGACTATCTGGACTCGGGGGCAGGAAGTATTTCGCAGATTCGCGAATGCACGGCAGAGCTCATAAAATTTGCAAAAGAAACCAATACACCAGTTATCCTCATAGGGCATATCACCAAGGACGGGAATATCGCAGGACCGAAAATCCTGGAACATATGGTAGATACCGTGTTACAGTTTGAAGGGGATCGCAACCATGTGTACCGGATTCTGAGGTCTCTGAAAAATCGGTTTGGTTCCACCGCAGAATTGGGTATCTATGAAATGCTTGGGAATGGCCTCCGGGAAGTAACAAACCCTTCCGAGGTGCTCATTTCCAAAAATGACGGGGGGCTTAGCGGCACCGCGATTGCGGCCACGGTTGAGGGCCTTCGACCACTGATGATAGAGATCCAGGCCCTGGTTAGTTCAGCAGTGTATGGTACTCCCCAGCGTTCGGCAACGGGGTACAACGCCAAACGCCTTAATATGCTGTTGGCCGTATTGGAGAAACGCGCCGGGTTTAAACTGGGTGCCAAAGATGTATTTCTGAACATAACCGGAGGAATTACCGTCGATGATCCGGCAATTGACCTAGGCGTGGTTGCAGCCATCCTCTCAAGCAATACAGATACGGCCATTGAAAAAGGGAATTGTTTTGCAGCCGAGGTAGGATTGGCAGGGGAGATTCGCCCGGTTCAGCGGATCGACCAGCGCATCATGGAGGCCGAAAAACTGGGTTTTACCACCATATTTGTGTCAAAGAACAACAAAATAACTTTGAAGGGTACCGTGATCCAAATTGCGGAAGTATCCAAAATAGAACAGGTGGTGCACCGCTTATTTGGGGAAGCCTGAAAAAAGTATACCTTTAGTTACCTTCAAAAAAATCTGCTATGGAAAAAATAACCCTTGCGCTGCTTTCAGCCTTTTTAGTGGTACTGTCCGGTTGCAGGGAAGCAACATCCGCCCCTGAAAAAGGATCAGGGGCTCCAAAGTCAGATTACCTGAGTTTCAAAAACCGGGATGACCAGTTCACGGGAGGTATTAAAATGGTCCCTGTCACCACAGATAAGGGAACCTTTAAGGTCTGGACCAGGCGTGTTGGAAATAACCCTGCCAAAAAAATCCTGTTGCTCCATGGCGGGCCCGGAATGACGCACGAATTGTTTGCATGCGCGGACGGGTACTTCCCTCAGGAATCCATAGAATATATCTATTATGATCAGCTGGGCTCCTATTACAGTGATCAACCTGATGATATTAGTCTTTGGACTACAGGGCGATTTGTGGAAGAAGTGGAACAAGTTCGGAAAGCACTCAACCTGGACAAGTCTAACTTCTACCTGTTGGGACAATCATGGGGCGGCCTTTTGGCCATGGAATATGCCTTAAAATACCAGCACAATTTAAAAGGACTTGTCATTTCCAATATGATGAGCAGTGTTCCCGAATACAGCGCCTACGCTCAAAACACTCTGGGACCACAACTCGATGCTGAAGTATACCGTGAAATTAAAGGCTTGGAGGCGGCAGAAGATTTTGATAATCCCAGGTACGGCGACCTGTTGTTTGAGCACTATTACACGGAACATATTTTGCGAAAACCTATGGATCAATGGCCTGAAGCAGTAATGCGAAGTATAAAACACGTCAACAACCAGATTTATGTGCACATGCAAGGCTTCAGCGAATTTGGGATAACGGGAGATGCCACTTTAAAAGAATGGGATGTAAAAGACCGGTTAAAAGAAATAACCATTCCCACCCTTGTCATAGGTGCCCGATACGATACGATGGATCCGGCCCATATGGAGTGGATGTCCGGGGAAGTGCAAAACGGACGCTACCTCTATTGTCCCAATGGCAGCCATTTATCACAATATGACGATCAGAAGAATTACTTTGCCGGGGTCATCCGTTTTATCAATGATGTGGATGAAAATAACTTTTGAGCTTTAAGGGGCAGGGTTGGGAATCTCATTATGAATGGCTTCTATCCCCTCTGATACTTCACCGGATAATGCAACGTCAATGCTCGAAATATTTTCCTTTAGTTGCTCCATGGTAGTTGCCCCAATAATGGTACTGGTAACAAAAGGTCTTGAATTTACAAAGGCAAGTGCCATTTTGGTCAGTGGCAAACTGTGTTCCCTGGCGAGGTCGTAATATTTTTGGGTCGCCTTTCCGGAATTTTCACCACTGTATCTCTGATGTGTCGAAAACAGGGTTACCCGCGCATTGGCAGGCCTCATGCCCCCTAAATATTTACCGCTCAGAACGCCAAAACCCAGAGGCGAATAAGCAAGTAATCCAATTTTTGACCGAAGGGATATCTCGGACAGCCCCACTTCAAACAACCTGTTGAGCAGATTGTAAGGATTTTGTATAGTGATCATTCTTGGCAGGCTTGAATGCACTTTACTTTCCTCCATATAACGCATTGTCCCCCAGGGAGTTTCATTTGAAATACCCACATGCCGGATTTTCCCTTTGCTGATCAGATCCCGCAACGTTTCCAGGATCTGATGAATATTATCCTGCCAATGGTCCGAAATATCGTGCCGATAGCCTCTTTTGCCAAAGTAATTTGTGTTTCTTTCGGGCCAGTGTAGCTGGTACAGATCTATATAATCGGTCTGCAGTCGTTTCAAGCTCCCGTCAACCGCCTCCGTAATCGTAGCTTTCGTGAATCCTGTGGTGCGAATGAACTTGGTGAAGTCTGCCTTCCCGGCAATTTTGGAGGCCAGTATCACTTTTTCCCTGTTTCCTTTTTTTTTAAACCAACTTCCTATTATTTTTTCAGTAACAGCATACCGGTCCGGGTGTGCAGGGATAGGATATAGCTCTGCCGTATCAAAAAAATTGACCCCCTGATCCAGGGCGTAATCCATCTGTTCATGCCCTTCGGCTTCTGTGTTTTGACGACCCCAGGTCATCGTTCCCAGGCAAATTTTACTTACTTCAAGATTTGTGTGAGGTAAGGTGGTGTAGATCATAGTTGTTGGTTATACCGTTTGAGAGCACAAATTTAAGAATTCAAAACTTCTGATGTGAGATGACCCTTACTTAATTATTCCAATTCAACGAAAATTGGACAATGATCACTGTGTTTGGCTTCGGAAAGTATCACCGAACGTTTTAATTTATTTTCCAGGGGGCTGCTCACCATCCCGTAATCTAATCGCCATCCCTTATTATTGTTGCGCGCATTGGCCCGGTAGGTCCACCAGGTGTATTGATGGGGCGATTTATTAAAATACCGGAAACTGTCGATAAATCCACTGTCGATGAAGTTGCCGATCCATTCCCTTTCCACAGGCAGAAACCCCGAAACGTTTTTGTTGCGCACCGGATCATGGATATCAATAGCCCGATGGCAAATGTTGTAATCCCCGCAAACGATCAAATTGGGAATATCTTTTTTGAGTTGATTTATATATAGCTGAAAATCTGCCATATACTTCAATTTGTGATCCAGCCTGGCCAGATTAGAGCCTGATGGAAGGTAGAGGCTCATTACAGAAACCCCATTGTAATCAGCCCGAAGATTTCTCCCTTCAAAATCCATATAATCTATCCCCGTACCAAATTCCACGTGGTCCGGCCGTAGTTTTGACAAAATAGCCACCCCGCTATACCCTTTTTTCTGAGCGCTGAACCAATAGTGATATGGATACCCCGCCTTCTCAAAAACCGAAAGGGCCAATTGATCCTTCATCGCCTTAATTTCCTGGAGGCAAACGACGTCCGGATTAACAATTCTCAACCATTCAATAAACCCTTTGTTAAGAGCAGCACGAATACCATTTACGTTGTACGACACTATTTTCATATGCCAAAAATAACGAATGCGATTGGCCATGAAAACTTTCCCGTACTGATTTTAAACAGCAATAATAGCTCAGCCACAGTTTCAAGGGACATCCCTGGTCCTTAGGCCCTCCGGGACATTTTGAGGTTGCCCTTGAACGGACGTCGCTGGGAGGCAAAACCTTCCCCGAACATGTGGGTGCCAAGAATTTAACAGCCTTCGCATATGCTTTTGCATACCCTTGAATTATGTCATCTTTGTCACTTTGGAACGTTAATTGATTGATTCTTTGAGATAAAATCCGGAACAATGAAAAATACAATGCTGTTTTTTCTGCTCTTTGGGGGTATTTATTTGAATGCACAAGCCTATCCTGATTTCAATGAGCATCAGGAAATTAAATTTAATATGGGGTTGTTTCTGGCGACCACCGCCGTTGAAGTCTCCTATGAATACTACCTGAGCGAAGACACCAGCCTTGGCGGAACGGTCTATTTCAACGATGATGCCACCGATCTCAACGGCAATTTTGGCATAGGGCCAAATTTCCGTGCCTATTTCGGGTACGGTCCCCGGAGTGGTTTTTTTGCCGAAGCATTCGGTTTATACTATACCGGTGAGGATGACGGAGGAGCAGATCCGCCCGGAATCCCGAACAATAATTATAGTACTTTGGCACTTGGCCTGGGAATAGGAAATAAATGGGTAACCAGAAGCCAAAAATTTACCTTGGAACTCAGCGGCGGATTCGGCCGTAATATAAACCCGGCCGATTACCAGGACACCTTTGTCTATAGGGCCGGCCTTTCCATTGGATTTCGATTTTAAATCTTACTTTTAAGCCCATAGCAGAATTCTATGAGGGCCATTGTTGTATTCATTCTTGTAATTTACTTTTCCCCGGTGCTAAAGGCGCAGGAACCCGTGACAAAGGATAGCATCACCCAGCTTGATGAAATTATCCTCCTGGATGCTCTTAAAACCAAACATGCAACCGGAATAGTACCATCGGAAATTATTGGTCCGAAATTATTCCAGAATTACAGCCCGGTAGATATCGTATCGCCTATAAATCAGATACCGGGTGTTTATGTGTTGTCAGGTGCCTTAAATACCAATAGGATAACTGTTCGGGGCATTGGGGCCAGGACCCTTTTCGGCACCGACAAACTTCGTTTATACTACAATGATATCCCCGTAACAAATGGTGCCGGATCTTCGACCATCGAAGTGTATGATCTCGAAAATTTAGGTCAGATTGAGGTTATAAAAGGACCTAAGGGTACCACATTTGGTGCTAATTTGGGCGGAGCCCTGATATTGAGCGAAAAAGAGGCCCTTGGCAGGTCCACGAATTTCTACAACAACTTTACCGTTGGTTCTTTCCAACTGCTTAAGAATAATTTTTCCTTTAATCACAATGACGGAACATCCCAACTGGGATTTCAATATAGCCATACGGAAACAAATGGCTATAGGGAAAACAACCGTTTTGAACGCGATGGCCTGCTCTTAAATGCCTCCTTTCGTGTCAATTCCAACAACAGCATAGGTTTATTGGTCAATTATATTGATTACACCGCGCAGATTCCAAGCTCCCTGGGAGCGACTGCGTTTGCAGAAGATCCAGGCCAGGCGGCTTTTACATGGAAGGCTTCCAAAGGATATGAGGCCAACAACTACACTTTGCTTGGGCTGTCCTTTGCTCATATGTTTGGTCAAAAACTAAAAAACACCACCACCGTATTTTACTCTTATTTAGATCATTACGAGGCGAGGCCCTTTGGAATACTGGATGAATTTACAAATGGATATGGATTTCGGACACGCTTTTCAGGAAGTTTCGGGTTTTTAAGCGGTGCCGCCCAATATACCTTAGGCGCAGAACTTTATAAAGATCAGTACAACTGGAATGAATACGAAAACCGCTATGAAGAAAATAACGGAAACGGGAGTCTTCAGGGTGATCAATTTGCTGCCAATAAGGAGTACACAAGTCGAATGAATGCCTTTGGCACCTTATTGCTGCCGATCACCTCAAAATTCTCCGGTCAACTTGGATTGAATATCAATAAAACCCGATATGATTTCCGCGACTTATTTAACAGCGGGGCAAATAACAGGAGCGCCGACCGAAGTTTCGACCCAATCTTCCTTCCCAGTCTTACGTTCCAATATTCCTGTGCCAAAAATCTACAGTTATACAGCAATATAAGCAGGGGCTATTCTAACCCGAGCCTGGAGGAAACCCTAACCCCTGACGGAGTCATCAACCCGGATATCCGGCAAGAGACCGGGGTGAACTATGAGGTTGGTGCCCAATTCTTTTCGGAGGACCGGAAATTAGGCGTCAATCTCGCCCTCTATCACATGGACATCAAAAATCTTTTGGTTGCACAACGGGTTGGTGACGACCAGTTCATTGGCAGGAATGCCGGAAAAACGAGGCATAACGGATTGGAGCTAGCAATATCATATGCCATTGACCTGACCCCAAAAATACAAGTGACCCCTTTCCTGAATTATACTTTAAATGACCACAGTTTTACTGATTTTACGGACGGGGATGAAGATTTTTCTGGCAATCCCCTGACCGGAGTTCCCAAAAACCGGTTAAACTCGGGGATACAGTGCAGGCTTTATAATGATTTTTACTGGAATACAACCCATCAATATGTCGGGGCTATTCCTTTGACGGATGCCAATAGCCTGCAGAGCTATTCCTTCAATGTAGTTACGACCCGGATCGGATACCAGAAAAAACTAACAGAAAAATTTTTGGTGGGCGCAGATTTTGGAATCAATAATATATTTGATGAGGTATATGCACAATCGGTGCTGATCAATACACAGGGTTTTGGTGGCAGTGAGCCCAGGTACTATTATCCTGGCAATGGGCGTAATTATTATGGAAGCCTTCGACTGGGCTATCGCCTTTAAAGGTTGTTTTATCAGATGACAATAGCGGGGACCGCTGATTGGCCGCAAATGAATTATGCTTGTTCATCGGTTGAAATCTAAACAATTGGGTAAGCGATCTTTCTAATTTTATCGATGACCGACGTTAAGCCAAGCGATACCAGAATTTGGCGCGGAATAGTCGCATATTTCCGGCGTTTATATCTCCTCATGGCAGCCTTACTCAACCTGTAGGCCAGGCCTTCATCAATGGTATATACACAGGGATTGCATGAACCGCATGGTTCATTATTCACGGGCCTGTGGCAGAACCACGTTTTATTCATGATATCTATGAACCCGTGTTCCTCTGCCTCCTTTTTCATATCCAGTTTCGTGTAACGGAGCAGTGGAAAACGAAAACGTCCGAACAGTACAGATAATTCCTTTGAAGAGTTCAACGTATCCAGGGTATAATAAGGCCCTATCTTCTCGTTATCCATTTCAATGACTCTTCCAAAGGCGTTGATTGCTTCCAGCGCCTTATCGTCAGTGTGCACATTTAATTCAAGGTTTTTAATTTCCTTGGCAAGCCTGGCAAACCACACATACTGGCCACCGAACCAACATTTATTTTTCAGGGATGCATATGCTTCAGAGATTTCAGTGTCCACGGGGATATCCCGGTCGTTCAGGTATAAGGTCCTTACATTTCTTATTTGGCAAAGCGTTGATTTTTGAGATAAGATCTCCCGGGTAAGCATTTTTATGGTATCCAATTCAATTTGCTGCGATTTTCTTTCATCATCTTTGAGGTAATAAGGTTGAATGATGATGTCCTTCCCTGCCAGTTGTAATACGCGAAAGGTTGAATCCCAACCTCCCGTCCATAATATGTTAACTTTGGGCCTCTCGCTGAACATTATGAATTTCAATTACAATGGGAAAGTACGAAAAATAATTACTTTAAAAGGGGAGTTCCCGTGGATGCATGAGTCTACTCCATCTTCTGCAACCAGTGCTTCATATCTACGGCTTTAGCAATGATCCCCTTAATCTCCGGGATCGCAATTCGCTCCTGCTCCATGGTATCCCTGTGCCTGATCGTTACCGTCCGGTCTTCCAGAGTTTGGTGGTCAACCGTAATGCAAAAAGGGGTACCGGCTGCATCCTGCCTCCTGTACCTTCTTCCCACGGCATCCTTTTCATCATACATAATATTAAAGTCCCATTTGAGGTCAGCTACTATTTGATGTGCGACCTCGGGCAGCCCGTCCTTTTTTACCAGCGGAAATACGGCGGCCTTGGTGGGTGCCAGTACGGCAGGTAATTTTAGGACCGTCCTCGTCGTATTATTGTCCAATGCCTCTTCCACAAGGGAATGTGAAAATACCGCCAAAAACATGCGGTCCAGGCCAATGGATGTCTCTATGACATAGGGCACATAGCGCTCATTGAGTTCAGGGTCAAAATACTGCAACTTCTTACCGGAATATTCCTCATGGCTGCTAAGATCAAAATCGGTGCGGGAATGGATCCCCTCCAACTCTTTGAATCCGAACGGGAACTTAAATTCAATATCCGCCGCAGCATCCGCATAATGAGCCAGTTTTTCATGGTTGTGAAAGCGGTAATTCTCTTCTCCCATACCCAGTGATAAATGCCACTTCAGGCGTGTCTCCTTCCATTTTTCGTACCATTCCTTCTGAGTACCGGGCCTTATGAAATATTGCATCTCCATTTGCTCAAATTCCCGCATGCGGAAAATAAATTGCCTGGCTACGATCTCATTTCTGAAGGCTTTGCCCATTTGTGCAATACCGAACGGTATTTTTAAGCGACCTGACTTTTGAACATTCAGAAAATTAACAAAAATACCCTGAGCTGTTTCAGGACGGAGATAAAGCTCCATCGCACTTTCAGAAGAAGCTCCTATCTTGGTGCCGAACATCAGGTTAAATTGTTTAACATCTGTCCAGTTTTTAGATCCTGAAAGGGGGCAGGCAATTTCCAGTTCTTCGATCAGCGCTTTTACGTCATCAAGGTCCTCCTTTTCCAAAGAGCGTCCCAATCGCTTTAAAATAGTCTGCGCTTTCTCCCGATATCCAACAACACGGGGATTGGTACTGAGAAATTGGGCCTTGTCAAATGCATCTCCAAAGCGCTTAGCCGCCTTTTCAACTTCCTTTTCAATCTTCCCTTCTATCCTGGCTACATGCTCCTCCACCAGGACATCTGCGCGGTATCTCTTCTTGGAATCCTTGTTGTCTATCAGGGGGTCGTTAAACGCATCTATATGGCCGGAAGCTTTCCAGGTGGTAGGGTGCATAAAAATAGCGGCATCGAGGCCTACAATATTCTCATGAAGCTGAACCATGGCCTTCCACCAATATTCACGGATATTCCTCTTTAGTTCAACCCCGTTCTGGGTGTAGTCGTAGACCGCACTTAGCCCGTCATAAATTTCACTGGATTGCACCACATAGCCATACTCCTTGGCATGTGAAATCACCTTCTTGAAATCATCTTCTTGGTTTGCCATTCGGCAAAAATAGAATTTTAGTCAAAAAGAATGTAATTTATTTCAACTGAAATTCTGCGGATGTGAGGAGTCTTTCATCTTCAAAGACGTTCAGGGTATACGTTCCCTCACTCAAAGAACCTTCGGGGATGGTGATAAAATCGCAAACATAGATTTCTTCTCCCGTATATATGACTTCGAGTCGTTTGCTGTAGATGTTCCCATTGACCGAAATGGTGTTGGCATTATCTTCAATAACCCCCATGGTAGGACTGAGGAATTGAAAATAAATAACGCGCTCTTCACCGGCCACGTTGGGATTTGCTATAATGGTGACACAACCCCTCAGTTTCTCGATGGTGGACGCCTTATTGGTCTTGATAGGCCTTCCACTACGCAGCCTGAACCCGCTGCCTTCCGAGTTTTGCAACTTTAAATAACTCTTGGTCCTGAGTTCTTCGCTAAGTTCCCTGTTCTTTTTGCGAAGCAAAGCCTCGGCTTCGGCCAATGAACTGCTTTTTCCCCTGAGCTCCTCGATCATTTTCCTGGTTTCTTCGTATTTATCCGTCAACAACATATTGTTGTACTTGAGAAAATTATTAGTGAGCTTGAGACTGTCATGTCTCGCCTCCAGTCTACGAAGTTCTTTCCGGTATTCCCTTAATTTGTCAATCGTAAAATTAAGACGTCCCACGGAGTCCAATAACTGCTGCACTCTGTACCTGGAATCCTGCAACTCTATTTCATTGACTTCATTAAGAGCGGAAAGCCGGTCAACCTCGGTTTTCATCAGGGTAAGATCCTTTACCAATAATCCCCTTTCTTCCTGTAAATAATTGATTTGTGTTTTGGACTGGGCATAGCTATAATAAAAGGCAATTAAAATACCGATTATGACAGCGACAAGCGCAGCAAGGAGTATCTTATAATTGAATTTGTTATCTTGAAAGTCCATGCAATAAGGGCTAAGTTATAAGTAGGGATTAAAAAGAGTAAGATTTGTGTATTCCAAGCTATCAAATATAATAAATGATATCAACACAATCATGGTGCCAAGGTTGTGTTTTGGATGTAATGTTCGATTATATCGAGGAGAGTATCTTATATGCACTCTTTGTCGCAATCAATTACCACTTACCGAATACAACTTCTCGGAAGAAAATGCCGTTGATCGTATATTTTATGGGAGGGCGGACGTTAAAAAGGCAGCGGCTTTCCTCTATTATTCCGATCATGGCATCGTAAAAAACCTGATCCACTACCTGAAATACAGGAATCAGGAACCAATCGGTATATTTTTAGGCGATTGGTTTGGTGAACAGCTAAAACAGGAGGGGCCACTACAACGGATAGACCATGTAATCCCGGTACCTCTCCACCATCGAAAACTCCGTAAAAGAGGGTATAATCAGGTGGCAGAATTTGGTAAAAGACTGGCTTTCCATTTAAATACAGAATACCTGGACCATATACTGACCAAAACGGCAAATACAAAGACCCAGACCAAAAAAAGCAGGGCCTACAGATGGCAGGCCAATCGTGATCTCTATACACTTTCAGACCCTGAAGCAATCAAAAATAAAAACATCCTGCTCGCCGACGATGTAATCACCACAGGGGCTACCATCGAGGCATGTACCAAAGCACTTCAAAAAGGTACCCAGGCCACCGTTTACGTCGCTGCCATGGCGGTAGTTCCTTAATTTTACAATTCTGTAAAATAGTCGTTTCTTTGCCCCATAGTTTTGGTGAATGATCCCTTTAAAACGAAGTATATCCGTCCTCTTTTTAGTCTTTGTTGTTTTTGCACTTTTACAATGTGCAAAAAGAGGAAATCCGACCGGCGGTCCCAAAGATATCACTGCCCCGTCCCTGATCAGGGCAGAGCCGGAAAACCTGACAACCAATTTCGAAGCAAATAGGATAAGGCTCTATTTTGACGAATACATTAAGCTTCAGGACATTCAGAATCAACTCATCATCTCCCCGCCCTTAAAATACAATCCACAGATAAGGCCCCAGGGAGGTGCAAGCAAATTTGTCGAAATAATAATAAATGATACCCTGAGAGAGAATACCACCTATACCTTTAATTTTGGCCAGAGTATTGTGGATAACAACGAAGGAAATCCGAATCGCTTTTTAAGTTATGTGTTTTCTACGGGCAGCTATATTGATTCCCTGACAGTATCGGGGGTGGTTAGGGATGCCTTCAACAAGGAGGCCGATCCTTTTATTAGTGTCATGCTTTATGCAATTGATACTGCCTTTACAGATTCAACCATTTATAAAAGTCCACCCTATTACATTACCAATACACTCGACAGCACGATTATTTTTCACTTAAAAAATCTCAAAGCCGGGAAGTATGCCATGATCGCCCTCAGGGATGAAGGCAAAAACAATATGTTTGATCAAAAAACCGATAAAATTGGTTTCCTGAAGGATACGGTTACCTTGCCCACGGATTCAATTTATTTACTGACTCTCTTTAAAGAAGTTCCGGATTATGGTGTTCCCCCTCCAAACTATGCGGCAAATAACAAGATTATCTTTGGTTATAACGGGAAAGACGAGCAATTAACCATTGAACCGCTAACGCCGCTTCCCGATACGGTAAGGACATTGATCGCCAGAGAACCGGGGAAAGACACCCTGAATTTTTGGTTTACGCCCTTTGAGGCTGACTCAATTATTTTTAGGGTATCCAATGAAAAAAGGGCACAAACAGATACTTTTACCGTCAAAACAAGGAAACTTCCTTCAGATTCACTGCTGTTGAATTTAAGTCACCGCGGAAATATCAATTTCCAGGACACGTTCCAAATTGCGACCAACATTCCCATCATTAAAATAGATACCTCAAAAATTTCGATGATAAACAGGGATTCTTTGCCCGTTCCCCTCGGTATCGCCCTGGATACCGTAAAGAACAGGATATCCATTGATTTTGACAAAGAACCCAATGAGAATTACATCCTGGATCTGTTGCCTGAATCCCTGACCGACTTTTTTGAAAACACTATAGACACGACCACCTACAGGCTTTCTACGGGCAGTTATGCGGATTATGGGAATCTCAGGCTTACCATATCCGGGGAAATAGCATATCCCGTTATTGTGCAATTAACCAATGAAAGGGGGGAAGTGGTGCGCCAAATCTACGCCACGAAGCCGCAGCTATTTGAATTCAGTACCCTGGCCCCGGCGACCTACATCATCCGTCTCGTATTCGATGCCAATGAAAATGGCCAATGGGATACGGGTAGCTACCTGAAGAAAATACAACCCGAAAAAGTATTGTATTATCCCAAAGAACTGGAAGTAAGATCCAATTGGGAACTTGAAGAAAACTTTACGATAACAGAGTAAAGGAATCACCGTCTTTTAGAAAATTATACCGTTTCCTTGTGTCATCAATGTGATCCTTGCTCAAAGTGGCGTATAAAATAGTTTCCTGCTCCGAGAATACCATGCTATCCCCCAGGCAATCATAGACCCCTGAATGCCCGGAATACTCATTTCCGTTAGGATCAGAACCTACCCTGTTAACCCCAATGCAGTAAGCCATGTTTTCAATCGCCCTTGCCTTTAACAAGGCATCCCAGGCCTCATTCCTTACCTTTGGCCAATTGGCCACATAGATCAGGACATCGTAATTCCCGGTGTTTCTTGACCACACGGGAAAACGTAAGTCATAACAGATCAGGGGATGGAAATTAAAACCTCTAAATGTTGAAATTATTTTCCCCTCCCCCTTATTGTATACCTTGTCCTCCCCTGCCAGGGAGAAGGTATGCCTTTTGTTATAGGTAGCGATGCTGCCATCCGGATGGACAAAATACAGTCGGTTGTAATATTTCCCTTCCTCACAGAACACCATACTTCCAACCAGTGCCGCATTCTTCCCGGCCGCTTCTTCCTGCATCCAGCGAACGCTGAGGGGGCCCTCTGATGCGCTAACCCGTTGCGGGCTCATTGTAAATCCTGTGGTAAACATTTCCGGCAATATGATGACATCCGTATCATCTGATATTTTCTCAATCATACGGGAAAAATTTGCGCGGTTCTGTTCGGGCATTTCCCAAACTATAGCCGATTGTAGTAAGGCCACCTTCAATTCCATGGACATTATGTGCAATTTAATCCATTTTTTCCAGAAGGTCGATCAGGGATGCAATGCCCTGCATCCTGGCATGATCCAGGGCCGTGTTTCCGCGGGTATCCCTGGCGTTGCGATCTGCTCCCTGTGAAATCAGGAGTTTTACCATTTCTTCCCTGTTAAAGGTTGCCGCAAATATCAGACAGGTGGCTCCCATGGCATTTTTGATATTCACATTGGCCCCTTTATCAATAAGTATTTTGGCAACAGGAAGAAACCCTTTAAAACATACGCCCATTAAAGCCGTGTTGCCCGAGGCGTCTTTTTCATCAATTTCCGCTCCCTTGTCAAGGATCAGTTTTACCATCTCCGCATTCCCGTAATAAGCTGCCAGGATCAATGGTGTTGAGCCTCGCTGATCTTTGGCATTTACCAAAGAGGGGTTCACATCCATCAAATTACGGATGACTTCAAGATCACCACTCCGTATGGCGTCAAAAAAAATACCAGAATCTTTCATTTGGCCATGATATTGATCTTTTATTATTTCCCATTGGTTTAGGTATGGGGCTTTCTTTTGCAGTTTGCCACAGTTTGCAAATGTATCCTGATTCGGTTTCAGAACATTTGCTTATACTATAGATATTATTTATACTAAAATAACATAAATCAAAGTTTTACCTATAATATTGCGCGTACAATTTGATACATTTACAGAAGAACATACCTCAACTTAAAAGCAATGGAAAATAAAGAAATTAACGCCCCTCACGGCAAGGTAATAGATGTAAATGATTCAAGTAAGTGCCCATATCTGGGCGGATCATTAAGCCAAAGTGCCGGAGGCGGGACCACAAACTCAGATTGGTGGCCCAACCAACTTAGATTAAATGTACTTCGTCAGAATTCTTCCCTGAGCAACCCCATGGATGAAGATTTCAATTATGCCAAAGAATTTAAATCCCTGGATTTGGATACGGTAAAAAAGGATATTGTGGAAGTCCTGACAACTTCACAGGATTGGTGGCCTGCAGATTATGGCCATTACGGGCCATTCATGATTAGAATGGCATGGCACAGTGCAGGCACCTATCGTATTGGCGATGGCCGGGGGGGAGGCGCATCGGGTTCACAACGGTTTGCCCCCTTAAACAGCTGGCCGGATAATGCGAACCTGGATAAGGCCAGGTTACTCTTATGGCCCATAAAGCAGAAGTATGGAAGAAAACTTTCCTGGGCAGATCTGATGATACTTGCCGGCAATTGTGCCCTGGAATCGATGGGCTTTAAAACTTTTGGTTTTGGTGGCGGAAGAGAGGATATTTGGCAACCCGAAGAAGACATTTACTGGGGTTCAGAATCCGAATGGTTAGGGGATGAAGAACGTTATTCAGGCGATCGTGATCTGGAAAACCCTTTAGGGGCATCCCATATGGGCCTGATCTATGTGAACCCCGAAGGACCGAAAGGTCAGCCAGATCCTTTGGGCGCGGCTTATGACATTAGGGAAACCTTTGGACGCATGGCGATGAATGATGTGGAAACCGTTGCCCTGATCGCCGGGGGCCACACGTTTGGAAAGACCCATGGAGCTGCTGATCCAGACAAGTATGTGGAAGCTGAACCGGCCGGGTCCGGAATTGCTGAACAAAATTTAGGATGGAAAAATAACTTTGAGAGTGGCATTGGAAACGATACCATTACCAGTGGTTTAGAGGGTGCATGGACTACTACCCCGGTGAAATGGGGGCATGATTTCTTTAAGCACTTATTTGAATATGACTGGGAACTTACTAAAAGTCCGGCCGGGGGTCACCAGTGGCGTCCAAAAAACGGAGCGGGGACAGGAACGGTCCCGGATGCGCATGATCCTTCCAAAACGCATGCCCCATTTATGCTGACAACCGATTTAGCTTTGAAAGCAGACCCGGTATACGAAAAAATCTCCCGGCGGTTCTACGAGCATCCGGCCGAATTTGAAGAAGCTTTTGCACGGGCGTGGTACAAGCTTACGCACCGCGACATGGGGCCCATTTCCCGCTATTTAGGACCCGAAGTACCCAGGGAAGAATTGATGTGGCAAGATCCTGTTCCGGCAGTTGACCACGGGCTGATCAATGATGCAGATGTTGCCGAATTGAAAAAGAGATTACTTGCTTCGGGATTGTCCATATCTCAATTGGTGGCCACAGCCTGGGCATCCGCTTCAACGTTCCGTGGATCTGATAAACGAGGTGGGGCCAATGGGGCCAGAATTCGTCTTGAACCACAAAGGAGTTGGGAAGTTAACAATCCGGCTGAATTATCTAATGTGTTAAACACTTTGGAAGCCATTCAGAACGAGTTTAACCAGACTCAAAACGGCAATAAGAAGGTATCCCTGGCAGACCTGATCGTGCTTGGGGGGTCTGCAGGCATAGAGGAAGCAGCAAAAAATGCCGGACATGAGGTAACCGTTCCTTTTACACCGGGCCGTACGGATGCCACACAGGAAAAAACTGATATAGAATCCTTCGATGCCCTTGAACCCAACGCAGACGGGTTTAGAAATTACAAAAACGCCAAACATAAAACGATGTCCGAGGCAATGCTGGTAGACCGTGCACAGCTATTGAACCTTACGGCACCGGAAATGACCGTATTGATAGGAGGAATGCGCGTTCTGGATACAAATTTTGATAGGTCGAGACATGGTATTTTAACGGATCAGCGAGAAGTGCTTACCAATGACTTTTTCGTCAACCTTCTCAGTCTTGGAATAAAATGGGAAGACATATCGGAAGACGAAAGCCTGTTTGCCGGAAGGGACCGGAAAACCGGCGAAGTAAGGTGGACAGGGACCAGAGTGGATCTGATTTTTGGGTCAAATTCAGAATTGAGGGCACTGGCAGAGGTTTATGGCAGCAGCGACTCTCAAAAAAAATTCGTCAATGACTTTATAGCTGCCTGGTCAAAGGTGATGCATCTCGACCGATTCGACCTGGCCTGAAACCTGCTCAGGTTAAGTGAGATCGTATTATGAATTTTAGGTGGCCTGTTTCCAGGCCACCTTTTTATTTTCGGAATTCACATTCCCCTGATCCACGGACCATAATAGCTTCACCACAAACACCTGCCTAACCCTGGAGGCCTTAGGCAATCACCATGCTATCGGCTTCCCGGAGTGAAATCCTCCGGAGCATTCTGAGGGAGGTTTTGGGTGCCTGCTCCGCCCGTATCATTATAAATGGTCCATTCCTCAATGGTATACACGGGGTTCCCTTTTGTAATGTCCGAATTTCTCAGGGCACGGCCATCCTCGAACTCATGGTTGGTCCCCGAACCGTCTTCTCCGATCTTCCCGAAAATGTCTATGGTGTTCCCAAACGGATCCGTCAATTGCAAAGTGTCATCGCCATTTGAGTCAGCCGGACTGTTTATCCCAACGCCCAAATCCGGCGCAAACCCGAAAACCGTTTCAAATTCCGTCGGGTCAGGAGAAATCACCATAGCGCTTCCTGCAGCTATGATTTGGCCGGACAAATCTATTGCAGAGCCTATTTCTGTGTTGCCATTGGTATACCGCCTAAGGGACCAGCCCTCCAAAGGCATCGCCTCCTCGCCCGAATTGTATAATTCTATGAAGCGTGCCCCGTTGTTGTTATCCGGATCGGCCAATTCCGAAATAAAGATACGCTCTGATGTAGCAGCGACTGTCCCTTCCATGCAACGTTCTTCCAGGAGTGATACATCCGTCAAATCGCGTATGATCAACTGATATTCGCTGCGTTCCCGGTAGAGAACTCCTGTGATTGAGCCGTTGCCCGCCGGTAACATGGTACCCTGAAAATTGGAAAAACCACTGTTTAGCAGGACTATTTCATTCCCCTCACAATCGGACAATGTTCTTTTAGTTTCTTCACCCGCCAGGGCATAAGATTGCTCAAGCTCGGAATTGATCACTTCAATCTCCTTCAGGCCAACCAAAGTATTAACCATACTTTCATCCAGGTCCACTATGGAGGTGATTCTGGGCTCCACAGACACCGGAGGGTCGCAGGAGCGTATGATGTGCTCCGATACTACGGTCGCAGGGAGCCTGCCAACAGATACATTTCCAAAGGAAGTAAAGACACCGCCAAGTCTGAACACTTCCTTGCTTTTTCCCAAATACAGCCCTTTAAGATTTATAAATATTCGCGTGCCGACTTCATAAAAAAGGTGGGAATCCGCAAGTTCTATTTCTATCTGAAATCCTTCCTCCGGGTTCATGGGGTCGTCCTGAAAATGCAGTGTATTGAAGAAATTCCCGGCCTTATCCGAAGAAATTATGTAACCGCTTATGACCCAGTCATCCCGGATTTGTATCGTAGCATCCACAAAATAAGCCTTGACCTCATCAAAAGTTATATTTGCTTCCAAATTAGATTGACAGAAGGATGCAGGAGTTTCAATATTCCTATCCTTGTTACAACCGATAAGCAATGCCCAACCTACCAGCGGAAGCACAAGGTTCCGGTGAAATTTTAAAATATTATTCATATTAAAGTTTTAAAAGCTTACTGCTATATTCAGAAAATAGGTCCTTCCGTATCCGTACCAGTATTTAGGCGCAAATGAGGGCATGCCACTCAGGTTGTCCCGGGCCAGTTGTCCATAATTCCCATTCCTGCTTTGTTCATATCCCCCGGTTCTAAAGATCCTGTCGAAAACGTTGCTAATACTTGCAAAAACACTGATATATTTTCCATCGAGCAACCATGATTTTCCCCCCACAAGATTTAATAGATACACGGTGTCCAGCGATCGTTGTTTTAACAGGCGATTTACATTTTCTTCAGTCGCATCCCTAAAAGGTTGTCCTTCCCGGGGATCTAAATAAAAGCTCCGGGTCCTTGTGATTGTGGCAATGTTGGGGTAATTGTTTCCGAGGTAATTGGCTGTTACCCCTACCCACCAATATGTGGGGTCCCTGTATTCCACCCCTAGTGACCACGCCTTTTGCGGACCTTGCGCCAGCCTGTGATCCTTTATACGGGCAACCCCCAGTTCTTTAAAGCCTTCCGCTGATATAAGGTCCTCAGCATCACCGGCGGTATCAAAATTTATTCGCACAAAAGGGTCACTGGCATATAGCTGTTTATAAATAGCCGAAACAGCGGTTAATTTTACCATTGGGGACACTTTGTAGCTCATGCCCAATTCTATCCCCATATTTAATTTGTCCAGACCGGTGATCGCCTCCTGAACAAAATCTGATCCCAGACCGGCATCCACAAAGAAAAAATTAACATCCGTTCCGTTCTGAAATCGGCTGTAAAATCCCGTTAACCTTCCGGTGAGGTCGGGTAGGCGGATAAAATAATTCAGATCCGCGCTGCTCAGCCTTTCATTTTGAATTCCGGGGACCGTCTCATCGTGTTCCCGGGGATTTATAAAGGCATTTTGAAGAAAGGGAGCCCGCGTTAAAATTGCGGCATGGGCCTTTACCCAATGCCTGCCGGAAATTTGACAGGTAACTCCCCCTTTGATCCCAATATTGGAAAATTCAATGTTTTCACTTTTTCCCAACGAATGATCGGGGAATCGTTCATTCAGAAAAAGTCCTTCCCTGTTGTACGTGCTCTTTGAAAAGGTCCCGGCGATAAAGGCATCCCAGGAACTCCCGGTGCATTTAATTTGGGTGAAAGCCTCCATGACGCCGGCAGATACCCTGTAATCATAGTTAATTATATCCCCTTCCTGCTTTTCCCGAGGTCCGTTGACATCGTTTAACGTATTTGAAAAAGGGTCGATATCTTCGTGAAATTCAGCACCTAACAGATCCCTGATCCTGGCATTGTTGCGGGAAACCAAAGCTGTATACCGCAGGCCCAATTCAATATCGCAATGATCGCTGGCCTTTAGATTCGCGACCCCATTCAGGGTAAAGGAAGTATCTTCAACCTCATCATCGTACAGCACATAGGCGGCTTTCTGCTTAGAACCATAAGTGGTATTCGCCTGGTATGCCCGTTCCCAGTTGAGTTGAGGATGCCTGAGAAACCCTTCGCGAGCTTTTTGAGCGCTTAAAAAGTTCGCCCCTATGGGGCTATTGAGATAAAAACTTGGCAGATACCGGTAATAAGTAGGATCGGGATTCGGGGCGTTGTAATACCCCAACCTGCTATTGGAATGCTGTCCAAACCGATAGGCAATCCCGGTGTTAATAAAAAGTTTATCAGCCTGGTACAGGTGATTGAGCATAAGAATGGGCTGCTTAATTTTCCGCACCCTCGAATTGCGGAGTACTCCGTTCTGATATCCCCAATATGGATTGTACCTGTGGCCGGCCATCTGAAAAACCTCCCGGGTGATTGCGGCAGACCTGCCCCTGCGGTTGCTCGCCAAAATGGCTGTGAAGTACAGGCTGCTCTTTTTGCTATATTGATATTCGACGCCTCCGAAAATAGAATAGGCATCATATAATGTCCCCTCAATATAGCCCTGGTCAGCCCACCTGCGCGAAACTGAAAATGCACAGACCATCTTGTTTTTTTGCACTCCTGAGTTGTAGGTAGCCATAAGCCTGCCGGTATAGGTCCTGTTGGATGCCGAACTGGAAATGCGCAAACCCGGTCGT
>Ga0102947_1000135_pt1 | contig 26286 bp, 28 predicted proteins | sample SalPon2A_A_D2_MG_FD_78210 | JGI IMG/M metagenome (GOLD analysis project Ga0102947, IMG submission 78210) | Soil microbial communities from South San Francisco under conditions of wetland restoration - Salt Pond MetaG R2A_A_D2_MG | ecosystem: Environmental > Terrestrial > Soil > Wetlands | place... | reverse complement strand
TCAAAGATCAGAATCTCTTGTTCAAGGCCCACATCCAGCGTGCGCGTCTCGCCAGCGCGAAGTTCGACTTTATAAAGAGCGGTCGTATAGCCAATAAATGAGATGGCTACTTCTACTTTGCCCGGCGGGATGTCGCGGAGGATATAGCGTCCGCCTAAATCTGCCACTTCGCTCAGTGCTGTTCCTTCCAGCATGATCTGGGCACCCGGCACGACATCGCCGGTTTCCCTATCCGTGACCTGCCCCATGAGCGTAGCGGTGTCTTGTGCCATCGCTACTGAAGCCCACAGCATGCATAGCACCACCATGACGCTACCAGGCCAAATAATTGCACCCTTCATCCTATCTACTATTCTACTTGTTGAAAATGATAACGTGTTGGAAGAAATACGATCAGTAACCGAATACGGTACTCAGATCTTGAAAGCAGATGGCGCTAATAAACAGATTATCGTCGCTCAAGTGCAAGGGTAAAAAAAGGGCCGCCGGATTGACTCCAGCGGCCCATCAGGCTGCATCGTTTATGTCTTGCGTGCCTTAGCCAACTTCCACCAGTTCAATATCGAAAACGAGCGTCTTGCCTGCCAGCGGGTGGTTGGCATCCAGCGTCAGTTCCTCGTCGCCGACCTTCTTAATCACGACGGGCACGGCCTGTCCATCGGCGAGGGTGAGTTGGAGTTGCTGGCCGACTTCCGGGTTGAGCTCGGCAGGAACCTGGCTGCGTTCCACTTCGATGATGAGGTCGTCGCGGACCGTGCCGTAGGCTTCTTCGGGCGGGATGGTGGTCGTGCGCGACCCGCCAGGCTCCAGCCCGACGACCGCTTCCTCGAAACCAGGAATGACCTGCCCCGATCCCAGCGTAAAGCCCAGCGGCTCTCTGCCTTCTGATGAGTCGAAGACCGTTCCATCTTCGAGCCGTCCGGTGTAATGTACTTTTACGGTATCTCCTGTCTGGGCTTCTGCCACGGCGTGCCTCTTGTCGTTGTGCATGGGTAAAAGAATCTAAACGGCCTAAACGGGGCGCAGCCGCACAGGTTCGATTTGGTAGCGTGAACGTTACGGCCCATGAACAGTAGGCACATAGGCATCGGCCTCCATCTCGACGAGCATGCGCGAATCGATGAGGCGGGCGACCTCCACCATGCTGCTGGCCGGGCGGATATCCCTGAACACCTCACCGTGGGCTCGTCCGATGGCCTCCCAGTGCGCTTCGATGTTGGTCACGTATATCCGCGTCCGTATCACATGCTCGGGCCTGGCTCCTGCTGCTGCCAGCGCCTCCACGATGTTCGCCAGCGTCTGCCGCGCCTGTTCGTACGGGTTGCCAATGCCGACCAGATCGCCTGCCTCATTCGTCGCCGTCGTGCCGGAGATGTGCACATGCGGCCCGACACGCACAGCGCGGGAATAGCCGACGAGTGGCTCCCACGGGGTGCCCGTCGTTACGAGTTGATGCTCCATCGAAGTCGGCTCCCTTGCCAGTGTGACAAGCTTTTTTGGGGTGAAAGAAGGAGAAGCAGCAAGATAATGGATTCCACGCTTTTTGCCCTGCATTCGTCCTGAAAGGAAACAACGTAGGTCGTATACTGATAGCATCCGTCTTTCATCAACCTCGACGCGCTCGTAGCGTGCGTTCATGTCCTTCCGTTCCCTGCTGTCATCCCTTTGCGTGCTGAGCCTGTTGCTTGTGCTCGGTGCCTGTGCCAGTACCAGTGACCCTTCACCGGTCATAGAAACGGCTGGCCCCACCGCTACTATCGCAAACGTAGCGGCTTTTCTATCTGATGTGATGACGCAGGATCCATCCTTCAACCGAGACGATCTTGTCGCCCGCCTCGGCGAACCTGTGCGTGCCGAGACGGAGCCCGCCAACTCGGCGGGGGCCGCGACGACAGCCGTCTACTATGGCCTGGAAGTTGGTTTGCAGGAGGAAGGAAACCAGTCATCGGTGTCATGGATAGCCCTCACCGATGCCCGCCACACGTCCCCCGATGGGTTGCGCGTAGGGCTTGCGCAGAACCACATCCTGGAAACACTGGGCCGCCCCACCCGGCAAACGTCCACGCGGTTCTTCTACGAAAAGACCGAGCCACGCCCGATGACGCTCGTCATTACGCTGGAGCAGAAAGCCGCGAGTCGGCTCGAATGGCAATTCAAGTAGCAACCTACTCCAGCAGCGCGGCGACCGCGGTGTGTAGCTGTATCGGGTCGCCTGCTTCTGTCCAGGCCATGTAGAGGTGATCGCCAGAACGCACGAGGCGTGGAAAGCCACTGGCCCGCTCCGGCGATGTCAGGGCCACGCGTACAGCAGCCTCAGCAGTGCCATCCGCCTGGACGCGGCGCACCCGAATCTCGGCTCCGTCGTCCGTCCGCTCGACCCAGCTTACCAGCGCTCTGCCGTCAGGCAACATCACCACATCAACGCGTCCGATGGGCTGCCCGTCGTCTACCATCACCGGCTCGCCGAAGGTCTCGCCTTCATCCGGCGAAAAGCTGAGCTTGACGCGGGGCGTATCGTCGGCTGCGGTGAACCACGCCACGGCGACACGCTCGCCATCGGCCGTCACCGCCGGGCCATTCACCGGGCACCCTTCGATGTGCCAGTCATCAGCGTAGACGGTTTGCGGATCGGACCACTGTCCGTCCTTCCAGCGCACCACCGAGATGTCGCGGATTTCTTCGTCGCTACGGTCGCGGTAGGCTACGACGGCTCCGTTCGCCGTGCGCGCCGCTGAGGTCTGGCAGCAATCGCAGATGCGGGCATCCAGTTCGGCCTCGTTCTGGATGGATTGATCCGCGCCGACGGTGGCAGCCCGCAACGTCATCGCCCCGCCATGCCCACCACCGGTGTTACGTCCATCCAGCCAGACGGCCAAAACCTGATCGCCGTCCCATGGCAACATCGAGACAAAGCCGTGCTCCGTTTGCGTGTCATCATCGTGTGGTGTCAGGGCGTTGCTCCAGGTCGCGCCGCCATCGGCAGATTGCGTGAGGCGCACGTCGTAGGCATAAGTCGATTCGGCGCTCTTTTGCAGATAATGGGCCGCCATCACTCCCTCACCCAGCGCAATCAGCGACGGAAAGTCGGCCCAGTTGACAAACCAGTCGTCGCCCTCGGCAATGGTCTTTGGCGTTGACCACGCCGTGTCTTGCCGTTGTGCAAACCGTAGCGCCGCGTGACCTTCCCCCAATACCTCGACCCAGCTCAGCCAGACCTGTCCGTCCGCGCCAGCATACAAATGCGGCAACCCGCTGCCGGGCGCTGCTGGAGAGGGGACTTCCTGGAACGTCAACGAAGCGGCGGCGACAGATTGCTGCGCGGTAGGCATCTCTTCGGCATCTGGCTGCGCACATCCTATGCTCACCAAAAGACCGAGGAGGATACAGGCTATTGGTTTCATGCTGTTACTAGTTTGCCGTTGAGATGAAGAACTCCTTTCGGAAAATCTTGAACCTCAAACCTGCTCCTGAATCAGATCGAGCAAATGGATGATCTTCTGGCGCAACGCGCGGCGGTCCACGATGAGATCGACGAAGCCCTGCTGCTGCAAAAATTCGGCGCTCTGGAAATCTTCCGGTAGATCCTGTCCAATGGTTTCTCGGATGACACGCGGCCCGGCAAAACCGATCAGCGCCCCCGGCTCGGCCAAGTGAAAATCGCCCAGCATCGCAAACGAGGCCGTGACGCCACCGGTGGTCGGGTTGGTCATCACCGAGATGAACGGCAGCCCTTTTTGCGCGAGGCGGCTGAGGTGAGCGCTTGTCTTTGCCATCTGCATCAGGCTGAGCGCACCTTCCATCATACGCGCCCCACCGCTTTGCGAGATAATTACGAGGGGCACTTCTTCGGCGTAGGCCCGCTTGATGGCCCGCGCCACCACTTCGCCCACGACAGATCCCATCGAACCGCCGATGAACGAGAAGTCGAGCGCGGCAATCGAAACCTGATGACCGCCGACCCGCCCCATGGCCGCCCGCGCTGCATCGTTCAGCCCCGACTTTTTCTTAGCCTCTTTGATCCGCTGCGCGTAGGGCTTGCGATCTGTGAAGTGGAGCGGGTCTTTGGAAGTGAGGTCCGTGTCGTAGAGGTCGTAGGTGCTTTCATCGAACAGCAGATCGAAGTAGCGTTCGCTGTTCATCCGGTGGTGATAGCTACACTTGGGGCATACCAGCGCGTTGTCTAGCACCTCGCGCCGGTTAAGAATCTCGGCACATTCCGGGCACTTGATCCATTGCCCTTCGGGCGACTCATTCCGCCCGCTGCGATCCGTCAGAATGCCCTTCTGTTTGCGTTGAAACCAAGCCATGTTTTGAAGTGCGAGGTGAGAAGTGCGACGTACGAAGTGGGCTTTCTCAGCACCACTCCGCCCTCCGAACTCCGCATTCCGCGTTTAAAAGTTGAGTTTCTCAAAGATAGATGCTTTCGGCTTTTTTGCCACAAAAGCTTTCAGATAGAACGGCTCGAAGGCCGCGAGGTCCTCGAAGAGGCCCTGCTCGTAGCGAGGCACCGCCTGCTTTGCTATCCAGGTGGCGGACGGCGCGACAATCTCGGGGGCGAGCACCTGCACATTTCGGTGGAGGTCTGGGAGGAGCGGCTCGGCACGCGGCACGCCTTCCCCCACGAGCCAGAGGCGGTCGCCTGCAAGATTTTCGAGCCACCCGGGCAGGTCGTCGAGCAGCAACGCTTCCGCGCCAGCCAGGGGTTCCAGCGTGCTTTCTGCGCCGCGCCGAAAAGCAGCAGCGTAAACTTCGTGGCGGCGCGAGTTGAACAGGGCACCAATGACATCACCCGGAGCCACCCTCTGCACCGCAGCCGCAGCCATCGCTTCGAGCGATGGCACACCCATGAGCTTCGCATCCACGGCCATCGCCAACCCTTTCGCTGTGCTCATGCCAATGCGCAGCCCCGTGTACGACCCCGGCCCCATCGATACCGCGACGGCATCCAGCGCGGAGGCTGTCAACCCAGCGTAGCGCAACGCATCCTGTATCATCGGCACCAGACTTTCGGCGTGGGCGCGGGGGCGGCGTAGCGTCAGGTCGGCGAGGATCTGACCATCTGCCATGAGCGCGACGCTGCACACGTCGGTAGCGGTTTCGAGGGCGAGAAGCGTGGGTGGCATAAACGAACTGGTGGGATTACGGGCGGCGAGTTAAAGCCGTTTGGCGGCGAAGTGTTCTCCTTTCCCTGGTAGCAGGCACCACCCGGAACTCCGCTGCATCTTTCAGGTCGGAGAAATGAAAGCCGCCTTGATTATTTTTTTGCAAAGAGTATCTTTGTGGAGAAATGGAAATGAGGAATTGGAAAGCGGCTGTGTCAAAACAGCCTTTCCCATTTTCTATTTCCCAATTTCCACATAGACGACTCAAACCGCCACCGGCCCTTACAGCCAGGTGGCGTCTTTTTCTCGCCTTTCGACAACTGCTGGCTCAACACAACATACGCAGGGCCACCCAATCAGGAGGAAGTAGATGAAAGTTTATGACGCAGACCATATCCGTAACGTCGTGCTGGTAGGCCACCAGGGTAGTGGCAAGACGATGCTGGCCGAAGCCATGCTGTATGCAAGCGGTTCCACCCGCCGCATGGGCACCATCGAGGAGGGTAACACGCTTAGCGATTACCACGACAGCGAGAAAGAGCGGCAGATGTCGATTTTCGCTTCGCTGCTCCACACCGAATGGAAGGGGCATAAGATCAACGTGCTCGACACGCCCGGCTACCCCGATTTCGTCGGCGAGGTGGTGGCGTCCATGAAGGTGGCGGACACGGCCATCTATGTCATGAACGCGGCGGAAGGCGTCGAGGTGGGTACCGAGTTGGCCTGGACGTACGGCACCCAGACCAACAAGCCGTCCATGTTCGTTATCAACCACCTCGACAAAAGTCAGGCTGATTTCCGGGCGCTCGTCACCCAAATCAAGGAACGCTTCGGACGCGGCGCGACGGTGGTGCAGATCCCCGGTGGGGCGGGCTCGCGCTCGATCATTGATGTACTGCTGATGAAGCAGCTTTCCTTCCCCGAAAACCAGAACGGCAAAGCCGTCATCAGCGAGATCGACGATGCATTCCGGGCTGAGGCCGAAGAACTGCACAACGCCCTCATCGAAGACATCGCCGAGAACGACGAGAGCCTGATGGAGCTCTACTTCGAGCAGGGCGAACTCAACGAGGATCAGATGCGCGAGGGACTGCACGAGGCCATGCTGCGGCGCGACCTCTTCCCGATCTTCGTGACCAGTGCCACGGCTAATGTGGGCGTCTCGCGGCTGATGAGCTTCATCGACAACGTCTGCCCCTCACCTGCCGAGATGCCCCCTGCCGAAACGGAGCAGGGTGACCCGGTCAATGCCGATCCCCATGGCGAACCGGTCCTGTTCATCTTCCGCACGATGGCCGAACAGCATGTCGGCGACTATTCGTTCTTCCGCGTCTACAGCGGTACCGTAGAGCAGGGCATGGACCTGGAGAATGCACAGACCGGCTCCGGCGAGCGCCTCGGCCAACTGTATGCCATCGACGGGCGCGAGCGCGATCAGGTGCAGAAGATGATGGCGGGCGACCTCGGCGCGCTCGTCAAGCTGCGCGACACACACACGAACGATACGCTACGCAAGAAAGGCTCGAATGTCGTCATCAAGCCCATCGAATTTCCCGAGCCGCGCTACAGCTCGTCCATCCAGGCCGTCAATGAGGGCGAAGAGGACAAGATCGCGCAGGGCCTCCACCAACTTGTCGCCGAAGACCCGTCGCTGCTGGTGCATCACGATCCGCACCTGAACCAGATGGTACTCGGCGGGCAGGGCGAGTTGCATCTCAAGATTGCGCAGTATCGCCTGAAGAACCAGGCGGGCGTGGACATCGACTACACCAAGCCACGGGTGGCCTACCGCGAGACGGTCCGCTCGTCGGCACGGGCGTCGTACCGGCACAAAAAGCAGACCGGTGGGGCCGGGCAGTTCGCTGACATCTCAATGGTTGTGGAACCGCTGGAAGGCGAATACCATCCGCCTGCCGATATCAAGGTGCGCGGTGTTGCCGAGGTAGAAACCGACTGGGGTTCCAAGATCGAATTTATCGACGGTATCGTCGGCGGCGTCATCGACATGCGGCGCTTCTTCGGAGCCATCCAGAAAGGCATCCTCGAAGCTGCACCTACCGGTCCGATTGCGGGCTACCCCATCGGCGATGTGCGCATCGTCATCTACGATGGCGGCATGCACTCCGTAGACTCCAACGAGAACGCGTTCAAGACGGCAGCGCGCATGTGCTTCCGCGACGGCTTCCGCCAGGCCAGTCCCGCCATCCTCGAACCCATCTATGATGTGGAGATTACGGTGCCCGACACCTACATGGGCGACGTTATAGGCGACCTGAACACCCGGCGCGGACGCATCCAGGGCATGGAATCCGAAGGCATCTTTCAGAAGGTACTGGCGCAGGTGCCAGAAGCGGAATTGTATCGCTACTCGACGGCCCTGCGTTCCATCACACAGGGGCGTGGCCTGCACAAAGCCACCTTCAGCCACTACGAGCCCATGCCGCGCCACGTCCAGGATCAACTGATGGCCGAGGCCGAGGAAATGGCAGAAGCGTGAGGTTTAGAAAAGGGTGAGAGGAGACAGGGGACGCAAAAGCTCCCCCTCTTCCCCATTCTCCCTTTCCTGAATGTTGCCGGAAGGCAGCACGAGGTCAACGAAGGGCGGTCCTGCCAGCAAGCGGGGCCGCCTTTCTTTTTGTTGGTGCAGCCGGCTGCACACCGGCCTCCATGAACCTGGACTTTGATAGCAGTGGATTGTCGGGCCTAGCCTCTGGCATCGATACCCCTTGCATCTGGTTGAGGACGCGGTGCACCGTGCCTGCCGGAATGAAGGCGAGATAAAGCAGGATCATCGTGAGGGAGAAGGTGAAGGCATACAGCAAGACGTAAAACGCCAGGTGCATAACAATACCAAGCGGCATCAGATACTTTCGCCCCCACGGAAAATGCAAACCGAAAGCTAGCGCCAATTGCAAGATAACGACTCCAATAGCAGCCACCATCGTTAGTGGCTCAAACAAAAAGAACTGGCTGTAGTCAGGACCGGGGAAGTTGGCGTAGATCAGTTGTTGCAACCGGTCGCCACTCAGAAATGCCGGATTCGCTTTGCTGAACGCCGCCCAGAAATACACCATGGAAAGTTGAAAAGCGATGAGCCGCATCCCCCACAGGTTGCCCCACTCCTTTGGAGCAGGCTGCCCCCGGCGTTCGGCTCGGTGCAAGGCACGCCACCGATCCAGCGAATAAGACTTTCCGCAGGGTGTTAGAGCCAGAAAAAAACAGGCGATGGCTAAGAGGTAGACATGATGCCCTGCCCAGTATGCATTGCCCAGGTAATGCCCGAAGTAGAAATAGTTGGTAAAGACAACACCAGATACAAGCAGCGAAGAGAGACGCGACCATAAGCCGACCAGCATCAACCCCGTCGCTACGAAAAACGTCATACCGAAAAGGATCCACGGCAGATGCAGATCGTGCTTGGGCAGCATACTTCCGGCAAAGCGTCCCCAGATGAGCAGCACCAGCCCGATGCGCATCAACCCGGCAGCCCGCGTCGATCCTTCATACCGAAGTGCCCAGCCTGTTATTTGATTCGCCAGCGTCATGGCTGCCTCCGATTCTCAGCATCGCTCGCTGCATCAACCGCTTTTCCCTCGAACAGCGGCACCCAGCCTACAGGCGTCGCTATCCGCGCATCAACGCGCAGGTCTTTGTCGTCGCCTAGGGCCTCCTGCATTTTGTGAGCCACCGCCAGCACGCCGGCTGCTCCTTCCAGCCGCCGCACTTCGATGGGAGCCTCCTGAACAGCAGCATACCCCAGCACCTCATAGCGATCTACCGGCATCCGGTGCCCATCGGCCTCCTGGATGTAAAACGCGACATCGCACACCCGCAGGCCCAACCCGGAGTACATTGTCCACTCCCGCAACAGGATGGTTTCGCCGCCCAGCACTTGCTTGTAGAACGGTCCGCCCACCATCAGCAAAACAAACACCACAAAGGCGACTGTGCGTGTGTGCTCTTTCAGGCGCAATAGAAGGGCGCGATGGGGCATGGCTTCCGATACGGTTAGGCAACATGCATCGTATCGGAAGCCAGCCCTCCTTCTTTAGATGATCTTCCTCAATGCCACTTCAGCAACAGCATCCGGCGCGTCTGCACGAACATCCCGGCCTCCATGCGATAGACGTACATGCCGCTGGGTAAGCCGGAGGCGTCGAACGTGGCCTTGTGCCGTCCTGCCGCGAACATCCCGTCGCGCAAGAGGGCAACCTCCCGCCCAAGGATATCGTAGACCCCCAGCCGCACCGAGCTCGCCTGGGGGAGCGTGAAGGCTATCGTCGTCTGCGGGTTGAATGGATTCGGATAGTTCGCTAGCAGGGCAAAGCCTTCGGGTAGCGCCCTCTCTTCAATGTTAACCCCAGTGGCCCCAGTGGAGAAGGTGCGAGAGGCCGACTAGAGACCCACGTTGCCGCTGGCATCCACGCCGCGCACGCGCCAGTAGTGCGTCGTCTGACCGCCGAGGTTGCCCGCCTCCATCGCGCCCGGCCCCCGCCGGTAGCCATCCGCGACGCCCTGCGGCAACAGATCTGAGCCACCCGGAGCCTGCGCCGAAGTGCCGAAGAAGACGCTGCCAGGCGGAGCCTTCATGAACCGGGTGATGAGCAGCGTCCTTTCCGCCTGCACTTTGGCCGCGAGGTGGCCGGAGGTAATCTCGCCCTGCGCTCCTTCGCCCTCAAACAGGTCGTCGTCTAGATCATCTTCTGTCACCTGATCGTCGTCTACCACCTCCAGGCAGGGGCTGAACTCGCTCGTGCTGCCATCGGGGTGGGTGGCTGTTGCGGTCAGGTAGGTTGTTTCGTTACCCAGCCCAAAATAGCTGGTGCTGAACGAGCCGGAGATCGAACTTGCGTCTGTCTGCGTGTCAACCAACGGTCGCTGGCCCTCGCTGAACCCACCGGGTTCTTCACACGCCGGGTTGGCGTAGATGTCAATCCGATACGCCCCAGGGATCCCATCGGATACCTCGACATAGCCGGAGATTTCGACGCCTTGTCCGCTACGCACAGCAAGCAGCAGGTCGGGCGTGTTTTGCAAGCCGTTGGGGCCGTCGTCCAGGTCGTCGGCGTCGTTCTCGGTATGTCCATCGCCTGACGTGAGCCGGGTCCCCGTCTGTTGTACGTCCACGCCGACGCCGATGGACAGGTCGATGCCGGCGTAAACCTGGTTGTTGCGGATGGTGTTGCCCAGGCCATGCACGCTATTGCCGCTGATGTTGTTAAGGCTATTGATCCCCTGAAGCAGCACGCCGGTACCCTGGTTATATGCGATGACGTTGCCCAGGCCCTTATCCCGCCCACCGATGAGGCTACCGTTGGGGGTCCCGCCTATCACAATGCCATGCCCGCTGTTGCCCGCCGGGGTGCCCTGCGGGGTCAGGCCGATGTAATTGCCCTGGATGGTCAGCCCCGTAAAGGTACCCGCGTTGACGAAACGCTCGCCGCCATTGATGGCCTGGATGCCATCGCCGTCATTGCCTGCGATCACGTTGCAGATGCCCTCGCAAGCCCCTACCCAGGCACGGGTGTCGCCACCCTCCATCACGGCTGCTTCGGCAGGCAGCACGATGCCGCTCTCGCCATTGCCCAGCGACTGCCCGCTGATGTTCACGCCAATGTAGTTGCCCTGGATGGTGCTGAACATACGCACATCGCCGTCATTCTTGAAGTAGATGCCCGCGCCCGCATTGACCGCAATCACGTTGCAGAAGTCGTCGCAGACCTCGCCCCGCCGACCGCCGATGACCACGTTGCCGCCCAGCACCTCGACGCCGTATTTGCCGTTGGCCAAAGAGTTGGTAGCCTTGCACCACGGCCACATCGCCGCCGAGAGCGAGGAAGGTACTGGCAGCATCTTTACAGTACGGCTACCCCTGGGCCATGCCTACCTTTCACCTTTCCGACGCCGAACTGGCACCGGCAGCGGAACCGCTACCCGTACAGCATCCCCGTCCTTCTTCATCACCCACCCTGCTACTGGAGGACGACCTGCCTGGCGATGGTAGCCTCACACCCCTACCCGATTCGGATGAGGATGTGACGACGGTGCTCATTGTGAACGACAATGCCGATGTGCGCACCTACACCCGTCTTCATCTGGAGCGCCACTACCGTGTGGTGGAAGCCGCCAACGGACAGGCCGCGCTGGAGGCGGACCGCCGAACCTCGTCGTCAGCGATGTGATGATGCCGGAGATGGATGGCTACGCCTTCTGCCAGGCCATCAAAACCGATCCCGAACTGGACTTCATCCCGGTGATCCTGCTGACGGCCAAAGCTTCGGCAGAGAGCAAAATTGAGGGACTGGAAGAAGGTGCCGATGACTATTTGACGAAGCCTTTCAACATCCGCGAACTCGAAGCCCGCATTCACAACCTGATTGCCTCACGGCAGCGTCTGAAAAGCCGCTTCAGCCAGGATGCTGCTCCCGCTACGTCGCTGCTCTCTTCCCATACAACATCCTCTGCCGATGAGACCTTTGCCGCCCGTTCCGCGAGGCGATCGAGGCGCACTTTGCGGAAGAGGCCTTGACGGTTGATGTGCTGGCCGAGGCCGTGGGCATGAGCCGGGCAACGCTGTACCGCCGGGTTCGGGAGGTCTTCGACCAGCCACCGATGGATCTGGTCTGGCAGCTTCGGCTGGAGCAGACCGCCCGGTGGCTCCAGGAGCCGGATATCACCGTCAGCGAAGTGGCTTACGGCGTCGGCTTCCGCAGCATTTCGCATTTCTGCAATCGCTTCCGTGATCACTTCGGCGTCAGCCCGTCGGCGTCAGCCCGTCGGCTTTTCGCACCGACGCTCAACGAGACGCCTGAAGTCTGTGTGATGTGAATGATCGGCGTCGGACGGACACATAGGTCCGTCCCTACAGGTGCCCTGTTTGGGGAATGGCAAATCCCCAACCATTTACCAATTTCTATTTTCCTTTTCCCACACTCCCTCAACTGCGCCTGCGTCTCAAAGCCTTGCGTGTTCGTCTCATGAGATAGAGACACAATCGATTGAGACTGTTACGCAAGGTGCGCTCCGTCTCGCTGCTGCATACTGGCCCGTACGTCATCCGCTCATCAGCGCCGGGCTTTTTCCATGCAGCCATCCTGGGTCCCTCCTATCGATTCGCCCCGCCTCATGCTGGCGGCCTTTTCCCCATCGCAAGGCGATGATCCACATCTGCGCGATGCGAAGGCCACCGCTCGTAAAGCGGTCACGCTCCCGTGTGTGCTGGTCGTGGATGACGATGCGGAAGTGCGGGGCTACCTGCGCACCTGCCTCAAGCCGCTAACGCAGCACATCCTGGAAGCGAGCGATGGCGAAGAAGCCCTCCGTCTGGCCCGCACCACACCCGACCTCGCGCTGGTGATTGCCGATGTGATCATGCCGCGCATGGACGGGCTGGCACTACGAAATGCTTTGCACGCCGATCCGGCGCTGACGCATATCCCCGTCCTGCTCATCACCGGCGATGCTACGCTGGGCGGCGAGGTGCTCAAGAAACCCTTCAACGCCCGCACGCTCCGGGCCCGGATACAGACGCTTTTCCCTTCCTGACACGAGCCCTTTCACATCCTTTTCTCTAAATGACTGGCCCCATGACGACCCTGTTGAACAGACCGCTATCGCCGCTTTCCTGGATCGCTTTTGTTGCGCTGCTCTCCGGGCGGCGTAGCGACAACTCGTTCCAACTCGTCGTCCTCGATGCCAGTGGCGCTGTAGTGATAGGCGCGCTGGCGACAGCGAATGAGGAGGCTACCGAACTGCCTACGGCCTTCACCCTCGGCGGTAACTACCCGAACCCGTTCAACCCGTCCACCACCATTGTCTTCGACCTGCCGGAAGCTGCCCAGGTCACCGTCGAAGTGATCGACCTGCTAGGCCGCCAGGTAATGACCTACACGCCAGGGACCGTAACTGCCGAGGCCAACCGCACGGTGAATCTGAACGCCTCTGCATTGTCATCGGGCACCTTTACCGCGTGATTGCCGAGACTGCAACCGAGCGGCTGATGCAAACCGGGCGCATGGCGCTGGTGAAGTGATGCGTGAAACGCGATGCGTAAAACGTGACGGTGCTTTGCCAAATCAGGCTTGACAGGAGCACCGTCACGTTTCACGTCAGGCCTTACGCACTCCTCCTTGTCATCCTGGCTTGAGCCTGCCCCCAACTTGATCGGGGGAGCCGGGATCTAGTATGCTTGCAAGACCTTTGGATCCCGGACTTGATCCGGGATGACACCAAAAGCACAGTTATGTAAGTCCTAACGTTTCAACGGCTACTCGCCCCCAGCAACAGCATCATACAAAATGCCGACCCACACATCGGGCTGCATGAAGCCGCCCCCCCATTCGTCGTCGAAGTCGGCGGTGGGCTTGGCGTCGATGAGGGCCTGCCGGTCAGTTCCATCGGCGATAAGATTTTGCACGTTATCGCGCACACCGACGAGCATATCGTGGTAGGCTTGCAACTCGGCTTTGTTGGAGAGGGGGCCGTGACCGGGGATAATCTTTGTGTCGTCATCCGCCAGCGCCAACACCCGGTCCGCCGCGGCGATAATGCCATCTAGCGTGCCACCGCTGGAAACGTCAATGTAGGGATAGAAGCCGTTGAAATACGTGTCTCCCATGTGGACGACGTTAGCGTTGGCAAAATGGATGACGGCATCGCCATCGGTGTGCGCTGGCTCGACGTGCAGCACATGGATGTCGTCGCCGTTCCAGTGGAAGGTAATGGCGTCTGTGAATGTGACAACCGGCCAGGCTCCTTCCGGTGCGGGCGGCGTGGTTCTGTCGAAAGCCGCATTGAACTGCTCTGTGCTCATCCGCTCACGGACGTTTTCATGCGCCACGATGATGGCTCCGGCTTCGCCCATATTTTCGTTGCCACCCGTGTGGTCGCCGTGCCAGTGGGTGTTGACCACAAACCGCACCGGCTGGTCTGAGAGTTCAGCCACCGCCGCCAGGATGCGCTCGGTCAGCGGAGCAAACTGATCGTCGATGATAAACGCCCCATCTGTGCCCACCGACACCCCGATGTTGCCGCCGCGCCCTTCGAGCATGTACACACCCTCGGCGACTTCTGTCGCTGTTATTTGCACATCTGCCATGTCATCCTGCGCCTGCGCAGGCATGCTCCAGGCAACAACAAACAACGTAGTAAAGACAAGAGCTATTGATTTTTTTAGCTGGTTCGACCACATAATAATCCTCTCAGTTGGGGTGGGCTGGTTGAGACCGTAGAATAAGAAGCTTCTAGCGCATTTCGTAGAGCAAACACCCACTTTTCCAACACGACCAATGTTTGGCATTGACCAAATAATTTAACCATATGGTTGAATATTTAGGTTAAACCATTTAGATTACACCCGATCATCTTACAAAAAGGCCAAGTATGAGCGAGGAAACGGGAAAAGCGACCGAAGACAAAATCTTCGAAGCAGCACGCGATGTATTCCACGAGCAGGGCTACGGCGGCGCACGCATGCAGGAAATCGCCGACCGGGCGGGCATCAACAAGGCCCTGCTGCACTACTACTATCGCAGCAAGGACAAGCTATTTGAGGCGGTCTTCCACGTCTCGGCGATGCGCGTAGTGCCCCAGATCGTCGGTGTGCTCACCGCCGAGATGCCTTTGCGCGAGAAGATAGAACGGTTCGTCCACACCTACATCGACCAGATCGTGGCGAATCCGCATGTGCCGGGTTTCATCCTTCAGGAGTTGCGTCGCAATCCCAACCGGCTGCGCCAGTTTGTAGGCGAGTTGGCCCGCGATAAATTCGCTGGGATCGCCCAGGATATCGAAGAGGCCGTAGCGCGTGGCGAGATCCGGCCCATCGAAGCGCCGCACCTGCTGGCAAATATCCTCGGGTTGTGTGTTTTCCCATTCATTGCCCGGCCTATGCTCCAGACTGTTGTCGGCTTCGATGATGCGGCCTACGACGCTTTTCTGGAGGCCCGCAAGCAGGAAGTCACTGCCTTCATCCTCAACGCGCTGGAGCCATGATGCTACTCGTCGCGCTCCTCATCGCCACCGCGCCCGCCGATACGCTTACCCTCGACGCCGCGTACCGGGCTGCCGAGGCACAGTATCCGCTCCGCCAGCAAATCGACCTGCGTGAGGCCATCGCTACGTTGCGGGTACAGAACCTGCAAGCACGCTATCTACCCTCCATCGACCTCGGTGGGCAGGCGACCTACTACTCCGATGTCGTCAACCTTCCGTTGGAGATTCCCGGCGTTTCCTTCCCACAGCCAGACAACGATCAATATAAAGTGGCGCTGTCGGTCAACCAGTTGGTGTACGATGGGGGTATGATCGCCGTGCAGAAAGAATTGGAAACGATCCAGCGCGACATCGACCAGCAACAGGTGGAAGTCGAGAGCTACGCCGTGCGGCAGCAGGTCAACAATGCCTTTCTGCGAGTTCTATTGCTGGAAGCCCAACTGGCTTCACTGGCGACGCTGCAAGAAGACATTGACGCCAAGCTGAACCTGGTTCAAGCGCAGGTACGCGGCGGTGTAGCGCTACCGGGCCAGGCGGATGTGCTGGCTGCCGAACGCATCAAGGTGGAGCAGCAACAACTCGAAGCCCGCACCAACCGTCGTGCCACGCTGGATGTGCTGGAGGTTTTGATGGATCAAACGTTGCCCGACGATGTCGTGCTCGCCCTACCCGATGCCGGGATCGCTACGCCGCTCTCTGCTATGCAGCAGCGGCCGGAATACCCCCTCTTCGACCTGAATCGCTCGCGGCTCGCGGCTCAACAAACCCTTTCCGCCCGCAAGAACCGCCCGACGGTGTCCAGCTTCGCCGAGGCGGCCTACGGTCGCCCTCCGGCGCTTGACTTCTTCAAGACAGATTTCAAGCCGTTCTACACCGTCGGCCTGCGGGTGAACTGGAACGCCTGGGACTGGCACACGGGCCGCCGCGACCAGGAAGCGTTGGCGCTGCAACAGGAAATGGTCGACGCCCAGGAAGCCACCTTCACACAGCAACTCAGCGTTGCCACGCAGCAGCATCTCGCCGACATCAAACGGCTACAAGCGCTGCTACAAACAGATGAGGAGATCATTGCCCTGCGACAGCGGGTGGTGGAGCAGGCCGCGAGCCAGCTTGCCAACGGCGTCATCACCGCCACCGATTATCTCACCGAGCGCAACGCAGCCCATCAGGCTGAACTCACACGGGCCCTGCACCGCATCCAACTTGCCCAGGCGCAGGTGAACTATCTGACTACGATTGGGGAGCAATGATGACGCATCGGATAAAAACTACCGGATTGGCTGGCTGGCTTCTGATAACGCTGTGGCTCATGGGCTGTAACGGCAAGGACGATCAGGCCGACGCCTATGGCACGTTTGAGGCTGTTGAGACCTTAATCTCTTCGGAAGCGAACGGTCGTCTGTTGCGCTTTGAAGTAAACGAAGGCGACAGCCTAATCGCCGGGCAGATCGTCGGTCTCGTTGATACCACCCAACTTTCCCTGCGGCGCGATCAATTGCAGGCGCAACGGCAATCGGCGAGAAGCCGGACGCGCGGAGTGGTAGCACAGGTGGATGTGTTGGAAGAGCAAAAGCGCGTCGCCGAGATTGAGCAGGCGCGGCTGGAAAAACTGATTGCCGACCAGGCCGCCCCGCAAAAGCAACTCGACGACATCAACGGGCAGATCCGCGTGCTGAATCAGCAGATCCAGCAGATCCGCACGCAAAACGCGCCCATCCTCGCCGAAGTCGATGCCATCGACGCGCAGATCGCCCAGATCAACGACCAGATCCATCGGAGCGTCATCGTCAACCCGATGGCGGGCACGGTGCTCGTGACCTATGCCAAACCACACGAAATGACGGCTACGGGAAAGCCGCTCTACAAAATCGCCGACCTGAGTACGCTCACGCTCCGCGCCTATATCAGCGGGGACCAACTGCCGCACATCCGCCTGGGCCAATCCGTGGACGTCCAGATCGACGAAACCCGCACCGACAACCGCTCCCTGCCGGGTGAGATTGTGAGCATCGCCTCGGAGGCCGAGTTCACGCCGAAGATTATCCAGACCAAAGAGGAGCGCGTCAACCTCGTCTACGCCCTCAAAGTCCGCGTCGCCAACCCCGATGGGGCACTCAAGATCGGGATGCCCGGCGAGGTGTGGCTCGAAGGACGGCGAAATGGGAATTAGAAAATGGGAGATCGTACAGGCTGAGAAACTATTGACGTACACTGAAACGATGAATAAGCGTCCTCTCTCCCCCTGTGGGAGAGAGACAGAGTGAGGGGGAAATCACGGGCAAACTACCACCCTCACCCTGGCCCTCTCCCATCAAGGGAGAGGGAACGCAAACCCCCTCGGAGTGCCAGCAATGATGTCATTGCCAACTTCAACGCTTTTCCAATGCCCAACAAGCCAATAACCAAATCGCCATGATCACCGTTACCGACCTCAGCAAGCAATACGGCGATGTGCAGGCGCTGGACGATGTGCAGTTTCGCGTGGGCGAGGGCGAGCTGTTTGGCTTCGTCGGACCGGACGGAGCAGGCAAGACGACGCTGTTTCGCATCCTGGTGACGCTACTGCTGCCGGATGCGGGCGAGGCGTTCGTGGATGGGCTGCATGTGGTGAAGAACTACCGCACGCTGCGCCAACGCCTGGGCTACATGCCGGGCCGCTTCTCGCTCTACCCGGACCTGAGCGTCGAAGAAAACCTGACGTTCTTCGCCTCGGTCTTCGGAACGACGGTCGCCGCCAACTACGACCTCATCAAAGACATCTACCAGCAGATCGAGCCGTTCAAGAATCGCAAGGCGGGCGCACTGTCGGGCGGGATGAAGCAGAAGCTGGCGTTGTCGTGTGCACTCATCCACCGGCCCCGCGTGCTGTTTCTGGACGAGCCGACGACCGGCGTCGATGCCGTCTCACGCAAGGAGTTCTGGGAGATGCTGCAAGGCCTGAAAACAGACGGCCTCACCATCGTCGTCTCCACGCCCTACATGGACGAGGCGCGGCTGTGCGACCGCGTCGCGTTGATCCAGGCGGGTCGCCTGCTCCAGGTAGATACGCCCGCGCAGATCGAAGCGCAGTACGAACGCCCCTTGCTTGCTGTCAAAGCTGACCGCCGCTACGACCTCATCCAGGCCCTCCGCGCTTACCCGCATGCGCACGCCGTCTATGCCTTCGGCGAATCCCTCCATTACACCGACGCCCGCCCTGCTGCCGACGAAGATGCCCTCCGCAATTACCTGCTCGAACAGGGCTTCTCGGACATCAAGATACAACCTATCGATGCTGGCATCGAAGACGCCTTCATGGAATTGATGACCGATGAGAAGGGCGAGGGTCGATTTTCGAGGGTCGATTGAATGAAGAGATAGCAATTGGAAGAGGTGCGGAATGCACCGAGCCTCGTGTATCAACCATCGACCTTCGAACTTCAGAAATCGACCCTCGAACCATGTCCATCATCGACGTAGACAACCTGACGCGGAAGTTTGGCGACTTTACGGCTGTCGATCACATCACCTTCAACGTGGCCGAGGGCAAAATCCTGGGTTTTCTCGGAGCCAACGGCGCGGGCAAAACGACGGCGATGCGGATGCTTACGGGCCTGCTCGAACCGACCTCCGGCAGCGCGACCGTCGGCGGCTTCGATGTGTATACCCAGCGCGAGGAAATCAAGCAAAACATCGGCTACATGAGCCAGCGGTTCTCCCTCTACGAAGACCTGACGGTGGTGGAAAACATCCGGTTCTACGGCGGCATCTACGGCCTTTCCCGATCCGCTATCCGCGAGAAAACCGACGCGCTGCTGAATCGGCTTGATCTTGTCCACGCCCGCGACCAGCGCATCCAGTCGCTGCCATTGGGCTGGCGGCAAAAGCTTGCGTTTTCGGTAGCCTTGCTGCATGATCCGCGCATCATCTTCCTCGACGAACCCACGGGCGGCGTCGATCCGATCACACGGCGGCAGTTCTGGGACCTGATCTACGAAACCGCTGCCCGTGGCATCACCGTCTTCGTCACCACGCACTACATGGACGAGGCCGAATACTGCGACCGCGTCTCGATCATGGTGGATGGCAAAATCGAAGCCCTCGACACCCCGGCTGCGCTGAAGGAAGAGTTTGAGGCCGCGTCGATGGACGAGGTGTTTGTCCGGCTGGCGCGAAGTTGAGGATGGGGGTGTGGGAGGATGAGTGGTTGGGAGAAATCAAAAATCAACGCTCCCTTACTCCCATCCCCCCAACCTCCCACACAAAACACAAACGATAACAAACAGCACTTGCCTCGAACCATCCGCAACGCGACATGACCAGTTTCCAGGGTTTCGTCACCAAAGAAGTCTACCACATCTTCCGCGACCGACGGACATTGCTGATTCTGTTCGGGATGCCGGTAATTATGTTGACGCTGTTCGGCTTTGCGATCCGCAATGAGATTGCGGATATCCAGGTCGCCGTGCTGGATCGGTCGCACGATGTTGTGACGGAGGCTATCGTCAGTGAACTGCTGGCCTCGCCATACTTCGAGGGTGCCGCGCTGTTGCAACATGTCGATGAGATCGAACAGGCTTTTCAGCAAGGAGCCATCAAAGAAGCCATCCTCTTCGAGCCCCAATTTGCGCAACGCCTGCACCGCGACGGCATGGCCCAGGTCATGGTCATCACCGACGCGACAGATCCGAACACGGCGAGCACCATGCTGGCCTACACCTCGGCGATCCTGCAAGACTATCAGCAGCGCACGTTCGGCGCGGGCGGCGGCGTGCGGATCGTGCCCGAGGTGCGGATGCGGTTCAACCCCACACTCGAAAGCGTCAACTTGTTCGTGCCAGGGCTGATAGCGCTGATCCTGATGCTCGTCTCGGCACTGATGACCTCCATCACGATCACACGGGAGAAAGAGATGGGTACGATGGAAGTGCTGCTCGTCTCGCCGCTACGGCCCGTGCAAATCATCATCGGCAAGGTGCTGCCGTACCTGCTGCTCTCTTTCGTCAACGTGGTGACGATCCTGGTGCTGGCGCGGTTCGTCTTTGGTGTGCCCGTGCGCGGCAACGTAGCGCTGCTGCTGGCGGAGTGCCTGCTGTTCATCCTCTGCGCCCTCGCCCTCGGCATCCTTATCTCCACGCGCAGCCAGACACAACAGACGGCGACGATGATCTCGCTGGCGGGCCTGTTGCTGCCGACCGTCATCCTCTCCGGCTTCATCTTCCCGATCTCCAGCATGCCGCTGCCGCTGCAATACCTGAGCCATATCGTCCCCGCCAAGTGGTTCCTGCTCATCGTCCGCGACATCATGCTCAAAGGCGTCGGTCTCGCCTATTTCTGGCAGGAAACGTTGATCCTCGCCGGGATGACTGTAATCCTGATGGCCGCCAGCATCCGCAATTTCAAGGTGCGGCTGGAGTGAACTCACCAATTTCTCTTCGTGTCATCCCGACCGAAGCGGAGGGATCTCGCCCGTGCAGCCTTGCAATTCCTTTCCGACGAGATTTCGACTATGCTTCGCTCCGCTCGAAATGACACGGTGGGGACGTTTTGAGAAGTCCCCAACCTGCCCTCCCACACTTCCAAACACCCATCCTCCCACACTCAAACGATGCGCACCATCCTGTTCATCTTGCAGAAAGAGGTTCTCCAGATTGCCCGGAACCGGGCGATGCTGGCGATCATTTTTGTGATGCCGGTGGTGCAGTTGCTGGTGCTGGCAAACGCGGCGACGTTCGAGGTGCGCAGCACGCCGGTGAGTCTGGTGGACCTCGACCAGAGCACGACCTCGCGGCGGCTGGTGGAGAAGCTGCAAGCCTCGGGCTACTTCGAGGTGGTGGAGACGGCGTTCTCGGCAGCGCAGGCCGACGAGGCGTTGCTGCGGCGGACAGCCCGGCTCGTGCTGCACATCCCGCACGGCTTCGAGCGCGACCTCCGGCGGAGCGGTACGGCTCAACTTCAGATGGTCTTTGATGCGCAGGACGGCGCGACGGCGGGCGTGGTGCAATCGTATGCCAACACCATTCTCTCCACCTTCAACCGCGACATCCAGGTCGATTTCGTGAGCCGTGCTGTCGAAGCGGAACGACCGCCTGCCATCGAGATCATCCCGGCGCACTGGTACAACCCGGACCTCGACTACCAGACGTTCATGGTGCCCGGCATCCTGGTGCTGCTGGTGACGATGATCGGCACGTTCCTCTCGGCGATGAATGTGGTGCGCGAGAAAGAGATCGGCACCATCGAGCAACTCAACGTGACGCCGATTCGCAAGTACCAGTTTGTGGCGGGCAAGCTGCTGCCATTTCTGGTGATCGCGCTGTTCGAGTTGGCGTTCGGGCTGGTGATCGCGTGGCTCGTCTTTCGGATTCCGATGCTCGGCAACCTCGCGCTCGTCTTCGCGCTCGCCACGGTCTACCTGCTCGCCATGCTCGGCCTCGGTCTGCTGATCTCGACGGTGACGGAGACGCAGCAGCAGGCCATGTTCATTGCGTGGTTCGTGATGGTCATCTTCATCCTGATGAGTGGCCTGTTCACCCCCATCGAGAGCATGCCTGTGTGGGCGCAGAAGCTGACGCTGCTCAACCCGGTGGCATACTTCATCACCATCATGCGGCGCGTGCTGCTGAAAGGAGCGGGCTTCGGCGCGGTGCAGTTCGAGTTCTGGGCACTCGTCGCCTATGCCACCGCCATGCTGATGCTCGCCCTCCGCCGCTACCGCAAAGTCAGCGCGTGAAGTGCTACATCCCTGCCAGCAACCCGAGCTTGCTCTGAAAAACCATGGCGATCCGTGTCGCCGCCATTTTCATGCGCTCGGAGGCTTCGCCTTCAAAACGGGCGTCGATGGTCGTCTCAAACCGATGCAGCCATTGATCGAAATGCCGTGCCTCCAACCCGTCCAGCAAGGCATGTTTCTCGAACGGCTGCCCGCGATACGTGCCCGTAGAAAACACCACGCTCGACCAAAATGCTACCATCCGGGGGCGATGAGCATTCAGGTCGAGCGTCTCGAAGAAACGTGCCAGCACCGGATCGTCGGTGATGGTGCCATAAAAAGCATCGACGATCTGCTGGATGTCGGCTTCGCTCTCAATATCAGCAAGCATAAATTTGGATGCTTAATGGGCTCACGGATTATTGGTACACTCAGAAACTGTATGGTGACTGTTCAGAGACCCACCCCGTCCCGTTGCAACGCATAGCATGTACCAAAGGGTTTCTCAGGCAGCCACCTTGCTTTCCAGCGCGGCGGTCTTGGGAAACAGGATGTTGTTCTCCAGATGGACATGCTGATGCAAGTCGTCCTCGAATTCTTGCAGCTTGGCGTAGGTCACGCGGTACGTCGTGCAGGCACCTTCTGGTGGCGTGAAGTCGTTGCTCAAGCGGCGAATCTCGTGCATGATCGCGCCCGCCTGGTCGTGTTCGTGCTCCATCATACGGATGGGATTTTGCACGGTGCCGAACGGAGGTGACGTGAGTGTTGTGCCTTGTTTATAGGCCGTTGTCAGTCGCTTAACGTGCGGGAAAAGCACGGTTTCCTCTTTGATCATGTGTTGGTCGAGTTCCTGCGCCAGTTCATCGAACAGCCGGGCAATCTCGACGACTTCAGGATGGGCCTCGCCGTGTACGCGGGCTACCTTTGTGGTAAACTGTTTGAGCAGCGGGAGATTTTCACGCACGTAGACGTGGTGTATGTTCACGATGTAGTCGGCCAGGAAGCCAGGATCCCACTCCTTGAAGTTCAGCGCTGGGGCCGTGCGTTCCGAGGCCGCAACGGTGCGCAGAGACGAAGCCAGTTCTTCGTAATCGACGCCTTTCTTAGCGCAGGCGTCCTGCACGGTGCGTCCGCCGCCACAGCAGAAATCGATGCCGTAGCGTTTGAAGACTTCGGCTTTGCGATAGTCCTCCGCGACCAGTTCGCCAACGGTCCGGTGAGCGAGATCTGTGAAATCAGGTGTTAGCGTGTCTTGATGCATGGGGTTATAGATAGCTTTTGTTTAGCGATGGGAGATGGAAGCAGCTAGCAGGCTGCATCCGGTAAAGGATTGATCAGGCGGTTATGGGTTGCTCCGTACTGTACAGATAGCGGATGACATCCTCGGCGGTATAGGACGGTTGCTTCACAGAGCCAAGCGGCAGGTGTATCAGGTCGTCTCCGGCAGTGAACATCCGGCCTTCGCGGCCCCACTTCTGCTGCTGACCCAGCCCAAGGTTCGCCATCAGCGCGTTGCACAGGCAGCCCCGCCGGTCGGTGTCCTCACGTTGTCCGCCTTTCTCGATGTAGGTCTCGACGGGTTCGGATGGGCAGCGCCCCTGTACGCGGCCCTTGTCATCGACGTACGCTTGCTGAAGATAACCCAGGTCGCAGATGCGGGTGCGCTGCGCATAGTTGGCGGGCATACCGAGGGTATCTTCCAACTCCAACACCTTAAAAGGAAAGCCCGTTGAGGAGATGCGTCCATCGGTACGGACGACCGCCGCGCCTTCGTGGATCTTCTGGATCATCGTACGCTTGTAGTCCATCGGGTAGCCGGACTCAGTCGTAAGCGAGAACAGCGAGCCTACCTGGATACCTGCTGCCCCTTGCCGCAAGGCTTCTTGCAGTTTCTCAGGCGATCCATAACCGCCAGCCAGATAGAATGGATAGCCGAGCGCCGCCACCGTATCGAGGTTGGCGATGTCCCGCTCGCCATAGACTGGGTTGCCGTCCTCATCGTGCTGCTTGCTTCGGGGCGGGGCATTATGGCCGCCCGCAACCGGCCCTTCGATGATCCATCCGGTGATGAGGTCCGGCGGCAGTTTCTTGGCAAGGATGCGGGCAAGCGTGTCCGATGCGATAATGGGGAAGAACATCGGGCAGGTTAGTTGGGGCGGGTTGTCCAGCAGATCGGCAGGATCCAACTCGTAGTAGTGTGCTGCCTTGGGGTCGGGGGCCTGGGTCGTATCTACGTCCAGGCGGAGCCGGGCTTTCTCGCCCGCAGCCAGCTTCTGCATCTCCTCGGCTTCCTCAATCGGGATACCGGCCCCCATCAGGACGGCGTCTACCCCGGCCAGCATCGCGCCATACATGCACGCCAGACTGTACCGCTTGAGCTTGCAAAGCAGGTTGATCCCGATCAGCCCGTCGTGCCCTTCGCGGGCCAGCATCACCTCGCTGTACGTCGCCGCGCTGAGCAGGCGTTGCGAGCGAACGGTCGGCTTAAAGCGATGGATGGGCAACAGCTTGTACGGCTGCCCCTCGGAGATTCCGCCCTCCACATAAAATCGATTGATGAGGTACTCGACGATCTCCTGGTCAGGATAGGTACGCAGCACACGAAGCCGGTCGTGGGGGTCGCCCTCCTGCAACTCGCGCACCACGACGGCATCGATAGCCGTACCAGAGACGACGCCAAATTCACCGAGTTGCGCGACCCGCCGGGCCAGCCGCCAGCTAGAAACCGCAATGCCCATCCCACCCTGGATGATGCGAGGAGCCTGCGCGAGAAAGGAAGCCGTCTTGTCTGTCATGACGAATAGGGGGTTGGGGAAAGGTAGAGCACCATGTATGGCTAAATAGCTCTGCGAAAGGATGTAGGGTGCGGTTATTGGTTGCGTGGTCATTTGCGCCTTCGGCGCGTCATTGGTCATTGCAGGCATTCTGCTCATCAATGACCAATGAGGTGAGCAAAGCGAACACAATGACAGCGAAGCCACCTAAAAATCCTTCTTTTTGAAAAGGCGACTGCCTGCCACCAGCGGCACGACCAGCCAGACGCCCAGCGCCGCCCCCGAGAGGCCGATGCCCAGCGCGCTACCAAAGAAGGCTTCGAAGACCGCGCCTGTGTAGCCCATCAGCGCCGATACATCGAATGTCAGCAGCAGCAGCACGCGGGCCAGATCGATGGGGTTGAGCAACATCAGGGCGATCATCGGCTTCTCCAGCGGGTAGTCAGCGAAGGCGTTGACGAGGAACAGCACGAAGCCGTCGTAGAGCACGGAGAAGAATAGCCAGAGCAGGATCGCCACGCCAAGGCCGCGCACCTTGTCCTCGAACCGTACCGCGATGAGAAAGGCCAGCGCGACAAAGATGAACGTCAGCGCTACGCCCGAGAGGGAGAGCGTCAGGAGCGTCGTGTAGTGCGAGGCCGCCTGCACGCCGTGGATGGCGAACGGAACCCCGATGCCTACCAGAAAGCCCAGCGCCAGCGGAGCCGCCAGCCCAGTGTACAGCCCACCGAAAAGTGTCCGGCGCGTCACCGGCTGCGTTAATAATAGCTCGGTAAACTCGCGGGCGTTGTACAGGTACATCGTGCCGTAGACGATGCTGACGAGCGGAATCAGAATCAGCACGATGTTGGACAGGCTGAGCAGGGCCTTCGCACTACCGCCACCGAAGCGAAAGAGCATATCGGTGACGACGAGGAAGAAGAGGGCATAGACCAGGAGCCATTTGCCCCGGATCACATCGCTGACCTCGTACTTGATGATTTTGGCAGTAGTATACATGGCGATTTACGCAGCTTCCTTCGATTCTTCGTTGGCGTCGTCTTGCACCATCATATGGGCGATGGCGCGTTCCAGTCGGTGTGCCCCCGTCTGTCGTTTGAGGGTGTCCACCGATCCGGCAAAGCGGATCTGACCGTCGAGCAGGAAGGCGAGGTCGTCGGCCAGTTCTTCGATCTCGCTCATGATGTGCGAGGTCAGGATGAACGTGCGGCCCGCGTCACGCTCTTTGCTGATCTTGTCCTTGAGGATGCCGCTCGACACAGGGTCCAGCCCGGCGGTGGGTTCGTCGAGGATGATCACGTCGGGGCGGAACAGGAAGGCGACGATGGCGCTGATCTTCTGCCGCGTCCCGCCCGAGAGCGTACGCAGCGGCTTGTCGAGTTCGTCCTCCACGGCAAAGGTGTCGAGGAGTTCTTCGTCGATGTCGGTGGGATTGCCACGCAAGTCTTTCAGCATGGCGAGGACTTCGCGGGCGCTCAGGTTTTCCGGGAAGCGCGCCGCCTGTGGCATGTAGCCAATGCGCTCGCGGTATTGGCAGTCGCCGTTGACCTTGTCTCCGTCGAAGAGAATCTGGCCGCCATCTGGCTTGGTAAGCCCCAGGATCGATTTGATCAACGTCGTCTTGCCCGAAGCGTTGGGGCCGACGATGGCCGTCACCCGCCCCCGGTCGATATGCAGGTTGACCCCTTTCAGCACATGGAGCTTGCCGAAACGTTTTTCTATGGCG
>Ga0102947_1000134_pt1 | contig 26404 bp, 16 predicted proteins | sample SalPon2A_A_D2_MG_FD_78210 | JGI IMG/M metagenome (GOLD analysis project Ga0102947, IMG submission 78210) | Soil microbial communities from South San Francisco under conditions of wetland restoration - Salt Pond MetaG R2A_A_D2_MG | ecosystem: Environmental > Terrestrial > Soil > Wetlands | place... | reverse complement strand
GTAAGTTGTGAAGGTACAGGGTCACTCTCATAAGCTTTGCGTTTCATTTGGTCTATATACCAATCTGTTTGAAATAGACTTGTGTTAACCACACGAACATCAGTTCTGTAGCCTTCAATTTCTTGTGCATACCAAAGCGCAAACGTATCATTATCACCAATAGAGAATAAAATAGCGTTTTCCTCACATGAATCCAGATACTTTTTAGCCATAGAATTGGCAGTATACTTACCAGATCTGTCATGATCATCCCAATTATTTGCAACAAGAATACCAGGAACTAATATCAAACAGACTAAAGAAATAGCTGGAGCAAGTAATTTGCTAGATATGTGTTTTTTTAGAGCTTCAAAAATAGCATAAACACCAAAGCCAATCCAAATAGCAAATACATAAAACGAACCAACAACAGAATAGTCTCGTTCTCTAGGCTCAAAAGGCCTTACGTTGGTATAAACCTGTATGGCTAATCCTGTAAACAGGAAAAACACCATCATGACCCAAAAGAGCTTTTTGTCTTTGTTGTATAAAAAGAAGAGACCAATCAATCCTAAAATAAAAGGCAAAAAGTAATAGGTGTTTCTAGCTTTGTTATTTTTCACATCACTTGGAAGGTTGTCTTGAGAAAGCCCTAAATGCCATTCGTCAATGGGTTTGATACCACTTATCCAATTGCCATGATTGTCATATTTCCCTTGAATATCATCTTGTCTTCCAACAAAATTCCACATAAAATAGCGCCAATACATGTAACCCAATTGGTATTCTAGCATATAGGCAATATTGCTCATTAATGAAGGTTTTTCAACATCAATATATTGTGAAAATTGTTTCAGGAAAGCGTTATAGTCTTCATAATCTACCAACCCTTGACTTACATCATTTTTAAAGCTCATAACAGCAGACCTTAACTCGTTTTCAAGTTGATATTCTGGTTTTAGCTTAAAATCTAAATAACCCGAAAACATCATATAATTTTCGGCGTGTTCTGTGCTCCACATACGTGGTAAAATAGAGGCGTGTTCTGAATTATAATTTTGTTTAGCTCGTTTATAATCGTTTACAACAACATATTTCCCTTTTTCATAATCCTTTTCATATTTTGGTTTGTCATCAACATAAGGATTGTTTTCGTCCAGACCAGAATACTGATCTGTAAATTGAGGGCCATAAAACAAATGTGTTTCAGGATATTGCTCCAGATTATAGTATGCCAATAATTCTCTTGCACTTGAAGGATTGTTTTCATTAATTACAACATTGGCATTGGCTCGAATAGGCAGCATAAGCCATGTTGAAAACCCTATAATTATAAATGTCAAACAAAGAATTCCGGTATTGAGATGCTTGTATTGTTTTTTACGGGTATATTTTATTCCAAAACGAATTAATAATACGAGTATAACTCCAGCTATAATTGAACCCGAATTAAAAGGAAGTCCAATAGAGTTTACAAAAAAGATTTCTGAAGCACTAAATAGCTTAAGAATATTTGGAGCCAATAATTTAAAGATAAACAAAAGGATAGCTACAGCAACCACATTAGCAATGATAAAATTCTTAACTGTAACGGTCTTATAGTTTTTAAAATAGTATATCAGCCCAATAGCTGGAATGGTTAATAGTCCCATAAAATGAACACCAAAAGAAAGACCAATCACAAAAGCAATTAATATTAACCAGCGATTGCCACGAGGTTTATCCATATCCTGTTCCCAACGCAATCCCAACCAAAAAAGAATGGACATCAATAAAGTAGCCATAGCATAGACTTCGGTTTCCACAGCATTAAACCAAAAGGAATCTGTAAACGCAAATGCCAAACTTCCAACAAAAGCACTACCTAGAATTGCTAAAGATTTTTGGTTTAATTCGTTATCAGATTTAACAAGAATCTTTTTTAATAGCAAGGTAATCGTCCAAAACATAAATAAAATAGTGAATGCACTGGACGTTGCACTCATCATATTAAGCATCATACCTACAAGCTCGTTATTCCCAAAAGTAAAGATTGAGAAAAACGCACCAAGCATTTGAAATAATGGAGCGCCTGGTGGATGGCCTACCTGTAGTTTTGATGAGGTTAAAATATATTCACCAGCATCCCAAAAACTTACAGTAGGCTCAACCGTTAAACTATATGTAATAAATGCGATTAAAAAAGTAAACCAACCTAAAAGGGTATTCCATTTTTTAAAGTTGATATGTGTCATGCGGAAGTTCGTTTATTTACCTGGGCGAATTTATAGAATTAATCTTAAACCTCGAAGATTTTTAAGTAAACGTTAAGTTTTAAACTATTATTTTATACTTAAAATGTTTGTGCAAATAAAACTTTGTGTTAAATTTGCACCCTCATTACGCTAATGGCCTATGGTGTAACTGGCAACACGTCTGGTTTTGGTCCAGAAGAGTCTAGGTTCGAGCCCTAGTAGGCCAACAAAATTAGAAATCCCAACTTCAATAACAAGTTGGGATTTTTTGTTATAAACAAGATTTATTTTAAATCTTAAAAGTCATTACTGGGCGTTTGGCATGGTTTACCAAATCTTCACTTATGCTGCCATTAAAAAAGTGTGATATTCCTTGTCTGCCATGAGTGCTCATGGCTATAAGGTCAGCATTTATAGATTGTGAAAAGTTCATGATACCTCTTTCTACACTTTCATCATTATAAATGTTAATCGTATAGTTTTCAAAATCCGATAGTTTAGCAAAATCCATTATTCTACTTTTCGCATCTTTTGTGGTCATAAAACTACTAGCAGTATTTATAATAAGTAAGTGTATTTTTGCATTAAAGAGTTTAGCAAACTTTACTGCATTTGAGTATGCAATTTGATTTTCTTTTTTAAAATCTGAAGCGAAAACAAAATGGTTAATCTCAAATTGTTCATATTCGTTTTTTATAATTAATACTGGAGTATTGGATGTTCGCACAACTTTTTCGGCATTAGAGCCAATAATCATCTCTCTCAATCCACTCACACCATGCGAACCCATTACAATTAAATCTATTTGAAACTTTTCGCATGCATGAAAGACACCTTTAAATACTTCTTTAAATTCAATGGCTTCATGTAGTTTAATATCTTTCAGATAATCTTTAGCCATTAGCTCTTCAAATTGTTTGTGGGCAAGTTTCATAAAGTACATAGCTTCTGGCAAATCTTTGTAAGAGCTTAATGCATCTACCTTGTGTAATGGTAATTCTAACATATGCAATAAATAAATATTACAATTATGGTTTTTTGCTAGTTGAGCTGCTACCTTTAAGGCGTTTTCTGCCTGGGTAGAAAAATCTGTTGGCACGAGTATGTTTTTCATTTGTTAAAATAGGTTGCTAGTTATAAATTTAAGCATAAATGCTGGGAAAATCAATTTAAAGTTATATATTTGCACCGTTGTAAGGAAAAAGAAAAGCGAGGGGACGAAAAGTCCCCTCTTTTTATACTAAAAAATGTTGAAACCAATAGTTGAAAACTTGCTTAATAAAGCATTATCCCAACGAAAAGATTTGTTTCTTATTGATCTTTTAGTTTTAGACGACAATCAAATTAAAGTGGTTATTGATGGAGATAATGGGATTTCTGTAGAAGATTGTGTGTTTGTGAGTAGAGCAATAGAGCATAATCTTGACAGGGAAGAACTGGATTTTTCTTTAGAAGTTACCTCTGCAGGTGCAACAGCACCTCTAGAACATAAAAGACAGTATAAAAAGAATTTAGGAAGAATATTAAGTGTAAAAACTCCTACAGACAATTTTGAAGGCACATTGACAGAAGCCAATGAAAACGAAATTATCTTGGAGTGGAAAACGAGAGAACCTAAACCAATTGGAAAAGGTAAAGTAACAGTTAAAAAACAAGTGAAAATACCTTACAACAGTATTGTAGAAACAAAAGTTATGATTAAATTTTAATTCAAAGGAGTTATGGAAAATCTTGCGTTAATTGATTCTTTTTCAGAATTTAAAGACGATAAATTAATTGATCGTGTAACATTAATGGCAATTTTAGAAGATGTTTTTAGAAGTGCGCTAAAGAGAAAATTTGGAGACGATGATAATTTTGATATTATTATAAACCCTGATAAAGGAGATTTAGAGATTTGGAGAAATCGTGTAGTAGTAGCAGATGGAGAAGTAGAGTTCCCAAACCAAGAAATATCATTATCTGAAGCAAGAAAGATTGAACCAGATTTTGAAGTCGGTGAAGATGTATCAGAAGAAGTGAAACTTATAGACCTTGGCCGCAGAGCAATTTTAGCATTGCGTCAAAACTTAATTTCTAAAATTCACGAACATGATAATACAAACATTTATAAGCAGTTTAAAGATTTAGTTGGAGAAATTTATACTGCAGAAGTGCATCATATTCGTCACAGAGCTGTAATTTTACTGGATGATGAAGGGAATGAGATTATACTTCCAAAAGAAAAACAAATTCCTTCAGATTTCTTCAGGAAAGGAGATAATGTTAGAGGTGTTATAGAGAGTGTTGAACTTAAAGGCAACAAACCTGCAATTATTATGTCTAGAACCACACCTGTATTTTTAGAGAAATTGTTCGAGCAAGAAATTCCTGAAGTTTTTGATGGTTTAATTACTATTAAAAAAGTGGTTAGAATACCTGGTGAAAAAGCAAAAGTGGCTGTTGATTCTTATGATGACAGAATTGATCCAGTTGGAGCTTGTGTTGGAATGAAGGGTTCAAGAATTCATGGTATTGTGCGTGAATTAGGTAACGAAAACATTGATGTTATAAACTATACAAACAATCTTCAACTCTATATCACCAGAGCGTTAAGTCCTGCAAGAGTAACATCTATAAAAATTGATGAAGAAACAAAAAGGGCCGAAGTGATACTTAAACCAGAAGAGGTAAGTAAAGCAATTGGCCGTGGTGGACACAATATTCGTTTAGCTGGTCATATGACAGGTTATGAAATAGATGTCTTCAGAGAAGGTGCAGAAGAAGATGTAGAATTAAGAGAGTTCTCTGACGAAATAGAAGGCTGGATTATTGAAGAATTTAGCAAAGCAGGTCTTGATACAGCAAAAAGTATATTAGAGCAAGATGTTGATGATTTGGTAAAAAGAACCGATTTAGAAGAAGAAACAATAAATGATGTTATTAGAATTCTAAAAGAAGAGTTTGAAGAATAACAAAAAAATTGAGTTATATTAAAGGCAATTTATGGCTGAAACAATTAGATTAAATAAAGTATTACGTGAGTTAAACATTTCTCTTGATCGCGCCGTTGAGTTTTTAGAATCAAAAGGTGTCGAAATAGAAAAACGTCCTACTACAAAAATTTCTCAAGAAACTTATGATATCTTGGCTGATGAGTTTCAAACAGACGCCAACAAAAAAATGGCATCCCAAGAAGTAAGTGAAGCAAAACAAAAAGAGAAAGAAGCCTTACGTGAGCAAAGGGAGAAAGAAGAATTAGAAAGAGAGAAGGTAAAAAATAAAGAAGTCATAAAAGCCTCTAAAACAATTTCTGGCCCAAAACAAGTTGGCAAAATTGATTTGGACGCTGATAAAAAGAAAGAAGAAAAGTCTAAAAAAGAAGAAAAAAAGACTCCAGAAAAGTCAAATGCAGTAGAAGTTGAAAAGCCAACTAAAAAGACAAAAGAAGAGAAAGTAGTCAAAAAATCTACACCAAAGGAAAAGAAAATAGAGAAAGTTGAAGAAGATCCTATTGCAGATGAAAAAGTAAAAACAAAATATCAAAAACTTTCCGGGCCTAAAATTTCTGGGGATAAAATTGATCTCACTCAATTTAATAAACCGAAGAAGAAAAAAGAAGAGAAGAAAGAAACTGGTGATAAAAAACCATCAGCAAACAAGAAAAAGCGCCGTCGTATAAGTAAAGCTGGATTGCCTAAATCAGGCAATGGATCTATTAACAAAGGAGGCGATAGATTTAAAGGCAAAAAACCTGGACAAGGAAGAAGACAAATAGTTAAAGAAGAACCAAGCGAAGAAGAAGTACAGAAACAAATTAGAGAAACTCTAGAAAAACTTCAAGGAAAATCTAGCAAAGGTAAAGGCGCAAAATATCGTCGTGAAAAAAGAGATTCACATAGAGAACAAACAGAAAAAGAACAACAAGCAGAAGCAGCTGAAAGTAAAATACTTAAAGTAACAGAATTTGTTACAGCAAGTGAAGTTGCAACTATGATGGATGTCTCTGTTACAGAGATTATATCTGCATGTATGTCCCTTGGAATGATGGTTACAATGAATCAGCGTTTAGATGCTGAAACATTATCCATTGTTGCCGAAGAATTTGGTTATGAAGTGGAATTTGTAACAGCAGATTTAGAAGAATCTATTGAAGAAACAGAAGATAAACCAGAAGATTTAAAACCTCGAGCTCCAATTGTAACTGTAATGGGCCATGTAGATCATGGTAAAACATCATTACTAGATTACATTAGAGAGGAAAATGTAATTGCTGGAGAATCAGGTGGAATTACACAACATATTGGAGCCTATGGTGTGATGCTAGAAAGTGGTCAAAAAATTACTTTTTTAGATACTCCAGGTCACGAAGCGTTTACCGCAATGCGTGCTCGTGGTGCTCAAGTCACAGATTTAGCAATTATTGTAGTAGCAGCAGATGATGATATTATGCCCCAAACAAAAGAGGCCATTGCTCATGCTCAAGCTGCAAGCGTGCCAATTGTTTTTGCTATTAATAAGATTGATAAACCAAATGCAAATCCAGATAAAATTAAAGAAGGATTAGCTTCAATGAATTTATTGGTTGAAGATTGGGGAGGAAAAATTCAATCTCATGATGTTTCGGCTAAAACTGGAGATGGAATTAGCGAGTTGCTTGAAAAAGTATTACTAGAAGCCGAATTACTGGAGCTTACAGCTAATCCAAACAAACAAGCAACTGGAACTGTTGTTGAAGCATTTTTGGATAAAGGTAGAGGATATATTTCGACTATTCTAGTTCAGGCAGGAACACTTAAAATTGGAGATTATGTTCTTGCTGGAAAGAATAGTGGTAAGGTAAAAGCAATGCACGATGAAAGAGGCAATAATGTTAAAGCTGCAGGACCTTCAACACCAGTATCTATTTTAGGTTTGGATGGAGCGCCACAAGCAGGAGATAAATTTAATGTGTTTGAAGACGAGCGAGAAGCAAAGCAAATAGCTACTAAACGAACGCAATTGCAACGTGAACAATCTGTAAGAACTCAAAGACATATTACATTAGACGAAATTGGTAGACGAATCGCACTTGGAGATTTCCAAGAATTAAACATTATTCTTAAAGGAGATGTGGATGGTTCTGTTGAGGCGTTGACAGATTCATTCCAAAAATTATCAACCGAAGAAATCCAGGTGAATATTATTCACAAAGGCGTTGGAGCAATTACAGAAAGTGATGTATTATTAGCTTCAGCCTCAGATGCCATTATTATAGGATTTAATGTAAGGCCAATGGGTAATGCAAGGTCAATAGCAGATAAAGAAGAAATAGATATTAGAATTTATTCTATTATTTATGATGCTATCAACGATCTTAAAGATGCGATGGAAGGAATGCTTTCTCCAGAACTTAAGGAAGAAATTACTGGTACTGCAGAAATCCGTGAAATATTTAAAGTTTCAAAAATTGGAACTATTGCAGGTTGTATGGTAACCAATGGTAAAATTCTTAGAAGTTCTGGGGTAAGATTAATTCGTGATGGAGTAGTTGTGTATACTGGAGAATTAGCTTCATTGAAACGATTTAAAGATGATGTTAAAGAAGTTTCAAAAGGCTATGACTGTGGTATGCAGATAAAAAATTACAACGACATTAAAGAAGGTGATGTTATAGAAGCCTTCCATGAAGTAGAAGTAAAAAAGAAATTGAAATAAAAAAAAGCGACTCAAACGAGTCGCTTTTTTTAGCTTTTATTTTTAGGCTTTAAAATAAAGGCACTTGGAAACTTGTCTTTAATTTTTAATAAAGCTCTGTCTGCCTCTAATTGAGTCCTAAAACTACCAACCCAAACTTTATAATTAGGTGTTTGAAAAATCAATGAAGTTTTCCAATTACCGTAAGAAGTCATTACTTTAGATTTTGCCGTTTCAGCATCATTAATATTTCCAGAATACACCTGAATTTTATATCTGTCTGAAGTGTCTTCAGAACTATTCATTTGTTTTTTTATTGCCAGTAATTTTTCAATATCCTTGTCCTGATTAATACTAACATTGCCTTGTTGAGCAATAATAGCATTGGATGTTGCTAAAAAACAATAGGTTAAAAAGATGGCTAAGGTATGGGACTTTAAATTCAAAATTTTCATTTTTAAATTAATTTATGCAAATGTATAAGTTATTAACTAAATGTTAGTGCAAATTATTATTTAGAATTTCTCTAAATTAGCAATTAACAGTTCGCTAACATTTCTAAAATCGACTTTAAGTATTACTTTTGCGAGAGTTTTATAACTGTTTTTTTCATTTTATTTAAATGAAAAAACCGTACCAAAGTTTAGAAGTTAATTTAACCAATAATATGAAACAGGTGATTCACCGTAAATTAAGTCAAAGCCTTCTTCGTTTTAACTTGATTATTTTACTCGCGTTTTCAACCTCACTTTTCGCTCAAGAAGGAGACCCTGTAAAAGGGAAATCGTTATTTAATGCTAATTGTGCTGCATGTCACCAACTTGATAAGAAAATGACTGGTCCTGCATTAAGAAATGTAGAACAGCGTTTAGCAGATGATGAAGGTCTTGATAGAGAATGGATATCGGCTTGGATACGTAATAGTGCAGGAGTTATCAAGTCTGGAGATGCTTACGCTAATAAAATATATAATGAGTTCAGTGGTGCTGCTATGACACCAATGCCACAATTATCCGATCAAGACATTAGTGATATTTTGGCATATACTGCAGAAGTAAAAGCAGAACCAGCAGCTACAGCTGGTGGAGATAGTTTGACTTCAACTCCAGCGCCTGAACCAGGTATTTCAAACGAAATCTTATTAGGTGCTTTAACCATTTTGTTCATGTTATTGGCGTTTGGTTTGTATTTAGTAAACAAAACCCTTCGTCGCTTTGCTGCTGCTCAAAACATCGATTTACCCGAAGAAACTAAAGGCACTCCACTCTGGAAAGCTTTTGTTCAAAATCAGTTTTTGGTATTGGTAACATGTATTTTCTTATTACTGGCTAGTGGATATTATGTATTTGGATATTTAATGCAAATAGGTGTTGACCAAGGCTATCAACCTGTACAACCAATACATTTTTCACATAAGATTCATGCTGGAGATAATGGCATAGATTGTAAATATTGTCATTCGTCTGCTAGAGTAAGTAAAACCTCAGGTATTCCTTCATTAAATGTGTGTATGAATTGCCATAAGTCTATTTACGAATATAATGGAGAAACTTCACCAGAATATGATAAAGTGTTCTATGATGGAGAAATCCAAAAATTATATGCTGCTGCAGGATGGAGTGATGCAGACCAAAAATATACTGGAGAATCCCAACCTGTAAAATGGGTTAGAATACATAATTTACCAGACTTTGCTTATTTTAACCATTCACAGCACGTCACTGTTGCAGGAGTTGAATGCCAAACATGCCATGGTCCAGTAGAAGAAATGGAAATTGTATCACAGTTTGCACCACTTACAATGGGTTGGTGTATTAATTGCCATAGAGAAACCAATGTAAAAGTACAAGACAATGAATACTATACAAAGATACATGAAGAGTTATCTAAAAAGTATGGTGTAGACCAACTAACAGCTGCTCAAATGGGTGGTTTGGAATGTGGTAAGTGTCATTATTAATAAAAAAATAGTTTTGGTGTTAGAAAAATCTAACAACTAATAACTAACAACTAATAACTAGTAATAAATATGTCATCAAACAAGAAATACTGGAAAAGTGTTGAAGAGCTTAACAAGAATAGCTCTATTGTTGAGACGCTAAAACAAAACGAATTTGTTGAAGAAATTCCTGTTGATGAGTTTTTAGGAGATAAAGAAACTTTAGAGTCTTCTAATACTACACGTCGAGATTTCTTAAAATACGTAGGCTTTAGTACTGCTGCTGCATCTTTAGCTGCTTGTGAAGGACCAGTGATTAAATCAATTCCTTATGTGGTACAGCCAGAGGAAATAGTTCCAGGTGTTGCAAATTATTATGCTACGACAATTGCAGATGGATTTGATTTTGCAAGTGTATTAGTAAAAACACGTGAAGGTCGCCCAATACGAATTCTTAATAATACAATGGCTGCTTCAAACGGAAGTGCCAATGCTAGAGTTAATGCGTCAGTTCTTGGATTGTATGATAGTTTGAGAGCACAAGGGCCAACAAAAGGAGATGAAGCCATTTCTTGGAGTGATTTTGATAAAGAAACTACAGATAAATTAACAAGTCTTGCTGCTGCAAATAAAGATATTGTATTATTAACACAAACATTTGCAAGCCCATCAACAAGTAAATTAATTTCAGAGTTTTCTCAAAAATTCGGAAATGTTCGCCATGTAGTATATGATGCTGTTTCAGAATCTGCTGCATTAGATGCTTATCAAGCGAAATATGGAGAACGTGCATTAGCGAATTATGATTTCTCTAAAGCATCTACCATAGTTTCTGTTGGAGCAGATTTTCTTGCCGATTGGCAAGGAGGAGGATTTGATTCTGGCTATGCCAAAGGTCGTATTCCTAATCATGGTAAAATGTCTCGTCATATTCAGTTTGAATCTAATATGTCTCTTACTGGTGCTAATGCAGACAAACGAGTACCATTAACACCAAGCCAACAAAAAATAGCTTTAGCTAAATTATATAGCCTTGTTGTTGGAGGTTCAGCTTCAGGAGATTTACCAGAACACATTGAAGATGCAGTTCAAAAAGCAGCATCTCAATTAAAGAAAGCAGGAAGTAATGGTGTTGTTGTAACTGGCATTCAAGATGTTAATGCACAAACCGTTGTTTTAGCAATAAATGAAGCTTTAGGTAGTAAAGCATTTGATTCAGAAACACCTATAAAAATAAGACAAGGTGATGATACTGCGGTAACACAATTAGTTGCCGATATGAAGGCAGGTAAAGTTGGTGCTATCATCATGAGTGGTGTTAATCCATTATACACATTGCCAAATGCAGCAGATTTTGCAGAAGGGTTAAAACAAACCGAATTATCTGTAACATTCTCAATGAAGGCTGATGAAACAGCTTCAGAAACAAATTATTTAGCGGCAACGCCTCACTATTTAGAATCTTGGGGAGATGTAGAGTTAAAGAAAGGACAATATGCTCTAACACAGCCAACAATTCGTCCTTTATTTAATACAAGGCAACTTCAAGATGCTTTATTAAAATGGATAGGAAATCCATTATCATTTCATGATTACATAAAACAAACTTGGGATGAAAGCATTTTAAAAGGTGCTTCATTCAATCAAGCATTACATGATGGAATTTTTGTTTCAGGTGCTAGCACATCTGAAACAACTGAAACATTACATGAAGAAGAAGACAAGACTTTAGTTGGTGGAATACTTGAAGATGTTGCTGAAGGTCTTGGTCTAAAAGAAAAAGACAATAACGATTCAGCTGAATCTACCAATACAACATTAAATTCTATTTCTGCAGGAGCTGCTGCAAGAGCTTTAGCCTCAACTACAACTTCAGAAGGATTAGAATTAACATTATATACCAAAGTAGGAATGGGTGATGGTCAACAGGCCAATAACCCATGGTTACAAGAATTTCCAGATCCTATTACAAGGGCATCTTGGGACAATTATTTAACAGTCTCAAAAGCTGATGCTGATGCACTTGGTTTAGTGAATACTTATGTTGCCAATGGCGCATTAAATAGTAACTATGCCAACGTTTCTGTTAATGGAGGAGAAGCTATTAAAGTTCCTGTTATTATTCAACCAGGACAAGCAAAAGGTTCTGTTGGTTTGGCGTTTGGATACGGAAAAACAAAAGGCTTAAAGAGTGAAATGCAAACAGGTGTAAATGCTTTTGCTTTATACCAAGACTTTAACAATGTACAAACTGTAAATATCAGTGCTGTATCTGGAGAACATGAATTTGCTTGTGTTCAGTTACATAACACTTTAATGGGAAGAGGTGATATAGTTAAAGAAACTACACTTGAAATTTTCAACACCTACGATAAAGAAGATAAAGAGCATGGTTGGAATAAAGTTCCAAAAGTTTCATTGAATCATATTGAAACACCAGTAACTTCTCCAGATGTAGATTTGTGGGATGAGTTTGATCGTTCTATTGGGCACCACTTCAATTTATCCATAGATTTAAATGCTTGTACAGGATGTGGTGCGTGTGTTATTGCATGTCATGCAGAAAACAATGTTCCTGTAGTTGGTAAAACAGAGGTAAGACGTAGTCGTGATATGCATTGGTTGCGTATAGACAGATACTATTCTTCTGAAGATTCTTTTGAAGGAGATAACGAAAAGAAAGAAAATATTTCAGGATTAGACAGTTCATTGAGTGAATTTTCAGAAATGGAGCATGCAGCAGAAAATCCTCAAATAGCATTTCAACCTGTAATGTGCCAGCATTGTAACCACGCGCCTTGTGAAACGGTTTGTCCAGTAGCAGCAACTTCACATGGGCGTCAAGGTCAGAATCACATGGCTTATAACCGTTGTGTAGGTACGCGTTATTGTGCAAATAACTGTCCTTATAAAGTACGTCGTTTCAACTGGTTCTTATACAATAATAATGATGAGTTTGATTACCACATGAATGATGATTTAGGACGTATGGTATTAAATCCAGATGTGGTTGTTCGTTCTCGTGGTGTCATGGAAAAATGCTCTATGTGTATTCAAATGACACAAAAAACCATTTTGGATGCTAAACGTGATGGACGCCAAATTAAGGATGGAGAATTCCAAACAGCTTGTTCTGCTGCATGTAGTAGTGGCGCAATGACCTTTGGAGATATTAATGATAAAGACAGTAAGGTAGCACACCTTAAAAAAGATAATCGTATGTACCACTTATTAGAAAGTGTTGGGACAAAACCAAATGTGATGTACCAAACCAAAGTGAGAAATACAACAGAAGCATAAATTAATTAAGAAACAATTATAAAAGGATTATGGCGTCTCATTACGAAGCACCTATTAGAAGACCTTTAGTTACAGGAGAAAAATCATACCACGATGTATCTGTGGATGTGGCAAGACCTGTTGAAGGGAAAGCCAACAAGTCATGGTGGATAGTTTTTTCTATTGCACTTGCAGCTTTTCTTTGGGGAATTGGATGTATAATTTATACAATATCTACAGGTATTGGTACTTGGGGTTTAAATAAAACCGTAGGTTGGGCTTGGGATATTACTAACTTCGTTTGGTGGGTAGGTATTGGTCACGCTGGAACGTTAATTTCTGCAGTACTTTTATTATTCCGTCAAAAATGGAGAATGGCAGTTAATCGTTCTGCAGAAGCTATGACTATTTTTTCCGTAATTCAAGCAGGGTTGTTTCCAATCATTCACATGGGTCGCCCATGGTTAGGGTATTGGGTATTGCCAATTCCAAACCAATTTGGGTCTCTTTGGGTGAATTTTAATTCGCCATTACTTTGGGATGTGTTTGCAATTTCAACGTATCTTTCAGTTTCATTGGTTTTCTGGTGGACAGGATTACTTCCAGATTTTGCAATGATTCGAGACAGAGCAGTAAGACCATTTCAAAAGAAAATATATTCATTATTAAGTTTTGGTTGGACTGGTAGAGCAAAAGATTGGCAGCGTTTTGAAGAAGTATCTCTGGTACTTGCTGGGTTAGCAACTCCACTTGTACTTTCTGTGCATACTATTGTATCGTTCGACTTCGCAACGTCTGTTATTCCAGGATGGCATACAACTATTTTTCCACCTTACTTTGTTGCAGGAGCAGTTTTCTCTGGGTTTGCAATGGTAAATACGCTTCTTATTATTATGAGAAAAGTATGTAGTCTTGAAGACTATATTACTGTTCAGCACATTGAGTTGATGAACATTGTCATCATGATTACAGGTTCTATTGTTGGAGTTGCTTATATAACAGAGTTGTTTATTGCTTGGTATTCTGGAGTTGAATTTGAACAATATGCATTCCTAAATAGGGCAACAGGACCTTACTGGTGGGCATATTGGGCTATGATGACTTGTAATGTATTCTCTCCACAGTTTATGTGGTTTAAAAAGTTAAGAACGAGTATTATGTTCTCTTTCTTTATTTCTATTGTTGTAAACATTGGAATGTGGTTTGAGCGTTTCGTAATTATTGTAACATCGTTACATAGAGATTACTTGCCTTCATCTTGGACAATGTTCTCACCAACATTTGTTGATATAGGTATTTTTATAGGAACCGTTGGATTTTTCTTTGTCTTGTTCTTATTATATTCAAGAACTTTCCCTGTGATTGCACAAGCTGAAGTAAAAACAATTTTAAAATCTTCTGGAGAACGTTATAAAAGAATCAGAGAAGCTGGTGATAGTTTAGCTGGTACAGCTACTGATGATAGAACATCTGGAGAGAAAGGAAATAAAACAAAAAACAAAAAGTAGCATATGGAAACTTCAAAAGTAATTCACGCTATTTATACAGATGATGACATTTTAATGTCAGCCATAAAAAAGGTTAAGGCAGCTAGGCATCATATTGAAGAAGTTTATACGCCTTTTCCTGTTCATGGATTGGATAAAGCTATGGGACTTGCTCCAACTAGAATCGCAATAACGTCATTTATGTATGGTTGTGTTGGATTAACAGTAGCAATACTAATGATGAATTTCATAATGATTGACGACTGGCCTCAAAATATTGGTGGTAAACCAAGTTTCAGTTACCTTGAAAACATGCCTGCATTTGTTCCTATTATGTTTGAAATGACCGTGTTTTTTGCAGCACACTTAATGGTAATAACGTTTTATTTACGCAGTAGAATGTGGCCATTTAAAAAAGCAGAAAACCCAGATCCAAGAACTACAGACGATCATTTTTTGATGGAAATAGCAGTTCATGGAAATGAGAAAGAACTAAAAAGTCTACTTGAGGGAACAGGTGCTGTAGAGATAAATATAGTTGATAAAGAAGAAGCACATTAATTATGATGAAAAGCTTATTAAAAATAACAGTTATTGCATTAGTATTGGTTGTGTTTGTGTCTTGCCAGAAAAACTCAAGACCTAACTATCAATTTATGCCAAATATGTATGAGCCTGTTGGTTATGAAACTTATGGAGAATATGATGTTTTTCCTAACGAGCAATCAGCAATGTTACCACCTCAAGGATCTATTCCTAGAGGGCATGTGCCGTTTGATATTGAAAACACTACTGAAGGGTTTGAATTGGCTAAAGCAACTTTAACAAGTAAATTAGATTCTACAGCAGTAGATTATGCAACAGGAGGCCCTTTATATAGTATTTATTGCGCAATTTGTCATGGTGTTAAAGGTGATGGTCAAGGCAATCTTGTAAAACGTGAAAAAATTCTCGGTATTCCTAGTTATGATGATGTAGGAAGAGCCATAACAGAAGGAAGTATTTATCATACTATTTATTATGGTAAGAATGCCATGGGTTCTTATGCCAATCAACTCAACGAAGAAGAACGTTGGCAAGTAGTAGCATACGTGCTAAAGTTAAAAGCTGATTTAGAAAAGTAAGATTATATAGATATGTACGATTACAAGTTTTCAAATAAATTAAAGACATTTTCAATCGTTCTGATGATTTTAGGGTTGTTAGGAGTTGGATATGGTTTTATGACATCTCATAAATCTTTTGAAGAGGTTGAGACTTTACTTGCAGAAGAATCTGCTCATCATGGTGGTGGTCATGCTGAAGAGGCAACTCATCTTGAAGATTCTAATAATGAACATGCAACCGCTACGCATGAAGAAAATAGTCATGCAGAAACTAGTAATACACATGATGCTCATGCAGAGCATGTTGAGCACGTACAACATCAAATTGCAAACAGACCTTGGGCAGCATTGTATGTTGCAGCTTTTTTCTTTATGATGATTGCGTTAGGAGTATTGGCATTTTATGCTATCCAAATTGCATCACAGGCAGGATGGTCTCCAGTACTATTTAGAGTCATGGAAGGCATAACGTCTTATTTATTGCCAGGAGCTTTAATCGTATTATTGATTGCAATTGCCTCAGGTACTATTGGGCATTATAATTTATTTGTTTGGATGGATCCAGAGGTTGTAGAGCATGATAAATTAATTCAAGGGAAATCAGGATTTTTAAATTTATCTTGGTTTGTTATTCGCGGATTAATATTTATTGCAGGTTGGAGTTTATATCGTTACATTTCTAGAAAATACTCAACAGCTCAAGATACCGCTGAAGATAAAAGTAACTTTAAAAAACTATTTCGTTGGTCAGCAGGATTTTTAGTATTCTTTATTTACACAGAATCCATGATGTCTTGGGATTGGGTAATGAGTGTAGATCCACATTGGTTTAGTACGTTGTTTGGATGGTATGTTTTTGCAAGTATGTTTGTAAGTGGTATTACAGTAATTGCATTAATGTCAATCTACTTGAAATCTAGAGGCTATCTGGAGTTTGTAAATGAAAATCATTTGCATGATGTAGCAAAATATATGTTTGCCTTTAGTATATTCTGGACTTACCTATGGTTTTCACAGTTTATGCTTATTTGGTACTCAAACATACCAGAAGAGGTTACTTATTTTGTGACTAGATTTGAAGATTATAAATTACCGTTTTTAGGAATGGTAGTTATGAATTTTGTTTTCCCATTTTTAATGCTAATGAATGCCGATTACAAACGAATACCTTGGTTTGTAATAATGGCTGGGCTTGTAATATTGGCTGGACATTATATTGATATATTTAATATGATTATGCCAGCTACTGTTGGAGACAGATGGTTTATTGGTATACCTGAAATAAGTTCTATTTTGCTATTTGCTGGCTTGTTCATTTTTGTAGTATTTACTGCATTGACCAAAGCTCCATTATTGGCAAAAAGGTATCCGTTTATGAAAGAAAGCGAGCAATTCCATTATTAATAATAGTAAAGAAGAACGACAACAATGACTGCTTTTTTAACAATTTTAGTTTTAGTTTTTATTACCGTTGCAATTTGGCAAATGGTGAAGATTTTTGATTTAGCTCAAGCTAATGCAGAAAACACTCAAGTTGCTACAGATAAAGACAATAGAGTTAATGGATATTTAATGTTAGGCTTTTTAGCTTTCATTTACATCATTACAATTGTATGTTTTGTAAAATGGGGAGATTTACCTTTGGTTTCTAACTCTGCTTCTGAACATGGACCAGGATTAGATAATTTAATGATTATATCTTTTGTAATCATTTTTATTGTACAAACTATTACACAGTTTTTATTGCACTATTTTGCTTTTAAGTATAAAGGGGAAAAAGGAAGAAAGGCCTTATTTTTTGCAGATAACAACATGCTTGAAGCCATTTGGACAATTATACCAGTTATTGTGCTTGCAGGATTAATTATTTATGGACTTTTCACTTGGAACAATATAATGAATGTTAATATGGATGATGATCCCTTGGTTGTTGAGCTCTATGCACAACAATTTAATTGGAAAGCAAGATATGCTGGTGAAGATAATGTTTTAGGGAAAGCCAATGTTAGATTGATTGATATTGATAGAGCAAATATTTTAGGACTTGATGAATCTGACCCTAACGCTCAAGACGACATTATCACAACCGAATTGCACTTACCAGTTGGTAGACCAATATTATTTAAAATGCGCTCTCAAGATGTATTGCATTCAGCCTATATGCCTCATTTTAGAGCACAAATGAATTGTGTTCCAGGAATGATTACTCAATTTGGTTTTACGCCTACAGTCACAACTGCTGAAATGAGGCAAACTCCAGAAATGATTGAAAAAGTTGCAAATATCAATAACATTAGGGTTGAAGAAAGTAATAAATTAATTGCAAAGGGTGAAGATGCTTTAGAGCGTTATGAGTTTGATTATTTATTGCTTTGTAACAAAATTTGTGGGAAGTCACATTACAACATGCAAATGAAAATAATTGTTGAAACACAAGAAGAGTATGAGGCTTGGATAAAAGAGCAAAAAGTATTTAAGAACTCTCTAATTAACTAAAAAGAAAACGATACAAGATTATGTCAGCACACGAAGATACACACGCTCACGACGATCACGGACATCATCATAAAGAAACTTTCGTTACTAAATATATATTTAGTCAGGACCATAAGATGATTGCCAAACAGTACCTGATTACAGGTACAATAATGGGTGTAATAGGTGTTTTAATGTCTTTAATGTTTCGTATGCAAATAGCATGGCCAGAACAGCCAAATGTTCTGTTTGAAGCATTATTGGGAAAATGGGCACCAGATGGTGTTATGGATGCAGATATTTATTTGGCATTGATTACGATTCACGGAACTATTATGGTTTTCTTTGTACTTACAGCAGGATTGAGTGGTACATTTAGTAACCTTTTAATACCCTTACAGATTGGAGCACGGGACATGGCTTCAGGATTTTTGAATATGCTGTCTTACTGGATGTTCTTTTTGTCTAGTGTTGTGATGGTTATTTCTTTATTTGTTGAAGCTGGACCTGCAGCAGCAGGTTGGACTATTTATCCACCGTTAAGTGCACTGCCATTAGCTCAAGGAGGCTCTGGTGCTGGTATGACATTGTGGTTGGTATCAATGGCTATTTTCATTGCATCATCATTATTAGGTTCTCTAAATTATATTGTAACAGTCATCAATTTAAGAACTAAAGGAATGTCGATGACTAGACTTCCATTAACAATTTGGGCATTCTTTATTACGGCTATAATAGGAGTTATTTCATTTCCTGTTTTGCTATCTGCAGCATTATTATTAATAATGGATAGAAGTTTTGGTACTTCATTCTTCTTATCAGATATATTTATTCAAGGGGAAGTGTTACACTATCAAGGTGGTTCTCCAGTTTTGTTTGAACATTTATTCTGGTTTTTAGGACATCCAGAAGTATATATTGTATTACTTCCGGCATTAGGAATCACTTCAGAAGTTATTGCAACCAACTCTAGGAAACCAATTTTTGGATATCGTGCAATGGTTGCATCCATTTTAGCAATTGCATTCTTGTCAACTATAGTTTGGGGACATCATATGTTTATCTCTGGAATGAATCCATTTTTGGGCTCTGTATTTACATTTACAACATTATTAATAGCAATACCTTCAGCTGTAAAAGCTTTTAACTATATAACAACACTCTGGAAAGGAAACTTACAGTTAAATCCAGCAATGTTATTTTCAATAGGATTAGTTTCCACATTCATTACAGGTGGTTTAACAGGAATTATTCTTGGAGATAGTGCTCTAGATATTAATGTTCACGACACTTATTTTGTGGTAGCTCATTTCCATTTAGTAATGGGTATTTCTGCGCTTTATGGAATGTTTGCTGGAATATATCATTGGTTCCCTAAAATGTTCAAAAGAATGTTGAACAAGAATTTAGGATATGTTCATTTTTGGGTTACAGCAATATGTGCCTACGGAGTGTTCTTCCCTATGCATTTTATAGGAATGGCAGGATTACCAAGGCGTTATTATACCAATAGCAATTTTCCGTTATTTGATGATTTATCAAATGTGAATGTGGTAATAACAATATTTGCTTTAATTGGTGGAGCGTTCCAATTAGTATTTTTGTGGAACTTCTTCTATAGCATTTTCTACGGGAAGAAAACAGTACAAAACCCATGGCGCTCAAATACATTGGAGTGGACTGCACCAATAAAGCATATTCATGGTAACTGGGAAGGCGAAATTCCTCACGTACATCGTTGGGCTTACGATTATAGCAAACCAGGTCATGACGATGATTTTGTGCCACAAAACGTTCCTTTAAAAGAAGGAGAAGAAGAACTACAACATTAAGTTTAAATATTAAATAATACAATGAAAGCCTTTCTAATTTAGAAAGGCTTTTTGTTTATATTTGTGTAATATGAATGAGAACCTTGACCCAACAAACGAACATTTTTCTCCTGAAGAATTGGATGTTGAAAGAAAATTAAGACCTTTATCATTTGATGATTTTACTGGTCAGGATCAGGTTTTAGAAAATCTTCAAATATTTGTTCAAGCAGCAAACCTACGCAGTGAAGCTTTAGACCATACATTATTTCATGGACCTCCAGGATTGGGAAAAACAACATTAGCACATATTCTTGCTGCTGAACTTAGTGTTGGTATTAAAGTAACATCAGGCCCTGTTCTGGATAAACCAGGAGATTTAGCAGGATTGCTGACTAATCTTGAAGAGAGAGATGTATTGTTTATAGACGAGATTCATAGATTAAGTCCCATAGTTGAGGAATATCTTTATTCTGCAATGGAAGACTATAAGATCGATATCATGATTGAATCTGGTCCTAATGCCAGAACTGTACAAATTAACTTGAATCCATTTACACTAGTTGGCGCAACGACTAGATCAGGATTATTAACATCTCCAATGCGAGCACGTTTTGGGATTCAGAGTAGGTTACAATATTATAATACTGAATTGCTCACAACGATAGTGCAACGTAGTGCAAGTATTTTGGATGTGCCTATTTCTATGGAATCTGCTGTAGAAATTGCAGGCAGAAGTAGAGGTACACCCAGAATTGCCAATGCGTTGCTACGCCGTGTACGAGATTTTGCACAAATAAAAGGTGACGGAAATATAGATATCAAGATTGCCAGATTTGCATTAGAAGCGCTTAATGTAGATGCACATGGTTTGGATGAAATGGATAATAAAATCTTATCTACCATTATCGATAAATTTAAAGGAGGTCCAGTAGGAATAACTACACTGGCAACAGCCGTAAGTGAAAGCGCAGAAACCATTGAAGAAGTTTATGAACCTTTTTTAATTCAACAAGGGTTTATAATGAGAACACCTCGTGGTAGAGAAGTAACAGAACTGGCATACAAACATCTTGGTCGAATTAAGGACAGTACGGAAGGTAGCTTGTTCTAACCGCAACATTTGGAGCGCTAGTCAACGACATTATTATTCATTTACCCAGTTTTAGTTTATTAAATAGCTAAATTCTTTTATCTTTAAGTATGAAGGGTAAAGCTTTAATAGCACTTTTTTGCAGTTTACTCTTGACCATCACGACAGCTTTTGGACAAGATGGCCCCATAGCATTAAAAGATTTAAGAGTTAAACTTTATACCTCAAATGACGGACTTTCGCAAAATATAGTAAATGATGTTTTAAAAGATAGTTATGAGTTCTCATGGATTGCTACAGAAGGAGCAGGATTGGACAGGTTTGATGGAACAGAATTCACTAATTTTAAAAATAACCCTTTAGATTCTACAACAATTTCGGGTAATGAAATTAATACTTTATTAGAGGATAGTAAGGGTGATATCTGGGTTGGCACTTTAGGGAATGGACTCAACCGATATAATCGACAAACTAATAACTTTACTCGCTTTAAACTATACGATTCAGAAGAGGCTGAAACCATTTCAGATATTGTGGAAGATTCCAAAGGAAGATTATGGATATCAACCCGATATTCTGGCTTATATATTTTGTCACTCTCTCAAGATGATAGAACATTAAAAAACCAACAGAAATATCTCAAGAATATTTCATTGGCAGGGTTGCATATAGATAAAAACGAGATATTATGGATTGGTGGGAGAAATGGTGAAGTTTATAAGGTGCAAATTAACGCCAAATTACCATTTACCATTGAAAAGATAGCTAAAATTGAAGGTGCAATTTATACTATTTTTAAAAAAGATAATCTTTTATTACTAGGTAGTGAAAAAGGTTTGTTTCTTTTCAATACAATAACCAAAAAATTAAGGAAGCTAAATACTAGTTCAAATTCCAATGAAATTGGTTTTGTCTCATCCTTTTTAGAGGAAGATAAAGAAAACATCTGGGTAGGTACTGGTATTGGACTTTATCTGTTTAACTGGAAAACTTCAGAGTTAAATTTAGTTATTGATAATAGTGAAGAAGACCAATTCAGATTAAGTTCAAATTCGGTATATGGGTTAGATCGTATATCGAAAGATAAAATTTTGGTTGGCACCACTAATGGATTAAATCTTTTAGATTTTTCGAAACCTTTTTTTTACAACATATCAAAGGATAAAAGAGGTCTGCACTTATTGAACGACAATAATGTTATGACAGTGTTGGAGGAGTCTGGCCGTCTTTGGGTGGGTACGGCCGACAAAGGTTTAAATTTGATTATTTCTAATAAACCCTATTATCTCATAGAAAGTAATTCCTATCCTAAATCGTTGCTTGGAGCATCTATTATGGACATAAAGAAAGACAGTATAAATAATAGACTTTGGATTGCTACTTCAAGAGGTTTGGGTATGATAGAATTGTCTGATTTCTCTCCTAATAGCCCTATCATAGAGTTATTTCAACATGATGAAAATAATATTAATTCTATTAGTAAAGATTATTTAACAGGTATTACTATAGATAATCAAGGTGGTGTTTGGGGGTCGACATATGGTCAAGGATTTTTTTACTTAAAATATGATAAGAGGGGAAAAATAGAAGTGACAAGAATTAAGAAAGATTCTGTTAACTTACGTGAAAGTCTTGCAAACAACTATTTATACGGTAGTGCTTTTACAGATAATAAAACACTTTGGATCGCGACGGAAGGAGGCTTGTCAAAACTAACGTTTAATGATGATAATTTTACTCATTTTAAAGTTCAAAACTTTTATTCTGATCTTGAAGATCCAACTTCAATTTCCCATAATTCTATTCTCTCATTTTTAGTTGATGAGAAATCAAGACTATGGATCGGAACTAGGGGTGGCTTAAATCTGTACCTAGGAGATGGTACATTTAAAAATTTTAATGAAGATGCAAGATTGCAAGGGTCTATTTTTACTATGCAATCGGGATATAATGGAGACATTTGGTTTGGCAGCACCAACGGGCTATTCCACTATAAGAATAAAACAAACAAATTTGATAGATATACAACAATTGACGGGCTGCAAGCAAATATTATAGGTCTTAACGCTTCATGTAGTGATAACAGAGGGAATCTCTATTTTGGAGGTCCAGGTGGTTTGACCTATTTTTCCTTAAATCGATTGAATCAGAAGGACTATATCACACCTGTGTATTTTTCTGGTTTAAGAATTAAAAACATTGAAATACCTTTTATAGATAAAAGCATAAACTTATTATCACAAACTGATGTGAAAAGTGAAGTATTAGAATTCAATTATGATGAATTCCCTTTCTATATAGGTCTTTCAAAAATTGATTATAATTACTACCAAGGAGCCAATTACGCTTTTAAATTGTTGCCAAATGATCAGGAATGGAATATTATTGAAGATTCCGAGATACAATTCTTAAACTTGCCCAGAGGAGATTATACGCTTATGGTTAATGGTTTCATTAGGGGAAGAGAAATGGATCAACCTCCTATTCAGTTGAATTTAAAAATAAAGTCTCCGTGGTGGTTTTCATGGTGGGCCTATTCAATATATGTCATAATATTACTTACAATAGTTCTAGTTTTATATAGGTTTAACCTAAAAAGGCAAATGGCAATAAAAGAAGTAGAGAAAAGACAGGCTTTAGATGCTTTAAAATCCAAAATGTTTTCTAATATTTCCCATGAGTTTAGGACACCATTGACCATGGTTAAGGGTCTTTCAACACTACTGGTCAAGGAAACCACTTCAAAAAAAAATATTGAATTAGTGAAAAACATTCAGAATAGCAATGATCAACTCTTGAATCTAGTTAACCAAATGCTAGATTTGGCAGCACTAGATGCCAATAAAATGGAAGTACATTATAAAAATGGAGATATAGTCAAGTTTGTTGAAAAGAGTGTCAGCTTATACAGGTCATATTCAGATTCAAAATTACAAACCATAAGTTTTAGGAGTGAGATAAAAGAACTTATTATGGATTTTGATGATGATAAACTTCAAAAGATATTAAATAACCTAGTATCAAATGCAATAAAATTTACACCAGAAGGCGGTAGCATTTTTGTAATTGTTCAAATTGAAAATAATGACCTGATTATAAAAGTTTCAGATACTGGAAAAGGCATTGAAAAGGCAAATTTGATACAAGTGTTTGATCGGCATTTTAAAACTTACGATGTTAGAGGCGAAGAAGGTAGTGGTATTGGTTTAGCCCTAACTAAAGAATTGGTTGAATTGATGGAAGGTGATATTAAAGTAGAGAGTAAAGAGGGTACAGGATCTGTATTTTCTGTAAAACTTCCTATTAAAAATGAAGCATTAAGCACTGCTATAGATTTTCGTATCCCATTTATTAAAGAACCTGTAGATGTAAGAAAGGTCCATCATAATACTAAAAAGGAGACTAAAAAGCATACTGTGTTGATTGTTGAAGACAATCAGGATATTCAAAACTTTTTGACAATGTTATTGGCAACTGATTACAATATCGCTTCAGCTAAAAATGGTATAGAAGGACTTGAAATAGCTTCTAAAAAAAACATAGATTTCATAATAAGTGATGTGATGATGCCAGAGATGGATGGTTTTGAATTTTGCAAACAAATAAAAGCCAACATAAATACCTCCCATATACCGTTTATCATGATTAGTGCCCGTACCGAGAGCATTGATAAACAGAAAGCATATAAATTGGGAGTAGATGCTTATTTAATTAAGCCATTTAATAGCCAGGAATTGGAAATTATAATCAAGAACCTATTGAAAAAACAGGAAAAACGCACACTTTTTCTCAAAGAACTCCTACACTTAAAACAAGATTACAAAAGTACACCAGATATAAATGAATTAGACCTTAAATTAGTGAAGAACTTGCAAGTACTTATATTGGACGATAAAAATAAATTGTCCATTAATCAGCTAGCTAAAAAATTATATATAAGTAGAGCACAATTACACAGAAAATTAATTGCCCTGACAGGGATGTCAACAACCCAGTATATAAATTATATAAAAATTGAAAAAGCAAAATATTTACTATCTACCACAAATCTTACAGTTAAAGAAATAGCATACTCTATAGGATTTCAATCAACAACATATTTTTCAAAAGTGTTTAAAAAAGAATTGGGCATAACGCCAGATTCCTTCCGCAATAGTGATAAATGAATACAGATCTCAAAATATTGAGACAATAGTTCAACTCAATGAGACAATAGTGCAACACATAAGAGTAGTTTTTCTCTAAATTTATTCCAGTTACAGCCAATTTTGATTAATGGCGCTTTAATGAAGTTAAATTTAAATTTTTATTATCATGAAAAAAATAAACCAATTATTGTTTCAAAAAGCCCCAATCAAACTAGGAAAATTACCTTACATAATATTTTCTGCTGTGTTATTTACAGTACTTTCTTGCAGTACAAACGAGGATGTTGAAATTAGCAATGAATCCATTTTAGAAGCAAATTTAGTAGCTTCTAAAGGTATAGAAAATGCACCAGCAGAGTCTGGCGCTTTTGTATTTAGAAATCAATATGAGGGAGAGATTGCATTAACTCTTGTAGATTCAAAAAGTAAATTGGTTGCAACAATCGGATATCCTGACCTTTTACCTACATATTGTGGAGGAGGTGCTTCTAATGATATCCTGACATTTCAAGAAATTTTAGCTACTAATAACGGGGAACGAGTGGTGTCTTTAGCGCAGGGTGACATGAAAGTCAATGTTTTTGGAGGAACTCTTTATGATATTTATGACTTTTCCAGTTGGTGTCCATTTTTGTCAAGTGCACCTCTATTAGCCCAAGGTAATGCGAAAGCCACTGCGCCAACTAATGACGTTTGGTTAACGAATACCAATAATACCGCCAATATTATTCTACAAATAAATGGAGAACTTTTATCACCTGCCAATGAGAGAAAGCATTTTACTGCAAGGGTATTGTTTTCATATGATAAAGTGGAAGAGTTTAATACACTTTTGGATATTTTGGTAAGTGTTACTGTTCAATTGCATTAAAACACAATTAGGTTAAAAGGCTAAAATTCAGTTTAAAGATTAGTAGTTTAGGCTATAAAGCTATCATTGCAATTATTATAAAGATTGATTAATGACACAAAAAATGAAGTTTAATTTAAATTCTTTTTATTATGAAAAAAATTAAGAAATTATTTCAAAAAGCCCTAATCTCTTTCAAAAAGCCTATTAATATTTTATTTGCAGCGGTATTACTTTTTACAGTTGTTTCTTGTAGTCCAAATGAAGTTGTGGATATTCAGAATAATTCTGCTTCAAATAAGACGCTAAATGCTGCCAACAAGTCAATGTCATTGCCTGGATCTCCAG
>Ga0102947_1000131_pt1 | contig 26829 bp, 19 predicted proteins | sample SalPon2A_A_D2_MG_FD_78210 | JGI IMG/M metagenome (GOLD analysis project Ga0102947, IMG submission 78210) | Soil microbial communities from South San Francisco under conditions of wetland restoration - Salt Pond MetaG R2A_A_D2_MG | ecosystem: Environmental > Terrestrial > Soil > Wetlands | place... | reverse complement strand
TGGCCTTTCATCCAACTCTATAAATTATCTGTAGGTGGTAACGTCGTTGTACAGTACAACAAAGGTGGTGGTGCTCAAACAGCAACACTAACGTTTGATACTGTCGAAGGCTTTGCTGGTGCAGAATTAGATAGAAGTTCTTATCCACCAGGCTCTGATGTTCATGCCACAATCACTGATTTGTGGTTAAACGTCGACCCAACAGATGAGGACTCTTGGACGTTTAGTACTGATGATGGACTTCCTCACTACCAAGTATTCGATGAGAACGGAAAAGCTGTCGGCGATACTGCTACAAACACAGACGACGACTTGGGTTCTGTTCTCGGAGACTTGATGTGTGAAGATAACTGTCTACTTCTCATTAATCCAAACTTCAATAGTGTACCAATTGATGTACTTACCGTTCAAGATAACGGTGATTCTCAAGTGGTAACTGTAGGCGGTGGAGATCCAGAAATTCCCACTGACCAGCAAACTGCTGGTGGATTCCTACTAGGCCAACTTCCAGTAACGGTTACTGAACAAGGACCAAACACTGGTGTATTCGGTACATTTGATGAAAATGACGTATCTAATCTCAAAATAACCAATGCTGCAAAGAGGGGAACCTCAGCAACCATTGATTACAATGAGACTCCAGTTACAATTCTTGTACAAAATGTCTTTGCAAGCATTGCAATGATTCTTGATGACGATGAATGGAACTCTGGTGAAGAAATCACACTACAACTAGTAGATGGTGATGCAAACCAGAACTCTAGAGCAGACGAAGATCTTGATTTGAATAATCCTGATGTTAAATTGATTCCAGCAATAAGAACTGGTGATCCATTTACATTAGGTGAAAATAGTCAAGCCAACAACACTCCTCTACCAGCATTCTTTGGTACCAGTCCCGGTGCAGGTGATCCTGCATTAACTTCTACTAGCGATGCTGAACTCAAAGTTCAAGCATTCAGTAAGAGAGGACTCTTAACATCTAGTGCAACTGGAGATGCTCTAGTAATAGACTTGCTAGCTGATGGCGCTGATCTTCACGAAACTGTATTTACTGCTTCCACTGATGGAATTGAAACTGTCTTTAACCTCTTCAATGCTGACGTCAGATCACTTGCCCCAAGTGGCACAGCTTCTATCTACTTGTTACATGGACCCTCCGGAATTGTTTCCGGCGGAGTTGGTGGAACAACCTTAGCAGCTGGTGTAACTGCAATACCAATTATGGTAGGCGGTGACGCACAAAGCTACTTTGACCTTGGAGTGCCATCAGCAATATTGGCAATCCCAGATGGCAATGACGTTGGTTATCTGATAGAGCACGATACTAGTGCTCCAACTACGAGACATGCAATTGCAATTGACTTCTTCTCATATGGATTTTCAGACGATGGCGTACAAGTAGGCGAAAGAATTGCTAACCAAATAATCAGAGCTGAATTAGAGGAAACAGGTGATAACACCTCAACCTTTGAAGGAACACTAGAATATGTAATGGTGAACCAACTGAATATTCAGGATGCTGCAACCTTTACTAGCCGCTTTACTATCGACAACTTCCCAACTATGGTTGTAATTGAAGATTTAACTGATGAGGACTCTGTAAGAATCAACTATCTAGACCTTGGCCAAGATGGTGTATCTACACAAATATCTGACCAATTAGAAGCACCAAGTCACTCTGGTGTTGTGTCATTTGATAATGATTCATACAAAGTCGCTGATACCGTAAATGTCAATCTCGAGGATCAAGATCTTAACGCAGACTCCTTCACAATTGATATCTATACTGTTGTATCTGTTCCTGACGATGTTGCATTTGATGCAGTCGGCGCTCCAGGATTACCAGAACTTACATTTGGTCCACTAGGACGAATGTTAGATATCACATTTGATGATGCACAATGGAGAACCTACGACGACGGAGTAGCTCCTGACTGTACACCATCTGGTGATGACGGACTTGGCGCTACTAACTTTTCCATGATCGAAACAACAAAAGATTCTGGAGTATTCGTAGGCAATTTCCAAATCCCAGCAGACTGGTGTAGATCTGCTGAATCATTCCCTGAAACCACCACAGGCTTGGATCTTGAAGTTAACTATGTTGACTTTAGAGATGCAGCTGGTGAGATCATTGAAGTAGGTGATAGCGCAGGTATTCGTGCTCACACCGGTTCAGTAAGCCTCGATAGAACTGTTTATCCAGTACCATTTGGTGTACCTGGTAACTATGCTGATCTTGCAGGAGATACTTCTCCAGACAATAGATCATTGTTCCCAATTCACGCAACTGGTATAGATAGCTTAACTGATGATGGCACTGCGATTCCAAATGGAGATCTCAGTGTTCACGTTAGAGTTAACGATCCAGACTTTGATATTTCTGCATCTGGTGAAGACGAAATTGGTCAATTTGTTGCAGGCAAACTAATCGGTCCAGTCAAGATCTCTGTAATTAGAGGTTCTGAAACTGTGATCCTTGGATTTGCAGGCAGCCCATTGGCCAGACCAGGTCTAATCAATGTCGGAACAACTCTTGTTGGTGACGGTATAATACAAATAGATGAACTTACAATCAAGCAACCAAACTCAATTACCGATGAAACCCCAGGCGCAATTTCAATTACTCAATCAGGCGCAAGCGCTGCAACCGGTACATTTACCGATGATAACGCACTTGAAGCTGATGCAAATGAGCTTGTAATTACACCTGGCGGTGCTGGCCATGCAAGTCAAGCCGTAACCTTAGATGATGGAATAAACCCCGTCGGAACAGGTGACTGGATAGACTCTAATGGTGATACTGATATGGATAGTGGTGAAGTATTCCCAGATCCAGGCTTTATTTATGCCGAAGGTCCAACCATCGACATAATGGGCGTGCTTTCTGCAGAAACACTTGGTACTGCTATCTTTACTGATGCACCAGGTGCACAAGATGGAGAAATTACCATCACAGACGGAGGTTCCAACTTTAAATCTGGAACTGTAAGCATCACCGATGGTGTTGCAACTACAACCGCTGTTTTCGCTGATAAACCAACTGCTAGAGCATTTGGTCCAATCAATGAAGTCGCACCAGATTCAGGTATCTTTGAGCTTGATTTGACAATCAAATACACTGACGGTCCAGCAGATGCAACTTGTCCAGAAACGGACGACTTTAACACAAATCTTGCTGGCTTACAGGTAGAAACAGACAGATTTAGCACCGCATCACCAGAAGGTGAAAACTATTGTATCTTGCAAGGAGATATTCTCCAAGTAGAATACTCAGACCCAGCTGATGCATCCGGTGATCTAAATACTGTTACTGATTCTGCAACATTTGACTTGAGAAACGGCGTATTGCAATCTGACAAATCCGTATATATTATCGGATCCGACATGATTCTGACACTCATTGAACCAGACTTAGATCTTGACAATGATACTGCAGAAACATATGACTTGGACTTGATCGAATGGGACTCTGATGCTGCTACTGTTACCATGGGTAACGCTGGCGGCGAAGCAGCTGCATTCGACCCAGAACCAACTGACTTTAGAGAAACAGGTGACAGTACTGGAATCTTCCAGATTGTTATTGAAATTCCTGAAGAGTTGGACGATGACAGATTAGAAAGAGGAGAAGAAATTGTCCTCGAGTATACTGACTGGGGTCCATCCGGATCTGACTTTGTAGGTGACGAAGATGAAGATGTCAACTTGACACTCTTTACTTCAAACTTCGGAGCAACTGTTGAACTTGACCAAAAAGTCTATACTTGGACTGATAAAGCATTCATTACAATTGTAGCACCAGACCACAACTTCGATGGTGACCTAGTTGACGAAATCGGTAACACTGATCTAGACCCAATAAAGGTCTCTACCAGAGGTTCTGATATTGACAACTACAAACTAGTCGAAACTGGTACTGACACTGGCATCTTTACTGGTGAGGTAATTCTTACTGGTTTCACACACGATGCTGATGGCGATTCCAGAACTGGTGATGCCAATGGTAATGATGTAGTATCCAGATCTCCATCTGGAAACGGTCCAACTGATGGACTATTGCCAGCTGATGATGATGACGGACTAACTGTATCCTTTGAATTCTCAGAGGATGAGACAGTAGTCGGCTCAGCACTTATCAGATGGAACATTGGTGAAGTACAATGGCTCGAAGCAAGCTATCCTGCAAGCGGAACAGGCGTAATTAGAGTAATTGACCCAGACATGAACTTAGATCCAGAAGCTGTTGACAACTTCGATGTCGACACTTGGTCTGATTCTGACGCTGGTGGTATTGACTTGACTGTAACTGAAACTAATGAGGCAACCGGTATATTCGAAGGAACAGTGTTCTTCACTATTACTGACGAATCATCCGGCCACAGACTCAGAGTAGCAGAAGGTGACACTGTCACTGCAGAATACGAAGACAATACCTTACCTGACCCATATACAACAGCAGATGAACTCGATATCACTGCCACTTCACTCATAGGTACTGTTGTACCACCTCTAGAGAGAGCCCCAGCGGCTAACTGTAGAGTTGTTGATGCCTTTGGAAACTCTCTAAGTAGTGTTTCCGTAGACCAACAGGTACAGATTACTTGTGATGTTGCAAATGGTCAAGATAGAGAGCAAGCATTTGCTTACTTGATACAGGTTCAGGATTCAGATGGCGTTACAGTCTCACTAGCATGGATTACTGGTTCATTGTCCCCAGGACAATCATTCAGTCCAGCCTTGTCATGGATTCCTACAGCAGCAGATGCATATGATATAACTGCATTTGTTTGGGAGAGCGTTGATAATCCAACTGCTCTATCTCCACCTGTAGATACAGCCATAACTGTCAACTAAGACTAGAAAATTCACACTATTCCTTTCTTTTTTTTTAAATCATTCTTAACGAAAGTTGTAGACAAATTTTCCAGAAGTAATATCTAGGTGGTAATAGGCAGATACTCACATGAATGCAAAAATTCTAACAATATTTTTAATTCCTTTCTTGATGATTTCAATACCGGAGGTTTTTTCAGAGTTGGAAACTGCAACAAACAGCAGTGTTTTTGCAGAGGGCCAACCATTATTCGTTTATGGAAAGGGATTGCCCAATGAAAATTTGATAATCAGATTATTTGCCCCAGATGGTACAATAGTAAGATTTGATCAAATAACTGCAAATGATGAAGGCTCCTTTAATCACAACCTAATAATTTGGCCTACATCTTCACCAAGTTTTCCATTTGGAACTTATACTGTTGAAGTAATTAGTACCGAACAAGGTGGTGAATCTCACAAAATTGATGTTAAGTTTACCTCAACTAGTGAACCAATTGGTGTTCCAGTAGAAAGGCAGGTAAATACACTGGTATTTGCACCAGAATCTGCAGGAGTAAATAATTCAATCCGTGTTTTTGTTCAAACAACAAGTGATGGTCTTTTAATTGGAAGTGATCCAAAGCAACTATTAGAAACTAGCCACGTTCATCTTCCATCAGGAAGAGTAGAAACATTAACAAATTCTTTTGCCACATTACATCAGGGATTATTCTTTGTAGATTATATCCCAAGAGAGGAGGGAACATTTGTTTTTCATGTTGTAGCATTTAGCCAAGGAACAATTTCTCATGGTTCAGCAGCTACTCTAGTTCAAAGTCAAGATATTAGTGGGATTTCTGAACAAATTATTGAGCTAGATTCTATTTTAGATGAAACAGCTGGTGGACTTGTAACGTTAAAATCTGAAGTTCAAGAATTTGGTTTTACACTTAAAAATGCTAGCACAAATATAGATTCAAGTGTGGCCTCCGTTTCAAATTCGGTTGAAAACATTGAAGAAGCATCATCTCAACTCAATTCCTTATTATTTCCAATTGTAGCATCCATCGGGATTATTGTGGCACTTCAAGTTGCAATTCTTGCAAGAAGAAGATAGTTATAATAATACAGGATTAGATAAAAACAATATGCCCAAAGCGGCAATCTTTTTTTCGATAATTTTACTCTCCTCGGCATTTTCAAATTCTTATGGATTTACTGGGGGTGATTTAATTAATGATAATTACGTTCCACAAAGTAATGGCATTTTCTTTGATTCAGATATCATAGATGTATCTCCAAATTTTTTTACAAAAAATAATTTCAAAAGATATGTAATATTCGGCGCAGGTACAAACGATTCTGATTTTTTAAAAAACAATTCCTTGCAGGGAATAGAGACTAACCAAGGATTTTTTCATATAGCAATACTAGAGGAAAAATCAGTATCTAATTTAATATCAAGGGGATACTATGTCATAGAAGACTTTTTGTTAGATTTTCATTCCGAAGAAAATATTCCAGATGCCTCAAGAATAGGTGAAATAACGGGTTCTCAATTGGCAGAAACAAAATATAATGTTACAGGAAATGGAATTAAAATTGCAATTGTAGATACTGGAGTAGATTTTTCAAATCCTGACATTCGGGATTCTCTTGCACGAGATAAATTTAATCATCCAATAATGATTGATGCCGATGGGCAAGGAATTGTACTAACCAATTCCACCTTCTTTGGTTTTATAGATAAGAATAATATTATGAAAAACTATAGCAAACCTCTACCTGAAGGAATAACTTCAGATGTCTATCACAGCAAAAAAGGTGTTTTTCTAAATATTCTCCAGGGTGGAAAAGGAACTGAAGTTCCTATATACAACTCGTTTTTTCCTCAAGCTGGAACCAGTGTAATTTTTAATGGCACCCTTTCTAGTGATATGAAAATAGGTGATAATAATAGAGATTACATTAAATCCAAAAGTGGAATTTATCATCTTGGAATAATGTACCAAGGTGGTTTATCTGGACCACTTGGTCGAATTCAGGTAGTACCAGTTCTTTTTGTTGATTCTAATATTGCCGGACAATACGATACGATTATTCCCGATCTTTCAACTTCTTGGGAAGATTATACCAGAGATCAATTAGAACCAGGAGAGCAGCCAAATTATGATTTTGATTTTACTGATGAAAAACCAATCGTTTTAGGAAGTGGCAATGAGTTTCTAATTTATGATTCTAATAAAGACGGAAAAATTGATTATAGTGCAGGAGCAATTGGTGCTAAAGTCTTAGACGTTTATGGTGTGATTCAAAACAAAACCATAACAATTGATGAAACCTTGAATGCCATAAATGGGACTCTTCTTCCTCCACTGGATCCCAAAGGAGAATTTTTTGGTGTGATGACAGATTTTTTGGGACATGGAACTGCTAGTGCCTCCTCAATTACATCAAAAGGTCTTCAGGAATATGATATTTACAACAACACAAAAAAATTTGTAATTAAGGGAGTAGCACCTGATGCAAAAATTGTTCCCATAAAATCTCTGTGGTTTGGTGATACCGTTTATGCTTGGCTATGGGCTGCAGGATTTGAAAACGAAAACGAAAATTGGAAATTTACCGGAAAAACAAATGTTGATATAATTTCAAATAGTTGGGGAATTTCCACTTTTCCATCTCTGAAATCTGCCCCTGGAATGGATATTTTGTCATTGATACAAGGCATCCTTTCAACTCCAAAATCTCTTGATGATAATTATCCTGGAATAACTATTGTATCTAGTGCTGGAAATTCGGGTCCAGGATATGGAACAATTGGAATGCCAAATGCCTCACCATTTGGAATATCAGTGGGAGCCACTACGAATAATGTTTTTGTTGGATATGGACCATTTGAAAATCAACCCAGGTTTGGAAATTCAATTTCCCATTATAACCACGTTGTAGATTTTTCAAGCAGAGGTCCTGGAATTATTGGTGATCCAAAACCCGACCTTATGAGCATTGGTGCCCATGGATTTACTCCATCATCGATGTTAAAGATAGAAAAAGATTCCAAGGCAGAATCCTTTTCTCTATTTGGTGGAACCAGTATGGCTGCACCCCTAGTTGCTGGTAGTGCTGCAGTTTTGATGGAAGGATTAAACAAACAATCAAAGGAATATGATTCTTTTAGAATCAAAAATATTTTAATGTCTACAGCAACAGATCTACAAAACGATCCTTTTAATCAAGGATCGGGACTAGTAAATGTAGATTCTGCACTTGAATTTGTAAATGGGGAAAACCAAATTTTTATTGTTTATAATGACGCATCTTACAATAACATAAAAAATATTTTAGATCCTGTAGTAGAATCTTACAATTCTACAAGCGTTGGTTTTGAAAAATTTAAAATTCCATCCAAGTCAATGCCAATGACAAGTTGGTTTGCCGGACAATTGGTTCCTGGAGAAACAAGCTCTGCCACATTTACAATAGAAAATCCTAATGATAAACCAATTGATGTAAAAATTAAATCACAAAAAATAACTCTAATCAAAAAAGATCAGTTTGAGGGAAAAACAAAGGTACAGCAAAAAGATACGAATTATCTAAAAGATCCAGATTTAAAAGAAAAATCGGCATTTGTTCCAAATTACGTTCCACTCTCTGACATCAAACTACATAAAAATCTTGGAGATTTTTTTGATAAAAAAAATCCCATACCTGAAGATTCTTCACTTTTAATTTTGAATTTGAACTTTCCCTTTAACAGCTTTATGAACAAGACTGACGATATTTATGCAAACGACATAAAGATTTCATCGCTTTACCTTTATGATTGGAATGATCAAAACAACAATACCCGAATCACTAGTAATGAGTTATCTTTAATTAGTCGCGCAGGTTCTTGGGGAACTGTTCAAGAATTACGAATTACAGAACCAAGGGAAAAGTTTGATGGTGTACCTCTTGTGGGAGTCTATCCCGTTCCAACTAAATTCTCGTATTGGGAAGGAGATACAAGAAAAAATTCAACATCAATGGATTATACTTTATCTGCCAGTTATTACCAAAAACAAGAGTGGTCTCTTATTTGGCCCGAGTCCTCAACCATAATTATTCCCCCACATGATACAAGTAAGGTAAAAGTAAACTTGGTTTTACCAACTGATATTCAAACAGGTGTATATCAGGGGTTTTTAACCTTTGAAAGTGACAAACATGCAGTAAATTCACCAGTATCTGTGGTAGTAAAACAACCTATTGATCAAAAAGATGTCCCTATTTTGATTCCAGGTTACCAAAGTGAAGATGTACTTTATGGAAATGGGTATGTCAAAGGTGCATTTGACATGGCAAATCGATACATGGCAGGAGATTGGAGGCAATATTATTTTGATATTCGAGATGATTCCATTAATTCAGCAGCGATTGAATTGTCTTGGATTACAGATGACACAAATCTTTCTGTTTTTGTTATGAATCCAAAGGGGGAAATAATTCAAACAAACATGCCCTCAGGAATTTTTGGACATTTTCTTGGATGGGCTTCTCTTGATTGGTTAGGAAACTCATTGTTTAGCCAGGGAGGAGGATTTTTTCCGGTGAAAAATAAGGATAACACATCTACTGTAATTTATGTCCCAATAAATCAAACAGGTACCTACTCTATTTTAGCACACTCTACATTGTTTGGTGGAAATTCAACTACAGAACCCATTTCTCTGGCTGCAAAATTTTCCACAATTTCAGCTGATGTTCAAACTGAACTAAATGAATTAAACCAAACAAACCTTCAACCCCTTTTAATTCTACCAAATAAAACGGATTCAAAATTAGAGGAAACCAAAGTAAAAGTTTCAAATGAATTAATCATTCCAAATCAAGATAACCTTCCTGAAGAAAACTTGTTTCCAATGGAATTGGTTATTGGTATTGGTATCGGTTTTGCGATCGGGCTGTTGTTTGTATTTATCCAAAGACGAAATTCAGATAAATAATTGAACAAGGTTTATAAGCAATTTGGCGAGTACGTCAGCTTGAATGCCAGACCAGGAGACAAAAAAATCTGGTGGATTATCCAGACGAGACTTTCTAAAGTTAATGGGTGCTGCAGGAACAGGTTTAGCATTTGCCCCGTTTATCCCATTTGGAAACTTTATGCCAAACCCAGCATCATCTACACTTGAAAAGGTTCCAGTAGTATTACCTGATGGCACTCAAGCAAATGTTAATACTTTTCCAGTAAACCACTCAGAAGTCATTACATACCCAGCAACTGGAGATGCTGCACTTGATGCAGAAGGGTTTCGAAAATGGCAATTCATTAGACTGCCTGACGAACTTGGAGGTTCTAAAAAAGACATCTCTGCTTTTAGGGGATATAGTATGATTTGTCTACATCTTTGGTGTTTATGGAAATACTGGCCTGATGAAGGAAGAAAAAGAGGAGAATGTCCATGTCATGGTAGCATGTATAATCCTGTTACTGGTACGGCATTTGTTGGACCAGCATCTGTTCAGGCGCCACCATCAAACACATTACCTAAACTAACTTTTGAAAAAGATTCAGATGACTTTTTATGGATTATGCCACCCAAATGGGGTGTGAATGACAATGGAGTGATTGGATATGGCCGTTTCCCTAAGTAGAAGAACCGGAGTAGTTGCATTCTTTTACTGGTTATGGGACGGCTTAGATAGATCTATTTTTACTGCAATTAAATTTTCATTTCCAGCCAGATTTGTAAGTCCTTTTGGCTTTTTAGGAATGCTTACTTTTGTTGTTTTTATTATTCTTGGAATTTCTGGAGCATTACTCATGTTTTATTACCAACCAATTTTAGACAGAGCTTGGGATAGTGTACAATTCATCAACGATGAAGTTCCTTTTGGATTTCATATCCGAAACATTCACTACCATGGCTCAAACGCAATGGTTCTACTAGCTGTACTCCACATGTATTATCAATACTTTAGTGGGAGATACAAAATAAGAAACGAAATTCTATGGGTTACTGGTGTAATCCTTGGTGTTATTACCATTCTTGAGGCCTTTACTGGTTATGATGTGATATTTAGCGAAAGAGCAGAACTTGCAATTAGTATTGCAGCATCATTGACGACCTCGATTCCAGTAGCTGGACCGGTAATCCGTGATGCGGCATTAGGGAGTGGTTTCTCTGATTTTGTTTTAAGATTTTATGCACAGCATGTTTTTCTTTTGCCTATTGTGATGCTTGGATTAATGGCAGTACACTTTCCAAGGTTTCTAGTATTTGATGTACCAATGGTCATGGCCATTTCTGGCGCCATTTTAATCACTGGAGGGGTTTTCCCGATTGATCTAGGTTTCAAATTTGAACCGACCGTACCGCCAGGTGTAACAGTACCTGAATGGTATCTAACTGGAATTTACGCCTTTATGAGAACTCAATATGACAAATTTGTAACAGGGCTGTTGTGGCCGTTATTGTTTATCATTGCTCTGGTTTTAATCCCATTCATTGACAGATACAAAAAATTCTCTTGGAGAGACCGACCAATAATTACCGCATTTGGAATAACAGGACTTGCTCAAATAATGGTCACGACATATTGGGGATTCTATATTTCTCCAGATGTAGCAAAACCTCTAGTAGAGCGTCTTGTCATTGATCCAATATTCTTTTACTCTACCATGATACTTTTGGTTCCAGTAGGATTTGGATTCACTTACATGATGATAAAACTTGCAAATGAATCTGAAAGAAAAGCAAAACTAAACAAAGAAAATGCACCTCAAAAAGTTGCAACAATTAATCTATCAGAAAAATGGATCAATTGGCTTTTAGTTGCCTTGTTGGCATTCCAAGTGTTACTAAACATAGCAGCTTACAATGCTGCCTTAATTGGCATGAAGAACATCTCCTTGTTCTTTGTAGGGATAATTTTATTGGTGTTTGCAGGATTTTTCCATATCTATAGATATGGATTATCTCAAGCCCAAAACCCACCACCTCCACCTCCGGATCCAGAACTTGAGGAAAAGCCCAAATTACCAGAACCAGAATCTGTTCCAGAAGTTAACAAGCTTCCAGAGGGTTCGGAAAAATCTGAGGATAAAAAAGAACTATCTCCAGAAATTAAAACTCCCAAAGTTCAAGCTGATGTTGGTTTGGATGTTAACAAAAACACAAACATTGGATCTTCTGATCTAAGCAAACCATGAGTTAGAAAATTCTAAAAAAGCTTTATAAGAACTCTGGAGGGAAAAAGACTGTTGAGTGCTTCGACATCAAGTCACGCATATGGTATTGGGGTAATTGCGGTAATTGTTGGAATGTCAGCAGGTCTTATTTTCTATACCAGTTTTTATCTCCCTGAATCATTGGCAAAACCATCAGTCTCCGAGCATATTCTTAATCCAGAAGAAACCTTTATGATAGAAATTGTTCCCGGGGCAGTTGTTGAAGGCAATGATAACTATGTTCCAAATAAACCAATAATCACTCTTGAAAAAGACAATAATGTAGTTTGGACAAACAATGATGACACCCCCCACACTGTAACTCCAGACCACAGAGCGGAGGACTCTTACAGTGGTGAATTTGGATCTACTGGAGTTATCATGCCAGGTGAAGAATTTGAATTCCTTTTCACAGAACCTCAAGAAATTCCATATCATTGTGAACCTCATCCTTGGATGAAGGGAACAATAAAGATTGAAGTGGGTCGTTTCTAGGAAGAATACTTTGCAAATATTATTTTACTTTCAATTTCTTTATGTTGCTCAATAATTGAGGCCCTAAATTTTACTTCATGTTCTTGTTTGGGTTCAAAAGAAATAACTGCAGTAAATTCAGCTTTGTTTTCAGGCATTACGTCTTTGTTTATAAAAAGTCTTGATACATTTTGAGATATTTTTTTTCCGTTATATGATTTGTAGCTAATATGCTCATTTGAATCCAAAATGGTTGTGTTGATAACAACTCCATCATATCTTCCAGGATAGAACACCGAAATTGAACCTTTAATTTCTGAATTCGCATGAATCTCTTTAGAATTTAGCGTAAACTCAATATCTTTCACAAGAAAATATCATTTTATTCTGAATAAATTTGTTAGAGCGGGCCCAAAGGGCTTCGATCCCTTGACCATTGGATTAGAAGTCCAACACTCTATCCATGCTGAGCTATAGGCCCAAAAACCACCATAGTAATTGCTATTTTAAGGGTTTACAACCACTTTTTTTTGTAATTCTCTCTTTCCATTTTAAACAAAAACTGTTGAGCATATCCCGAAAAGGGACCAAAATAATTTGTAATTTTTTCATGTAAAATTTCATATTGGTTGTTGGTAATACTTTTCGTAGAAAGTTCAAAAATATTTGGATAATATTTTTCTAAAATTCGAATCATCCATCTATCTAAAGGAAAAGCTTCTAATTTATCAAGAGAAAATAGTAATATGCAATCAGCAACCTTATTGCCCACCCCAGGAACCTTGGAAATTATTTCTTTGGCTGTAAAATAATCACATTTTTTTAGATAATTAAAATTAATTTCCTTTGAACAAACCATTTCTGAAGCCATTTTTACAAAATTTGAGCGATAACCTACTCCGCAATTTTTTATTTCTTGTAAGGTCGCTGATGCTAAAATTTTTGGCTCAGGAAATACAAAAAATTCATTGTGATCAAAAAAAACTTTTTTACCAAAATTTTTACAGATATTTTCTAGACAAATTTTGATTTTTTGTATATTTGAATTAGAAGAAACAATAAATGAAATGTAACATTGAAAAGGGTCCTGTCTTAGCAATCGAAGTCCAAGATATTTTTTTACTGCCTCCTTTGTTGTCTTGTCTTTTGAAATTGATTTCAAAATTTCTTCAAGATTGTCTTTTTCTCTAAAGAAATCTATTTTTTGTTTAGAAAATAATTTAATTTTTCCAGATTTATTAATTCTTAAAATATTTTTACCATTAACCCCATACCAATTATTTTGATTTTTTTTCCAAAGAAAAACTTGCCCACTATTTATGGTATTTTCTAAATTAATTTTGCAATAATCAACCATCTCAGATAGTTATTATTTCATCAACTGAGGGAGAATGGGCATCCAGTCCAAATTGTTCATGGATTTCTTCGGCAAATTTCTCACAAGATTCACTATCACCATGAACTGTCCAAACCTTGGGATTGCCCTGTATTTTTTTTACTACCTCAAATAACTCTTTTCTATCTGCATGTCCAGAAAATTGAAATTGCTTTACTTCGGCTGCAACATTAAGATCCTTTCCTCTAGTGTTTACTTTACCTGTATCAAGAAGCTTTTTGCCGGGAGTTCCTTCACCTTGATATGAGACAAGGGCTATTCCGTTTTTGCTATCAAAGGAGAGTTGTTGAAGGTAATATGTTGCATTTCCTCCAACTAACATACCTGCAGGTGATATAACCACACAAGGTTCTTCAATTGCTCGTTTTCTTTTATCATGGTCCTTTATCGCAACGGCTTCATTAATTGCATCTGCAAAAATTTCAGGATCTCTAAGATAATTTGGATGACGAAACATAATATCATTTACCTTCAGGGCCATTCCATCCATAATGATTTTGTGTTTAAAATTAGAACTTCGTAAAATACAAGCAATTTCCTGCGAGCGTTCAACTGAAAAAGATGGAATAAACAACACACCTTTTCTATCCATTACTTCATTTGCAAATTCGATTAGCTCTCCCTCGGACTCTTTTCTAGGTTTCTGCTCAGCTTGAGAATACGTGCTTTCAATTATTAGGAGGTCAATGTCTCCAATGTCCAGGTCCGCTTCGCGTAACATTCTAGAGCCATGAGTTTTAATATCGCCAGTATAGAACAGCTTCTTTTTTTCAGATTCGACTAAAACACTACTTCCACCAATCACATGTCCTGTTTCTCTTAGCTCAAAAGTTGCATTTCCTTTGGTAATTTTGTGTCTAAATCCAATTTCTTTGGCATTTCGCATCATGTTGTTTAATTCAGGCAATCCGAATGGCTGGGCATCTTTTGTAATTTTTAACATATCTTCAATTAGTAACTGTGTTAAATCAAATGTTGGTGGGGTGCCATAGACATCTGTATTTCCGCTTACAAATAATGAGGGAACATTTCCAGAATGATCAAGATGGGCATGAGTTATAATTATGGCATCCAAATCTTTAGGTTTTACATGCAAAGGATATTGTGGAGGACTTCCTCGTCTTCCAAATAGTACCCCATAATCTAATAGTAAATTTGTTCCATTACAATTTACTAAAAAACCAGAGCGACCTACTTCGTTTGCAGCTCCTAAAACTTTAACATCCAAGGAGTAATCTGAAATAGAATCTATGTTAATACCTTGCCAACATGGATCCGATCATTATGAATAATATGGAATCTACAAAAGCTTTAATTAGTGCAAGCTAAGATCCGATCCACATGGGACGATCCTATGATGAGTGGATAAAACAACAAGACCAAGCTCTTGTTTCAAAAACTCGTGCAGGCGATGAAGGCAATAAAGTACTTCTAAACCAAATTAACTGGATTTGGGTTCACAATCTTATGAACAAGAAGGCAGATCTTAATCCTTCTTCGGCAGAATTACTCGACTGGGTAACTTCTGGTCAAATCGATGCAATGAGAAAATAAACGTGCTTAACACGTTATCTTTTTGTTTTTTATTTAATTAGTAAGTGCAGATTGCACATATTTTTTTTGATCTATTTCATAACAGGGTTATGGAATTCAATCATGGTTTAAATAGCAACTCAACGGTAAAAAATTGAATAAAATGCCAATCGCAATACTTCCAGACATTGATGAGCAAAGATGTATCGGATGCGCACTATGTGTAGAAATCTGTACAACTCTTGGTCCAGATGTCCTTAGAGTAAAACCAGTCGAAGGCTGGAAGAGAGGTAAAGCATTTGTCTTTTACCCAGAAAGATGTATTTCTGATGGTGCATGCATCGGTGTATGCCCAACAAAATCAATCTTTTGGATGAGACCAATGAATTACACTGCTGGACAACCAGTACCTCTTCACAAAAACGGTGTCTTCGTAAACGGCTGGGCAGAAGACGCAGCCTTATAGACTGTATCTTTAAGCACACATTTTTTTCTTATTTTTATTAAATTGATTTCTTCTTTATTTCTCTTGGGAGAATTTTGATAAAGTTTTTCAAAAAACTATCTTTCTTATCAAAATAAATTTCTGAAAATTTGTTGTTTTCAAAAAATTTTATCCATGTTTTTTTAAATTCTGGAAATTCTAGTGGATTAAAAATTCGTCTGGCAGTTTCATGATGCGCTGCTGGAAAAATATCTGATATTTCATTTGGTATTAGACCTATTTGAGGATTATAGAAACAAACTTGAAATAAATCAAAATTTTTGATTTTTCCTTTTAGAGCAAAATAATCATGGGATAAATACCCTGGTTTAATTTTGGGTTCTTTTAATAAAATTAAAAAATTTTTCTTTGTTTTGAATCTTCTTACTATTTCATGATAGGAAAGAACTTCTGGTCTATATTGGTCCTCTTTATCATAAAGAAAAATAGCTTTTTCTTTAAATTTTGGAGTTGTGATAGTCAAGTTCTTAGAATTAGTTGTAAAAATTTCCATGGTTTCATATAGTCTGGGATGTGCTCTGGCTTTCTTCATTACATATTCCCATAATCTTCCTTCATAAATTGCCTGTTTTACCCTATCAACCTCAAGCTTAATGGAATGTAAATTATGTAAAGCAATTTCATTGATTTTTTCTTGTCCCTTTAGTTGACGCATTTCATCAGGAGTATATTTTGAGCATATTTCACAATTACAAGGAAATACAGAGATATCTGAGAGGTATCTTGTCCCATCATCAGTTATGTATCTCCCTTGTTTTGCATAAAGCATGTATGATGCAGAATCAAATGTATCGCAACCTAGGGCCACTGCAAAGGGAATTGTTAATGGATGCCCAGCCCCAAATAGATGAAGGGGAATAGAGTAAGGTATTTCTTTTCTTGCTGATACGATCATCTGTCCTAATAATTTGAATTCATAAGATTCCATAAACTCAACAGGACTTCCAAGAGCTAGCATCTTAAATCCCATATTGACTAAAGATTTGGTAGATTTTTTAACCAAATCAAAATGTTCACCCCCCTGTATGGGACCAATCCAAATTTGTCCATTGTCCTCACTGTCTTTAAGGGTTTTTTTTGAAACTTTCAATGTTTGATTGACATAAGCCTCAGCTTTTTTTCTTGGTAGACCATACCCTGTTGGTTTGTCCAACGGAATTGCAAAATCAGTTAAAATTTCTTTTTCAAAGTTTGCCATTTCACGTGGAAGGACATCTACATCACCATATTCCAGAACCTGATATCCACCAGAATCAGTCATAATAGCACCATCAAAATCAATTATTTTGTGTATTCCTTTTTTTATTGCATCTTTTCCATAGTTTTTTTTGGTAATGTACGCGTTTGTAATTACAAGATCAAAACCCATCTCTTTAATTTTTTTTGAAGGAATTGTTTGTTTTACCGGATGAATTACAGGGACATATGCAGGCGTTTCAATTTTACCATGATTAGTATGAATTATTCCAATCCTTCCAGCTAGATCTGTTTTTAAAATTTCAAACAAGTAACTTCTTCCCAACAAGACTGTTATTTAATCAATAAGCAAAAATTTCCTTTAGTTCATTTTCTCCTACTATTGAAGATAGCCAATCAACATTATCATCTTCAATCTTGCCATTAATAGAATCCATAATTTGTTTTGTAATTTTTTTTATACTTTTCCCAGTTACATTTATTTGCAAAATTTTCTCTTCTCCAAACTCTGCAACAGCATCATGTAGAATAATTCCAAGAGCTTCGCTTCCCAAATTATCCTTTATTTTTTCTGTAGAATACTTTCTTTGCTTATAGATTGTAAGTAAATCATGGGGATTTTTTCTTAATACAATTACTTTTTTGATTTGACTGGTTGATAAAACATATGGAGCTAAATGACCCACAATCAAATCTTGGCTGGATATTTTTTCTTTGATTAGATTTTTGAGCTTATTAACATCTACGTCATATGTATCCTCATTTTTTTCAAATAATCCAAATTCGAATGCAATTTTATTTATATCGATTATTGACCTATGTAGGATTTTACTAATTTCTTTAGCAATTGTATGTTTTCCTACCCCAGGATTTCCAGTTAATACGTAAGACATACTTTAAATTCAAAATGACTACATTAAACAATTTCTGCAATACTAATATGTACAATAGATTTTTGTCGTTTATGCAAATCGGTTTACTAGGAAAAGCAAATGTTGGCAAGTCAACTTTTTTCTCAGCAGCTACTGAAACTCCTGTACCAACTGGAAATTTTCCATTTACAACAATAGAGCCAAATATTGGAGTGGCATATGTAAAAGATAATTGTGCATGCAAATATTTTGATATTCCACATGAAAATCCATTATGCATAAACAAAATTCGTTTTATTCCAGTCAAATTAATTGATGTAGCCGGATTAGTTCCAGGTGCACACGAAGGAAAGGGTTTGGGAATTCAGTTTCTCGACGATGCTCGTCAAGCTGAAGTTCTTATTCATGTAGTTGACATTGCCGGCACTACCGATATTCAAGGTCAACCAGTTCCAATTGGAACACACGATCCCCTTGAAGATGTGGAATTTGTACAAAATGAATTCGACCAATGGTTTGCAAGTATTCTTCAGAGAGAATGGGACAAAATTACTCGAGAAATAGATCAAAAACGTGCCAAACTTACTGATGGAATTGCTAAACGATTTACAGGTTTAGGAATAAAAGATTTTCAAGTGCAGGAGGTATTACAAAAACTAAATTTAATTTCTAAAAATCCAAAGGAATGGTCAAACTCTGATATTCAAATTTTTGTAAAAGAACTTAGGAAAAATACAAAACCAATAATTATTGCTGCCAACAAGGCAGACCTTTGTGAGGATCTTAAAATAATTAAAAATATTCAAGATACTATTGTTGTTCCCTGTAGTGCAGAAACAGAACTACTTTTACGAAAGGCCTCAAAAGCAGGAATTGTAAACTATTCATCCGGAGAGGGAAATTTCACGATTGTAGAAAATAAAGATATTTCTTCCCAACAAAAAAAAGCACTTGATCTAGTTAAAACAGTATTTTCAAAGATAAAATCTACTGGGATTCAAAAAATTTTAAACACAGCAGTTTTTGATTCTCTAAAATTTATTGTAGTTTATCCGGTTGAGGATGAAACAAAACTTACAAACAAAGATGGAGATGTTTTACCTGATGCAAAGTTATTACCTATAGATTCTACTGCAAGAGATCTAGCAACTCTAATTCATGCCGATATTGCTAAAGGATTTCTGCATGCTATAGATTGTAAAACAAAACAAAGAATCGGCGGAGATCACAAACTAAAAAATGGAGATGTAATCAAAATTGTCTCAACACTAAGTAGGGGTTAGCTTGATTGGATTAGGAATCGAAAGCACGGCACATACTTTTTCTTGTGCTATAATAAAAAAAACGGGGAAATCTGGGAAAATATTATCTGATGTAAGAAAAATTTATCGCCCACCCGGTGGTGAAGGCATTCACCCACGAGAGGCATCTAGACATCATATTGATAATAGCCCAATTGTTTTATCTGAGTGTCTGAAAAAAGCCAAAGTTGCGGTAAATGACTTGAATCTTGTTTCTTATGCAGCTGGCCCTGGACTGGGCCCTTGTTTAAGAGTAGGTGCCGTAGTTGCTCGTTCTTTGGCCTCATTTTATAAAATTCCAATTTATCCCGTCAATCATGCAATAGGTCACATTGAATTAGGAAAATTTCTTACTGGTGCAAAGAATCCTTTGGTACTTTTAGTTTCTGGGGGACATACAATGTTACTTGCATTTCTAAATAAACAATGGAGAGTATTTGGAGAGACTTTGGATATAACGTTAGGGCAACTTCTTGATCAATTTGGAAGATCAATTGGATTTGCATCGCCATGTGGAAAAAATATTGAAGAACTTGCAAATACCTCATCAAAATATGTTCTCTTACCATATTCTGTGAAGGGAAATGATGTTTCATTTTCTGGGTTATTGTCTGCAACTAAATTAATTTCTTCAAAGAGTAAAGAGAATGCATGTTTTTCACTTCAAGAAACAGCCTTCGCAATGATTAGTGAGGCAGTAGAACGAGCCCTTTCATTTACAAGAAAAAAAGAACTGTTAATTGTTGGAGGAGTAGCAGCAAACAAAAGATTATCTGAAATGCTAAAAGACGTTTGTAAACGACATTCATGTAAATTTTTTGTGGCTCCTCAAAAATATGCTGGGGATTGTGGAAGTCAAATTTGTTGGACCGGACTTTTGGAGAGTCAAGTCAGGAAAGGAGTTTCATTGGAAAATACTTTTGTGACTCAGTCTTGGAGACTAGATTCTGTTAAGATAAATTATTGATTTTTGTAGTTCTCTATAGCAGATTCAATATTTTTTAACCAATCTTTGGTATTGAATACACCAAATTTGTATGTCTTTTCTTCACCTTTTGTTTTTACGGTAAAACAAACTTTTTTCATTAATCTTCCTTCTTTCCACGTTTTTACCACCTCACTCAATTTTTCATCAATCAAAGTATCTCCAAAATGTTTTGAAAAATCCATCATTCTAGCACGTGTTTTATCAAAGGCTAATCTTTTATTTGTAAGGGTAAGAATTCCTGAACCTAAATTATCTTCACTACAATCCTCTTGTTTTAATCGTTTTTCCCCTTCATCCATAAGAATCACCCTACCATCGGGAAATTTGTATGTTTATCAATAACTTCTAAATTACTATGTAGTTTTCAGCAATAAAGTGAGACTAATAAAAAAAGGTGCAGAAGCTGATATCTATACAACAAATTGGAAAAACTCTAAAGCCATTTTAAAAATAAGAAAAACAAAAAATTATCGTAATCAAACTCTTGATTCCTCTTTAAGAAAACAAAGAACTATTAAGGAATCTCAAACATTATCTGAAGTAAAATCATATGGCGTACCAACACCATTAGTTTATTTTGTAAATCTTGAAGATTCTTCAATTCTAATGCAACAAATTCCTGGAAAACCAATTCATGATTTATCAAATTCTAAAATAATTTCTTTATTAAAACAAACGGGAAAAATTGTAGGAATTTTGCATAAAAACGGAGTTATGCATGGTGACTTGACGACATCAAATTTTATCTTCTTCAAAGGCAAGATTTACTTAATAGATTTTGGTTTATCCCAAAAAACAAACAAACCTGAGGATCACGCAGTGGACTTAAGATTAATCAAAGAAATTCTAAACAGTGCCCATGCTACAATAATGAAACAAGCTTGGAACAATTTTTTGGTTGGTTACAAATCAGTGGTTGGACCATTAAAGTTTCAAAAAATAATTAATTTAGTTACAATAATTGAGGGTAGAGGTAGATATGCCACCGTCGTATGACCTCTTTTTTGCTTCCTCGAACATTCACAAATTCAAAGAGGCAAAAAAAATTTTAGAAGGGTTCAAAATTAATTTAGGGTTTTTCAAATGTGAACTAGAGGAACTTCAATCAAATTCATTATTAGAAATTGCTAAAGACAAATCAATAAAGGCATTCAAAAAATGTAAAAAACCTGTTATAGTTGAAGATGATGGGCTCTTTATAGATTCACTAAACGGATTTCCAGGACCCTATTCATCCTATGTTTTTAAAACAATTGGAAACGTTGGAATCTTAAACCTTCTAAAGCAAAAAAGAAAGGCAAAATTTATTTCAATAATTTCCTTTTATGATAAAAAAAATTCTATATCATTTGAATCTAAACTATCTGGAACAATTTCTAAAAAAATCATAGGGGAAGGTTGGGGGTTTGATCCAATTTTTATTCCTTCCCAATTAAAGAAAACTTTTGCGCAAATAAAAAACAAAAATGAAATTTCTCATCGATTCAAAGCGTTGAAAAAATTTTCTAATTGGTATTTAGATATGTAGGAATCCACCTATCAATACTTTGTTTATTATTTTGCAAGACTACAATTCTTGATACATAACTTTCATCCATAACGGAAAACACTTTGCTCTGTTTTGCTACATCTTCACTAAATTTCTTTACTTCTTCCATCTCTAACATGTTTTCACGGTCTAGTCTATTCGTAGAACGACCAATATGCATATATGATTTTATTTCAACAAAATTAGGACTTGATTGATTCAGCATTTTTGCAAAAGCTGGTATCATTTCTTTTTTATAATTGTAATCTCGAATCAAAGTAATTCGAAGAACTGTTCTGGTATCTAAATTTTTTAACATACCCAATGTTGTATTCCATCGTTGCCAAGAATCCTCATATTTTGGTTTGTTTATTTTCAAAAAAGATTCATAGTCGGCGGCATTTGTAGAAAGATATAATTGCGTTGGCAAGGCATCTTCATCTTGCAATCTTTTTATCATTTCCGGTTCTTGTCCGTTTGTTACCAGAAAAATTGACTTTGTTTCTTTTAGAGATTTTAGATATTTTATTAGTCCAGGGAGCTTTGGATACATCGTAGGCTCCCCAGACAAAGAAATTGCATAATGACTGGGTTTTAATGATTCATCTAATAGTTTTTTATCGCTTCTTGAATCTCCATAATGTCCCATAATGAGAGTCCTACGTTCTTCCATTAACTTTGACATGATTTCGGAAGGTTCAGCTACATTTTTGGAATCCATTTTCATGTTTTCATAAAATTCCATTGGTCTCCAACAATATACACAACGATTTTCACAATACATACCAGCAGGAGAAAACTCCATGCAGCTATGGGTGGAAATTCCATAAAACTTATGTTTGTAGCAATTTCCTTCATTTTTGAAAGATTTTTTTGTCCAATGACAAAGTGCTACAGTCGAATGATCAGATATTCCATATTTTGCTTTTTTTAATTGCTGGGAAATACTAGGTTTGATTTGAATTAGTTCTTCTTCAACAGTTTCACCAGAGCAACTCATAAAATAAAATCCAATTTTGGTTACTTAAATTGATCGAGATTTTTGTTGATTGCTGGATTTTTGATCCAATTAATTACTTAATTTACTCATTTCGGCAGTGAGGTTTAATAACTGGATCTTCGGGAGAAACTTGTAAGTTGAAACCAAAGTACTTTGTAGCACTCCTAGTATTACTAGTAACCACTGTAACCAGTATCATAATAAATCCTGCTTTTGCGGCCGAAGACTTGGACCGTGATGGTATTTCTGATGAAATCGATAGTTGCCCAAATCTTCAAGAAGATTATGAAGGAACAATTGATGGGTGTCCTTCAAATTTTGTCCCTTGGTATGATGAAGATTATGATGGAATTGAAGATCATCTGGATCAATGTCCGAATTTGAAAGAAAATTATAACCAATTCCAAGACTATGATGGTTGTCCAGATAATTCGTTGCAACCAGGGTCAACCGTAGCAGACTCTGACAACGATGGTTTTATTGACTTGGTAGATTCTTGCCCTAATCAACCAGAAACCTTCAACGGAATTTTAGATAGAGATGGTTGCCCTGATAAATTTAGCGACAAAAATGATAGGGATAGAGATGGTGTCCCTGATGCAATTGACGCTTGCCCTCTTAAGGCTGAAATTTATAATAGATATCAAGATGATGATGGTTGCCCCGATAGTAAAACAGATTCTACCTTTATTGATAAAGACAACGACGGTTTGCAAGACAAAATTGATTCTTGTCCTTTAGAGCCAGAAATTTTTAATGGATATCTTGATACAGATGGTTGCCCGGATGTAGTACTAGAATCTGAATTTACTGATGCAGATGGTGATGGTATAGCAGATAGATTTGATATTTGTCCCAAACAAGCAGAAACCTTTAACCAATTTGCAGATTATGATGGATGTCCTGATTCAATACCACCACCTTCTGGTAGATTAGATGACTCTGATAAGGATGGCATTAGTAATCTTGAAGACCTGTGTCCAACTACTCCAGAACGATACAATGGATTTGAGGATGAAGATGGTTGCCCTGACAGTTCTTCTCCTGCTGCTGACAAAGATTCAGACCAAGATGGAATATACGATTCAATTGATAACTGTCCACTTGTAAAAGAGACTTATAATAGATTCCAAGATGATGATGGTTGTCCAGATTTTGTTAGTCCTACTGGAACAACTCCAGACAGTGATGGTGACGGAATTTCAGATTATACTGATTTATGTCCAACACAACCCGAAACATTTAATGGATTTTTTGATAGAGATGGTTGTCCCGATAGATCATCATTTGGAGATAGAGACGGAGATGGTGTTATTGATTCACTTGATCAATGTCCTTCAGTAAAAGAGACTTATAATAAATTCCAAGATGATGATGGTTGTCCTGATAACACTGGACCCTTATCTGAATTCGATTTCGATGGAGACGGCATAGTTGACCTGTTAGATAAATGTCCACAGGATCCAGAAGTATTCAATGGATTTGAAGATGATGATGGTTGTTCTGATGTTGCAGTAATGGATGCAGATTTGGATGGAGTTCCAGATTCCACAGATTTATGTCCAACCCAAAAAGAAACTTGGAATCGATTCATGGACCAAGATGGTTGTCCTGATAACCCTACAGAACAAGATTCTGATTTAGATGGAATTTTAGATAATGTAGATCAATGCCTGAAAGAAAGAGAACGATACAACGGATTTGAGGATGAAGATGGTTGTCCCGATTTTCCTAGTTATTTGACAGATATTGATAGTGACTTTGATGGTATACCCAATAGTCTTGATGAATGTCCATTAATTCCTGAAACTTATAACAAATTCCAAGATGAAGATGGTTGTAGGGACAATATAATTGATGAATCTAGCAGGCCGGATTCTGATGGTGATGGAATTTATGACCTTATTGATAATTGTCCCACGCAACCAGAAACACCAAATGGAATTTTAGACAGAGATGGTTGCCCAGACAACTACATTCCTAGTGCCGATAGGGATAGAGACGGAATACCTGATGCAATTGATGCATGTCCAATGTCACCTGAAACTTACAATAGACTGCATGACGATGATGGTTGCCCAGACAGCATTTCAGAATCATTCGTAGTGGACTCTGACAACGATGGAATACAAGATATGGTTGATTTGTGCCCACTAGAAGCTGAAACCTATAACGGATTTGAAGACCTAGATGGTTGTCCAGATACTAATGTAACCTTGCCTGATTCTGACGGTGATGGTGTTGCAGATATTATGGATATGTGTCCTACACAAGCAGAAAATTGGAACAGATATTTAGATTATGATGGTTGTTATGATGTTATTCCAAATGTAGCTGGCTTGGTGGATTCAGATGGTGATAGAATAGATGATTCCATTGACCAATGTCCAAATGAAAAAGAATCTTGGAACAAATACCAAGATAATGATGGCTGTCCTGATGTTTCTCCAGAACAATCACGCTACAAACATGATGCAGATTTAGATAATATCATCAACGATGAGGATTCTTGTCCTTTCGAACCAGAGGACTATGACGGAGACCGAGACCAAGATGGTTGTCCGGATCCTTAGGAGTTATAAAGATTGAAAAAATTTCAATTGTTAGGATTTTTACTTCTTCTTGTTTCAACAGTTAGTTTGTTACAAGGAAATAGCTTTGCTGCTGCCCCTAATGATAATGACGATGATGGAATTCCAAATAGTATTGACCTTTGTCCTTTTTTAAAAGAAGATTATGATCCTAATTTTGGCAAAACAATCGATGGTTGTCCTGCCGATTTTGTTCCTTGGTATGATGCAGATTTTGATGGAATAGAGGACCATATTGATGATTGTCCAACTGTTAGAGAAACATACAACCGATACCAAGATGATGATGGCTGTCCAGACGTTTCTCCAACTGGAGGTCAAGGAATAGTCGATTCAGATGCAGATGGCTTTGTCGATTTCTTAGATTCTTGTCCCAACCAACCAGAGACTCTAAACGGAATTGACGATAAAGATGGCTGCCCAGATGATTTTTTTATTCTCCGGGATATGGATGGAGATGGGCTTTCTGATAAACTAGACGAATGTCCACAAGCCCCTGAAAACTATAATAGATTCCAAGATGAGGATGGCTGCCCAGATATTTTATCTGAAGATGAATCAACATATCAATTCCCAGATACTGATGGCGATGGAATTGAAGATAGATGGGATGCTTGTATTGATGAACCTGAAAACTTTAATGGAGTACTAGACAAAGATGGCTGCCCAGAAATTTCCGGTGTTATTTCTGAAGAGCCTATAGATTCTGATTATGACTCTATTCCAAATTCTATTGATAAATGTCCATTAGATCGTGAAAACTTTAACAAATTTGAAGACACTGATGGATGTCCTGATCAAGTTGAATTTGTAATAGTTGGAGATATTGATAAAGATGGAATATTAGACAACGAAGATGCTTGTCCATTTAATCCAGAAACTTACAATAAGTTTAACGACCTTGATGGTTGCCCTGATATAGTTGCAGATGATAAATCAACTGCAGATTCTGATGGTGATGGCATTATCGATTACTTGGATTATTGCCCCACTCAATCTGAAACTTTCAACAACTATCAGGATAATGATGGATGTCCAGACAAATTTGTTATTACCAATGATCAAGATAGAGATGGAATAGCTGATGATATAGATGAGTGTCCTCAAATGGCAGAAAATTATAACCATTTTGAAGACAACGACGGCTGCCCAGAAAATCTTGCAATTGATGTTATGCAATACCAATTCCCAGATACTGATGGCGATGGAATTGAGGATAGATGGGATGCTTGTATTAATGAACCTGAGAACTTTAATGGAGTACTAGACAAAGATGGATGCCCAGAGGTTTCTGGAATTACCACTGGAGGACCTTTAGATTCTGATTATGATGGGATACCAGATTATAATGATCAATGCCCTACCGTAGGGGAGAGATACAATAAATTCCAAGATGAGGATGGC
>Ga0102947_1000130_pt1 | contig 27067 bp, 13 predicted proteins | sample SalPon2A_A_D2_MG_FD_78210 | JGI IMG/M metagenome (GOLD analysis project Ga0102947, IMG submission 78210) | Soil microbial communities from South San Francisco under conditions of wetland restoration - Salt Pond MetaG R2A_A_D2_MG | ecosystem: Environmental > Terrestrial > Soil > Wetlands | place... | reverse complement strand
GGCTTGCGGGCCGGGGACGACATGCGGATCGCGGTGGCCGTGCCCCTGTTGTCGCTGTTCGCCGTCGTCCTCAGCCTGCAACTTCTCCTCACCTCCTGGCTGCGGGAGCGCGCCGACGGCTCCATCGCCTGGCTCTACGCCCGGCCGATGTCGGCGGGGGCGCTCTTCGCGGTGCGCCTGGTGGCGGCGCTGGCCGCCCTGGTGCTGTTCATCGCCGGCGGCCTGCTGGTGCTGCGGGTCCCCCCCGCCGAACTGCTGGACCCAGCGCTGCTGGCGACCGGCGCGCCGCAGTTGGTGGCGCTGGCGCTGTTGCTCTTCCTGGCGGCGGCGCTGTTCACCTCGGCGGTGGCCTGGTCCGCCGGGGCCGGCCTGTTGATCGCCCTGTTGGTGGCCGGCCTCGGCCTGCTCCTCGCCGAACTGCCGGCGATGGCGGCACCGGCCACGGCGGAACTGCTGGCCGACCCTGGCGTCGTCGAGACGGTGCGGGTGGTGCTGCTGGTGCTCGGCCTCCCCCTGGCCTTCGTGGCCGGCGCCTGGGTCGCCACCCGGCGGGCGCTGCTGGACCGCTCCCAGCTCTGGCGCGGCGCCGCCGCGGCCGCCATGGTCGCTGTCCTGGCCTACCTGGGGGCGACCCTGGCGGTCTACGCTCAGACCCACCGCCACGACGCCGAGCTGGTCGCCGGCCTGGAGCTGACGGAGGGCAGCGAGCTGCGCTTCTACCGCGACGACGACCTGCGGGACGGCGTCTACACCCTGGCCGCCGCCAGCGGCGGCGACGAGCGCCGGCTGGCTGGCACCCACGGCGGTTGGCCGCCCTTCCTCCACGCCGCCAGCGGCCAGGCGATGCTGCCGTCGGCCAACGGCGAGTGGGTGCTGTTCGACGGGGCGGCGCGGCAGCGTCGGCGCTTCGTCGCCCACCGCTCCCGGGCGCGGGACGCGGCGGGTTGGTCGCCGGACGGCCGCTGGTTCGCCCTGCCGTGCAGCAGCAGCGGCAGCGGCCTGGAGTGGCTGGCGCGTACCCCGGCCCTCGGCGGCTGGCTGCCCTCCAGCGAAGAGCTGGCCGCCACCGCCTGCCCCGGCAACCCGCGGCTGGAGTCGCTGCTGCTGGTCGGCCTCGACGGCGAGCGGCTGGTGCCGCTGACCGACCTGCCGCCGGGCTCGAGCTGGCGGGCGGCGTGGCTCGACTCCGACCACCTGGTGGTGTCGCTGTACCCCGACGGCCGGCAGCCTGGGGCTTGGATGGTGGTGGACTTGAGCGCCGCCGTGCCCCGGGTGACCGCCGGGCCCTACGAGCTTCCCTCGGGGGGCGCGCTGGTGTTGCCGGAGCCGTTAGCGGCCCAGTTGTTTAGCGACGTGGCGCTGCGCAACTCGTCCGTCCTGGGGCGGGGCCTGCCGCGCCGCGACGGCAACATCCTGGCCTGGCGCCGGGGCGAGGGCTCCACCGAGTTGGTGGCCGTGCGGCCTGCGGGTGAGATGGCGACCGAAGAGATGGCCTCCGGTGAGATGGCCGGCGGCGAGATGGTCGGTGGCGAGGGCCGGGTCGGCTGGGCGTTGGACGTCCTGGCGTCGCTACCGTCCCAGGCCGCACCGGACTACGCGCCCTGGTCCAGCCATCTGGCGATCCTCCCCGACGGCACCGCGCTGTGGATCGCGGCCAGGGACGGGGCCAGCCGGCCCGTCTACGCCCTGGCCCCCGGCAGTGACGAGGCGCGCAAGGTCTGCGAGCTGCCCCCCAACCTGCTACCCACCGTCTTCGTCGGTATCGAGGACGGGCCGGATGGGCGGCGCGCCTCCTGGCTGCCCGGGTTCAGCCGCGACCCGGAAAACCCGGCACCGAACGTCTCCTGCGTCCTCGAAGAGGAGGCCTGAGCCATGCCCATCGGATGCGCAGGAACGGTCCCCCTGCCCCCTGCCCGCTGGAGCCGGGCCAATCTCGTCGCCTTCGCCCGGCTGCTACTTCGATCTCGTCGATCCCGGGGCCGAGGAATGGGAGCGGCGCCTCGGGCCAGGTAGCCAGGCGCTAAGTAGCCACTGGGGCGCCCGCGGCGTCTCCCAGGGTCTTCGGTGGCTCTTGAAGGCGCATCGTGTCGAGATCGGAGGGGGCCTTGCGGATCGCCTTCTTGAGATGGGCCTCCGACTCACCCAGGACAATCAGCAGGTCTCCCGGGCGGGTTCGATAGCCCATTTCCGTCTGGCTCGACGGGTTGGTCAGCACGGCGCGCTCGAGGCCACAGGAGTCCATCACCTCTTTCTGTCGCTGGCGGTTGCCGCCGCACTCCAAGCTGATGGCGAGGAGGAGTACCCCTTGCCGCCTCAGCACGGGGAGTAGCTGGTCATAGGTCAGGTCAGACAGGCTGCCCCGGGAGCGGATCCGATACGAATAGAACTCGTTGTGTTGATTGAAGGTCAGAACCTCGTTGAGAAAGGTGGAGACCCCGTGATTCAAGGCAGACTGCACCAGCACATTGGACTCGATGTGCCCGCTGGAGACAATCTCATCCACCATGGCGTCCCGGGCCAGGGTCTCGTAATTGTCCGGGTCGGAGATCTCGGCGATGGTGTAGATGTTCCTTCCCGGTGGCACCTCTCGAGACTCCTCGAGTTCTTGGGAGAGCTTTTCGATGGTCAGTACTTTGAGGACGTTGAGCGCATCTGGGTCGGTGACCCCCTGGTCGGCCACGATGATGGCGGTTGTGGCGCTGGCGAAATGAGCCCTCCTGAGATCGGCCCTTCGAGTTGCCGAGCCCCGGGTGAAGGCGACCTCGGGTTTTTGAAGGTCATGGGCCTCCAGAAGATCCTCCTCGTCCGGGTCGGCGAGAATCATCACCGGCCGCCGGGTGTCAAGCTCCTTGTCCGTCAGGCTGCGGACCAGTTTGGGGACGGACGAACTCCATCCGCAGATCAGAATGTGCTCTTCCATGTGTCGACTCCTCAGGCCGCGATTCCAGGTGTTCGATACATAGGACGATGTAGGTGAATTGAGTCACCAACAGCAACGCCAGGCAGAGGTACTTCCAGCGGAAAACGAACAGGTTGAGGCGCTTGAGCCGGTAGAAGACCCGGCTCTGGGCCGGGAGCCAGGGGCGGCTCCTGCGGCGCGCCAAGGCGGCCACCAGGTTCAAGAACAGGTACAAGCCCAGCAGCGCCAGCAACACCCCACCAGACCAGAGGAGCCAGGTCGAGGTGCTGGGGCGCAGGATCAGCTCACGCTTCGAGAGCGCTTCTTCCGCCGAGGGGTGCCAATCCGCTAATGGCATGCCCTTCACCGGATTCATGGAGGCGGCCAGCGGAAGGTTCGAAGCCGCCGAGCGCACCAACTCGTCTTCGTGGTCGAGAAGGAGGCGGATGAGCTGTCTGGCGGGATCATCCCTCAGGTCGCTCCTGGCGATCACCATGGATCTGACGGCGATGCCGTTCCATTCGCCCGAAGCCAACTCCAAGGTGTAGGGCTCGTAATAGGGGTACGTGTTGGTCAAAGCCTGACGAAGCGAGCTTTGCAGAGACACGAGGCGCGCCCTGCCATTGTCCAGAAGTTCCAGCAGCGAATCATCCAGCCGGTTGGCGAAGGCGAGCCGCACTTCGTCGGTGGCCAAGGCTTGGGCCACCAGATCGGGGGATATGGCCTTCGTGGTCACCGAATCCCAAGCCTCGGCCGCCTTCAGAATGGTGAGGGAGTTGAAGGACAGACCGCTACCTTGAGGGCCCGTGCCCACCGGCGACGGGAGGGACGAGGACAGCCGGCCGAGGCTCGGTTGATTGCTGAACACCAGGATCGGCTCCGAGTAGAGCATCAACAAGCCGCGGAGCCCTTGGACGGGCTGAGAAAAGGGGGCTTGTCCGCGTTCGGCCAGGTAGGCGATGTCGTTCTGGACCACCGCAAGATCGACCTTGCCCGATCTCAGAAGATGGATGTTGTCCACGGAGCCGGAGGTGGCTTTGACCTCCAGGGTGAACGCCAGGTCTTCCTGTCTCACCTTCTCGGCCAGGGCCGCTCCGATTTTGTAATAGGCACCGGATTCCGAGCCGGTGGCGATGCGCAGCACCGGCTTGGAGGGAGGCTCTGGTTTGTGGTCTTGAGCGCCTCGGCTCACCGGGGCGAGAGATACGAGGACAGCGGCAAGGAAAATCGCCGGCCCGAGGAGAGCCGAGCGCCGACAGCGTTTCGACATGTAGAAAACCTCTCCACCCACGCAATTAGGTCTCGTCGAGAAGGTCGTGCCCCGAGTGGCCCGAAGATTTCGGACAGATAAAATAACTATCAGGAACAATAACATGCGACGGTTCCCCTCGGGATCGTCGTGCTAGGCTCCAAAAGGTCATTCCCTACCGCGAACATCCCGCTCCGACGAGCTTTTTGGAGGCCCCATGCCCTGGCTGAACCGGATCCTTCGCCTTGCCGCCATCGCCGCCCTGTTCACCGCCGTGGCCGCCTCGCCGCTTCAGGCCCAGGCGCCGGCGGTGGCCGACGAGGACGACGCCGCTACCACCCTCCCCGCCCCCGAGCACGAGGAGACCCGCGAGTTGATGACGCGGGTGGACGCCGCCGTCGAGGCGGTGGAGGGGGAGGGGGTCGAGGTGGCCTGCTCTCTGTTCAAGGAGGAGGGCGCCTCCTGGCATCCGGACGCCGACAGCTACGTCTTCATCAACGACATCGACGGCACGTCGCTGTGCCACCCCGGCAAGCCGGGGCTGGAGGGGACCTCGGTCCTCGGCCTGCGGGACCCCTACGGCAAGCCCATCGTCGAGAACTTCGAGCGCGAGACGGAGGCCGACGGCGAGGGCTGGGTCCACTACCTGTGGCCGCGCGCGGCGGGCGGCACGTTCTACTGGAAATCGACCTACGTGCGCCGCGCCGGCACCCTGGAGGGGAAGGAGGTGATCGTCGGCAGCGGCGAGTTCGACCTGCCCATGGAGCGCCTCTTCGTGGTCGAGCAGGTGGATGACGCGGTGGCCCTCATCCAGGCCGAGGGCGAGGACGCCTTCGCCACGCTGCGCGACAAGGCCAGCGGCTTCCGCTTCTACGACTCCTACGTCTTCGTCATGGACGCCAACGGCGTCCACCTGGTCAACGCCGGCTTCCCGGAGCACGAGGGCGAGAACATGCTCGCCTTCACCGACGAGAACGGCAAGAAGGTCGGCGTCGAGATGCTCGAGCTGCTGGCCGACCAGGACGCCGGCTGGGTGGACTACATGTGGCCCCGCCCGGGGGACGACCCGGCCTCCCACAAGTCGTCCTACGTGCGCCGGGTGGACCTGCCCAGCGGCGCGGTGCTGGTGGTGGGCGCCGGCATCTACACCGACTGAGCGGGAGCCGGCTAGCTACCGCCGGCCCCGCCGCCGGCCGGCAGCAGGCCCAGGGCGTCGGCCTGGAAGGTGCTCTGGTCGAAGCTCGCCACGCTGGCGCCGGCCCGCCGCAGGTCGCAACGCCAGCTCCAGGTGAAGTGCTCGCCGGTGGGGTCGGCCCGCAGGGTCACCCCCAGGACGTCCCCCGCCGCCACCTCCAGGCGCCGCGGCCAGGGGAAGAACGCTTGGCCGTAACAGGTCTCCGGTCCGGCGCCGGGGGCGCTGTCGAAGGCCGCCCCGAAGCCGAGGTCGGCGCTGAACCAGGCCGCCAGGCCGTCGATCACGGTGGCCTCGGCGAAGTCCCAGGAAAGCTCGGCCCGTAGCCGCCCCGGCTCCTCGCCGAAGACGACCTCGCCCCAGCTCCGGGGCTCGCCCGCCAGGTCCTCCGCCGCCAGGTCCTGGCGCCACCAGGTGTGGGTCACGCTGGCCACCAGGGGGGAGAGATCAACGTCCGCCAGGGCCTCGCCGGCGGAGCTGTGCTGGATCGCGCGGCGGTGGATCGCCCGGCGGTTTCTGCACGGCGCCGCCCACAGGGTGTCGCGGCCCGGGACGGAGGTGCCGCCAGGGGCGAGCCAGCGGCGGGTGAAGCCGGCCAGGGCGCGGAGCTGGGGGAGGCGCAGCGGCAGGGTGCCGCGGAGGTCGCTGACCACCAGGTCGATGGGACCGGGCAGCTCCACCCCGGCGGCGTCGGCGCGCAGGAAGGTCACCCGGTCGCCGCAGCCGTTGGCCGCCACCAGCTCCCGGGCCAGGCCGATGACCGGCGATGGCTCGATGGCGAAGACCCGCCCCGCCCCGGCCCGGCAGGCGAGGACGCTGAGCAGGCCGCTGCCGGCGCCGACGTCGGCCACCGTGGCGCCTTCGTCGATGGCGGCGTCCAGGGCGCGCCGGTAGGCCGCCACCCGGGCGCCGTCCAGCACCATGCCAAGGTGGCGGACCGGCTCGTTCATCGGGCCACCGGGGGTGGGCCGGAGGCCGGGGCCGGCTCGGTCACGCCGCTCTCGGTACGGCCGCTCTCGGCACGGCTGGCCTCCCCACGGCTGTCGGCCAGGCTCTCCTCCACCAGGTCGAGGACCGCGGGCAGGCGGGCGAAGTCCCGGGGCACGACCAGCTCATCGACGCCCCGGTGGTCCACCAGCCGGGCCACCGTCTCCAGGTCGCGCCGGCGCCGCCGGCCGGCCAGCCAGGCGAGGCGCAGGTTGCCGAGCAGGGCGGCGGTGGCCTGGCGCGCCGGCATGGGGCGCAGGGCGGGCTCGGCCGCGGCCGGGGCGGGGCGGAGGTAGAAGAGGCGGCCCAGGGCCACCGGCTCGCGGGGCACCCAGGCGCGGGCGGCCAGGGCGTGCTTGTCCCAGCGGTATGGCTGGCCGGCGGGCGGGGCGCTGGCCAGGTGCCGCGCCGCGTCGGGCCAGAGGAGGCGCCGGGGCGCCCCGGGCAGGACCCGCGCCGGCCCGCGTCTCCCGGTCGCGGGCGGGTCGTCTTCCAGGACCAGCAGGTCGTCGGTGACACCGGCCCGGCCGCGGCCGGCGAGGGCGGCGGCGAGGCTCGACTTGCCCGCTCCGGAGGGGCCGATGAAGGCCGCCGCGGCTCCCGCCCCGCCCGGGTCTACGTCGCCGAAGCGCACCGCGCTGGCGTGGAACACGGCGGCGCCGCGCACCGCCAGGAGAAACGACAGGACCGGCCCGACGAGGAACCAGGAGAGCTCCGCCGGCGCCGTGTCGTCGCCGCCGTGGATCAACACCCGGTCCGCCTCCACCTGGAAGACCGGCCCGCCGGGGTACGGCATGTCGGGGTAGGAGAGAAGGTACCGGCCCTCGCCGCTGGGGCAGGCGGCGATGACCACCCCCTCGCTGGCCTCCCGGGGCGTGTCGAGGGACGGCCAGCCCCGGGGAGGCGGGGCCGCGGTGGGGCTGATGAGCACCCGGGGGAGATCGGGGAAAGCGGCGTCGGCGTCGGGCGCCGAGGGCGTCCAGAATCTGGAATCGTTCCGCAAACTGGACGCTCTCCAGCGCAGCAGCAGGCCGTGGACGATGATCTCGCGCCAGCCGTCCGGGTCGTGGCTGGATGTCGTGCTGGGGGCCGTGGTCGGGCTTGGAGTCGTCATCGGTGGGGGCCCGGTGCCGTCAGCTCGGGGGTGTCATGGGGGCCATGCGGTTGCCACCGGCGTCGCTCAGCGGGCCACCGCCGAACTGCTGCACCAGGTCCTCGACGTGGCCGTAGCACTCCAGGCGGGGCGTGCGGTAACGGCGGCGAGGAGCGGTGGAGGCGTTGGCTCCAGACACAGTCTTGGCTCTAGATGCAGTTCTGGCGTCGGGCTCGGAAGCTCGGTGTTCGCTGTCGGATTCTGGGCGCGTCATTGGGGTCTGTCGGCGCGTCCTCACGGCTCGATGTTGTCGTTGCCACGCAGCCACCAGTGGAGTGAAAACGGCCGGGTGTTGTCCCACACCGTCGTCGCAACTGCGTGTTTCAAGTGTCGCTCTACTCTATGTAGTAGCAGGAACCACGCCACCTTCGGGTGAAGAGGGCTGCTGGCGGTGGGGAGCCAGGCGTCTTCTCGCAGATGGGCCAGGAGCGGCTCATCGGGCAGCAGGGTCTTGGGTCGCCGGCGCACCTCCCGCGGCAGCCGGCCCCGGGCCGAGCGGCGAAGCACCTCCTTCTTGCGGCAATGGGGGAAGGGCGGCAGGGCGAGGAGCGACTCCACCACCCGGCGGTCGAGGAAGGGGTGGCGGATCTCCACCCCGGCGGCGGCGGCGGGGACGTCGTACCAGCGGTGCACCGCCTCGGCCCGGGGGTGGCGGAGGGTGTCCAGGGAGCATCCCCGGCGGCCATGGCGGGCCGTGTCGAAGTGGCCCGGGTCGTAACGCTGGGCGATCTGCCGCCAGCGGCGGTCGAGGTTCAGCCGGGCGACGATCTCCGGGTCGAGCCAGGCGGGGAACTCGGGGCGCCAAGGGCGGGCGGCGGGGAACAGCCGGGTGAGGCCGAGGCGGCGGAGCAGGGCGGAGCGCAGGCCCACCCGGGGCACGCCGCGGCGCTCGACGGCGGTGCCCAGGAGGGTGCGGCCGGCGGCCAGCGGCTCCGAGAGCAGCCAGGCGAGGAGGTCGTCGGCCGTGGCGCAGGTCAGGTCGTCGCCGCCCTCGCCGGTGAGGAGCACGGCGCACCCGTCGCGGCGGGCGCGGCGGGCCAGTTCCGCCATCACCGCGAAGTACGGTTCGTGGAGCGGGGTGGCGGGGGCGGCGGTCAGCGATCCCCGGTCGGACCAGGGCAGGTGGGCGTCGGCTGCCATGATCTCGGCGGGCAGGCCCAGGGCCCCGGCGACGCGCCGGGCCCAGTCGCCGCTGTCGTCGCCGACCAGCCGGCGGTAGCTGTAGGTGTAGCTGCGGGCGCCGTCCCGGCTGCCGGCCGCCAGGGAGGCGGCGACCAGGGAGGCATCGAGACCGCCGCTGGCCAGCACCCCCACGGGGGCTCCAGCGGGGCCGCCGTCGGCGTGCTCCGCCGGTGCCCGGCGGTCTGCCACGGCGCGGTCGAAGACCTCCCGGAACGCCTCCGCCGCCTCGTCGATGCCGAGGCGCGCCGCGGGGCCGGACGCGGCGGCGCTGAAGTCATAGTAGCGGCGCTCCTCCACCGCGGCGGCGTTGCCGGTGGTGTTGCCGTTGCCCGGGGCGACGGCGCCGAGGCGGGCGCGGAGCAGGTGCCCCGGCGGCACCGCCCGCAGCCCGCGCCAGCCGGTGGCTGCCGGTTCCACGCTCTCCCCGAAGAGCAGGAAGTCGGCCAGGGTCGCCTCGTCGGGCTCGTCCAACTGGGGCGGCAGGGAGCGCAGCAGGCGGTGGGAGGTGGAGAGCAGCAGGGCGTCGCCCAGGCGGCGCAGGTAGAGGGGGAGGACGCCGAACGGGTCGCGGAAGGCCAAAAACCGCCGCTCCCGAGGGTCCCACGAGCAGAGGGAGAAGTCGCCCAGCAGGTGGTCCCCGGCGGCGGCGCCCCAGCGCTCCACGGCGGCGGCGGCCAACGCCAGGTCGGCTCGCCAGCGCGGGGTGCCGGGGGCCCCGTCCGGGTTGCCGAGACCCAGCTTGGCGGCCAGCTCCCGCCGGGCGTCGAGGCGGACGGCGCCGGCCAGCCACAGGCCGCCGGCGGTGCGCACCACGCCGGCGCGGTGGGCGGGGGGCTCCGGCGGCAGGCCGGCCCGGGAAGCGGCGTCGTCGGCGTGGAAGGCGAACGGCCCGTCCGCCGCCACGGCCTTCCCAAGGGCCGCCCCGGCCGGGTGGGCGGCCGGGGCGCCGGTGAGATCGAGGGCCACCAGACCGGGCAGGGCGGGCAGGGCGGCGGTGCCGGCGTCGGTGGCCCTGGGGTCGTCCATGGCGCCACCTTACCCCTCCCGGATTCCTGACCCCTGTGCGGGCGGGAAAAGAAGGTTGAGTAGGAATTTGTCAGATTCGCGGAACGTTGTGCATCGTGTCTGCGGGAAAATCCCAGTGACAATCCGACAGATCGATCCCCGAGGGGGCCGCGAGGCCGCCCTCCGGGATCGCGACGAGACGTTTTCGCGGCGCGCCGCCGGCGCCCCGCTTTCCATACCTCGGGCCACAGACGGAGGGCCCGGGACCTAGGAGACTCGATGAGCGACAGTAGAACCTATCCAGTCCTCGCCCTGCGCGACGCCGTGTTGTTTCCCGGCGTCACCGTGCCCATCGGCGCCGGGCGACCCAAGACGCTGAAGGCGATCGAAGCGGCGATGGACAGCGACGACCGGTTGGTCTTCGTCGTCGCTCAGCGCCAGAACGAGGAGGAGCTCTCCCCGGAGATCCTCTACACCATGGGCACCATCGCCAAGGTGGCCGAGCTGCAGCGCGGCCTGGGTGGCGTCCAGCTCCTGCTCCACGGTGAGCACCGGGGCATCGCCGTGCGCCTGGGCGAGTCGGAGGAGGGGGGCTACTTCCAGGCCACCGTGCGGCAGGCCGACGAGATGCTCCCCCTCAACGAGGAGGAGCCGGCCTTCGCCGCCCTCTTCCGGGAGGTCCGGGAGCGCGCCGGCGAGCTCGGCAAGCGCGCCGGCCTGCCCGACGAGGTGATCAGCCGCGTCCTGCAGACCGCCGACGGCCCCGGCCGCTTCGCCGACCTGGTGGCGGCCTACACCGAGATGTCCACCGCCGAGAAGCAGATGCTGCTGGAAACCCTGCCGGTGGAGGAGCGCCTGCGCCGCGTGCTGGTCCAGATCCAGCGCCAGCTCGGCGTCCTGGAGGCCCAGGAGTCGATCAAGTCCCAGGTCCAGGAGGAGCTGGGCGACCGCCAGCGGGAGATCTACCTGCGCGAGCAGTTGAAGGCGATTCAGCGGGAGCTGGGGGAGGGCGACGACGCCACCGACCTGGACGAGCTGCGCGACAAGCTCAACGCCCTGGAGCTGCCGGAGGCCGCCCGCAAGGAGGTTGATCGCGAGCTGGGCCGCCTGGCGCGCATCGGCCGCGAGTCGATGGAGTCCCAGGTGGTGCGCAACTTCCTGGAGAACATCGCCGAACTGCCCTGGAACGAGCGCTCCGAGGAGCACCTGGAGATCCAGGAGGCGGCGCGCATCCTGGACGAGGACCACTACGGCCTGGAGGACGTCAAGGACCGGGTGCTGGAGTTCCTGGCCGTGCGCCAGCTCGCCCGCCAGGTGGAAGCCGAGGACGCCGCGGAGGCGGACAAGGCCGAGGGCGAGAGCAACGGCGAGATCGAGCCGCTGGAGGCTGGCCAGGAGGGCGCCGAGACGGCGGCCGCGGCTGAAAAGGCCGACGCTGCTGAGAAAGCCGGCACCACCGAGAAAGGCTCCGACGACGACATCCCCGGCAACGAGGACGACCGTGTCGCCAAGGGGCCGATCCTGCTCTTCGTCGGTCCCCCCGGCGTCGGCAAGACCTCCATCGCCAAGTCCATCGCCCGGGCCATGGGCCGCAAGTACGTGCGCATCTCCCTGGGCGGCGCCCGGGACGAGGCGGACATCCGCGGTCACCGGCGCACCTACGTCGGTGCCATGCCGGGGCGCATCATCCAGGGCATGAAGCAGGCCGGCACCAAGAACCCGGTGTTCCTGCTCGACGAGATCGACAAGCTGGGGGTGTCCTTCCAGGGCGACCCGGCCAGCGCTCTGCTGGAGGTCCTGGACCCGGCCCAGAACGACAGCTTCACCGACCACTACCTGGGGGTGCCCTTCGATCTGTCGGAGGTGCTGTTCGTGGCCACCGCCAACTTCATCCAGAACATCCCCGGGCCGCTGCTGGACCGCATGGAGGTGGTGGAGTTCTCCGGCTACACCGAGCGCGAGAAGAGCGAGATCGCCCGCCAGTACCTGCTGCCGCGGCAGATCCACGAGAACGCTCTCCGCGAGGAGCAGATCGAGGTCACCGACCCGGCCATCGGCGAGGTGATCACCAGCTACACCCGGGAGGCCGGCGTGCGCCAGCTCGAGCGTGAGCTGGGCAAGCTGTCGCGCAAGGTGGCGCGGAAGGTGGCCGCCGGCGACGTCGAGCGGGCGGAGATCGACCCGGACGCGGTGCGCGACCTTCTCGGCCGCCCCCGGGTCTACCCGGAGCGCGCCGCCACCGAGGACCAGGTGGGGGTGTCCACCGGCATGTACTACACGCCGGTGGGGGGCGACATCATGTTCGTCGAGGCTTCCACCATGAGCGGCAAGGGGGAGCTCACCCTGACCGGTCAACTCGGCGACGTGATGAAGGAGTCGGCCCGGGCCGCCTGGACCTACGCCCGCTCCCACGCCGACGAGTTGGGGATCGACGCGGAGGCGTTCAAGCGCGATCTCCACGTCCACGTGCCCGCCGGCGCGGTGCCGAAGGAGGGGCCGTCGGCCGGTCTCGCCATGGCCACCGCCCTGGTCTCCAGCCTTTCGGGGCGGCCGGCGCGCCACGACGTGGCGATGACCGGGGAGATCACCCTCTCCGGCCGGGTGCTACCCATCGGCGGCGTCAAGGAGAAGGTGCTGGGCGCGGTCCGCGCCGGCATCAACACCGTGCTCCTGCCGCAGCAGAACGTGGCGGACATGGAAGACCTGCCGGAGGACGTGCGCGAGACGCTCGAGGTCCACGGGGTCGAGGAGCTGGGCGAGGCCCTGGCCTTGACCCTGCGCGGCGCCAGCTTTCGAGAGGGGCGGCTGACCTTCGCCGAGGCGGACGACGCGCCGGCGGCGGGCGCCGAGCTGCCCCACTGACGACCCCCTACACACAGACACACTGCGATGTAGCGCCCCGGCGGTTTCCTCCGTCGGGGCGTTTTTCTTTGTGCCGGGGAGGAGGGGAGGAGGGGGGACGGTGTCGCGGGGACGGCGAGGGGCGGGACCACCGGTGCAGGGGCCGCCTCGCTCTTGTGGTCGAAGGGACCGTGGCTCGGCTGCACATGAGCCGCTCCGAACCACGCTCCCAACACGAAACGGGCTGGCGCCCGCGGCTCAAGAGCACCCCTGCACCGGTGGTCCCGCCCCTCGCCTCACCAAACAGTAGCCTCTGAGGGAGCCACGGCGTAAAACGGGGACAGGTTATTTTTTGCCGGCCTCACTCAGAGCCCGCCGCCCCCGCGGCGAGAGAGAAAAGTAACCTGTCCCCGTTTTAGAAGAGGGTGAGAGGAGAGAAAGCGGCGGTGCCCGTCTGAGAGGGTGGTGAGGGGGTGGTGTGGGTCCCGGCTCGGGGTGCTCAGGAGCGGCCAGGGGCCAGTCCGCCGAGGTGGGCAGAGTGGTCGAGGCCGCGGATGTGCAGCGAGCCTCCCCCCCATTCATCCACCTGAAGCGAGCGGCCCCGAGCCGGGACCCACACCACCCCCGTCTCCGCGCCCCCCTACTCCAACAGCCGAAGGAGCTCCTTCTGGGGCTCGCCGCCGGTGACCTCGGCGCCTTCCGGGGTCAGGGCTACGTTGATCTCGCTCCTGACGCCGAAGTCGCCGGGGAGGTAGATGCCGGGCTCGATGGAGAAGCCGGTGTTGACCGCCAGGGCGCGGGTGTCGTGGGTCTCCAGGTTGTCCATGTTGGCGCCGGGGCCGTGGTCACTCGTGTGGATGGAGTGGCCGGTGCGGTGGATGAAGTACTCGCCGTAACCGGCTTCGGCGATGACGTCCCGGGCCGCCTGGTCCACCTCCCAACCCTCCACCCGCTCGCCCGGGAAGCGCCCGGCCACCAGGTCGAAGGCCGCGTCCCGGGCCGCCGCCACGATGCCGAAGACCTCGGCCTGGCGGTCCGTGGGGGCCGCCGCGCAGACGCCGCACCAGGTGATGTCGGCGTAGACGCTCCCCGCTTCCTTGCCCTTGGCCCACAGGTCGATCAACAGGAAGTCGTCCTTCTGGATCGGCGAGGTGCGCTCGGCGGAGGGCTGGTAGTGGGGGTCGGCGGCGTGGGCGTTGACGCCGACGATGGGGGGCGACATGGTGTGCAACCCCTCCTCGTCCATCCTCTCCAGGATGAAGCGCTGCACCGTGTACTCGTCGATCTCCCGCCCCTCCTTCAAGGCGTCGGCCACACGCCGGAACGCCTCCTTGGCGAAGCCGTGGAGCAACTCGCAGGAGCGCCGGTGGCCGGCGAGCTGCTCGGCGCTCCAGGTGGCGGCGAAACGCTGCACCAGGTCGGCGGAGGAGACCAACTCGGCACCGGCGCCGCGCAGCAGGTCGGCGGTGCCCAGGTCGAGGCGGGAGACGGTGGGGATGGCGCCGTCCGGGGAGTACTGGGCCGCCAACTTCGTCGCGTCACCCACCAGCCGGGCCAGCGCCTCCTGGTGCTCCTTCCAGGTCAGGTAGTGATCGGTGGTGCCGGGCAGGTGGTCCAGCATCTCCGGCTCCAACTTGTGGGCCAGCTTGCGCGGCTCCCCCGCGGTGGGCACCAGGTAGTAGCAGCGCCGGGTCACCAACTTGTCGCCACCCAGGTCCAGCAGGTCGAGGGCGATGGGGTCGTTGGACTGGAAGATACAGAAGATCCAGCCGTCGAGGCCGGCTTCGGCAAGGCTCTGTTGGACTTCGTCGATTCGGTGGGCGAGCATAAAAGGTCTCCTGGGATGCCGGGTCGGGTGTGCCGGGCCGGATGGGGCGGGCCGGGGAACGGTCGGAAGGCGGGTCGTCGGTGGCCGGCGCCGGGCGCGGGTGACGCCGGGCCAGCCTGGAAAATAGGCTATCACCGGCTCGCCGGGGGCCGGGGCCCCGGCCTGGGGAGATCCCCTATCCCCCCGGGGGGTATCCCGCAATTGGGAGTAAAATGGCTCCCTTGCCTGTTATGAGGTGCGAACGGTCCCCCCGTTCGTTGAAATCATCCCGACAGAGGAGACCCCCGACATGTTGCGATCCAGAACCGCTTTCATGGCCGCGCTGCTTTTGCTGCTGCCGGCCTTTTCCGCCCTCGCCGTCGGCCAGGGCCGTATGCAGGCCACCGTCGTCGATGAGAACGGCGAGCCGCTGGCCGGCGTAGAAGTCCGCGTCATCCAGGAGCAGATCGGCTACGACAACACCCTGACCACCAACAAGAAGGGCCGCTTCACCCTGGCCGTGGTCGATGCCACCCGCCCCTTCATCATGCAGTTCAAGAAGGAGGGCTACCGCCCGATGCAGGAGCAGGTGAAGCTGGAGTCCGGCGGCCTGACCCGGGAGGAGTTCACCATGCCGTCGCTGGAGTCCGCCCCCCTGCCCCCCTCCGAGGAGGAGGTCGCGGCGGTCACCGGGCGGAACAAGGCCGTCAAGGCCTACAACGAGGGCGTGACCCTGGTTCAGGCCGGTGACACCGAGGCCGCCAAGGCCGAGTTCCTCCGCGCCATCGAGATCGACGCCGAGATGCCCCAGCCCTACGGCGCCCTCTCCGGCATCTACATGGAGGAGAAGGCCTACCAGCAGGCCATCGACAACTCGAACCAGCTCCTCGCCCTGCAGCCGGCCAACCCCCGTGCTCTGCAGGTGCTCTACGACGCCCATAAGGAGCTGGGCAACGAGGCCGAGGCCCAGGCCGCCCTGGACAAGCTGTCCGCCCTGGAGACCGGTGGCCGCGACGCCGCCGTGCGCATCTTCAACATGGGTGCCGAGGCGATCCGCCTCGGTGACGTGGAAGCGGCCCGGAGCCACTTCGAGAAGGCCGCCGAGCTTGATCCCGAGCTGGCGCCGGCCCACGCCGCCCTGGCCGGCCTCTACCTCGATGCTGGCGACAACGAGAAGGCGATCGCCTCTGCCGAGATGGCCCTCAACATCGACCCTGACCTGCAGCAGGTGCAGAAGGTGCGTTACGAGGGCTACCGCCGCACGGGCGACGAGGCGAAGGCCAAGGAGGTCTTCGAGGAGATGGCCGCCGGCGACCCGAAGGGCCTGGCCGAGACCCTCTACGGCAACGGCGAGAGCGCCTTCAACAACGGCGACATGGGCACCGCCAAGCTGGCGTTCCAGCAGGCGCTGGAAGCCGACCCGGAGTACGCCCGGGCGCACTACATGCTCGGCCTGATCTTCGTCAACCAGGGCGATAGCGCGAAGGCCAAGGAGCACTTCCAGACCTTCATCGACATGGCGCCGGACGACCCCGAGGTCGCCACCGCCAAGGAGATGATCCAGTACGTGAGCTGAGCTCGCCTCCCAGCCGCGGTGCTCCGGCACCGCCAGAAGGGCGCTCCCCATCCCGGGAGCGCCCTTTTTTTGTCTCCGGCGGTCAATTCAATAGCTTGAATCGGAATTCGCTTCCTTGAATCAGTCTGGCACACGGCGGGGCCGGAGCCTTTGGCAAATCGCCCGATTCCCTTTGCTGACAGTGGTTTTCAAGCTGCCGTTTTGGCCTGCAGAAGTGGCATGCTGTATGCTACCTATACTTACTGGACAGAAACTCAGAAACCACAAGACCGTTTGTTTCGAGACCGTCTTGAACGTCGAGACAAATTTCGCGATCCGCCCCGACCCGGGGCCGATCCATCATCAACCCCGCTGGAGTGTTTCCAGTGGACCGAAATCGGTGGATTTCGTTTAGGAGGCAAATCTATGAAGACCAGTTGGATGAAAGCGCTGGCGTTCGTCGCCGTGGCGCTCTTGGTGGTCCCGGCCGCGTTTGGCCAGACCACGGGCCGTATCGATGGCCGCGTGTTGGACACCGAGGGTGCTGCGCTTCCGGGCGTCACCGTACAGATCACTTCCCAGTCCCTGCAGGGTGAGCGCATCGCGGTCACCGACGCGGACGGCCGTTTCCGTTTCCTCTCCCTGACTCCGGGCGAGTACGACCTGCGGGCCAGCCTCGAGGGCTTCGGCATCGTTGAGCAGCAGGACATCGGCGTGCGCCTGGACCGCACCGTCTCCCTGCAGCTCACGATGGACCAGGCCTTTGGTGACGAGGTGACCGTCAGCGGCATCGCCCCGATCATCGACACCACTACGACCACTGGCGGCGCCTCCTTCAACGAGACGCTGTTCCAGGACCTGCCCACCTCCCGTACCTTCACCGGCCTGGCCTTCGCGGCCCCCGGCGTCGTGACCGGCGGCCTGGGTGCCAACCCCTCCATCGGTGGCGCGTCCGCCGCTGAGAACCGCTACGTCATCGACGGCCTGGACACCACGGACCCGGCCTTCGGCACCATCGGCACCACGGTCCCCGAGGAGTTCGTCCGCGAGGTCGAGATCAAGACCGGCGGTTACGAGGCCGAGTACTCCGGTGCTCTCGGCGGCGTCCTCAACGTCATCACCAAGTCCGGTGGTAACGAGCTTGAGGGCGACGTCTTCGCCTACTACAACGACGACAGCCTGCAGGAAGACTCCCCGGAGGTTCCGGGTGTCGGTCGTAGCCTCGGTTACGAGGAGTACGACTTCGGCGCCGCCATCGGTGGCAAGCTGATCCAGGACAAGCTGTGGTACTTCGTGGCCGCCAACCCGTCCTTCCAGGAAGACTTCCTGGAGACCCGCAGTGGCCTCAACGACACCGAGGAGACCGACCGGTTCTTCTACTCCGGCAAGCTCACCTGGCAGCTCAACCCGAGCCACCAGATCGTGGCCTCGGCCTTCGGTGACCCGGTGGAAGGCAACGACACCCTGTCCAACGCCTACGGGCGCCTGGGCACGGACTTCGAGGCCGGCGCCGACAACTACGGCCTGACCTACAACGGTACCTTCGGTTCCAGCTTCTTCGCCGAGGCCAGCCTCGGCTTCTACGACGAAGAGGTCACCGAGATCCCGTACGATCCCACCGCGCCGCGCTACGACATCCGCACCGGCTCCGGTGAGGTGGGTGAGTTCTTCAACTCGGGTCAGTTCGCCGACTGCGGCGGCCTGGACCAGTTCCTGAACCCCTTCACCACCACCTTCGTGGCCTCGTCGACCTGCACCGGCGCGTCCTTCCAGGTGGACAACAACAACCGGTCCCGCGATGAGCTGCGGGCCTCCGGCACCTGGTTCGGCAACACCGGCGCCATCGACCACGAGGTCAAGTTCGGTGCTGTGGTGCGCGAAGTCAACTACACCGACGACGCGTCCTACCCCGGCCGCGACCTGTCTCCGTTCTTCGACAGCAACGGCGGCAGCGACCCGGGCTTCAGCGGCACCACCAACGTCGGTGTCCCGGTGGACGAGACCGGCCTGCGCGGCCAGCGTTGGCTGCTCTTCGAAGGCTTCGCGCTGTTGCTCGAGTACCAGCAGGAGTCCCAGGGTCAGACCGACGAGCAGTCGATCTTCTTCCAGGACTCGGTCCGCATCAACGACTACTTCACCCTGAACCTGGGTGTCCGCGCCGACCAGTTCGAGTCGGATGGCTCAGCCATTGACGGCTCCGGCAACGACTTCACGGACAACGGCCTGCGCCGCTTCCTGGACTTCAGCTTCTCGGACACCGTGGCGCCCCGCCTCGGGTTCACCTGGGACGTCGCCCAGAACGGCCGCTCCAAGCTGTACGGCCACTTCGGCCACTTCTACGAGTCCGTGCCGCTGGACATCAACGTCCGCGCCTTCGGTGAAGAGGTGTTCAACTTCTTCTACTTCTACTACCCCGAGGACGGCTCCCTGCCGACCGCCAGCAACCCGGGCACGCACTTCTACAGCTACCCGCTGGGTGTCGGCACCGGCATCGATGACGACCTCGAGGCGATGTACACCGAGGAGGTTCTGGTCGGCTTCGAGTACGAGGTCATCCCGAACGTCGCCGTTGGCATCAAGGGCACCGTGCGTGACATCAACAACGTGATCGAGGACATCTCGGTCGACGGTGGTACCACGTACTTCATCACCAACCCTGGTGGCACGTTCAACTCGAACCCGATCACCGGCGAGACCCTGACGCCGCCGACCGTGTTCCCCGAGCCGACCCGGGATTACGAGGCGCTGGAGCTGACCGTCAACAAGCGGTTCTCCAACAACTGGCAGCTCTACAGTAGCGCCGTCTACTCGAAGAACGAGGGTAACTACGGTGGTCTGTTCCGGCAGGACAACGGGCAGCTCGACCCGAACATCACCTCGCTCTACGACCTGCCGTCGCTGCTGGTGGGGGCCTTCGGCCTTCTGCCCAACGACCGCGAGTACCAGTTCAAGATGTACGGCTCCTACCTGTGGCCGTTCCGCCTGACCACCGGCTTCTACGCCCAGTACCTGGATGGCACGCCCATCAGCAAGCTGGGCGCCCACCCGATCTACGGCAGCGACGAGCGGTTCGTGACCGCCCGTGGCTCCGCGGGCCGGACGCCGGACGTCTGGAACTTGGACGTTTCCTTCGCCTACCCGATCGCCTTCGGTGACACCGACCTCAAGCTCTTGGTCGACGTCTTCAACATCACCGATCAGCAAGAGGCGACGACGGTCGATCAGACCTGGACCAACGCAAGTCGGGACGAGAACGGTGATGCTCTGCCGGGTCTCGCCGGCGACTGCGGTGGCCCGGGCACCGGTGAGGGCACGGCTTGCGCCGCTGGTAACCCCCGCTGGGGTACGCCGACGTCCTTCCAGACGCCGCGCACCATCCGCCTCGGCGCGAAGCTCAGCTTCTGATCTAGGTCAGATGCAGTGCTGAGCGTCCGCTGAGCGGACGTTGAACGGGAGGCCTCCGGGCCTCCCGTTTTTTTTTCTTCATCGAAGCGCGGGGAGGGCCCCGGCTCCCTCCCGGTGAGCAATAATCGTCTCTTGCCGTTCTGTTACCTTGCGCGAAGACCCGTCGCCGCCGCTCCAGTGAATTCGAGGTGCCCATGTCCACGAAGCAATCCAGCCAGCAGTCCTCAAAGCAGTCGCCGATGCTCTCCCGCCCACTCCCCCTGGCCCTGGGCGCCGCCGTCGTCCTCGTCCTCGTCCTCTCCATCCTCTGGTGGGGAGGGGAGCGGGTGCCCGAGGGCCAGGTGATGGTGGTGCCCGGCGGCGACGGTGAGGTCGCCACCGTCTGGCAGCCCGGCTGGCACTGGCGATGGCCGCTGGGGGAGGAGCCCCTGCCGCTGCCCAGTGAGCCGCTGGACGCCTCCACCGAGGTGGAGCTGACCACCCGCGAGGGGGCCGCCATCGTCCTCGACGTCACCGGCCGCTTCGCCCTCGCCGAGGGCGCCGCCGGCGACTGGGTGGAGGCCGCCGGCTGGCGCCCGTTCCTGGAGGGCCTGGGGATGGTGGCGGCGGAGGTGCTGAGCGAGGAGATCGACACCGCCGACCCGGCGGCCATCTTCCGCGACGGCGCCACCGACGGCGCTTCGGACCGCCTGCGCCGGGCCCTGGCCGACGCCGGGTTGGAGGTCGAGCGCCTGTTCGTCGTCGCCACCGCGGAGAAGAACCCGGTGGCGGTGGCCGCGGCCCGCAGCCGGGTCGCCTCCCTGGCCAGCCCCACCGGCCACAAGGTGTTGGTGGTGGGTTGGGACGGCGCCGACTGGCTGCTGGTGCAGCCGCTCCTGGACCAGGGCCGGCTCCCCAACTTGGCCCGGCTCCTGGAGGGCGGGGTGCGCGGCGAGCTGCGCTCCGAGAAGCCGCTGCTCTCGCCGCTGATCTGGACCACCATCGCCACCGGCCGGACGGTGGACGAGCACGGCATCGCCGACTTCATGGTCGAGGACCCGGAGAGCGGCGCCACGGTACCGATCAGCTCCACCTCGCGCCAGGTCCACGCCCTGTGGACCCTGCTCTCCGCCTTCGACATGACCACCGACGCCATCGCCTGGTGGGCCACCTGGCCGGCGGAGGAGATCCGCGGCACCATGGTCACCGACCGGGTGGCCTACCAGCTCTTCGAGTACGGCGGCGAGGCCGCCGACGCCACGGGCAAGGTCTACCCCGAGTCGGCCTGGCCGGAAGTGGAGAAGAGGATGGTGCCGGCGGAAGACGTGGGCTGGGAGGAGATGAGCCGCTTCGTGGACGTCAGCGAGGAGGAGTTGGAGCGGCGTTGGAACGCCCTGCCCCCGAACCGGCGCCAGGAGGACAAGGTCAACCACCTGCGCAAGATCATCGCCACCACCCGCACCTACCACGACATCACCCTCCACCTGCTGGAAGAGCAGGCCGACCTGACCCTGGCCTACTACGAGGGCACCGACACCGTGGGCCACCGCTTCGCCCGCTTCCTACCCCCGGCCATGCCCGGGGTCAGCGAGGAAGAGGTGGCCAAGTTCGGCGGCGCCATGCCCGAGTTCTACGCATGGGCCGACGAGTTGCTGGGAGAGCTGCTGGCGGCGGTGGACGACGACACCGTGGTGCTGCTGATCTCCGACCACGGCTTCTTCACCGGCGAGGCGCGCCCGGAGAGCGACCCGTCCGACTTCGCCACCGGCGCCTCCCAGTGGCACCGCCTGTACGGTCTCATCGCCGGCGACGGCCCGGGGATCGACCGGGGCGAGGTGCGGGGGGCCACGGTGTTCGACATCGCCCCCACGGTGTTGGCCGCCCTCGGCCTGCCGGTGGCCAGCGACATGCGGGGCCAGGTCCTGAGCCCGCTGCTGCCACCGGACGCCCGGGAGCTCACGCCGGAGCTGACCGGCAAGTTGGCCAGCTACGAGGTGCTGCCCCGGCGCCGTCCCCAGTCGGTGGCCTCCTCGCCGGAGGACGCCGAAGACCGGCTGCGGGAGTTGGTGGCCCTGGGCTACATCTCCCAGGCCGAGCTGGAGGAGCGCACCGGCGACGCCGGGGCGGCGCGATCCGGAGCGGCCGGCTCCGACGCCGCCGGGCCGGGCCGTCAGGCCGGCGGTGCCGGCGGCGACTCCGGGGGAGGCCAGGGCTCCCTCCAGGGTCTTTCCACCGAGGCCTACAACCTGGGTCGCATCGCGCAGCGGGAAGGGCGCTACGAGGACGCCGAGCGCCACTACCGCACCGCCGTCGAGCGCCTTCCCAGCTTCGGCACCGGCTGGGCCAGCCTGGCCCAGCTCGCCTCCCTGCAGGACAAGCACGGCGAGGCCTTCGACCTTCTGGTCCAGGGTTTCCGCCAGTCCAACAGCATGCCCATGTCGGCCATCACCGGGCTGGTCGATGAGGCCAAGCCGGCAGGCCGGCTGGACGAGGCCCAGCGGGTGCTGGAGGGGATGCGGGGCGGGTTGTCCGAGGTCGCCGCCTACCACGCCGCCTGGGGCCTGCTGCACGAGAGCCGCGGCGATCTGGGCACGGCGCTGGCCTCCTACGAGCGCGCCCTGGCCATCGACCCGCTGGACCACCTGTCGGTGGAGCAGAAGATCTCCATCCTGCGCAGCCAGGGCCGGGAGGAGGAGGCGAAGCGCTTCCTGACCGAGTCCTTCGAGTTCGCCCAGGGCTCGGTGTCGGGGATGAACCAACTGGCGGTGGCGGCGCTGCGCCAACGCTGGCCAGCGGAGGCGGAGCGCTTGCTGCGCCGGGTGTTGCAGAGCGACCCGGGCAACCCCGGGGTGCTGGCCAACCTCGCCGCCAGCCTGGCCCAGCAGCGCAAGATGGGGGAAGCCGCCGAGGTCATGCGCCGCGCCATCGAGCGCGATCCGGACAACGCCGGCAACTACTACAACCTGGGGGCGATGCTGGCCGAGCAGGGGCAGACCCGGGAGGCGCTGGATGCCTTCCGCCAGGCCACAGCCCGCGGCATGCGCAACCCGGCGGTCCACGTCGCCGCGGCGAAGATGGCCTTCCGTCTCGGCGACCGGGCCGGTGCCGAAGCGGAGCTACGGCGCGCCCTGGAGCTATCCCCCAACCACCCGGAGGCCAGCCGCCTGCTGCAAGTGCTGCGGCAAGGCGGCGGCTAGAGCACCATGGCCTGGAGGCCGGTGCCGTAGCGGTTGGTAATGTCGTCGATGACGGTCACCGTCACCGTGTACTCCCCCTTGGGCAGGGATTTCAGGGTCAGGCCGAAGCGGGCCGGCACGTCGTCGCTGGCCTCGGCCACCTTGTCCGCCGGCAGTTGCACGTCCTGGCGGTCGGTGAACAGATCCACCAGGTTGCCCTTGGGGTCGTAGAGGGCGACGTAGAGGTGGATGCGGCCGACCATGGAGTCGCCCCGGGGAACCAGGGTGATGTCGCGCAGCGGCACCAGTCCGGCGACGGTCAGGGTGTTCCTCTTCTTCTTCGTCTCCTCGGGGAGGAAGATCTGGGTCTTGACCAGGAAGTCGCCGCGGTCCTTGGGGAAGGCCAGCGGGGTGGACAGCTCTTCGGCGATCTGCTGTTCCGGGGACAGGTGCATGTAGCCCTGGCGGTAGTGGATCTTCAGGCCGTCCCGTTTCGACTCCACCCGGATCGGGTGGTAGTCGCCCTCGGCGGCGTGGTCGGTGGTGAAGCCGAGGACGTAGGAGTTGGCGGTACGGTCGTCGATGTCGTCGAATGCGCCGTAGAAGTTGGTGGTGCTGTAGTAGCTGCCGCCGGTGCCCTCGGCCATGGTGCGCGAGGCGGTCTCGACGTCGATGTCCGCCGGCGCGCTGCTGTAGCCGCCATTGAAGGCCAGCGACGGGGCGCGGTCGACGTCCAGGTAGGAGGAGTTGGCCTGCATCAGGGCGTCGGCGGAGATTGGGTAGATGGAAAAGCCGGAAGCGTTGGCCATCTTGATGATCGCCTCGTAGCGCCGCAGCAGCTCGCCGTGGATCACCCCGATCATCTGGTCCGCCCGGTCGCCGCCGCTGCCGGTGGGCAGGCCGCGGCCCAGGAGCTGGCTGCCGCCGGGCAGCGCCTGGAGCGAGCCGGTCACCAGGACCAGCGACTTGCGGCCGGAAAGACCCATGTAGGCGCGCACCGTCTGGAGGATGGCCGCGGTGGTGCGGTCGAACTCCTGCAGGCCGTTGAACATCCGCTCCCGCAGGTCGAAGTCCTGGATGGTCAGGTTCTGCATCACCTGGTCGATGGTGCGCTGGCCACGGCGGGCGTCGCTGGTCACCACCGGCACCTGCTCGATCATGGTCATGTCGGAGGCGCGGCGGCGGCGCACCGGGATGGGGAGCTGCCCCACCCGCCCCAGGGCGCCCAGCACCGTGGTCTTGTCGTCGGTGAAAGGCTGCATGAGCTGTAGCTCGTCGGCGTAGGCGATGACCGCCCACTCGTAGCTGCCGTCGAACTGCTCGATGACGAACTGCTCCAGCCCCTCGATGGCCTTGGCCCGGTCGCGCTTCTCCAGGCTGTTGTTGTCGAACAGGAAGGCCATGCGCCGTTTCATCCGCTGGTCCGGCCACGGGTCCTGGGCGGTGGTCTGGGTGGCCTGGGCGTCTTCGCCCCGCAGGCGCAATTCACCGCTCCTGAAGGAGTAGAAGTTGCTCACCTCGCGGCGCTCGCCGGCTTCGTAGACCACGAAGTCGTCGGCGGTCAAACCGGTCACCGGCCGCCCCTTCTTGTCGGTGACCACGACGTCGACGTTGACCACCTCGACGCTGATCTCATCGACCAGCGGGGTGTCGGGGTCGGTGGGTTGGCCGCCGGATCCGCCCTGGGCGGCGCTGGTGCCGATGGTGCCGGGGCCGGTGACCAGGAGGAGGGCGAGGCTGAGGCCGACCAGCGCCCAGCCGGGAACGGTGGCGAGGGCAGGGCGGGGCCGGTTCGGACGTTGCCGAGCGGGACGGTGCATTGGAGAACCCCCTTCGAGGTGAGGGCCGGTGGGCCGCGGGAAGGCCCGCCGGCGTTTCTTGACATCGATGGCCGCTCCATTATAGGGCCATTTCGTGCCGATCAGTTCGTGCCGATCAGAGGTGGGCTGGCCGTAAGGGGCGGGGCGCTGGCGGTTGGGGTATGCTAAAGGTACATACGGGGGCAGTACCACAGGAGTTTTCACAGATGTCGATTCCAGGTTCCACCACGGGCCGTGTCGGTTCAGGCTCCGTGCGTCTTGTTCTTCCTGTCCCGCGGTCCGCCACCCGGTCCCTCCGCGCCGCCAGCCGTGCCCTGGCCGTCTCAGCCGCCCTCATCTGCACCCTCCTGTTTCCCGGCTTCGCAAGGGGGCAGGCGGACGAGCCGGCCCTCCAGACTTTCAGCGACCAGGCCCAGGTCACCGCCGTCGATCTGGTCATCGACGTGCGCGACGAGAACGGCGAGGTGCCGGCGGATCTCCAGCGCGGCGACTTCGAGGTTCTGGAGGACGGCGAGGCGAAGCGGGTGGTGGCGGTGGAGCGCTTCGCCGAGCCGCGCACCACGGCCTCCAACCTGGACGTCTCCACCCCGGCGCCCCGGGCCCTGGACTACGAGACGCCGGCCTGGAGCTGGAACCTGGTGGTCTACGTCGATCAGACCCTGTCCGGTTCCGGCTCCATCCGCCGCGCCGCCCACGCTCTGGCGGCCCAGGCCGGGGCCCTGACCCGCCTCGGCACGGTGGAGATCGTCGCCGCCAACCCCCATCCCCACACCATCCTGCCGGCCACCCGTAGCGCCCGCCTGGTGGAGCAGGCGTTGCTCATGGCGGGGAGCGACCTGGGGGGCAGCGACGCCGTCAACCGCCTGCGCAAGCGGTTCCTGGACACGCTGCGCAGCGAGGCTCAAATCAGCGGCACCGGGGCCGGTTCTAACCGGGGCGTCGATAATCCGGAGGCCCGCCGAGGCTTTTCCGGCGTCGGCGACGGCGGTGCCGCTCCGGCTGCCGGTGGCGGCGCCCCCGGGCCTAACATCCCGGCGGGTGGGCGCGCCGGCGAGTACAACCTGCCCCTGAAGGCGTTCACCCAGGAAACCGTGATGCAGGAGAACCGCCTGCTCAAGAAGCAGGAGGATCGGATGCTGACCTGGGCCGCCAACTACCTGGAGAAGGGCCCCCGGGCGCTCCTGCTGATCAACGACGGCTACGACATCGACGCCCGGGACTTCTACCTCACGGGCATCGGGGATCTGCGGGACCGGGAGCAGCTCAACTCCATCCTGCAGGCGTTCTCCCCGATCTCCCGGTACCACCAACTGGTCAAAGTGATGGCGGCCCGGGGTTGGGTGTGCATGAACCTCGCCCTCGGCGGCCCGCCCTCGACCTACGCCACGGTCGGGGCGGAGAACGACGGTCAGGGGTTCATGGGCAACATCTCCGGCCGGGACCACCAGGGTCAAGGCGCCCGGCCATCGCAGCAGACCGCCTACCGGCCGCTGGACGGCCTGCGCAACCTGGCCGAGGAGACCGGCGGCGAGCTGATCACCGGCCGCAGCAAGATCCCCGAAGCGGTGGGGCGGCTGGGGGATCGGGTGCGCCTGACCTACCAGGTGGCGCGCCTGCCGGATGGTGAGATCCACCCGGTGGAGGTGCGCGCCAAGCGCCCCGGCTGGACCGTCAAGGCGCCCCAGTGGTCCGGCTCGCCGGCGCCGACGGCGGTGTCGTCGGCCCGGGCGCGGCGGCTGCTGGAAGACAACATCGAATCCGGAGATCTGCCGGTGACGGCGGCGGTGGGCATCGCCAAGCAGGACGAGCTTCTGACCGGCCGGGACAAGGGCACCCTCCAGGCCCGGGTGGACCTCAGCCGGATCAACCCCGAGGCGCTCCCCGAGCGCACCAACCTGCGGGTCACCTTCGCCGTTGAGCTGGAGGAACAACTCCCCTTCGTCCAGACCGACCTGGTGAAGGCTCAGAGCCTGCGCGGCATCGACGCCTGGACCTACACCGTTCCGGTGTCGCTGCCGCCGGAGGTGACGAAGGTGTCGGTGGTCATCGAGGAGCTCGCCACCGGCGCCTGGGGCGGCGCCGTGGCGTCGCAGGTGGAGGGCGCCCTGCCGGAGATCCCCGAGGGCCGCCACACCGCGTCCATGGTCCGGGGTGGCGGGGTTCGAGGTGGCGGGGGGCGCGAGAGCCGGGTGGTGGAGGGCTTCGACCTGCCCGTGGACCTGCTGCCCGACGCCAAGGCGCTGGTCCTGATCCCGCCGCCGGGCGAGATGATCACCGGCTCCGCCCGCTTCGAAACCCTAGTCACCCGGCCGGACGTCGATCGGGTGCGCTTCCTGGTCGATGGTGAGGCGGTGGAAACGGCCCGCAACTCGCCGTTCCACGCCAAGCTGGACCTGGGCGACCTGCCGCGGCCGCGGACCATCGAGGCGGTGGCGCTGGATGCCGAGGGCGGTGCGCTGGGCCGCGACTCGGTGGTGGTCAACGAGGGCTCCGGCAGCTTCCGGGTGCGCTTGATCGAGCCGCGCAGCTCCGACCGCTCCGGGCCGGTGGCGGTGGAGGCCGACGTCCGGGTGCCGCCGGACGGGGAGATCGAGCGGGTGGAGATCGCCTGGAACGACGAGCGGGTGGCGACCCTGTACGCGCCGCCGTACCGCCAGCGGGTGCTGGTGCCGCCGCAGGCCCCCGTGGGCTATATCAGCGTCACCGCGCACCTCGCCGACGGCTCCACCGCCGAGGACGTCATCTTCATGAACGGCCCCGGCGGTGACGAGCGGGTGGAGGTCAAGCTGGTGGAGCTCTACACCGTGGTCAGCGACG